>Ga0209698_10000474_pt1 | contig 46354 bp, 33 predicted proteins | sample LitLauG_LLR_2012_FD_187203 | JGI IMG/M metagenome (GOLD analysis project Ga0209698, IMG submission 187203) | Freshwater sediment microbial communities from Pennsylvania, USA - Little Laurel Run_MetaG_LLR_2012 (SPAdes) (version 2) | ecosystem: Environmental > Aquatic > Freshwater > Creek >...
GCCCCGTTTCGCTGACCCCCGCCGGCAGGAACGTCTCCCCCCCCGCAATCTCGCCGAGGGCCGCGACGGCGAAGACAAGGAACCCCGCGGCAAGAATCCACTTCTGGCCCGCCAGATTCACGCCGGACCTTGACGCCGTCACGAGGAGCGCGAGTCCCCACACGGCACCGAGCGCACGCTCGGCGGGAACCGCGGAGAACGGTTTTTCAAGCGCCGCGTCGAAGAGGACCGCAACCAGCGAAAGGACGACCGCCGCCCGGAGCACCCACGTGTACACCCCCTTCCACCCCGTTCCGAAGAGCCCGACGAGATATGCGGCAAAAGGGATGGGAAGCAGATACGCAATAACCGCCTGCAGGTAATTCCAGGTCAGTCCCGGGCTCCCGAACATCGCCTGCACCGCGGGCATCCCCGAAAGGAGAAGAGCTCCCCAGAGAAGCGCGAGCCCTCCGAACGACGCGAGGAGAACGTCCTTCCGCCTCACGTTCCGGAGAGAAGTGAAGAGCGCCGATGCTCCCCAGACCGAGACAAGAGCGCCCAGCATGATGGTTCCGAACTCGATCTGCATTGGACCGATCATTCGTTCACTCCCCCCTCTCGAGACGACCATGGGATGATTCGGTATCCCGCCGGGGCCGTTGCTGCGCCACGCCGGCACCCGGGCGGGAAGGATGTCCGTGCCGCAACGCAACTTCGGCGCGCCACCGCAGTATAATACATTGTCCGGTCCTTTCCATAGATTCCCCCAAACTCAAGAACTCCCGTGCGATCAGCATTCCCGGGGATACTCGGCCCGCTTGCGCTCATCCTCTGCATCCCCGCCCCAAAGGCGGCGGCTTCCGGAATGCCCGACGAGGTGCGGCCTTCGATTACCGCGGCGAGGATCGAAGGGAACATCCCCCTGACCGGGAAGCTCGACGACCCCCGGTGGGCGTCCGCGCAGTCCGTCACGCTCAATTTTGAAATTCAGCCCGGAGAGAACACGCCCGCCCCGCAAACGACGGTCGCCCGGGTTCTCTTCAACGCCGACTATGTCTATTTCGGTTTCGAATGCCGGGACACCGACCCCGGCGCGATACGCGCCCACATCAGCGACCGGGACAAGATATTCGACGACGACTTCATCGTGATTCTTCTCGACACGTACGGCGACTACCAGCGCACGTACGAATTCTGCGTGAACCCGTTCGGGATACAGGCGGACCTCCTCCGGACCGGGAGCAACGAGGACGACTCGTTCGACACGGTGTGGGAGACCGCGGCCTCGGAGAACAACGAGGGATGGACCGCCGTCATGGCGATACCCTTCAAGAGCCTCCGGTTCCCCGCCAGCTCGGACCAGAAATGGACGCTCATGCTCGGGCGCGTGTATCCCCGGGCGAGCCGGGCACTGTTATCCTGGACTCCCCTGGACCGGAACAACCCGTGCCTCCAGTGCCAGGGAGGGTACCTCCTCGGGATATCAGGGGTGCAGTCCGTCTCCTCCGTCGAGATGCTGCCGTACGTCGCAGGACGGCAGAGCGGCGGAGTCGGAGACGACACGGATCCCTCGTCCGCGTTCGCAAACGGAAAACCGAAGGTGAGGGCGGGGGGGGGAATACGGTACTCCCCCTCCCCCGACGTCGCCGTGGAGGCCGTCGTGAACCCCGATTTCAGCCAGGTCGAGTCGGACGCGACACAGATCAGCGTCAATTCCACGTTCGCGCTCTTCTATAATGAGAAGCGGCCGTTTTTCCTCCTGGGAGCGGACATGTTCCAGAACCAGACCGGGACGTTCTATTCCCGGACGATCAACAATCCCATCGGGGGAGCCCGCGCGATAGGAAAAGCGGGACCGCTGTCGTTTTCCTACCTCGCCGCGGTCGACAGGAACACGCCGTACATCATCCCCGGGGAAGAGGCGAGCGACGTGGTCCAGACCGACGTCCAGTCGTTCTCCAATATCGCCCGGGGGCGGTTCGACTTCGGCAACGAGTCGTACGCCGGCGCCATGGTGACGACAAGGAACTCCACGGACGCGCACAACTACACGGGGGGCGTGGACTGGAACTACAAGTTCATGGGGAACAATTCCTTTCACGGCGAAGTATTCCTTTCCGACACGAAAGAACTCAGCGATACCACGCTGCTCTCCAACCCGCGGCAGTTCGGTTCCACGGGGCACGACGCCGCGTTCAACGGAGAGCAGTACGCAGGGTCCGCGGCGTACCTCTCGTTCCGCCACGACGGACGGGACTACAGCGCCCAGCTCCTGTATCAGGACAGGAGTCCGACGTTCCAGGCGCAGGACGGGTTCGTCCCGAGCAACGACAACCGGACACTGATGTTCAACCAGTGGTACTCACTGTATCCCAACAGCGCGCTCGTCGACATGTGGGCGCCGGAAGTCGACGCCGGAATCCATTACAACTATGACGGCGTCAAGAAAGAGCAGTGGGTTATCCCGAACGCCTACATCCAGCTCAAGGGGCAGATCAATTTCAACGTGAACTATTTCCTCGTCAACGACGAGCTCTTCCACGGCGTGCAATTCCGGAACATCCGGAGGACGTCATTCTCCCTCCAGTCCCGCCCGACAAGCGCCCTCTCGCTTAACGCCAACGCGGCGATCGGGCGGTTCATCAACAGGTCGGACGCGCCCGGTCTCGGCACCGGCCACACGTTGAGCCTGACGGCGACGATCAAACCGACGTCGCAGTTCCAGATCGAGCTCGATTACAGCCGGGCGCGCCTGAGGGACCTTGCAAGCGGTGAACTCTTTTTCGACGGGTACATCGCGCGCTCCGTCGCCATATACCAGTTTACGCCCGAATTCCTCGTCCGCGTGATCGGACAGTACGATCAGTTCAACAGCAAGACCGACATCTTCCCCCTGTTCAGCTACAAGCTAAACCCGTACACGATCTTCTATGCGGGCTCCACGTACAGCCTTACGGATTACGGGTTCCCGTACGGAACCCGGCAGACCGTCAGGCAGTACTTCCTCAAGCTGCAGTACCTCCTCAGGACGTAACCCTTCCCGTCCGGGCCATTCCACGAGCGCGATACGGACGGCGATATTTTGAGAGCCGGGTCCAGGCATGGTTTGCCGGCAGGCCCCGGGTCACGCCATGAGCAACCGACAAGCAAAGAATCGCCGCCCCGCGCCACACGCCTTCTCGCAGTAATCCCTTCGTGTTTGTAATGATGTCTGCTTAAGCGTATTGCGGAGGGATACCGGTTCGGCCGTATAACAGGGCCGGAAAGTCGGCTGAAACGCGTCGTGGCGGGCGTGAATGCCGGGGGGCGGGGAATACGCATTTCCGTTGCCGGGGGTGCAGTTGTTATTAAGAACGTAGAAGGAGTCTGAATGTATTTTGAAGGGAGATAAAAGTCAACATTCACCTTTGACTTTTGCATCCATTTTAGGCACAATTAGTTGAATTTTTGCGATTATCTCTCCATGCGTCGAATTTCGGCAGGGACAAACTGGATACCACTGCTCTCATAGAGATCGCGGCCTGCCTGGTTCTCACCGGGGCGATTGCGTATGCCGCGGCGAGAGCATCCAGGGTGAGAAGGCTGAGCGCGCAGTTTTACTACCGCCCGAAGAGAGAACCTGTCCCGCTGGCCGCAATCATGAAAGAGGTTTTCCCCGATGTCCACCTCTCCCCGAAGGAGCGGGATCAGCTCCGGCGTTTCGGCATCGACGGCGGAGGGCCCCCCTGGACCGAATGGATACAGAGACAGAACCTTTCAAAGCTTTCGATCATCAGCAAATCGGGAGAGTCGGGCTGGTCGGGGGCGCTGACACTTCACAGGCTCTTCGAAATGGACGGCGACATCGCGGAATCGCTTTCTCACCTCATACACAGACGCCTCGAGGCGTTTGCCGACATTCGCAAACCCCCGCACCGCGGCGCCGATTCGGGTGAAATGATGCGGGACCCGGGGACATACGACAGGCTCTTCGCGGAGCGGATCGTCGCCGGCAGCCTGAAAGGGCGGGCCCACAACGCCGCGTTCAAGTCCGGGCCGGACGGGAGAACGCACCAGATGGTCGTGGACGGGAGGACGATCAACATCGGTGAGGCGCTGCAGTTCGATGTGCAGAGCCATTTCAGCGAGTTTCCGGGGACGAGCCTACTCACCCCGGAGGACTTTTTCCGGACGGAGGAAGGCCTCTTCACGATCGATCACACCCCCGGGTCGTACAAACTGAGCATACTCGGGACCGCGGGTCTGGACGCAGCATTCGGAACGGATAAAGCGCAGGCAGCGGAGGTCGCGGCCGCGTCGCCCCACGCCCCGGCGCTGGCCTCGGCGGCGGACGCCGCGCTCGGTGCGCCGCACGCACCCGTGCTTGCAACGGCAGGGGACGTCGATTTCCAGAACCCGTTCCTGACGCTCGGACTTTCCACGCTCCGCGAGATGCGGCTCCTGAAGAAGAAGCACACGACCCTCCTGACGTCGGTGAAGAATATCGGGCTCGACGCAGCGGGAACGGGGATCGGCAGCTTCGCGGGAGCGAAGGCGGGGGCAACGATCGGGACCGCAGTCGCCCCGGGGATGGGGAGCGTCGTGGGCGCCATCATCGGGGGGATCAGCGGCGCATTCGCGGGGCGGACGATCAGCAACCGGATAAAATTCGCGCAGGCCGAATCGGCGCGGAGCCATTACGAACAGAAGATGCTGGAATTCCAGCAGAGGGTGGGGGAAGTGACGCGGGATGCCATGAACGCGCTTGAGACGCTCCTGACGAAGGAACAGTCGGTCCTTGGAGCCGCCGGGCTGAAGAACATACGCGAGCTGGAATTACTGACGCAGCGCCTGGAATCGAAGCGGAAGAACGCTTACGTCCTCGGGAAGGAATCGATGCGGGAGTTCTTCGCCCGGTGCGAGGCGGACATCCGCTCGGAATCCGCGGAGGTCGACGCGGCCCTGGGGGGGATATCATTCCGCGAGAGCGTCCTCTGGCCCGGCGAGGAGGCGGTCCGCCTGTTCGTGCAGAGGAAGCACGCCCTCAACCACCTTGCGGAGCTCGTGAAGGCCCGCTCGGCGCTTCTCGACCCGGCCTGTTCCCTCGGCGAGGCGGAGCGGACGGAAGTATGCATCGAACTCGTGGCGGCGTTCGGCGGGCACGAGGAGTCGCTCCGGAACCACCTGGTCCGGTACAAAGCGATCGTCCTGGAGAATGCCGGGACGCTTCTCGCATGGCAAACCGCGCCGGTCCGGGAGCTTGCCAGGATCCGGGGGTCCGCCCTCCGGCGCATCAGCGCGAAGGCGGACGTGCTCCGCCGGAAAACCGGAGAGGAGCTCAAGCGGGACGTCACGAAGGCGAAACGAGCCCAGACCATGTTCGCGAAAGAACTGAGGAAGCTCGGACTCGTGAAGTAAAGGGGAACAGCGTCCTCCGGGGCATCCTGCATGAAGGCGTCCCGGGGCCGATTCGCACATCGATCTGACCATGGAACGACCCCTCCTCAACCAGGCAACGACACTGACGCGCGAGCACCACCGGATACTGCTCATGAGCTGGGCGGGGTGGGTGTTCGATTTTTACGACCTCATCCTCTACACGTTTCTCCTCATACCGATCGGTGAGGAACTCGGGCTGTCCAACGTCCAGCTTTCGTTCGTCCTCGGCTCGTCGCTCGCCGCCACGGCGGCGGGAGGAGTCGTCTTCGGCCTTCTCTCAGACAGGTACGGGAGGAGGACCGTCCTGCAATGGACGATCCTCTGCTACAGCGCCGGGACGTTCCTGAGCGGGCTCTCGCCGAACCTGGCGGTGCTTCTCGTGTTCCGGGTGATCACCGGTCTCGGGGTCGGCGGGGAGTGGGCGACGGGACAGACGTACGTCAGCGAGACGTTCCCGGCGCACGTCCGGGGGAGGTACGGCGCGTTCATGCAGACAGGCGCGCCCATCGGGGTGGCGCTCGCATCTCTGGTGGGGGGGATCGTCGCTCCCGTCATCGGATGGCGGGGAGCGTTTTTCCTATCGTTCCTCCCCGCGGTGCTCGTGATATTCATCCGGAAGAAACTCCCGGAATCCGATCTCTGGCTCCTGAACCGGGAGCGCCGCGCCAGGAGCGGGGAGACGGTTCGTACGGGCGCATCGGAAATCGCCGCGAAGGTCCGTCTCCTGTTCTCGGATTCCTACCGGCGCATTTTCATCCTTTCCCTGATACTCGCGATATTCGACATGTCGGCGTACTGGTTCACCTACTCCTGGCTCCCGGGATACCTCCACGAGGAGCGGCATTTTTCAATGGTGAAGTCGGCTCTGTGGGTGCTCGTGACGCAGGCGGGCGGGTTCCTGGGATATTTCACGTTCGGGTTCGCGGCGGACAGCGTCGGAAGGCGACCCGCGTATTCACTCTACGCGGTCGTCCGCGCGCTGGGACTTGCGATGGTGACGCTCTTCTGGGGAGCCATCGCCGCATACCCCGCAATTATACTCGCGTTCATGTTCCTGGTCGGGTTCGGGACGGGCATGTTCGGCGGGTACGGCCCGTTGTTCTCCGAACTCTTCCCCACCGAGATCCGGAACACCGCCATGGGCTCGGCGTTCAACCTCGCACGCGGAGTGCAATTCCTCACGCCGGTCATCATCGTCTGGATCGCGCAATCCTACGGCATGTCGGGAGGAATATTCCTTGCCGCCCTGTTCGCGCTCCTGACAGGGGCATGGATATGGATGTTCCCCGAGACAAAAGGAAAGACGCTCGAAATCTGACTATCGCATGCCGCAGCGGCGCAGTTTGCTGACACATCCATCAAAGGGAGGAGAGGGGTATGGCAAAGACGGGAACAGGCTACGTAGCACTCGCGGGGAGCAACAGGGAGGTCCCGAAATGGACAAGGACAGAGACGCTCATCGGCGACGAAGTCGCGGAGGTCACAGTGCGCCTGCGCGGCAGGAAGGCGCTCAGCCCGCGCTCAAAGCCCGAAAAGAGGCTTTCGCGCACGGCGTATGAAACCGGGTACGGGTCCACGGAACGGGACATCGCCGCGGTCGAGCAATTCGCCCACGAACATCATCTTGCCATCGTCCAGTCAAGCAGCGCCCGGAAGAGCGTCATGCTCCGCGGGAAGGTAAGCAGCCTCGAGGAGGCGTTCGCGGTCACACTCGCGCATTACCGCGACGAACGGGGGATGGTGTACAGATGCAGATCGGGGGAGATCTCCGTGCCGCAACGGCTCGAAAAGGTGATCGCGGGGGTCTTCGGACTCGACACGCGGCCTCTGACGCGGCCGATGTTCCACGTCGCAATGAAGGACGGAAAGTTCATCAACCACAAGGCGTCCCCCGGGAGCTTCAGACCGGACGCGCTCGCCGGCATCTACGGCTTTCCCAAAGGAACCACGGGGAAAGGGGAGTGCATCGGCATCATCGAGCTGGGGGGAGGGTACCGGTCGAACGACCTCGCGGCGTACTTCACGTCGCTGAATATTCCGGCCCCCGCCGTAAAGGCCGTATCGGTCGACGGCGCAATCAACAGTCCCTCGACGGCGGACAGCGCAGACGGCGAAGTGATGCTCGATATCGAGGTGGCGGGGGCGGTATCCCCCGGCGCGTCACTCGTGGTGTATTTCGCGCCGAACACAGACAAGGGATTCCTTGACGCGATCACCGCGGCGGTCCATGACGCCGACAACACCCCGAGCGTCATCTCCATAAGCTGGGGCTCGGCCGAAAATCAGTGGACCGCCCAGTCTCTTCAGAGTTTCAACGACGCATTCAGCGCCGCCGCGACTCTTGGCGTGACGATCTGCGTTGCGGCGGGGGACCAGGGCTCCGCCGACAGCCAGACGGACGGGAAGGCCCACGCGGATTTTCCCGCCTCCAGCCCGTTTGTCCTCGCCTGCGGCGGGACGAAGCTCACGGTGAAGGGGACCGCGATCGAGTCGGAAGTGGTATGGCATGAATCGAGCGATTCAGCCACCGGTGGAGGGGTCAGCGACGTGTTCCCCGTCCCCGACTACCAGAAGAGCGCCGGAGTACCGCCGTCGGTCAGCACGGGATTCAAGGGGCGGGGGCTTCCGGACGTCGCCGGCGACGCCGATCCCCAGACCGGGTATAACGTCCTTGTCGACGGGCAGGAGATGGTGATCGGAGGAACGAGCGCCGTCGCCCCGTTGATGGCCGGGCTCATCGCAAGGGTCAACCAGCAAAAAGGGAAACCGGTCGGGTTCATCAATCCCGCGCTCTATGCGAATCCGAAGCTCTGCCGCGATATCACGCAGGGGGACAATATCACGACATCCACGAACGAGGGATACAGCGCGGGACCCGGTTGGGACGCCTGCTCGGGGTGGGGGGTGCTCTCGGGGTTGTAAATAGTCCTTCTGTTCTATTTCCGCACGCGCGCCACCGCGGTATACTATATCCGTACGAGGCCTCGCTCGGGGCGCCGAATGGACCCTCTCTTTGAGCCGGCGGAGAGATCCGCGTCGGGGAATGCTGTTCCCTGCGCGTGGATCGTCCCCGCCGTATCCTCCCGCAATTCGGTTTTGAGCATGGAGTGTCAGGCCGTACCGGGCGGAACCCAACATCCCCGCCCGCGAATACACGTCTCAGTCAAACGAAAGGGTCATGCAAGTGAGATCCGCACCCCTTATCCCGGTCGTTCTGACGCTCCTTTGTGCCGTACACACCGGCGCCCAGAACATTCCCCCCGGATCGGCGACATGGTCTCTTGCGACCGCCTCGAACGGCGATCTCTATGCCGGCACCGACCGCGGGGTCTTCCGGTCCACCGACCAGGGAGCATCCTGGTCGGGCCTGAACACGGGGATGGCCGACACGAGCATCCGGTCTCTCGGGATTTTCCGCGCCGGCGGCCCGCAGGAATACGTTTACGCCGGCACAACCAGCGGAGTCTACCGGAGCTCGGCGCAGATAACGTCGATTCATGAGAACGTGGCAACGCTCCCGCTCACATTCCAGCTCCTGCAGAACTATCCCAATCCCTTCAACCCCTCCACCGTCGTGGAGTTCGTGCTTCCGCGCCGCGAACACGTTTCCCTGAAAGTATTCAACGTCCTGGGACAGGTTGTCGCAACACTTGCCGACGATGAATTCCCGGCCGGCGTGCATTCCGTCCGGTGGGACGCTTCGGCTGTCTCAAGCGGGGTGTATTTCTACCGACTGCAGTCCGCTGATTTTACCGGGACCCGGAAACTGGTGTTCATGAAGTAGCTCACCCGATGCCGGGCGAAGCCCACACACGACAGAGGATCGTCATGAAGCATCCGCTCATCGCTCTCTTTTCAGGAATACTGCTCCCGCTGTCGATGTGCGCCGCCCAGAATTTCTGGCAGCAGGGGACCGGGCCGGCGGGCCGGACAGTGTACGCCCTCGCGTATGACCATGTATCGGGGTACATTTTTGCGGGGACAGACAGCGGGGTCTACCGATCACCCGCGAATGGGAGCGGCTGGACGCATCTTACAAGCGGCCTCCCCGCCCATCGTATCACGTCCCTTGGCGTGAACTCGATGTCGTATGATTATGCGGGGGGGAATGACGGCCTTTTCCGTTCCACAAACTCCGGAGATACGTGGGCCCGGATCTCATCAACTCCCCAGAACAACGTCACGTGCCTGCTTGTCAATGCTTCGGACCAGGTGCTTTTCGGCACGGATTCCGTAAACGGCAGGCTGTGGCGGCTCGACGTGGACGGGACCCTGCACGGAGGAGGGACGGATTTCACGGCGGTCATCAGCTCGATCGTCGAGGACTCGAGCGGGAATGCCACCGCCGGGATGATTTCCAATCCGACGGGGGGCGGCATCTACCTCTCCCCAGACGGCGGACTCACGTGGAACGCTTCCAATTCCGGATTGCCCGACACACCCTCCGTGAGCACGCTGGCACGCGATTCCTCCGGCAATCTCTTCGCGGGAACCCCTTCGAACGGCGTCTACCGTTCCACCGACGGAGGACTCACCTGGACGGCGGCTAACGGGACCGGCAGCAGCATCGGTCCTGCAGGGGGAACCGTGGCTTCCAACGACGGAAGGCTCTCGCTCCAGGTCCCCGCGGGCGCGCTGGGTTCAACGGTCTTCGTATCGATCCGTCCCGTGGCGGATTCGATCCCCTCGGGGATCGGGCCGGTGTATTCGCTCACGCCTTCGGGACTGGTCTTCAACACTCCCGCAACGCTTACATTTGCGTACGTCGATTCTCTTCTTTCCGGCATGTCCCCCCGGCAATTCGGGGTCGCGTACAAGGATCAAAGCGGGCACTGGATGGGGATCACCGGAGGGAGCGTCGATACCTCCGCGAAAACGGTCTCCGTTCCCATCGGGCACTTCAGCGAATGGGGAACCTACCAGTCGTACCAGGTGGTCCCGCAGCAGGCAACCGTCCTCGTCGGCGGGGCCGTATCCCTCAGGGCGGAAATAACGGGCCCGCCCGTCGCCTCGGCCGATTCAAGCCCGTACCCTCTCTATCCTATTCCGCTCCCCGTTCAGCCCAACCAGTGGCTTGTGAACGGGATCCCGTATGGAAGCAGCGCCGTGGGGACGGTGTCCACGCTGATAGGAATCGGCAATGCGTCATATCTGGCGCCTGGTTCAATGCCGGCGAACGATCCGGTGGCGGTGACGGCGCAATTCATACTCCAGGACCTGAGCGAGCTTGACGTGATCGGCAATATCGAGGTCCTCGCGAAGAACTGGAGTCTCGCCTTCACGAGATCATACGGAGCCCAGTGCGCCGGGAACGGCCTCTGGACGTTCCTGTACGTCGACGGGGCCACGGTGGCGTTCTCGCTTGACAACAATTTTCAGATCGTCTCCGACATCCCGAGCTCACTCATTCCGTCTTTGACGGGAGTCGGCGCATGCCAGCCGGGGTTTCTCGTCGGCGTCACAACAGGCAATCCGACGACGTTTAATTCGCTTACCGGAGGGTACATCCGGGGATCGAAGCTCTTTTCGTTCAACGTGGATTTTAACGAAGCGGATGCTCTCGGAATCACGTATAGCTACAACGGGACGCAAATCCTGCAAACTCCCGTGAAAGCCGGAGCGCACGCGACAGGGACATTCCCGTTCCCCGCAGTGAACGGGTACACATTTATCAATTCGGACAAACAGCAGAACCTTCCGACCTATATCATCTACCAATGGGTACTGACAACGACCCAGTGAAGTCAATTCCCTGTGATATGAGGGGATCGAGTATGTCAGTTGCTCGGACACGAAACCTTTCACTCAGCCTGGTGGAATTTCAATAACGTTTATACGGCAGCTGTGCAATCGAGCATCGTCATCCGCTAGCTTTCCCCACCGACAACCTCCACCGGGTCAAACATCAGTCGGCGCTTCGAGATCGAGAGCGCCCCTATAACTGTCCCAAACAAGAGCGCGGCCTTCATGACAGACGATAGCGTATCGACTCTCCTATCACTTTTCTGTTCGTCGTAGTTGGCTGCGCTGAGTGGCATCAGATGTATTCCTTCCTTGGAGATCCGAGATGAACTCCCGTGTTGATGATTACGATTCTCAAGAAGCCTCAATAAGCGGACGAACGCTGTGACCCATCTGGTGTCCGTCAGAATGCTCGCGCTCAGGGGTTTGGATTTTTGCCATAACTGAGAATAGCCTCTGATCTGAAAATAAACCTCGCCCCATAACTTCATACCCCGGCTGACCAATCGCAGATGTTTATTTCCGCCACATTGACAGAGACGATTCACCGCAGTACATTAGCCACGGAGTCTTCACTGTTCTTCATAAGCGCCCTTGCCGCGCAGCGAACTCAAGTCGACTACTCACGTTTCTGAATCCTCGCCGAACGCTGCAGGTTGATGGACGTAACCCGGGCAATCCAAACGATCTATGTTTCGAGTGGGAGCACAGTTTGTGAATAGAAGGAAGGGTCAAATAAGCGCAGAAATTTACTTTTTAAGATGAAGTTGTTTGTTTGAAAAAACATCAATTGATGATACCGGTGCGGGAGGGGTTGTCATGAAACTATTCGCGTTCATTACCGTCGTTGCTACATTTGCCTCCGGCTGCAAACACGAGCATTCTACTCAACCACCGACTTCGGTCTCAATGATCCCGCAGTGGTCGATGTTCCATCACGATGCAAGGCACACAGGTAATGTAAATACACCCGTGCTCGATGTTGCAGGGCCGCAGAGGGATACAATTGGGATCGCATGGCAAACGCCCGTTGACCATGGCATATTCAGCACGCCCGCCATTGGACCAGACGGGACTGCGTACGTTGGCACACAGAACGACACGTTCACTGGAACATCATCCGTCTATGCGATCAATTTGGATGGAACCATAAAGTGGAGGTACTTACTGACGGGTCAAGTACAATCGTCACCCGCCTTAGGAGAGGATGGATCTATCTATGTTGGTGGTCTGAACGGAATGTATGCCATTACACCGTTAGGGCGATTGAAGTGGAAGAATCCCGAGCTTGGTATGATCAATTCCTCTCCTGCAATCGGTAACGATGGAACGGTCTACTATCTCACCGGATACGTCGGGCAGGATTACTTTAAAGCGGTAGATCCCTCAAGTGGTTCCTTGAAATGGGAGATTAAAGGCGGTGATGGATCAAATTCTCCCTCTATCGGTTCTGATGGCACAATTTATTACAGCAATAACGGCACGATTACGGCGGTGTCTTCAGGTGGGAACGTCAAGTGGAAATATAGGGACACGAGCTACACTTCGATGACCGTGTGGTCGATTGAGTTGGGGTACGATGGTACAGTTTACTTTGTGGGCTTTCCATCTCCCTACCTCTATGCAGTAGATGCGCACGGGAGCTTGAAATGGAAATACCAGATAGGCGAAGGGTGGGGAGATCCATGTGTCGACATGGAAAACGAAATACTCGCAGTGGGCGGCAATAGATTGATATGCCTTGAATCAAACGGGGGAGTCAAATGGCAGTCTGTGATTCCAGCCGGGAATGGCACTCTGAATGTTCCCGTCACGATAGACAATCTCGGCGACATCTACGTTGCAGCGACCGACAACTTTGGCGGAGCTTCGCTATTTGCATACAACAGTGCAAACCCGCTCTGGCAATTCGGCGCGTCTATTCCGAATAACGAGGGAAAGGTCGTTTCCTCGCCAGCCCTGTTCGGCGGTTCGCTCTTTTTTGCTTGGGAGTTTGGGCCGCCGTACCTGTATCGCCTGCGTTAATGATTGATTCCGCGGATTTTCATAGGTGGTAATCATGAAATCGATTCTGTATGCGATAACCCTCGTAAGTCTCACAGCAATGACTACAAAAGCCCAGATTTCACCACAATTCACGAGCGGTGAACTAAGGATCGAGTTGGCACCGGGCACCAGCGGTCCCGTAAATCGCGGATCTCGCAGACGCTTACCAGCAGCCGGGACGATACACGGTGACCTGGAATTCCACACAGAACTCTGGAATTCCGGTGTCAAGTGGCGTTTACTTCGCGCGATTGAGAATATTAAACGACCTTGGAGGAGTATCGTTTACTAAGACGACCAAACTTCTCTTGATGAAATAGCTTCTGAAGGGTGTGATTACCGAGTGCCTGATCCGCATAGGTCGGGCTCCCCCGTATCTGACGGGACTGAACAGATACTAACAGGCGCACCGCGTCCGCTCCGGCCCATGGGTGTTTCTCCTCGATTCAAGATTATTAGTATGTCGGTGTCGTTTTCGGCTGCACTTCATACCTGCAATTCGCTGAAATACCCCAGCTGGCGTTTGAGTATGAGGGGACTTGAACCTCTTATCTTTGATCCTTTACGGCACACAAAGAAAAGCACCTCCCCCCAAGACCAGGGTTGTCAAGGCCGTTCTGCTCATATTTACAAAAGACTAGGTTGCGGGCCAAACGGAAAGACGGTGCATGCACGGTTTTCCCGGGCTAGAAAAACAGGAAATGCAGATAGCGGGCAATCAGCCAGAGTACCGCAACCAGGATAACCCACGAAAAGAAGCTGCTCCGGCGCTTCGCTGCCCCTCTCCCCCGTGCTTTCATCTATAGTCCCTTCCGGTTCAAAACATCACATCTTCTCAATATACTTCAATCGCGGCGGGATACGAAGTATTTCCTCCGGGGATGGAGATTCACGGGGATATAGATTCACCCCGGGGCGTGCCGGGGATGTCATAGCACGGCCCGGCATGGTTTCCCGGCTGGAACCCTGCAGGCGGAACCCGATGCACCGGGGGTTCCGTTATATGTTCAACGTGCCGGGGGAACCCCCCAGGACGCCCCCCTTCCGGTTCGACAACCCAGACCAGGCGCTGCGGGACTCACGGACGGAGGAAAACAGGCGCAAATCGACGGCCAATCACGTTGTTATCGATAAACCTCCGCGCCTGCGAAGTGTCTAATACCATGCTACCGAATGCTTTAGCCCGCTAGCAGGGAACCCCGAGACCATTCCAACGAATCGACAGGGAACTGATCGACCAGGCCGAGGAACCGGAAGCCCGGCGACGCACACGCACATGGATTTTCTGCAGGGCTTCCCTGATGTCGATAGTCCCCCGCGGAATGCTGTTGCCATTTAATAGAGAAGGCAATCAACCAGCCACGTTGTGTTTGAGCAGGATACCACAAGTCCATGATCAGCACCTCAGCCGCGAAAGATAAACTTCGACATGTGCTGCTCCCGCTCTTCATCCTGGCGGGATGCATCCCCGGCCCCCTCCGCTCCCAGGCAAATGACACCGCCACGGATTCGGTCCAGACATTCACGCTCGAGGATTGCGTCGCCTACGCCCTCCAGCATCAGCCGGGGATCAATCAAGCCCTGCTCAACATCTCCGTCGCACGGACGACGAATGCCATCAACCTGTCGGGCTGGCTTCCGCAGGTGGGCATTTCGGGGAGCCTGACGCATTACAACCAGCTCCCCTCGACGCTTGCCCCCAATCCGGTGACCGGCGGGCCGCCGGTGCCGACGCACACCGGCGTCACGAATACGGCTCTTCCCGAACTTTCCGCCACGCAGGCGGTCTTCGATCCGCAGCTCCTGTATTCCGCGACGAGCGCGCACCTGTTCGTGGAGGAGGCGGAGCAGAATCTCGACAGCAACAAGATCTTCATCGTGTCGAACGTGAGCAAATCATTCTACGGCCTCCTCCTCACGCTCGAGCAGGTCAACGTCCTGAAGCAAGACACGGCCCGCCTCGGCACGGACGTCCAGGACACCTACCACCAGTACGTGGCAGGACTGGCGGACGAGACCGATTACGAACAGGCCGTCATCACGCTGAACAATTCCCGGTCGCAGCTCAAGCAGCAATTCGAGAACATCGCGCCGGGGTATGCGAACCTGAAACACCTCATGGGATACCCGCCGGACAGAGAGTTCAACGTCACGTACGACACGCTGGCGATGATGCAGCAAATCGCGTTCGATACCACGCTCGCTCTGCACTATGAGAAACGGATCGAGTACAGGCAGCTCGAGACCGAAAAGCAGATCCAGCAGCATCTCACCGGGCTCTACGAGCTGTCGTTCCTCCCGTCGGTGTCCCTCTTGTATACCTACGCCTACGAATACGAGAGCAATTCCTCTTCGCAGCTTTTCAAAAAGGCCTACCCCTTTTCGTTCTTCGGGCTGTCGATCACCCTCCCCATATTCACGGGGTTCTCCAGGATCGAAAGCATCCACAGGGCGCAGCTCCAGGAAGAGGAGGTGGACTGGGCCGAGGCAAACCTGAAGTCCCAGATATACGCGGAGTACACTTCGGCGCTTGCAAGTTACAAGAGCAATCTGTACAACTTCATACTCCTGCAGGAGAACAAAACACGCGCGACGAACGTGTACCGGATCGTCTCGCTGCAGTACAACCAGGGAATCGTGAGTTATCTGAACATCATCATCGCCGAATCCAACCTCATCAGCGCGGAGATCGGCTATATCGACGCACTGTTCCAGCTCCTGTCGAGCAAGGTGGATCTGCAGAAGGCCATGGGCGACATCCCTTACACACACTAACGGAACGAGACGACCGGCACCATGAACCGAACATCAGTTGCGATGACGACGACGTGCAGCATTCTCCTCCTGTCGTGCGGCCCGAAACAGCCGCCGCCCCCTCCCGCCGTTCCCGTGAACCTGTACACGGTGACCGCCCGGCCTGTCGTGTATTACGACAGGTACACGGCGACGACCATCGCCCTGAGCCAGGTCAACCTGCTCCCGGAGGTGCAGGGGTACATCACCGGGATTTTCTTCAAAGAGGGGACGACCGTCAAGAAGGGGCAGAAGCTCTACGAGATCGACCGCCGCATCTACGAAGCCAACTACAACGCCGCCGCCGCCAACCTCAAGGTCGCCGAGGGAAATCTCAAACAGGCCCAGCAGGACGCGGACCGGTACGAGTACCTGTACAACAACAAGGCGGTCGCAAAGCAGCTCTACGACCACGCCATGATCACGCTGGAAAACTCGCAGAACGCCTACAAGTCGGCGGACGAAGCGCTGAAGAACGCGAGGACCAACCTGGCCTATTCGGTCATTACCGCCCCGTTCGACGGGACGGTGGGATTCAGCATGGTGAAGCTCGGCGACCTGATGAGCGTGGGACAGACCGTCCTCGTCACGATCTCGTCGGACGATCCCATGGGAGTCGATTTCCTGATCAATGAAAAGCAGCTCGAATCCTTCGAGAGCCTCCGGAAGACCAGGCACCAGGCGGTCGATTCCCTGTTCACGCTCGTTCTGCCCAACAACGCGCTGTACCCCTACGAGGGGACGATCGCAGTCATCGACAGGGCAGTCAACCCCCAGACAGGCTCGATCAGGATCAGGCTCCAATTCCCCAACCCGAAGTCCGACCTGAGGGCGGGGATGAGCTGCGTGGTGAGGGTGCATAACCAGGATCCCGTCCCGCAGTTGCTGATACCGAACAGGGCGGTCGTGGAGGAGATGGGGGAGTTCTTCGTGTACGTGGCCCGGGACAGCACGCCGGGAGGCGCGGGAGATACGACGAAGGACCGTGCGACCTCCGGGGGACACCGCGGGACATTCGCCTATCAGAAGAAGGTCCGGCTCGGGGCGACGCTGGGGCCGAACGTGATCATCCGCACCGGGATCGCCGAGGGGGAGAGGATCGTCTCCGACGGCGTTCAGTCGCTCCACAACGGCTCCTCCATCGCTCCGGCGGCGGATCCCGGCGCTCCCCGCGCGGACGCGGACGGGGGGACCGGGCAGAATACGCCGCAGGGCAGGCGCTGAACCATGGTCGCCAACACGTTCATCAAACGGCCGGTCACGGCGATCGTCATCTCCATCGTCCTCGTGATCACCGGCATCATCTGCATCCTCAACTCGCCGGTCGAGCAGTACCCCCAGATCACCCCGCCCGTCGTCCAGGTGAACGGCCAGTTCACCGGGGCCGACGCGCTCACGGTCGAGCAGACGGTCGCCACCCCGATCGAGCAGCAGGTGAACGGCACGCCCGGCATGGAGTACATGCAGAGCAACAACACCAACAACGGGCTGATGTCGATGAACGTGACCTTCAACATCGGGACCGACATCGACATCGCCACGCTCGACGTGCAGAACCGCGTCAGCATCGCCACGCCTCTCCTGCCGGCGGCCGTGAGCCGTCTCGGGCTGACCGTGCGCGCCCTCAACCCCAGCATCCTGATGATGGTGGCCATCTACGCGCCGGAGGGGTCGCACGACATCACGTTCCTCGACAACTACACGAACATCTTCGTGCAGGACGCGCTGCTGCGCGTCCCGGGCGTGGGGAGCATCAGCAGGTTCACGGATGATTTCAGCATGCGCATCTGGATGAACCCGGAGAAGATGGCGTCCTACAACCTGACGCCGCAGGATGTCATCGCCGCCCTGAACGCGCAGAACGTCCAGGTGGCGGCGGGCTCCGCGGGGGTCCCCCCCCAGCAGAAGACCCAGACATTCGAGCTGGGGATCCTTGTCAACGGCCGGCTGAGCAAGGTCGAGGATTTCGAAAACGTGATCGTCAAGACGACCCCGGCCACCGGCGACCTCGTGTACCTGAAGGACGTCGCGCGGGTGGAGCTGGGAAAGTTCACGTTCTCCAGCAATTCGTTCGTCGACGGGAAACGGGCCTCATGCCTGCTCGTGTACCAGGCACCGGGTAGCAACGCCCTCGAAACGGCGAACGGGATCACCAGGGTGATGACCCAGCTCAAGAAATCGTTCCCCACCGACGTGGATTACGAAGTCCCGTTCGAGTCGGTGACCGTCGTCAAGGTGTCGATGAACGACGTCGTCGGGACGCTTCTGAAGGCGCTCGCCCTCGTCGCCGTCGTCGTGTTCCTCTTCCTGCAGAGCTTCCGTTCCACGCTCATCCCCGTGCTCGCGATTCCCGTCTCGATTCTCGGCACGTTCTGCTTCTTCATCCCGCTGGGGTTCACCATCAACACGCTCACCATGTTCGGGTTCGTGCTGGCCATCGGGATCGTCGTGGACGACGCCATCATCGTCGTGGAGGCCGTGCAGCATTACATCGACGAGAACCACATGTCCGCGAAAGAGGCCACCTACCAGGCCATGAAGGACATCTCGGCACCCGTCGTGGCCATCGCGCTCATCCTCGCCGCGGTGTTCGTCCCCGTGGGGTTCATTCCGGGGATCGTCGGGAGGCTGTACCAGCAATTCGCCATCACCATCGCCATCTCGGTGATGCTCTCCGCCTTTATCGCCCTGTCGCTCACCCCCGCGCTCTGCACGCTCCTCCTGAAGCCGTCCGACACCGGCGGCGCAAAGGGGTGGGCGGCCCGCTCGTTCTCCCGGTTCAACGCATGGTTCGAGAAGCTGACGGACGGCTACTCCGCGGGGGTCCGGCGCAGCATCACGGCGTCGCGCTACGTCGTGATCCTGCTCGTGTGCATCTGCGCCGGGACCGTGTTCCTTTTCGAGAACAAAGCCACGAGCTTCATCCCCTCCGAAGACGACGGGACCCTGTACGTGACGTTCCAGCTCCCTCCCGCCTCCTCCACCGCCCAGACCGTCGCGGTGATGGAGAAGCTCATGAGCGTCGTCGCCTCCACGCCCGGCGTCGGCCACTACGCGGCCCTGTCCGGCCTGAACGTGGTGACCAACGCGACAAACTCGAACTGCGGCACGATCTACATCCAGCTCAAGCCCTGGGACGAGCGGAGCGCATCAGCCGAACAGGTACCGGGCATCATGCGCGTTCTCGGAGACCGGATCGCCGCGGAGGGCGTCAACAACGCGAACGCCCAGGTGATCCAGCCCTCCCCGATCCCCGGAGTGGGGTCCATCGTCGGATTCAGCTTCCAGATCGAGCAGCGGAACACGAACGACGACGTGCACGCGTTCGAGAGGGTCGTCAACAGGTTCGTCGCGGAGGCGAACAACACTCCCGCGATCGCCAACGCGAGCACATTCTACTCGGCGCACACCCCGAACTACAATCTCACGGTCAACCGGGACAAGTGCGAAAAGCTCGGCGTGAACATCGCGGACGTGTTCACGACGATCCAGGCGTACATGGGCAGCATGTACATCAACGATTTCACGACCTACAACCGGACGTTTCACGTGGTGATCCAGGCGGATACCATGTCCCGCGAGACGGTCGGCAACATGGACAAGTACTACGTGCGGAACCAGGCGGGCGCCATGGTGCCGCTCGGGACGCTCATCACCTACGAGCCCACGGAAGCCGCCCCGCTGATCTCGCATTTCAACATCTTCCGTTCCGCGGAAATCGACGGCGCCTCCCCCCCCGGGTACAGCAGCACCGAGACGCTGGACGCGCTCAAGACCGTCGCCGCGAAGGTGCTCCCGGAGGGCTACGACTATGAATACTCCGGATTGAGCTACGAGGAGGTCAAGGAAGGCTCGAGAACCGTCTACATCTTCGTCTTCTCCATCACCTTCGTCTTCCTGTTCCTCGCAGCGTTGTACGAAAGCTGGTCCGTCCCCTTTTCCGTCCTGCTGGCGGTCCCCATCGGGGCGTTCGGAGCAATCCTGACGCTGACGTGCCTCCCGGGCATCTCCAACAACGTGTACGCGCAGATCGGGCTCATCACGCTCATCGGGCTCGCCGCGAAGAACGCGATCCTGATCGTGGAGTTCGCCAAGGTGCGCGTCGACCGGGGCGAAGAGCTGATCGCGTCCACGATGGAAGCCGTGCGGCTGCGCCTCCGGCCGATCGTCATGACGTCCCTCGCGTTCCTCCTGGGCGTCCTGCCGCTCGTGTTCGCCACGGGTGCCGGCGCCGTGGCGCGCAGGACGATCGGGTTCACCGTCCTCGGCGGGATGATCGCGGCGTCGACGATCGCCATTTTCATCGTGCCGGTGCTCTTCGTCGTCATCACGCGCCTGTCCTACGGCGAGAAGATGCTCGGCTACCTGCACGCCCACCACGAGGATCTGATGGAAAAGGCCCGGAAGGTCGAACTGCAGAATATCGACCCCGAGCTTGAATACGATCTGCAGAAATCGCGGGAGCTCAACCCGCACGCCCGGCAATGATCGCCAACACGTTCATCAAGCGGCCCGTCACCGCGATCGTCATCTCCGTGGTGCTCATGATCTCGGGGATCATCTGCATCGCGAACCTGGCCGTGGACCAGTACCCCGATATCACCCCCCCGGCGGTCTCGGTGTCGGGGCAGTATACCGGCGCGGACGCCCAGACGGTGGAACAGACCGTCGCCACCCCGATCGAGGAGCAGGTCAACGGGACCCCGGGGATGGAGTACATGCAGAGCACGAACACCAACACCGGGAACATGAGCGTCAACGTGACGTTTAACGTCGGGACCAACGTCCATATCGCCGCGCTGAACGTCCAGAACCGGGTGGGGATCGCCACCCCGCTTCTCCCCTCCGTCGTGAGCCGGCTCGGGCTCACGGTGCGCGCCCGCAACCCCAGCATGCTCATGCAGATCGCGATCTTCTCGCCAAAGGGAACGCACAACATCACGTTCCTCGACAATTACACGAACGTCTTTATCGAGGACGCGCTGCTCCGGGTCCCGGGCGTGGGGGACATCAACACGCGCACGGACAACTTCAGCATGCGCGTCTGGATGAACCCCGAGAAGATGGCGTCACTCGACCTGACGCCCCAGGATATCATCGCCGCACTGAACGCACAGAACGTGCAGGTCGCGGCGGGCGCGGCGGGCGCTCCGCCCCAGCAGGAAGGACAGCCGCTCGAACTGGGGATCCTGGTCAACGGCAGGCTGAAAACGGCGTCCGATTTCGAGAAGATCGTCGTGAAGACGGTCCCGGCCACAGGCGAGCTCGTCTATCTCAGGGACGTGGCGCGCGTGGAGCTGGGGAAGTTCACGTTCTCGAGCAATTCGTTCGTCGACGGCAAACGGGCCTCCATCCTCTTCGTGTACCAGACCCCCGGGGGAAATGCCCTCGAGACGGCGAGCAACGTCTACGCCACGCTCGAGCAACTGAAGAAATCGTTCCCCGACGACGTCGACTATGCCGTCCCCTTCGAATCGATCACGATCATCAAGGTCTCCATGTCGGAGGTCCTGGACACCCTGTTAAAGGCCCTGGCGCTCGTCGCGCTCGTGGTCTTCCTGTTTCTCCAGAACCTCCGTTCCACGATCATCCCGATACTCGCCATCCCGGTTTCGATTCTCGGCACGTTCTGCTTCTTCATACCGCTGGGTTTCACGATCAATACGCTCACCATGTTCGGGTTCGTGCTGGCCATCGGCATCGTCGTGGACGACGCGATTATCGTCGTGGAGGCGGTCCAGCACTACATCGACGACCGGCATCTCTCCGCCAAGGAAGCGACCTACCAGGCGATGAAGGACATCTCGGCGCCCGTCGTCGCCATCGCCCTCATCCTTGCGGCAGTGTTCGTCCCCGTGGGGTTCATCCCGGGGATCGTGGGGCGGCTGTACCAGCAATTTGCGATCACGATCGCGATCTCGGTCATCCTCTCCGCGTTCATCGCGCTGTCGCTTACCCCCGCACTCTGCACGCTCCTCCTGAAGCCGTCGCACATCAACAGGCAGCCCCACTGGCCCGGGAAGCTCTTCGCCCGGTTCAACGGCTGGTTCGGACGGATGACGGGGAGGTACGTCCGGATCGTCGAGCGGGGCATCAGGGGGTCACGCTACGTCGTCATTCTCCTTGTCTGCGTCTGCGTCGGCGCGATCCTGTTGTTCAAGTACAAACCCTCCGGTTTTATCCCGTCGGAGGACGATGGACGGCTCTACGTGACGTACCAGCTGTCGGAGGGGTCATCGACGACGCAATCCGTCGAAGTCATCACGAAGCTGATGCAGATCGTCGGGTCCACCCCCGGCGTGAACCATTACTCCGCCCTTTCGGGCCTGAACATCCTTAATTTCGGCTCAACGTCCAATGCCGGCTCGATATTCTGCATGCTCAAGCCCTGGGAACAGAGGACCAGACCCGAGGAGCAGATCCCGGGGATCATGGACGTCCTCAGGAAACGGATCGCCGCCGCCGGCATCAATAACGCAAATATCGTCGTCATCCCGCCCCCTCCCATACGCGGGATCGGGCAGGCCGCCGGATTCAGCATGCAGATCGAACAGGGGAGCACGAGCGACGACGTGCACGCGTTCGAACGGGTGGTGAAGAGCTTCGTCGCCGAAGCGCGCAGGACACCCGCCATCTCGACCGCGTTCAGCTACTACGGCGCGCACACCCCCAGCTACGAGCTGACGCTTGACCGGGACAAATGCGCGAAGCTCGGCGTCAACGTGTCGGACGTGTTCACAACAATGCAGGCGTTCATGGGGAGCCTGTTCGTGAACAACTTCACGCTGTACGACCGCACGTATCACGTCGTCGTGCAGGCGGACACGACGTTCCGGGCGCTGGTCTCGGACATGGACAGGTATTACGTGCGCAACCAGGCGGGAACCATGGTGCCGCTCAGCACGCTGATCAGCTACAGGGCGACCGAAGCGCCGCCGCTCCTGACGCACTTCAACATCTTCCGTTCCGCGGAAGTCGACGGATCCACCCCTCCCGGGTACAGCACCGGCGAGGGGATCAACGCGCTGCGGGCGACGGCGGAGAAAGCGCTGCCGCGCGGCTACAGCTACGAATTCTCGGGGCTGAGCTACGAGGAAATCAAGGCGGGCTCGACGACGGTGTACATCTTCATCTTTTCGATCACGTTCGTCTTCCTCTTCCTTGCCGCACTCTACGAAAGCTGGTCCGTGCCGTTTTCGGTCATGCTCCCGGTGCCGATCAGCGCGTTCGGCGCGATCCTCATGCTCGTGTGCCTGCCGCGGCTCACGAACAACGTGTACGCGCAGATCGGGCTCATCACGCTCATCGGGCTCTCGGCGAAAAACGCCATACTGATCGTGGAGTTCGCGAAAGTGCGGGTCGACCGCGGCGAGGAACTGATCCGTTCCACGCTGGAGGCGGTCAAGCTCAGGCTCCGGCCGATCATCATGACATCGCTCGCATTCATCCTGGGGGTCCTTCCGCTCGCGTTCGCCACAGGTGCGGGCGCCGTCGCCCGGAACACGATCGGATTCACGGTTCTCGGGGGAATGCTCGCGGCTTCCACGCTCGCCATACTGATCGTCCCGGTCCTTTTCGTGATCGTGACGCGGCTGTCGTACGGCGCAAAGGAGCTCGCGTACCTCCAGGCGCATCACGAGGAACTGATGGAACGGGAAAGGAAAATCGAGAAGCAGAAGATCGACCCCGAACTGGAGTACGAGATGACGCACCACTTTGACCGATCGCAGACGGGGAGCCGGGATCCCGGCGGGTCGTAAAGGGGCGGAATGGGATGACCGGTTCCGGGATGGCAGGCGGGAAAACACTTTCGACGGGACGGGTCCCCGGAATTCAACCCTTTGGGCTATAGCAGTTTGAAGCGGTGATCCGCAGGTTGTCCCGGGAAATATCCGAGGAATGACTGCTCGTGGAATCGACCATGCCGCATTTTTTCTCCACAACAAACGAAAGGAGAACTCCATGAAGACGAGAGTCGCATCCCTGTATGCGCCGGTGCTCATACTTGCAGCGGCGTTCCTGCTCGCCCCCTCCGCGGAGGCGCAACGCGGGGGACGGTCATCCGGTGGGGGGAGCAGATCGGCGCAGAACCGGCCGCGGGCGAACCAGGGACACATACCGCCTCCGCCTGCGGCCAGAAGCAACCCTGCCGAAGAGCGCCGCACAGAGCACCTGCCGACCGGCCACGTAAACGACATGCCGCACGTCAACCACGATCAATGGTTCGGGCACGAGCAGGCGGGCGATGCGCGCTTCCACATGGACAAGCCGTTCGCGCAGGGCCGTTTTGCCCATCCGGGACCCAAGTACCGCTACCAGGTCACGCGGTTCGATCCGGACCAACACCGATTCTGGTTTTCAGGGGGGAGAAATTTTGAGGTAGCGTCATGGGATTGGCCGCTCTGCTCGGACTGGTGCTGGGACTGCGGGAACGACTTCGTCGTGTACGACGACCCTGACCACCCGGGCTGGTACCTGGTCTACAACGTCCACACGGGAGTGTACATCCACGCGCAGTATATGGGGATGTAACGAAAGATCGGCATTGGAGATCCGCCGATCGATCACCGGCCGGGGGTCAGAACCCGGGCGGCTTGCGCACCTGCCCCGATTTGCCCCGGCCGGGATACAGCGTGGTCTTGCATTCCGGACAGATGCTGTGCGTGAAATCAATTTCAGAATGGTCCAGAAGGTACGCTTCGAGCTGGTGCCACACCCCTTCGCCGTCGCGTATTTTTTTGCACCACGCACATATCGGGAGCACTCCGCTCAGCCTCTTCACTTCCGCCAGTGCCGCCTGCAGCTCCTCATTCACGGCGTTCTGCGCGTCGATCCCCGTCCGCACTCTGGAGAGGATGACCGCGTAGGAGACAAACATGGCGGACTGGATCGCGATGTTCCATACGACGGTCACCGGATCAAAGAGCGGCCTTCCGAAGTAGTCCACGATCGACCAGACGATCGCGCAGATCAACGAAGCGAAGATCCCCGCGGCTCTTCCCAGCCGCCACGTTATCGCCGAGACGGGGATCAGGTAGAACATTGTGAAGATGATCTCCACGCCGGTGACGTAGTCGCCGATGCCGATAAGCACGAGCGCCATGCAGCTCGAGAGAACCACTGCCGGAGTTGACATCCGGTCGAGCCGGCGCTGGATGCGCTCAATCAGACGAGTTCCCGATACCGACGTGCGGCTCACAATGTGATCCCCCGATGTGAAAATCCCGATGGCGCGCTCCACTTCCCCACCTCCTCCGCTCACATGCCGGACGGCCTCATCACCCCCGCATAGTTTTGACAATCCAATCGGGATCTCGTTTAATGGAGTGCAACTGAGGGGAAGGTTGACGACACAGAGGTGACGGCCCGGGTGATCATCCCCGTTCACGCAGGAATTCGCGACCGGAACTTCACGGACGAATCGATACGTTATATCGTGATGACTCCCGGGAACGCACTTGAATTTGTCGCAGAGCTCGAGAACCTGATCGAACTGGGGGGAAGAACGGACCCGCCGACACAGCGGAGAATTGAGGAGATTACCGCACTGCTGGAAGACGGGGGTGAGCCGGCCGGGGTACTTGATGACACGCTTCACCAGGTGAGGAGCTGGTCACAGATCCTGTTCAGCGAACGAAAGCAGCAGAAGTCCAGAAGGGCGGCCGACGACATCAAGAACATACTCCGCGTCCACTGTATATCCCTCAGGAAGCAGATTCAGGGGGGACTTCTGCGCTGACCGGACACATCGGCAGATCCGTTTATGTGAGTATTGGCCCGGTCACATTCACCGTACGTCGTCCTTCAGCAGAGCCTCGCCCTTGGTGATCCACGAAACGCCGAATGCGACGATGGCGACGGATTCGAGCCAGAAGACCGGGTTCCATGCGCCCAGGGCGTCGTGCGGGTTCATCGAGAGAATCACATGGACAATGATGATCGCGATGAGGCACGCCACCATCACGAAGCCGCACGTCCTGTATACCCTGTTTCGCTGAAGCTTCCTCCCCGTCGGCGGCTTTTCCGGATCGGTCCGTGTAAAGAGGGAGAGCGAGAAGAACGCGAGCGTCGCGAAGAAGAGCGACGCGAAGGCAAGGTGGACGTGCCCGATGACCTCCTGGCGGGAAGTGGGATCCACCACCGGGACCGTGGGGAAGAGCGCCACGCCGACCGCGAACACGCACGCACATGTCCCCGCGATAGCGTCCACCCGCTCGTACCCCTTGTAGGAGAGGAGGAAGACACCGATGGAACAGAGCGTCCCCACGAGGACGTTGCGCATCCCCGTATAGTAGTACCCGCTTATCGAATCCTGAATTCCACTGCCGAACACGATCGATCCGCCGAGAGCGACGACGAACGGCAGGGCGATCCCCAGCACGCCGATCGCCCTGCGCAGCTCCAGGTAGGAAAACACCAGCATGCTGTCCGGATCCGGGGGCTGATTCATGTCACTCCTTATAGGTTTCCTGATTGTTGTCGCTGAGGTTCACGGCGGGGCGAACCCGCGGCGTGAGCGCCGATCGTTCCAATAGGGCGGAACGCCTGGAAATGTCACAAAATCTATAAATACGCATGAATGTAATGCCTCGGGTCTTAAAAAGTCAAGGGGAAATGGATGAGATTTGCGAAAGGCGAGCGCCTTGACTTTCGCCGGCTGCCTGGCGAGAATCAGATGAACCGCATTCATCCAATATCCTCAAAGAGACCCGGAGACGGCAAATCTCCACGGAAGGGGACACGTATTTCGAATTCGGAGACCGCACCGGTCCCGCACAGCATCTTTTGAAGAACGAGTGCGACCTGTTCGACGAGATCAGCAGGAGCCGTGGAAGGCCGGTCGGGATGACCGGGGAGTGAGGAGAGGAGTCATCTGAGGGAGCAGTTTTCCAGCACGATCTCTTCGCCGATCGTCAATACGGCATAAAATCCCTTCCCGGCGGGGCCGCAATTGACGGCCGGTTTCCCGTCGATCGTGTCGATGCCGCGGGCCTCGTGAATGTGGCCGCAGATCGTGGCGTCGGGTTTCCTGCGCCGGATGAAGTCCCGTATCGCCAGGCTGCCAACGTGTTTTCCCGAAGGGAGGAGATCCAGCGCGGTACCCTTCGGCGCCGCATGCGGGACGAAGATCTTCCAGCGGGCCGCCGCGACACACTTCCATCCGGCCTCCGCACGTGCCATGAGCTCCCTTTCCGACAGCTCGTTCGGCGTATGCGTCGGGGTCGCAGGGGCCGCCGAGACGCCGAAAAACCCCGCATCCCCGATCGTTATACCTCGTGAATCGATCGAGACGCCGAGCTGCTGGAGCTTACGTTCAAGGGGGAGCGGATCCATGTTCCCGGCGACCGCAAGAACGGGCTTCCCGAACGCCGCGACCCTCCCGATGGTTTTTTCGATCTCCGACAGCGTCCCGGCCGTTGTGATGTCTCCCGCGAGGATCACCGCGTCGAATTTTCTCTCCAGCGCAAGGACTCTTTCGACGATGTCAACCGATCCATGCAGATCACTGAACGCAAGCACGCGCATGTGCGCTATCCTTCCCTGTGTATACTCCTGAAACAGGCCGCCCGGAGAGCCTTAGTCGAGCGTACTCATCCCGCGGACAGTTGCCGGGTCGTTGCGGTGCAGGTCGAACACGAGGATATCGTTCACCCCCGCCCTCAACCAGGGAGCCGGACAGAAGAGGCGCTTCTGCGGTCCGATATTCCAGTAGCGCCCCAGGTTGTGCCCATTCACCCAGACGAACCCCTTGACATAGGCCGACACGTCGATAAACGTGTCCGCGGCGGTTTCCAGCTCGAACGACCCCCTGAAGAACACCCCCCTGCGCGCCGTGTCGACGGGAGCTCCCTTCAATCCCGCGATGTAGTCCCCGTCCATGGGAAGCCCGGTGACTTCCCAGTTCATCAGCGTCATTCCCTCCAGCGTCACACGGTCCGTGATCCCCTTCCTGTCGATCAGCGAAGGGCCGTAGTTCACGCGGCCCATCCCCTCCACGAGTATCTCAAGGACCGGCCTCGCGAGGTCCGACACGGGGAGGCGGATCGTGTTGACCCCTTCGCGCCGGTCAAGGGTTCCGACGTATCTGCCGTCCAGGAACACCAGTGCGTAATCATGCAGATCGGTGACCGTAAGATTTCCCCCGCGGTGTCCGATGAGACGGGTCCGGTAGAGCATGAACCCGTGGTACTGGCCGTACGATTCAAACGTGCCGGGCTGCACGGACCGGACAGAGCGGGGAAGATTCGCCCAGACGGTCGAAAACGCCCTCATCGAGACCGGGGGGAGATCCATCGCCGGCAGGGGTTCCGGGAGCGGCTGAGGCGTTCCGGCGTACTGCGCGATGAGGTCCCGGATCGCAAAGAACTTCGGGGCCGCCCTTCCCTGCTCGCTCACCGGAGCGTCGTAATCATAGCTTGTGATGTGCGGCTCGTATCCTTTCCCGCCGGAGTTTGCCCCCGCAGTAAATCCGAAATTCGTCCCTCCGTGCACCACATATATATTGAGCGATCTCCCGTGGGCGAGAAGATAACGCAGATCCGAAAGGAACGAGGCGGTGTCGGGCCTGGCCCATTGTTCCCCCCAGTGCGTCAGCCAGCCGGGGTAGGTTTCGCTCGAGAAGGCCGGGACCGAAGGATTTCTCGCCGCCGCGGCGGCGAAATCCGCATCGTTCGATCCCGGGTCAAGGCCGACCGCCGCCCCGGTGATATTCCCCGCATCGAGCATCGCGCGCGAGGCTCCGTCTGCGGTATAGAAAGGGACGTCGATCCCGTTGTCTTTCCAGAGTCGCCTGAGGGCCTCGAGATACGTCGTGTCGTTGCCGAAGCTCCCGTATTCGTTTTCGATCTGCACCATGAGTATCGGCCCGCCGCGCGTGACAAGAAGAGGCCTCACGACGGAGGCAAGCCGGCCGATGTATCTCCCCGCCGCCTCGATATAGCGCGGGTCCATGCAGCGCACTTTGATGTCCGGGATGCGGAGGAGATACGGGGGAAGCCCCCCGAAATCCCATTCCGCGCACACATAGGGGCCGGGCCGGAGAAGCACGTACATCCCCTCCTCCTGCACGATCCGGATGAACCGGGCTATATCCCTGTTCCCCGTCGCAAAATCGAACCGCCCCGGCTCCTCTTCGTGATAATTCCAGAATATGTACGCAGCGACGGTGTTACATCCGAGCGCCTTTGCCATCCTGACACGGTGCCGCCAGTACTCGCGGGGGATGCGCGCCGGGTGCAGTTCTCCGCTGATGATCCTGAACGGCTTACCGTCGAGAAGGAAATCGTGCCCCCCGAGGGCAAACGTATGACGCCCGGCGCCGGGGGCGGAGGCGCAGCAGGCGGCGATAAGAAACGATGAGAGGATTCCGCTCCAGCGGAACATCTCAGCGGAGTTTCCTTGACAATGCCTTCGGATATTCCACGGAGAGGGCGTATTTCTGGACTTCTTTCAGCTCCTTCGGGAAGAGGTCCCTGAGGTTGACATTCGGCATGCCGTTGACGTAGATCTCGTCAGTCACGAATTCCGCCTTCCCTCCTTTCGGGACAAAGTGCCCCTTCACACGCGCATCAAAGTGCACTGGCTTGTTGTTCACCTTCCGCTCGATCTTGACGCTGAATTCGCTCCTGATGTTCATCTGCGGCTTCGCGGGTTCTCCAAACAGAAGTCCTTTGAGATCCATGGGGGGGTCTCCAGAATGTGGGATGGTTAAGGACAGCAAGGGAACGTTTATACGATAAAAATGTAAAACGACCGGCAATACAACTCCAACAAGGCGCAACGGAATGGTGAGTTATCATACGCACACGGCGCGCGAATGTCAATTCCCCGGCCCTCATTCCCGGGAGTTTGTGATGCGCATCATCACAAATTACAGCGAAAGGTCGCGTGTGAAGATGCTCACGGAAGAGTATTGTGATGTCAGTCAAGCGGGCAAATGCAGGAAGCCGTCCCCGCGGAACGGCTCCCCGCACATGCGATCCCCGGCTAGAACGACGAGGCGCGCGCGCCGCCTCCCTGCACAGGCTTCCTGGGAAACTTCGCGTCCATGTTCGCGGCGGTATACGCGAACACCGCAATGATTGTCGCGGCCTGTTCCATGTCCGGCCCCTGCACCCGGTCGAATACATCCATATTATAGTGGTGCGTCCGGGTCTCGTATTCCAGCGGGTCCTGGATGAACTGGAAACCCGGGAGCCCGATGCCGTCGAACGACTGGTGGTCGGTCCCGCCGGTGTTCTCGATCGTGATCGTCTGCGCCGCCGGGTCACCGTAGGCGCTGAACCAGCTCCTGAATATCGGCCGGGCGGCTTCGTTCCCCTGCAGGTAGATGCCCCGGATGCGGCCGCTGCCGTTATCGTGGTTGAGGTACACGGAGAGCCGGTCGTATTCGGGGGTCGTCTTCAATTCTCCCCCGCCCCCGCCGCCCGGGAATCCGCCCGGCTGGCCCCCTTCACGCCTGCCGAACACCGCGGAAACATATTCCCGCGAACCGATCAGCCCCTCCTCTTCAGAGCCCCAGAGGCCGATCCGAATCGTCCGCCGGGGTTTGAGCCCGTCGTGCTTCATCACGGTCTCGAGTATGCGCATCGCCTCCATGCATGCGGCGCTCCCGGTGCCGTTGTCCGTCGCTCCCGTTCCGCTGTGCCAGCTGTCGAAGTGTGCGCCGATCATGACAATCTCGTCTTTCAGATCGGTGCCGGGGATCTCGCCGATGATGTCAAACCCGGAGTCCGCCTTCGTCATGCCGACCTCAAGGTTCATATCGAGCTTCACCTTCTCGCCGAACCGGATCATGCGCACGATCCGGTTGTAATTCTCGGACGCAAAGACGACCTGGGGGACGATCTCCGGCGCTTTCGGATCGTACGGCTGGATACGCTGGTTGAACGGCACGTCGGGGGCCTGGGGAACCGACGCGGCCTGTACCAGGACCGTCCCGTCGTCTCCCCGTCCTTCGGTGATCACCGCGAGCGCGCCCTCCTTTTCCGCGAACTCGAGCTTCCGCGGGGACACCTGCATTTCCTGCCAGCGCATCACGACCGTCGGGCTGTCGACGGCCGGGTTGAGCCGGCGCATGATCGCGAACATCGAGTCGAGCGTCGGGACGCGCCCGAATCCCCGTCGTCCTCCCCGCATTCCCGCGGGCATGTCGGCATTCGCCATTTTCAGCAGCGCGGTATCCGCCAGGCGCTCTCCCTGGGGCTCGAAGTGCGCCTTGAGCTCCGACGGGGCGCTGATGAGGACGAACTTTCCCTTCAGTTTCCCCTTGTACGCGTCAAAATCCTCCGGCTTCTTCACGTCCAGATACACCACGTCCGCTTCGGACTCGTCAAGGCCGGGGGACCACGCCGCGGGATACGCGATGACCGGGAAAGGAACGGGAGACTTGACCATCGCATGGAAATCCTTCAGCGTCCACCCTTTCCCGAGCGGGGCCCAGTGGTGGAAGTGAACGTTCTCGACGCCCCAGCCTTTCAATTCCTTCCCGGCCCACTCCGCCGCCCGCTTGAATTCAGGAGACCATCCGAGCCGCGGGCCGTAGACATCCGAGAGCGCGCCGAGAATCTCCATAACGCGTGAGTGCTTCAATCCTTCTTCCTTGATTCGTGCGATTGCAGCCGTATCGATCTTCTCGCGAGGCATCTGGGCAAAGGCAACACCCGACGCCACTACAGAAAGGACGATGATCCTGGTCATCGCGTGGTTCATGGGGGAGATCCTTATGAGGTGAGTGATTGAGGGGGGAGCGGGTGTGCGGTTCACTCCTTCCGGCGACAGTGAAGAAACTCTCTGCACGATTTAGACATCCCATCACGCGATTGGTTTAAGTTCGTCAGACCTTCTCAAACCGCACAGTGGCGGGGCCGTTCCTCACTATCCTGGCATAGTAGAGATCCGCATGGAGCCCCGGGGCGCCGAGGGCGACCAGGGCTTTCGCGGCCTCCGCCAGGTCCTTCGTCTGCCTCTCGCTTATGTGGCTCACGTGCCGGAGGAAGCCGGGACCGAGCGAAGATTTCAGGGCCTCGTAGTGCCGGCAGTCCTCGTGATTGATAAGGACGATGCGCCGCACCGTCGTGAAACGCGAGAGGAAGAACTCCACGCGATCCCTGACGTACTTGAATTCCTTCGGGAGCCTCATCGGCTCGGACAGGGACGCGACGCCCCCGGAGAGAACCATCGGGATGTATTCACCCTCCGCGAGATGGAGCTCGGTGGCGACAAATTCCCGGAACGCGCGCTGGAAGCGATTATCGCAGCAATACACAACGATGGCCGTCGGCTGCGCATCCGCGAGATGATAGACGTGCCCCTCCTCGGGGGTATCCATGAGTGTCACCGGTAGTGTTCGGAATTACGCGGATGCCCCCCGTGCGGGAGGGCATCCGGTGTCGCGGTTCATTTCGGCGAGCCGGGGTCGGTCGTCAGCTTCTTCAACGCCTCCTCGATGTCCACTCCAAGAAAATTCAACATCTTTGAAATGTCAATACCCTGCGCTTTCGCGGCGGCAATCGTGCGGAAGACGGTGTTCGGGACGACGGAGCTCATCTGTTCCAGCCCCCGGCCCGACCCCATATCGACGATTTCAAGCCTGTCGATGCTCCCCAGCGGCGCCGCGACGCTCGAAAACACGGCGGAGGCGACCTTGGAGAGCGCGTCGCCTCCCCTGTCGAAAAGGACCGGGAGCCGGTCCATGATGAGGATCAGCCGCGCATCGGTCGTCATTTTGGCGAGCGCAGCCGCAAGCTGCGTCGTCCCTTCGGCCTCGGCGATGAGGGCCTGTTTCTTCTTCGCGGCCTCCCCCTCGGCAACCGCAAGGAGCGTCGCGCGCGTCTTGGCCGCCTCCCCTTCGCCGAGGAACGTATCGGCGTTCTTCTTCCCCTCCGCCTCCTTCATGAGGCGCTGCATCTCCGCCTCCGCCTGCAGGATCACCTGCTGCTTCGTCGCGTCCGCCTCGATGACCTTCTTCTGCCGCTCGGCCTCCGCGATCTTCACGACCGAGGCGTCGAGCTCACGCTGCTTGCGGACCGCTTCCATCTCCTGGACCTTGATCTGCGCCTCGCGCTCCGCGGCATCGCGGTCGGCCTGCTTGACCCGGAGGGTCTTCTCCTGATCCGCGTTGGCGATGTCGAGTGCCTTTTCGGCCTCGGCGCGCTTCGTGTCCGTCTTGACCTTGAACTCGGCCTTCTTAATGTCACGTCCCATCTCCGCCTCGGCGATGGACGCCTCGTTCCCCGCGCGGACGGTCGCGGACTCCCGCTGCGCGGTGCTCACCCTGATGGCGGCGTCGCGGTCCGCCTCCGCCACCTTGATGTTCGCGTCCCTGACCGCCTCGGCCACGGCGCGCTTCCCGAGCGCGTCGATGTAGCCGTACTCGTCGTTCACCTCCTGGATGACGAGCGTGATGATCTGGATTCCGAGCCGTTTCAATTCCTCCGCCGATTCCTCGACGACTTTCTTGTTGAACTGGTCCCGCTCGCGCAGCAGGCTGTCGATGTCCAGCTTGCCGATGATGGAGCGGAGGTGCCCCTTCAGGATGTTCTGCACGAAGGCCTTGATCTCGTCAACGTTCTTCCCCAGGAACGCCTGCACGGCATTCCCGAGGTCCTCGGGGATCGACGAGATCTTGCACGTCGCCACCCCCTTGACGTTGATCTTGACGTTGTCCTTGTTCGGGATCCCCTTCTCATCGATCTCGGTCTGGAAGGCGGCCGTCGACATCTCCTGGTACGATTCGACGAACGGGATGATGATCCTCCCGCCCCCGCCGACCACCTTGAACCCCAGGACCGTCTCCTTCCCCGTGGCGGGATCCCTGTGCGTGTATTTTCTTCCGTAGAATATGCCGACCGCGTTCGGCGGGATCTTTTTATACCTGCTTGCGATAACGCGCAGAACGATGATAAACGCCAGCGCGAGGAATATGATCATGAATGGTATGATGAGATTCTCCATTGCCGTAGCTCCGGGTGTGGACGTTGGTGCGGTTAGACTTCCTCGACGACGAGCTGACTCCCGACCAGGCCCACGACTTTCACCGTGCGCCCTTTCGGAATCTCCGCCGCCGCATTGGATTTTGCAAGGTAGGTCATGTACTGCCCGCCGACATTCAGGCTGACCTCGCCCAGCACGCCCGGGCCGATCCCCGTCTGCACGATGCCCGTCTGCCCGAGGGCGGACGCGGTCGGCACGATCGAAGAGGATTGCTGCCTGTAGATCAGGCCGAGGACGAAGTACATGAGGAGAGAAAGGGCGATCCCCGAGGCAAGCCCGCAGAACGACGAGACGAGATAGTCGGCGCCGTACGCCTTTGCAATCGCGCCCGCGGCGCCGAACCCCATCGTCAGCGTGGCGATCACCTTCATGGAAAAGAAACTTATCGTCGGGTCGGCGTCGTGGCTGAGGTCGTGCCCGCCTGCGCCATGGCCGGCATCGGCGTGGTCGCCGTCATGGTCGTGCCCGAAGAAGAACGACCCGGCAAGGAGTATGAACGACGCAAGGGCAATAGAGATGAAGATCAGCACGTGGGACCTCCCGGCAATTGAACAAAGAGCGGACCGCAGGAGAAAGGAAAGGACATCAAGAAGGTACGTTCAGAATGTACGTCCTGGCGGCATCGATTGCAAGGCGCATGCCGGAAGGGATCCGGGTGACCGGGATCATCGCGGGCCCACTCCGGCCTGCGCAATCCGCCCTTGCCGATTCGGTGAACGATATGTACATTGGCTGCCGAAGAATGACAGGCATCCCATCGGAGGCAGAACGCGCCCATGAACCTGCAATTCAGCACTCGCATCCCCGCGCTGTGTCTCTGCGTGATACTTGCCTGCGGGTGCGGCGGCGAACCTCCGGCGCACCCCCCCTTCGCCGCCTTACGCGCCACCCAACTCGACTCGGTCATTCGCCGATGCAGGGAGGGGCTCGTCGCAGACCCGGATGATGCGGCGCTCCATGTGCGCCTTGCCGGGGCACTCCTCGATCGCGCAATGCTCCACGATTTGAATTACCATAACCTGATCTGGTCCAGCCTGAGTCCGTTCAGCGTCGCCCTGGCCGACGTCGGCCGTCCGGTCGACAGCCTTGTGCGGGTGAGCATTCGCGATACGCTCGCGGAGGCGGAATCGCATGCCGCGAAGGCGCTCGCACTCAAACCGGGGGACCCCCGGGCGATGTCAATGACGGGGCGCCTCTTTCTGGCACTGGGGTGGCCCGCGGCGCTGGATTCAATGCTCGCCGGGGCGACCGCGCAATTTGAATCGTCGATCGCCCTCGATTCCACGTCCGCGGAGACATACTATGGACTGGGGTGTGCTCTCTTCGCGCGGAACCGGTCGGCAGAAGCCCTGGCGGCGCTGAACAAGTCCGTCTCGCTTGATTCGTCGGTCGGAACGACGTACCTGACGATGGGCGAAGTCTATTATGATACCCGCAACACCGCCTACGCATTTGCATGTTATGAGAACGCGGCCCGGCTGGGACTTAAAACGTCCGGGGAGTATCTCCAGCTCGCGTATCACTACACCGACGAGACGGCCGAACGTAAGCTCCTGGGGCGGCTTGCCTCGCTCCGGAGGGATGTGCCGGCATTCTTCAAGCCCCTGATCCGCGCGGGGCTGAACGCGGCGTCACTGTACCATCCGGCAATCGCAATGGATCTTGCGACGAGAGCCCTCGAAGTCGATTCCTCATGCGCCGAGGCGTACCTGTTCAGGTCGCGGCTCTATCTCGAAGAGGGGGATACCGTCAGCGCCACGGACGAATACCTGGAAGCGATCAAGCTCGGAAGCGCCCCGTTTTACTCCTATGCACGATTCCCGGGCGAGATCAGGGAATTCGCGCGGAGGCGAATGCCGGACGACGACGTTTCGCTCTCCCTGTTCAGTTTCAACTCCGGAGGCGATACCAAGCCGGATTCCATTCCCGCCCCGCTCCTTGCGGCTGTCCGGCAGAGGCCGGGAAGCGCTCTCGCGGCGTACCTTGTCGGGGAGGCATACAGAATGAGGCGTGACACGGCGGAGGCGGTCAGGTGGTTCGATCGCGTTGTTTCAATGCCCCCGATCGCATACCCGAATATGTACTCGACAATCCAGCAAACATACATGGACGCGGGTCTGATCCCCAGGGCCGTGCAATTATACGACAGGTATTTCTTCGGGTTATACGGCGACTGGTTCCACGATTATCGCGGGACCGGTCAGACGGCGGGACGACACTCGAAAGAAGTCATGCGCCTTGCAGCGTCGTATTGCGCGGTGGGTCGTCAGTGCTCATGGTCGATCAACAGGGGACGGCCGGAATTCTGGAAAGGCGAAGCGATCAAACAGTTCCAGCGGGCAATGGCACTCGTCCCCGAATCACCCGTCCCGTATGTCTGCCTCGGCGACCTGTATACCGACCTCGGACAAAAGGGAGACGCGCTCAGGTATTACCGGCAGGCAGCCTCACGGGGGAGCAAGGATGCGGCTGCAGTTCTCAGGAAAGCGGGGGGAAGGATGTAAATCCTGAACCGGCGCAGGGGGACATCCGCTGATGGACGCTCACCCGTCTCAGGGGCGGGGAAAGGTCATCGCATCCGGCAGCTGAACGGCCACGACCTCGCCCCGCGCACAGAGTGTCCCGCGGGCGGAAAGCGTGACGGCAACGACGACCTTCCGGCCGGAGATCTCTTTCACCGTTCCCCGTATCTCCAGCTCTTCTCCCAGCGGTGTCGGCCGCAGGTAATCGACGTTGAGTGACGCCGTCACGAACCGGTAGCGGGCGCCGGCATCCATCGCGCGCCCGTCGGCCCGGTATTTCGCCGCCGCCGCGGTGCCGGTGCCGTGGCAGTCGATCAGCGAGGCGATGAGCCCGCCGTACACGAACCCGGGAACCGCGGTGTGGTACGGTTCCGGGGTGAAATGGGAAACGCTCCCCTCGCCGTCCCAGTAGCTCCTGATATGATGGCCGCGCTCGTTGAGCCGTCCGCACCCGAAACAATGGCTCAGGTCATCCGTGTAGTAGTCCTGGAATGTTTTCCGCTCCTCTGCCACAGGCGGTCTCACCCCCTTTTCAACGCTGTATGTTGAACAGCCCCCCGGTCTGAGCGCCTGCCGTCCCCGGGCACAGCAGGGCAAAGACCAGCACACAACGTATCATTGCTTCTCCTTCTCCGTATATTCCATTGGCCCGGCCGGTCAATCTCTCTCAATGAACCTGTTGTCGCCGGTCAACGTACCGAATTTTCCGGGAATACACAACGAGTGTCATGGCGGGTTCGAAAATGGCCTCCTCTCCCGTCGCAGCGATCCCGGGAACCGCGTCGCTCGCCGCGGGCGGGTGAGCGGCGGAGGCGGAGAACACCGTAACGGGAAATGACAATGAACCTGGCAATCAGGGATGTAAGCAAGCGATACGCACGGGAAGTCTGGGGGCTGAGGGAGTTTTCCCTCTCGCTTTCGCCGGGGGTCACCGGCCTCCTCGGACCGAACGGCGCGGGGAAATCGACGCTGATGCGGATACTTGCGACAATCTCGAAACCCACGGGGGGGAAGGTCCTATGGAACGGGGACGATATCGTCCGCTCGCCCGACGGGCTCCGCAGGGTGCTCGGGTACCTTCCGCAGGATTTCGGAATCTATCCGAACCTGACCCCCGTCGAGTTCCTGAACTACATCGCGGCCGCGAAGGGGCTCGACTCACGGAGGGCGCGCCAACGGATCGACGAGCTCCTCCTGACCGTGAATCTTGACGGAGAGCGGAACCAGCGGCTGGGAGGATTTTCCGGCGGCATGCGCCAGCGGGTGGGGATCGCGCAGGCACTCCTGAACGACCCCCGGCTCCTGATCGTGGACGAACCGACCGCGGGGCTGGACCCCGAAGAGCGCGTCAGGTTCAGGAATCTCCTCTCCGACCTCTCGGGGGAGCGGATCGTCATCCTCTCCACGCACATCGTGTCGGACGTCGAAGCCGTGGCCACGAATATCGCCGTCATCGTCAAAGGGAAGCTCGTCGTCCACGCCGGGCCCGAAGAGCTCCTTGCAGGAATGCGGGGCCGGGTGTGGGAATGGGTCGTGCCGAGCAGCGAACTCATCTCCGTCCGTTCCCGATTCCTCGTGAGCGGGACGCTCAGGAGGACCGACGGGGTACTCTGCAGGCTTATCTCCGCGGGGATCCCCGACCCCGGGGCGCGGCAGGTCGATCCGTCGCTTGAAGACGCGTATCTCCACCTCGTGTCGGGCGCCCGCAGGGAGGGGGAAACGTGAGAACACTCCTCGAGCTGATGAAGGCCGACATACGGGAACGGACGCGCAGTTACAGCTTCCTCGTGACAATCGCCGCGACGCTCTACCTGGGATACCTCGTCAGGGACGGGACGATCACCGTCCGGATGGGAAACTGCCAGCCCGCGGCAAACTCCGCATGGACCGGGTTCATGGTGGCGGTCTGCACGGTCACATTCGTCGGGCTTGTCGGATTCTATGTTATAAAGAATGCAATCGAGCGGGACAGGAACACGGGGGTGGGGCAGATACTCGCCGGGACACCGGTGAGTTCGGCGCTGTACATGATCGGGAAGCTCCTGAGCAATTTCTCGGTGCTCTCGATCGTCACCGCCATCATGGCGGCCGCCGCCGTCCTCCTGCAGCTCTTCCGCGGTGGCGACCCCGACATCCCCGCGCTCGTCCTGCCGTTCGTCATCATCGCACTCCCCGCAATGTTCTTCATCTCGGGGACCGCAGTATTGCTCGAAAGCGTGACATTCCTCCGGGGAGGATTCGGCAACATACTTTTCTTTTTCGCGTACACGGCGCTTATCGTCGTGCCGATGGAGACCCACGTGCCGGCCACGGACGTGTTCGGGTTGCACGTCGCGATGGAGAGTATACAGGCGGACGTGCGAACCGTGATGCCCGCCTATGACGGAACATTCTCTATCGGGAGCGGCGGCATGGCGGCGGTTCATCCGCAGCCGTTTGTATGGCAGGGTTTCCACTGGACGGGAGAATCAATCGGGAGGAGGGCGTACCCCGTCGGCTACGGCATCGTGCTCGCGCTGATCGCCGCGCTTCTTTTCGACAGGTTTTCTTCGAAGGGGCCGGCCGGCCGGACGGGAACGCTGAAGCAGATGCTCGGGAGGGTCGGCGGCGCTCCGCTCCGGAGACTTCCCGGATGGATACTCTTCCCGTTTGAAGCTCTCCTCCGCCCGTTCGTATCCGGGCGCATACTCACGGCAGAACTCCGCATGATGCTCCAGGGGCTCGGCGCCTGGTGGTACATCGTCGCGCTGGGACTCTGGACCGGGTCCGTCGCAGCGGACGCGGCATCGGCGCGCGCGGATATATACCCGTTCCTGATGATCTGGCCGGCGCTCCTCTGGTCGGGAATGGGAACGAGGGAAAAACGGTTCCGCACGGGGAGCATACTCTTCTCCGCCCCGCGCCCCCTCGCCCGCCAGATCCCCGCGACATGGGGAGCCGGGTTCGCCGTCGCGCTCTTCTTCGCTTCGGGGATACTTCTGCGACTGGCAGTCAGCGGAGACACCGCGGGATTTCTCGCCGTCGCGGCGGGGGCGTTTTTCGTCCCATCGCTCGCGCTTGCGCTGGGGGTGTGGAGCGGGACCAGCAAGACATTCGAAGCCATCTACGTCGCATTCTGGTACATCGGACCGCTACACCATATCGCGGGGATCGATTTCCTCGCAACGACGGATGCGGCGGAACAGGCGGGGACGCCGCTGGCGTTCACGATCGCGGGGATCGTGCTCCTCGTCGCGGCGTTCGGCGGACGGTGGCGGCAGGTGACCGCGGCATGAAGGGGGCGGGGAGCCCGGCGCGATCAGAATTCGTTCGACGAACGCGCCAGCATCCCCCGGGACGAAAGCCAGTACGGAAGCGTCGCGAGCGTCCTGTAGAAACACTCCCGGTGGCCCACCTCTCCGCTTATGAGTCCCGCGAAGAGCCGGTTTACGAACGTGCGGCGGACCATCGCGTAGAATCCGAATTTCTGAAATGAGAAAAAGAGGCGGGCGTTGAGCCCGGAATACCGGAGGTCGGTCACGAGCTCCTTTTTCAGCATGTCCGTGTACACACGCTCCCGGGGACGATCGAACGATTCCCGTATCGCGCCGGCCGCGATGACCGCGCTCCTGAGCCCGAAATAGATCCCCTCGCCGTAGAACGACTCGGCAAATCCCGCGGCGTCCCCGACAAGCCAGACGTTTCCTTCCTGGTACCAGCCCCTCCGGTTCCCGAGCGGGATGGCGTAGCCCCGGTATTCGATCGCATCGTGCTTCGCGAGGGAGGGGTACATGCCGATAAACCGCCGCAGGGCAGCGTTGATATCAGCGGAACCGAAAATCGAAAAGACGCCGACATTGAGATGGTCGCGTTTCGGGAATATCCAGCCGTAGCCACGCGGCATGCCGCCGAAATCGAACAGCACCCGGTCATCGTAGGCGTCGATCACGGAACGCGGGACGTATATCCAGGCCTCGACGGCCGGAGCGTACGTCACGACGTCCCTCCCGAAGAGAGATGCGCGGACCCTGCTGAATACGCCGTCCGCGCCGATCAGGTACCTCGTCCGGAACGTTCCGCCGGACGTCGTGAGCTCGACCGTGTCCCCTTCCCCCCGGGCGCTTTCAAACGAACACACGGGACGGAATTCGACCCCCGCCTCCTGCGCCTTCCCGATGATCAGACCGTCGAACCGGGACCTGAGCACGGCCACACCGCTGCGCGCTCCGAGATCCTTCACGACCGTGTCCCGGTTCCGATAGGTGAGCCAGGCCCCGCGGAGGCGCCTCTCCACCACGGACGAAATATCGAACTCCAGCAGATCCACCGTCTTCTGCGAAATCCCCCCGCCGCACGTCTTCTCGCGGGGGAACGCGGCACGGTCGCACAGAAGAATCCGCAATCCCTGTTTCGCCATCAGGTATGCGGAGTACGCGCCCGAAGGCCCCGCGCCGACAACGACCACATCATACATGGCGCGCCCGCCGGTCACTCACTTCCGCGCCGCCTTTCCCACGGCGATCGCATTTGCCGTCGCCGTCGCGACGAGCTTCCCGCGGGCGTTCCGGGCCTCGGCGCTCATGACGAGCGTGGCGGGACCCATCGAAAGGACCCTGGCAGTCACCGTCAGCGTGTCGCCCATCGGCACCGCGCGGACAAACTGCGTGTGGATATCAAGCGTCGACGCCGGGCTCCTCATGGCGAGATAACTGAGGGGTCCCATCACGTTGTCGATCGCGGCGGTGATGAACCCCCCCTGCATCGCCCCTACGGGATTGAGAAGGCTCTCGGTGACCGGGAACGTCACGGTGAGGGACGAGCGGGATTCATAGGCGGTAAACTCCGCGTTCATTGTTACAAAGCAGGGAGGAGGAAACACCGCCGAAGCCCCAAGCATCTCATGGAGACGCCCGAGCTCCTCTTCCAGGTTCGGAGGGAACGTCATGGTCGTTTATTCCGGTTATTCTGTTTTCCGGCGCGCGCCCGCCGCGCAGCGAAGCAGGAGAATATAGAGACGAATATCGAAAGGGACAACAGAAAACGCGCCGCGCTTGTTTTTATGAACACGCGGGCATACATTATCCGACCCCAGAGGAGGTGACGATGCAGGAGACACTCCGCCGCAACGCGGCCCTCGACATGAGTCCCGATGAATTCCGGCGCGCCGGCCACGCGCTCGTCGACCGGATTGCGCTCTTCCTCGACTGGATACAGGACCGGTCGAACCCGGTCACGCGCGGAGAACGCCCCGCGCAGATCAGGACGCTTCTCGGAAACGCCCCCCTCCCCCGCACCGGGGAGCCGGCCGGAGCGCTTCTCGAAGAGGCCGCGGCGCTCCTTTTCGACCACTCGCTTTTCAACGGACACCCCCGGTTCTGGGGATACATCACCTCGCCCGCCGCCCCGGTGGGGATGCTCGGCGACTTCCTCGCATCTGCGGTGAACCCCAACGTCGGGGCATTTGATCTCTCCCCCGTCGCCACGGAGATCGAGCGGCAGACCGTGCGATGGATCGCGGAAATGATCGGGTATCCGGCGGCATGCGGTGGAATACTCGTGAGCGGCGGGAACATGGCGAATTTCGTCTGCTTCCTCGCGGCGCGGAAGGCAAAAATCCCGTGGGACGTGCGGAAAGAAGGGGCGGCAAAGAGGGAGTCTGGCCGATTGAGGATCTACTGTTCCAGCGAGACCCACACATGGATAAACAAGGCCGCGGACCTCTTCGGGCTCGGACACGATGCGATCGGCTGGATCCCCGCCGGCGCGGACCAGCGCATGGACCCGGAGGCTCTCCGCGCGCAGATACGCGCAGACGTCAGTGAAGGGATGATCCCCCTCATCGTCGTGGGGACGGCCGGGACGGTGAGCACGGGGGCGACAGACCCCCTGCGGGAGATCGGGGCGGTCTGCCGGGAGCATCACCTCTGGTTCCACGTGGACGGGGCGTACGGCGGATTCGCGGCGGCGCTGCCGGAGGCGTCCGGGGATCTGAAAGCGCTTTCCTCCGCAGATTCAGTCGCGGTCGATCCCCACAAGTGGCTCTACGCCCCCCTCGAAGCAGGATGCGCACTCGTCCGGGATCCGAAGATGCTCGTTGACGCGTTCAGCTATCATCCGGAATACTACAGGTTCGACGAACATGCAGGAGAAGGGCTTACGAACTTCTACGAGCTCGGCATGCAGAATTCACGCGGTTTCAGGGCGCTCAAGGTGTGGCTCGCCCTCAGGCAGGCGGGACGAGAGGGGTACGAGAAGATGATCCGCGAGGACTGCGCGCTTGCCGCGGAGCTTTTCCGGTCGCTCGCGTCGTATCCGGAACTCGAGCCCCTGACATGCAACCTGAGCATCGCGACATTCAGGTTCGTCCCCTCCGACCTCAGGAACGGGGAGAATGACGGCGAAGGGTACCTGAACACGCTCAACGAAGCGCTCCTTGCACGTCTCCAGTCAGAGGGGAAAGCCTACCCGTCGAACGCCGTCATCGGAGGGAAATACGCGGTCCGCGCCTGCGTCGTAAATTTCAGGACGACACCTGATGACGTACGGAGTCTTCCTCCACTCGTCGTCGCGGCCGGGCGGGAAATCGATGCCGAGATGAGAAAGAACATTCGTGAGCACGGTCGGTGAACCAGCGGATGCGGGTTCATTTCTTTCCCTGTATGAGCGTCGCCGCGTCCCCGCGAAATATCTGAAGCACGGCGTCATCGGATCCGGAGGGAGGCGGTACCCCGATGAGCCTGGCGAGAGTCGGCGCAATGTCGTTGGGGCGGGACGGAGCGGCATAACGTCCCGGCGCAATACCGGGCCCGAAGAACGCAAGGGGAACGTGCCGGTCGTAATAGTACGGGCTTCCGTGTGTCGTTCCGGTCGTCCCGCCTGAAAAGAACGAATATTCGGCGATCAGGACCGCAATGTCTCCGCTCCGTTCAGCGTTCAGCGACATCGCGATCCGCCGGCCGGCCGAATCCGGGGATCCGCCGCCGGCCGAGATGTTCTCCAGTTCTTTCCGCGTGTAGCAACGGACGACCCCCTGTTCCTTCATTGCCGCCCCGATAACCGCCCTATCGAAATCCTTCGGCGCGAACCCGTGAGACGCGATCTTCTTCCTGTCAAGATACAGGAAGGAATTCGAGAGCGCGAGGATAAGGTTTTCGTCCCCTTCGTTGTAGTTCAGATCCTGCCCCACGCGCACCTTGACGTCGAGGAGAAAATCCTTCGGGTCGATCCTCATTGCATCCCCTGTGACTTTTTTCTCGGGAAGCGGACAGACGCCGTGGTCGGCAGTCAGGACGACCGCCACATTTCCGAGACCGACCCGCGCATCGATGAACGAGAAGAGCTCCGAGAGGCTTCCGTCGAGGCGAACGAGGAGGTCTTCCATCTCCCGGCTGTCCGGACCAAAGATATGCCCGCAGTAATCCAGGGAGGAGAAGCTTACCGCGAGCAGGTCCGTGACGCCGCGCCTTCCCAGCTCCTCCCCTTCGAGCGCCGCTTCCGCAAATTTGACCGTCAGCTCATCGCCGAACGGAGTAGGGAGCATCGCGTCGAACCTCCGGAAGGAGCCCGGCTGAACCCCGCCCCCCGAAAGATCATGTATTACGTGCGGGAATACCGGCCGGTTTTCTCCGGGAAGCGTCCCCTCACCCGGCGCGTCGTCCGCACCGGCCCGCGCGTAACATGAATCCGGGAGCAACGTCGTCCAGGTCCTGCCGAGATATTTTTCCGGGACATCGGCGGCGTTGAACCGGCCGACCCATGACGGCAACGCGCGATAGTAATACGAACTCGATATCCAGTTTCCGGATTGAGGGTCAAACCAGAGGGCGCCCGTGGGATGCCTTCCCGCGAGGAGAATAGCCCCGCGGTCTTTGATCGCAATCCCGATGACCCGGGAAGAGGGGGAGGCGTCCAGGAGCTGATCGCCAAGCGTCGACCCGAGGAAATTGGCCGGCGACATTCTTCCGGCAGCCTGGGCGGCGTCGATGCCGACGCTCTTCACGGAGGAATCCTCCACGCAATAGACCGTCCGCAGCTTGTTCCGGTCGAACCACTCGTTGCCGATAATGCCCCCCGCGCTGACGGGATTCCCCGAGAGAATCGTGGCGTGCCCGGGGCCCGTATATGTCGATGCATAGCCGTACGCGCAGTCCGTGAACAGAGCCCCCCTTTTTGTCAAGAGGGCAAATCCGTTCTTCCCGTACAGATCCGCGAACCTGTCGAGATAGTCCGCCCGCATCTGGTCCACGACGATCACAACAACGAGCTTCGGCGCCTGCGGCGGCGTGGCCGGGTTCCCGGCAAGAATTACCCCCGGCCTGAGAAGGAGCAGGAGAGCGAGGATGGATCGATTCATATGGGGCATTATGCGAATCTCCTTATCGCTTCCACGTCATGGAATCAATCGTTTGCAGGTTTTTTCCGGGGCGGGCGTCAACCGTCCTGATGCTCGCCGTGTTCCCTTCAAATGTCACAAACGTAATGCACGGGAATGACTTCACCGAAGGAGTGAACGCCGTCCTCGGGTCCGCCGGCGCTGGATCCTTCCAGCTTGCGCCTCCCGTCCCGTTGATGATGTGGACCATTCCCTTCCCCGCATCCAATGTCCCGTCCGGCAGAAGAGGATTACTCCGGAGATACAGGTGCGCGTGACCGTTGAACACAAATGCCCCGCCGTGCCTGGCGAGGCTTTCCAGCCAGGGACGGCAGACCGGGAGATACGCCTCCTTGTAGGTGAGATCATACGCGGGTTCGTGCCAGACCCCCACAAGCCAGTCCCCCGGTTTCACGCGCTCGAGGTACCTGTCCAGCCAGCGCTGCATCGCCGTCGAGTCGGTGAAGAACGCGTCACAAAAAACGATGTGCACGTTCCCCTTGTGCCACGCGTAGAAGTGCGTCGTCCCGTCCTCATCGTTGACCGGAAGAACGCCGCGGGTGTGCTCATCCCACGTGGCCTTCTTGTCGAACGTGTCCTTGGCCTCTTTCTCACAATCGTGATTGCTCGTGCAGAGGAGGAATTTCCCCGTTACGTAAAGCTGTTCTATCCCTTTATAGCCGAGCGATCTCTGCCAGTCTTCCTCGGACCCATGATGGGTAAAATCGCCGGTGTGAACCTGGACATCCCAGTCCTTTATGTCATTGATGAGCACGGAGGCGATTTCCTCGCACGCATTATCGAGATTCTCGCGGGAATCACCCCAGAGCGCCACGGTCACCTTCTCCTGTGCGGGAAGTCCCGCCGGGGAGATGAGCGCAGCAAAAAGCAGGAACCCCGTGGCGCGTATTCTGCTGTATGACTTCATACTTCTCCTGTTCCGAAATCGACATAGTATCCCCCGGTCGTCAGTCAGCCCCCCACCTCAGCCTGCCGCCTCCCGGGGGAGTCGCGCCTATGCTCAGGACATTCCCGCGGTCGCGCGTCGAAGAACGCTCGTCTGATGACCTGAAGAGCGGTCACATTGCGCGCCGCGGGATGACCAAAAAGTTACTTCAGCAGCAACATTTTGCGGACTGAGGTAAACCGATCCGCTTCCAGCCGGAAGAAGTACATCCCGGAGGCGACGTTGCTCGCGTTCCAGACGGCCGAATACCGGCCCGCTTCGTGGACGCCGCTGAAGAGCGAAGCCACTTCCCTCCCCAGGACGTCGTACACGGTCAGGCGCACGTTGCTCCGGGCGGGAATCTCGAACTCAATGGTCGTCGACGGGTTGAACGGGTTCGGGTAGTTCTGCATGAGCGCAAACGTCGCCGCGGCGCCAGGATTCTGATTTTTCACCGCCGTCAGCGTGATCACCCCGAGAGCCCCCATATTCGGGTCGCCCGGGAGATTGGCACCGGGGAAGTACGGATTGACCCAGGAGGCGGGGGGGGTGAACCCGCGACCG
>Ga0209698_10000475_pt1 | contig 46322 bp, 37 predicted proteins | sample LitLauG_LLR_2012_FD_187203 | JGI IMG/M metagenome (GOLD analysis project Ga0209698, IMG submission 187203) | Freshwater sediment microbial communities from Pennsylvania, USA - Little Laurel Run_MetaG_LLR_2012 (SPAdes) (version 2) | ecosystem: Environmental > Aquatic > Freshwater > Creek >...
GGAGTCGCCATGGCGCTTACGGTTTTGTGCTATGGGGCGGGCCGGGCGCTGGGGAAACTCTAGCAGGCTGCGGAAGAATTGCTTTCCGAGGGGCAGACTGACCTCGGCGGTCTAAACAGTTTGCTGAAAAAGTCGTCGAGGGGAAAAGGCTTGCCTCAGGCGCTAAAGCGCGGACACATTTTCGACGGATTACGGCACGAGTGGAACTCGTGCCCTTCCCGTTCCTGGAGAAGTTTGAGTTTTTCAGCAAACTGCTGTAACTAAGTAACACGGTTCCAAAGATGTCGAGTTATAGAATTGGATGAGTGATAGTAGGATCGCGGGCCCGATGAACATCAAACGAATCGTGGGGCAACTTGGAAGGACGGACGGGGCGGAGATTGCCGAGGCCGCGCTGACGCTGCCGCTGGTGTTTATGCTGCTGTTGGGCATTGTGTGGTTTGGACGGGCGTTCAACATCTACTCGACCATAACGCAGGCGGCGCAGCAGGGGGCGATCACCGCGGCGCGGCCGACTTGCGCCCTGTGTCCGAGCAGCAATACCTTTCCCACCGATACCACGGTGACGGGAGTGGTGGAGGGGGTGATGAAATCTTCCAACCTCGATCCGACTCAAATTAAGCCGAACCCCAATCCCACGGCCCCGGTCTTCTGCACAAATCCTCCGAATACTTGCTCGACTACCATCGACAACATTAAGGTCTGCCGCAACGTGCTGCTGAATCCTCCGGCTTCTGCGACCCAGGCCCCGCAGTGCGGGACGGTCGTGAGCTTTCAATATCCATTTCAGTTTTATCTGCCCTTCACTTCCCTCAACTTCCAGAACATTACTTTGTCGGCACAGGCACAGAGCAGGATGGAGAACTAGATGCGTCGCTTGCGAACCAATTATCGCCGCGCTGCAGGTCTGGTGAAGGACGAGCGGGGCTCGGCGCTATTGGAGTTCGCCATCGTGCTGCCGCTGCTGGTGGTGTTCGTGGTGGGCATTTACGACTTTAGCGGCGCTTTCAACCAGAAGCAGAAGATGGCACAGGCCGCACAAGAGGGCGCCATCCTGGCGGGGGCGCAGCCCACCAGCGACATCGAAATCGGCGATGGAAGTCCGGTGTCTTTGCAGCCGGTGGTTGCCGCCGTCTTCAATTCGCTGGCAGCGAGTGGCGTGCTGCCACAAGCGAACTCGGGATCGTGCCAGGCTGCGAGCAACACGGTCACTCAACCGGCTGGCACGTTGCAATGGAATTATGCAATTTCCGGATGCCCTGACACGCTAACGATCGTGATTGAACGCGGCTGGGTCCCGTCGGTGCCTAGCACAACGAAGAGCGTGGGCACGCTGATCGAGGTGACTTACCCTTACCGGTGGCGCTTTAACAGCGTGGTTCAATTGCTGGTTCCGGGAGCATCTTACAACGCCATCACTTATCTGGTCGAAGTTGCGAAGGTCCATAATCAGATGTAAGGAGACGCGTGCGCAGACGCCGAAACATTTCCGGGCGAAAAGGCGAGGGCGGAGTGATTATCCTGCTGGTCGCCGTTTTCATGCTGTTTGTGGTGGGCGCGATGGCGGCCTTGTCGATTGACGTGGTGACGTTCTACACCACGCGAAGCGAGGCGCAATTGGCGGCGGACGCGGCGGCGCTGGCGGGGGCACGGGTGCTGGCCAATTCGGGCATGACTACGTTTCCCGCGAATCCAGCGCTGGTGCTGAACGCGGAAACTCTGGCCATTTCGATTGCGAATCAGGTGGCAACCCACAACCTAGTTGGAGGACGAAATCTTGTTGCCCCCGCTGAAGTCACCGTCACCATCGATGACATCACTGCTCCCAGTAATCCACGAGTGACTGTGCAGACGAAGAGGACCGACGTGCCCACATTTTTTGCGCGCATCCTGGGCAGTCAACAGGTTACGGTGGCGGCGTCGGCCACGGCGGAAGCCTACAATCCATCTTCACCGACGGTCATCGCTACACCTGGCGGGGGAGGCCCGCCTGTGGCGCCCATTTGCGTGAAACCCTGGCTGCTGCCGAATATCGATCCCACGCAAACGAACGCGGGGGGAAACCCTATCTTCTCGCCGTCGGGCGCCATTTATAACCCTAGTTTGGTTGGTCAAAGTTGGCCGAACACGACCGCTCCCAGCAACCCCAATCCTAATGGCCTTTATGCCCTATGCAAAGGGGATTGCAGTCCTTCTGGCGGTGGCATTACCGCGCCTTCGCCGGGGGCATACTATCCGGGAGCGGCGGCGGACTTCCCCGCACCTACACAAGCGCTTCCGGCCTGCAGTAACGGCTTCAACGCGTACCAACTGGCAGTGGCGGGCTGTATGCAGCAGCCGATTTCCTGTGGCGTAACCTCAAACATCAACATCGATACAATATCCTATGGCACCACCCGCGATGCCGACACGGTGCAGGCGGCAGAGTGCCTCATTCACTACACCGCGGCGGGAGACAGCGACAGCATCGACCCCACGGTCGTGCCCAGCCCACCCTTTCAGTTCCTGGCGGGCAACCAGAACCCGATAGTTCTATCCGGCGCGATGCCGGCTGGATCCGATGTTATGGTCAGCGATTCAATTGTGACGATTCCAGTTATAAACTACCCACCCGGCGCACCGACCCCCGTCGAAGTGATCGGCTTTCTGCAGGTCTTCCTGAACCCTCAGTCGACGACGACTTTGCCCTATCCGACACCATCTCTGCCTGCACCACCAGGGAGCATAGAGCTTCCCGCGACCATCATCAACATGGCCGGATGCGGAAACACGGTTACCGGGAACCCGGTTTTTGGCAATGGCGCGTCCCCGGTGGCGGTGCGGCTGATCTCGCCGCCGTAAGCTTAAAGACCATCCGACGAGAGTTAGCCGACCAAACGTCGGGCTACAGCCAAGAGCGACTAAACAATTTGGTGGAAGAGTCAGCCTTTCATTCCCAGCCCCTAAAGGGGCCTCTCATTTCGGAAAACTACGGTATCGCTAAAGCGATACCCTGATACGAATCCGCGGTTTTCCTTCCCAGCGAATCATACGTTTCTGCGCAGACTGGAAAAGCGGCTCTCCCCGAACCGATCTTATGATCCGGGGTTCCCGTGAACGGAGTTGGACTTGCCACAGGCCCTAGTGTTGTATCCCGGAAATTCGTGAACAAAGTTGGGGCGCGGTTTCCAGAACAGGCCGGTCGTTTGGTGGAAGCAAGCTACATAGGTCCTTCGCTTCGCTCAGGATGACAGGAGAAGTTAGGCTGCAAACTTACGGGACACGACACTAGTAGTTGGCGGAATCGCGGCGGGTCAGAATGACGCGCTCGAGGGTGAGTTCGGTGCCGACAAAAATGAAGTTGTAGCGGGAGCCGTTCAGCAGGGCGGCGAGCACGTCGCGGGCGGGGGCGGGGCCCAGATCGACGATGACCTGTTCCTGCTCGGCGCCGGCGGGTATGGCGATCTCGGCTTGCGTCTGGCGCTGCACTTCGAACAAGACTTGCGACAGCGTCGCTTTTTCGGCGCGGATGCGTAACATGCCGCTGATAAAGGTCACGTTCACGTAGGGCTTGGGCGGGACATTGAGCGGGACATCGAGCGGGACCTCGAGCGCCACATTGGCCGGCACATCGGCGATGACGGCGGGCGGCCGCGGGGATGGCGCCTCGGGAACGGCGGCTGAAACTATGGAGGTTGCGGGCATCGCGCTGGCGGCGTTGGCGCTGCCGACGAGCGCGGCCCTTTGAAGTTTTGCAGGATGCGGGGGCGGTAAAGCGGCAGTCTTTGCAGAGGTAGCGGCGGCGACAGAGGCTGTGACGGGGGCGGTCGAACCGGGTTTGATTACGACTCGATCCGCCTTCGCTGGGCCCGGCGGCACCACAACTGATTTCTCCGGACCTGCCGTTTGCGGACTGATCGTTCCCGAACTTGTCGTGCTCGAACTCATCGTTCCCGGAGCGAGGCTTACGACGATCGCATTCTGGCTGGTCGAAATGCGATAGGTCTGCGGTTTCGTCAGATCGAGCACGATGCGCGTAATCGGAGGGTTGTTGAAAAACAATCCTGAGCGGACGCCCTTCAGCGGGCCGCGATTGACGTTTACGGCGCTCAACTCAGCGGCGGGAAGCGCTCCCGGAAAGTCAACCACTATGCGATCGGGCCCGGTCAGAGACTGGGTCTCGGGCGCGACCGGCGTTCCGGAGGTTTGAATCTCCACCTGCATGGCATTATCGGTGCCGCGGACGATCACGTGCTGGATGCGCGCCTTATTCGGAGTTGCAGTCTGCGCGGAAAGCGGCGCTGGCAGACAGGTGGCAGCGGCCAGCACGGCTCCGACATAAAATAAACGCGGCATTGGACTCTGAGCAGAGTCTAGCAGTTAGAACGAGGCGAATCCGCACTAGAAGTCTTAGCACTACTGGGTGCGAGGAGAAGTCAGTCGTCGATTCAGTAGCTGGGGTGCCGTCCCTTGCGGGACTCGATTTGTTCCACTTCCGCTCCCCGGCACTCACGTGCCGGGCTCTCCTGTGTCGCCGCGTCGCGGCTAGTTGGATCTTGCGTTCCCCGGGGGCTTGGATTTTTTCCGCAAACTGCCGGCGATTCGGTGGGTTCACTTACCGGCGTAGCCACGGGGGGAGCCGATACCGGTGCACAGGTCCCAGCCGACCTTGCAGCGGGAATCGCCCAGGGTGATGTCGTTGAAATCGGCACTGTACTCGGCGGGATTGGCTAGTTCGTTATACATCCAAGTGAGTTCGTTCACACTCGACGTCTGCTTGTTGCCGGCGGCATTCACGATGCCGGCAAAGGTGGGTGAGGCCCAGCTTGTACCTCCTACCGAATACCAGCCGCCCTTGAGATAGATGGGGGCACAGCAGAAATCGGAAGCCACGTCGGGATATCCGCGATGGGTGCCGACGATGCCGGCGATGCCATTCTGGTAGCTCGGGGTGGGCTCGTAGGGACTAAGGTCGCCGCCACCGCCGCCGGTGTAGTAAACCTCGTTTACAAAATTACCGTTGGGATCGCGGTTGAAGTATGTGCCTCCGACCGAGACTACGTTGGGAGACGCTCCGGGATAGATGCTGACGCCGATCCCGGAATCACCGGAGGCGGCGAAGAAAACGACTCCTGGCGTGGTGAAGTAATGGTCCCAGTTTTTTTCTTGTTTCACTTCCGGATCGCCCCAGCTCATGCTGACGACACCGCCTCCATTTTGGGCCACCAGTTTCGCTGCGAGCTGGACTGCTGCCCAGGTGGGGTCGGTATTGACCTGGATGGATTCGACCAGGAAGAGCTTGGCGGCGGGCGCCATGGCGTGGGCCCATTCGATGTCCAATGCTTCCTCCACTAGCCAGTCGGAATAGACCGGAGGCTTATTGATTTTGCCGCCGGGCCAGGTCACCGTTAGATTGGCGGCCGGTATGCCGTAATAACTGTCGAAGGCCGCGAGATCGGCGGCGGCGGTGGGATAGTCGCCGGCATCGACGATGGCAATCGCGCCCCAGCCGCCGGTCGGCAGATTGGTGCTGGTGGCTACGGGGCAACCGGCGGGACCGCTCACCAATTGATAGACGCAGGCCAGGGAGCCCGGGGTTTCGACGCCAGACGGCGGCCCGCTCTGCGGGGCGTCGGAGTCGACGAAGAAGTAGTTAGTATGATGGCGGCCGGGCTGCGGGACGCTGGATTCGGGGATGATGATTCTGTGTCCGTTGAAAACCGACTCGGTTCGCTGCGCGAACGCCGGAGAAGAAGCCATGCCGACGAGAAGGACGAGTATTGCAGGTAGGACTGAACAGTGACGTTGCATTCGCGGACTCCTGTACACCATCGGTAATGATGACGGTCGAATTGCGGAAATGCAAGTCTGAAGACGCGGGGCGCGGGGTTGTGCAATTCGTTGCACTCTGGAGAACAAGGGAAGAAGCTAGAAAACGAGTAGAGAACTCGGATGACACGCAGAGACGGTGAAGGAACCACCGTGCGGTCCCAACCTTGACTCAACACCTCAAGGCTGGAGACGCAGGGCGAGGTACGGCGCTTGTGGCAAGCGAACTCTTCACTGCCGAAATTGCCGACCGAGAATCGCTTGTCAAATTTCTTTCAGCATCTGCGCCATTAGATTTCGGCGGAGGCGTAGGAGTTGATTTCGCAGCACAACGAGATTTCTTCGAATTGTGGTTCAGTCCATTGCATAAGGTGAGAAACCTAATTCCTCATGCCGCTGTCTGTCAAGACCGCTGCTTGTGGAAATCTCCGAATTGTTTGCTTTGGAAAATTAACAACGTGTAAACATGTCCAATATGTCTTGACCTGGCAGTCGCATATCGGCTATACACTTAATTCACGCTTTCTTTGTTAAATTTCAATCAGTCAAATCTGTAAGCCTTACCGAATTCCTTACATGAGATTTTCTTGAACCGGGTTCAGCGCATTGCATGAAAGTTTGCATCCCGCATCGTTGTGCTCAATTCCGGAGGCGGGGAGACATACGGGAATTTTCCATATAACCGAGGGGAGCATCGCAAATGAGGGTGAACGGATTGGCAACGGGAAACGAGAACGGACATGAGGTAAGGAACGCGGCGCGCATGTGTGTTCTCTGCGTCGCACTCGTAACTGTGTTGGCAACCCCGCTGATGGCGGGCGATTGGACGATGTTTGGGTACGACCCGACGAATACGGCGAGCAACGGATCCAGCATCAACGCCCAGAATGTAGCTTCGTTGAAACCGAGGTTTGTATTCACTACCGGAGGCGACATATCGGCCCGAGCAGCTGTGGTCGGTGGCAAGGCCTTCTTCCCCGACTGGGCCGGAAATCTTTGGGCCATCAATTCCAACAACGGCATGCTCATCTGGTCGCATCAACTTTCGGATTATGGCCTGCCCGCGGGCACGGTCTCCCGAACCAGTCCCGCCGTCGATCATGGCATTGTTTACATCGGAACTCAGTTCAACCCAAGCTACCCGACAGCGCTGAGCGGGTGGCTGCTGGCCATCGATGCCAACAAAGGTACTCTGCTCTGGAAGGCACAGCCGGATACATCGAACGCCTTCCCAGTACTCACCGCCTCGCCCGTAGTCGCTGGCGGCGTTGTATACGTGGGATTGACCTCGAACGAGGAGTATGTGGCAGGTTATGATCCAGCGTACCCGTGCTGCTCGGTGGTGGGCAGCGTAGTAGCGCTGAAGTCTAACGATGGCACAAAAATGTGGCAGACGTTTATGGCTCCCGCAGGGTATAGCGGCGCTAATGTCTGGGGCAGCACCCCGGTTGTGGACACTGCTCGCGGCACAGTATTCGTGGGGACCGGAAACAACTACCACGATCCGACCGACCCCGCCTACACGTCATGCATAGCGGGTGGAGGCACCCGGGCAACATGCCAGTCCCCGAACAACCATGCCGACTCGATTGTCGCGCTCGATATGAAAACCGGCGCGGTGAAATGGGCCACGAGGTTGGAGACCTGGGGTCAATTCGGCGTGACGGATGGTAGTGACTTCTGGAACACTGCCTGTTTTATCCCTCCATTCACGAACTGTCCTCCTATGCCCGGCCCCGACTATGATTTCGGCTCGGGCCCGAATGAGATCACCTACAAACCCGCGCACGGCGGTCCTCCTGTGACCATCATTGGCGCGGGACAAAAGAGCGGTATTTACTACGCTATCAATCCCGATACCGGCGCGGAAATCTGGCACACGCAGGTGGGCCCGGGATCGTCTCTCGGAGGCATGGAATGGGGCTCGGCATCCGATGGACAACGCATCTATGTGGCGATCGCCAATCTTTTTGGAATCCCTTACGCGGCAGGCAGCGCCGGCTCCTGGGCTGCGCTGGATCCTGCGACGGGAAACATCCTGTGGCAGAAGGCCGACCCGAATGGCGCGGTCGACCTCGGGCCACTGGCTGTGGCGAACGGTGTTGTCTATGTGCCCTCGATGGGAGGTCCCACGTTTGGGGGAGGCTCGCCTGATACGGCCCCGACTATGTTTGCCCTGGATGCGGCGACTGGCAATACGCTGTGGAGCTTCGTATCTGGCTCTTCGGTGATCGCGGGCGCCACCGTCGTCAACAACAACATGTGGTGGGGTTCCGGGTACGCACATCTCGGTATCCCTGGCTTCACGGGGAACAACAAGTTTTACGGCTTCACCCCGAACGGAAACTAGCGGCACAACGACCACTCTCGAATAGATCCGTGGCTGTGACCAAGCCACGGATCTATTCCCTCAAGTAAAACTGCATTCCGATTCTCACGGGAGTTCCTGCCATTGATTAAGATACTGCCGGTTTATAAGACGTACTTTATCGTTCTGCTGACGATGACCGCGGCCGTCCAGGCCTTCGCCCAATACACCAACCAACAGGCGCCAACCGTCAAGCCCTCCGGCGGTATCACTCTGAATGCGCAGTTGGTTAAAACGGGCCTGTACCTGTTTTCGAGCGAGGGCAGTAATTCCCTGCTGCGTCTGAGCCAGAGAGGATCGATCCTGGTGGATGGACAGCCTCTAGGTGCATGCGACGCCCTGCGCGCCCGCGTGCGGAAAATCTCGGACCAGCCGGTCATTGCCCTCATCCTCACCGACCAAGACGAGTCTCACACGGCGTGCAATGCAAAGTTCCGGGAGGCCCAGGCCCAGATCGTCGCGCAGGAGAATCTGAAGCACAACCTGACTGCCGGCAGTCCGTCTGCCGCCAGCGTGGCGGCGCCGACCTTTACTTACGACCAGGAGTACAAGCTGCGCCTCGGCTTAGTCGAGGCCCAACTCTTTCACTTTGGGAATGCGCACAGCAACGGCGATACCGTCGTGTACTTCCCGAACCTGAAGGCAGTCGCGGTGGGCGACCTGTTCGCACCGACACCCGATCCCGATTATTCCGCCGGTGGGAGTCTGGTGGGCTGGGGTCCAGTGCTGGCCCAGGTCTTGAAGCTGGATTTCGACGTTGTTGTGCCGGGCTCGGGCCCTCCGGTCAGCCGCGCCGATCTGGAGGGCTTCAAGATCAAGATCGATACCTTGGTTTCTCGCGCAAGCGGACTGGTCGAGAAAGGCGTCCCTAAAGATCAGTTGATGGCCCAGCTCAAAACGAACGACCTCGGCTGGCAGTTGAATTTTACCGGAGATAAGCTCGACGGTTTCTATGCTGAATTATCTCGCCGGAAATAGCCCGCGAATGAATTCCAAGAGAAACCAGCGACATCGCTTTGGGCCATTGAATCAGTGAGTCATTGAGGTATTGAATCATTGGTTCAATGAGTTCAATGACTCAGTGATTCAAACAAACGGTGAAAGTCGTGCGTTTGCCAACCACTCTTGAAACTACTGACTGCCGGCGGCTGATTTCAGGTCTTTGCGGATCAGAGCGAAATCCAACAGGAAACCTAACCCAGCTGCTAGCGGCACAATGCCGACTGCGGCTGCCTTCCAGGCGTCCGGTTCGGCGCGCGCGATGAGCGCCATCATCACGATATAGCCCAGGGAAATTGCAGCCAGCAGGATTCCCCATCGGCGGGAATGCGCGGCCTCGGAGAGATCCGGCTCCATGGCCACGTTGGCTCCGCGCGCAATGGCCGCCAGGCGTTCCTCCGTCTTCAGCCTGCGAACGCGGTAGTACGTGTACATGGCTGCCAGCGGGATTCCAAAAAACAGAGTCACTGCTACTAAACCTATGAAGTTGCCGTCCATTGTGCTCTCCTTTGCGGGGCGCCTTCGGGCCCCGCTCTCTGGTCTTAGATACGCACGGGGATTTGCGGAAGTTCCATGGATGAGATGGGCAATGGATGGTTAGGTGGGCAATCCAGCGCCTAGAAGCCGACACCATTTTCAGCGACTTGCGGTATGCCTGAAGGCATACCCTGATACGGAACGCGAGTTTTTCCGCAGCCTCTGGAACTTGTGCCCTTCCCGTTCGTGGAAAAAGTTTGAGTTTTTCAGCAAACGGTAGAGGCGGGGCGCCATGGGGAGCGGGGATGGATGCGCGGGCTAGTCGGCTGCGGGGCGGGCAATTCCTCGATAGCGCCATGTGATCAGGGCCAAACCCGAGCCGATGAGCAGCATGGTCGAGGGCTCGGGAACCTGGGGCGGTTTGTGGTGTTTGGGACGGCAGTGGCCGTGGACGTCTTCTTCTCCGGCAGGGCAACGTCCTCCCGTGGGCAGGGGCACGTTGGCGGGCACGTAGGGGAAGAAGAATCCGCCGGCGAAGAGCTTGGGAGGAATGGGCTCGCCAGCGGGCAAGTCGGAAGCCCGCATCGGCCGCATGGGTAAGCCGGGGGCGGAGTCGATGTCGACGACGGGCTGGTCGAGAATATCCTGGGCCGGCTCTTGGTCGGATACTTCGGGCTTGGCAGCATTGGAAACCTGGTTGCCGCAACGGGTACGAGCGGTAATTTTGCCGTCGGTCAGCAGCAGTTCGCCGACGTGGAGGCGTACTTTCTTGCGGGTCCAATAGACGGTGTCGCGAATGCGATACGAAAGATAAACTTCGCGGGCCGTGGTGGCGCGAACGAGATGAGCGCGGTTGTAATCGAAGCCGGCGTAATGCCGGCGAACCACATAGTCGCGGGCCGCGACTTGGCGGAGCTGGCCGGGACTTTTTACGCCTCCGGGCACAACGGAGTAGGGATAGACGGCGGGAATCGGGGCGAGAAATTTCGCTGCCTTGACTGAACGCGCGGCGGCGAAAGCTAAGTCTTTATGGATATCCGCCCGCACCCAGAATGAAGGTGGCAAGACCTGGGAAGCATGCCAGGAGGGCAACGAGAAGAGGCGCGCCGCATTCTGCCAGCACACGCCCGCAAGGAGAGTACCGACGACCACGGCCAGCAGAGTCCGCTGCAGGCGCAGACGACGGCGATACCACGACCGTCTTCTCCGAGCCCCTCGTCCGTTTTCACTGGCGTTCAAGACAAACTCCTAGCTGGCGCTGGGCCAGCGAGCGGGGAGAGGGGAAGCTGGTCAGTATAAAGCATTCCTGCATCCAAAACCACGGGCCGGAACTGGTTCGGACATAAGAACTTGGACCTCGAAACCGGTCGTCTCAAGAGAGATGCGCAAAACATTGCATTCTCAAGCGGTAATTTGAACGTCTGGGCTTCCTAAATTGGAAAACATCTTGCACAGGCGCGGGGGCGACAGGGCGTCCGGCCGCGTGTCAGGTCTAATTTGTCGCGCTGATACTAGGACGCGCTGTTGAGTTGGTGGGGTTCTTGCTCATAAACCCAAGTCCTGCACTTGCTCCTCAGTTTCATAGCCGAGCCAATGTGCCACCTCATGCCAAACCACTCGTTTCACTTCGGCCCGTAAATCTCCCTGGGAACATCGCAGGATTGGTCCGCGGAAGATAAATATCAAATCGGGGGCCATCTTAAGTTGGTTGTGCGACTGTTTCGTCCGAAATACGCCGCTGTAGCATCCCAACAACTCCATTCCCCGGGGCCAGTTCTTTGCCTTCAACATGTCCTCGGGTGGCTCCTCGGCGACTTGGATACCGGGGAAGTCGGGTTGGTCCCTGATTTTCTGCGGCAGAGTGCTGTATGCCCACTCCACGAGCTCCTCAAAGCTTTCGGTCTTTGCGGCTTCGGCCATGAGACCCAACTTTACCATTGCGGCCTTGCCTTTGAAGGCGTCGGCGAGTCGCAAGAGTAGGTGCGAGAATTTCCGAGTAATTGGTGGAGCTAGTCGGGATCGAACTGACGACCTCATCGATGCGAACGATGGCGTCTGCCAAAAAACTTCAATTTTGCATGCACTTGGCAGCCGATCACAGTCCAAAACGGTCCAATTCAGACAGGCTCGCCGGGAGTTGCCTCACAACGTTTCCGCATTTTGTGCGTCCCGGTGTGACTCAGACGGTGGGTCAATGAGTGCAAACGCTGCTTACAACACTCATCGTGCACTTGCGCTAACCCTCAGCGGACAACAACATACGTTCATCGGCATCAGAACCGAATTACCAAGCCCGTCGACAACCGCGCTACATTGCGATGTTCCTGGTTGTATCGCTGATTGTCCGACGTCTGAAACATGTTGTGCAGCCAGTCCACCTGTCCACGGAGCGCGAATCGGTGAGACAGGCTGATGTCGACTCCGCCGCCAGCGCCGAACGTCAAGGAGTTCGAAGAAGTGAAGGTACTCAGGCCGGTTATGTACGTATCGCCAAGCAGGAAGCGAGCAAACGGCTTGAACTGGCCGCGGGTCACTGAGACCTGCGGTCCGAACAAGAATGAATGGACCTTGGCGCTCTGGGCACAACCAGACCCGCATCCGAAGTTATAGCTGGGATAGTAGCCGGAAACATCGGCAACCACCCCCAGGTGATGAGGCTGCGGAAATGTTGCCGACGCATTCCAGCCAAATAGGTGCCCCCCATCCGTGGTCAATGAGAAATCCTGGGGCACAAAGGAGAATCCGCCGAATACATCCACCCGCCCCGAGGATTGTCGTTCCGGAGATTGCCCCACACAGAGCGCACGCAGCAGCACCACTGCGAATACAACCGAGAGAGAGCGAGACATAGCACACCCCGATTCGTGTGTTGTTCCAATGCTGAGAGTGCGATGCGCAGTCAACATCACGGGATGCATGGCATCGCACACTCCAGACGCGAACATCTACTCCACCTCGAATGTTCTGAAAGCAGCAGGGGACTAGAAGCAGGCGACACAAAAACAGTTGAACTGCGCGTCGGAAAGCCAGTTTCCTAAAGGGAGTGAAGCATAGCAGACTCCATCATCCTACTCTTAGCCTTGTCTGTTGTTGGCGTACTATCCTGGCGATTACACTCATTGACCCACCGTCTGAGTCACACCAGACCTGATTGGGACAGCAATGGGACAGACTCTTGGGGGAGTGTTTGCAAGTACTTGAAAATTTGGTGGAGCTAGTCGGGATCGAACCGACGACCTCATCGTTGCGAACGATGCGCTCTCCCAGCTGAGCTATAGCCCCTTACGGCGGTGGGAATTCTTTTTGATTTTACCAGCGGTCGCTTGATTTCGCCTATACGCGCTAGTCTGAGTTCGCGGGTAAATTCGCAAGAGCTTTCACCACCAAGGGCACTAAGGTACACGAAGGAAAGGCTTGCGGCGGCGGCCTTCGTCAGACTCTTGCAGCTTCACAACTACGGGAGCTTCCAATGGAAGGCTATAATTTAGAAGTGAGTCCACTCAAGATAAAACAAGTGGCGTCCGCGGACTTCCCGACGCGGTGGGGACGGTTCCTGATTCACGGATTTGCGACCCGGGCCACGGCTTCGGGGGACGGCGCCAAGACCGAAGAGGCCGTGGCGCTGGTGATGGGTGAGGTGCACTCGGGATCGCCGCTGGTGCGGATACACTCGCAGTGTTTGACGGGCGACGTGTTTGGGTCGCTGCGCTGCGATTGCCGACAGCAGCTGGAAATGTCGCTCTCGATGATCGCCGGGGCGGGGGCCGGAGTGCTGATCTATGAGCAGCAGGAGGGGCGCGGCATTGGGCTGATGGCGAAACTGCAGGCGTACGCGCTCCAGGACAGCGGATTGGACACGGTGGAAGCGAACGAACGTCTTGGATTTAAAGCCGACCAGCGCGAGTTCCAGATGCCGGTCGCGATCTTGAAGGCGTTAGACATCAAGCGGGTGCGGCTGCTCTCGAATAATCCCGACAAGGTCGCCGCGCTGGAGACGGCCGGCATTCAGGTGACCGAGCGAGTGCCCTGCGAAATCCCGCCTACTGAATTTACCCAGGAGTATTTAAAGACTAAGCAGGAGAAGCTGGGACATTTGTTTAGCGGGCGACGGCAGCATTAGGAGTGACGAACTCGTGTTGCGCGGCAGTTGCCCGCACCGGCTAAAGCCGAATTCAAAAGGTGCAATTACCGCAGTGCAGAAGCACTGCGCCACTCAAACTCACTTCTGCAGCAATCGCGTAAGTTCAGCCCGATTCTTCACGGGCAGACCGCGGAGTGCGGCTCGCGCCAGGGCTACGTAGACTTCGCGTGCTGCTGGTTGCTTCTTCAACGCGGCCAGGTGTTTTGCGACCGTCTCCGCGTCTCCCCGAACCAGGGGGCCGCTGAAAGAATGCGCTGGGCCGAGACGGGAATAGTTTTCCAGCGTCTGGCGGATGATGGGCAGACTCTTGTGGCGCGCGTCTGCACGCGCGAGGCCGGCGGCACGGGCTGCTTCTTCCAGCGTCACCAGGTACGCCAGCAACAGCGGAGAAGTAAGCGTGGCCCAGGTGTGGTAGGCGGCTTTGCGTGACGCGGGCAAAGCGAAGCTCTCGCCGCCCAACTCGCGGACGATTTGGCGGGCAACCCGCTGCGCTGGGTCATCGCCTTCGATGGCGAAGGGGACGCCGGCTAGGGAAGGATGCGCTCCGGCGACGAACGTCATTAGTGGGTGCGCCGATGCGACGGCGACTCCCACGGTACGCAACGGATCGAGTTCGCGGCTGGAGAGCGCTCCGCTGGAGTGCAGGGCAAAACGGACTTTCTTTTTCTGCTGCGTGCGCGCTGCCAGATGAATAGCCAGAGCTGAGGCAACGCTGCGGATCTGACCGTCGGGAACGCAGAACCATAGCAGGCCGGCATCGAGCGCGGCGGAAGATGCGGTGACTGCTCGCGCCCCGACCTTCGCGGCGAGAGAGCGCGCGCGCCGAAGTGACGACGCCGTATCGCGGGCGATGATTTCCGAAATCGTGAAACCAGCGTGGTGCAGCGCCACGGCTAGAGAGGTCGCCAGGCTGCCCGCTCCCACGATGGCGATGGTGGGCTCGGCGGTGGGCTTTTTCTTGGCGATAGGCCTTGGGCTCACCGGCGCAGCATAGCAGGTCTCAGGTCTTAGGAGAGCACTTGCCTTTGTTTGCCGGTAGGGGTGCAGTTTGAGAGACACATCCCCCAGGGGCTAAGAGCCGCTCTGGATTTTGCGGCAGTTACGGCACGGCTGAACGGTTTGCTGAAAAAGTCACCATCGCACGCCCAGCCCTTAAAGGGGCCGCTGATTTCGAAGCACTTACGGTATCGCTAAAGCGATACCCTGATACGAATCCGAGTTTTTCAGCAAACTGTGAAGCCGTGCCCTTGCGAAACAAGTTCAAACTGACCCCACTACCGTTTTTCCTGCGACCTGACACATGCCATCTGAGACCTTAGTATTGTTCTTATGGCGAAATCAGCAGTGACGAAATCGGCGCGAGGGCGCGTCCTCTCCTCGCGCGTCAGTTTTCAGGGGCCGGTGTTCAGCGTTACTACGGATGAAGTGGAAGAGCCGGGGGGCGTGCGCGCCCGCCGCGATGTCATACGGCATTCTGGATCCATTGTGGTTCTGGCCGTGGAAGAACCGGCGCGCGGGAGTAGAAAGACGGAGTCGCGCGTCCTGCTGGAGCGCCAGTATCGCCACGCGGCGCAGTCGATGATGTGGGAACTGCCGGCGGGACGGATCGACGATGGCGAAACCGCGCTGACCGCGGCCAAACGCGAGTTGCTGGAAGAAACCGGCTATTCGGCGCGGCAATGGAAGCGAATTCTGCATTTTTATGTCAGCCCCGGTTTTCTCGACGAAACCATGACTATCTACCTGGCTGGGGGACTGCGGGCCGGCGTGGCGCAGCCGGAGGCGGACGAGAGGATTACGGTCAGATTCTTCGGGCTCTCGGAGGCGAAAAGGATGGCGCTCCACGGGCGAATTCGGGATGCCAAGACGATTGCGGGGATCCTGTGGCTGGCGCAGATGGGGCGAACGGCGCGGTAGGAATAGCTTGCAGGTTCGAGGCGAGGCGAGCCGAGCTGCGCTCGGCTGGGACAGCCGGGGGCGGCTGTCCCCACACGTTCCACGGGCGACCTCGCAGGTGTGATCCCAAGCCTTGACAGCCCCCCCGGTGAGCAGCACAATTCCTACACATTTTTTTGTGGGCCCCTGGAATCGCGCCTTTTCGGGGAAATCCGCAAGAAAACAGGGGGCGCACGTGGAACGTCTGAAAGGTACGGTCAAGTGGTTCAACAACGCCAAAGGTTACGGCTTCCTCGGCCGCGACGATGGACCGGATGTGTTCATTCACTACAGCTCCATCACCACCGAAGGCTACAAAAGCTTGCAGGAGGGCGACAAGGTGGAGTTTGAAATTGTCCAGGGACAAAAAGGGCCGCAGGCGGCCAATGTGACCAAGGTCCCCTGAGACGGCCGCTCGCTGATTGGATTGTCTGACCCGGCAGGTTGTAGTGTCGCCGCTAATCGGATGGAGTATCATCGCTCCATGAGCCGCCGAGATATCATCGTCAACACACTGCTCGGCACCTTGCTGCTGCTCGTTTTTTTCGCCCGCTTGGCTGCGATCGCGCTCGCCGTCTGGTTCGGATTCAGGGGCCTCGATTGGGTGCTTCGTCTCGTCTTTCCTAACTGGACGCTGACTACGGAATCCTCACTCTTTCTAATCTGGACCTCTATAGCGGTAAGGTCTGCTGCCGGACATGCGCGCAAGGGCCGTTGGCGAAACGCATTTCTGTGTCTCGTCGGCGCTCCGTTGATCGGCTTCACCTGGTTAACCCGCGTTCAGTCGTCTATTGGGGACAATGGACATGCCGTGTTTTTCTTCGTTCCAGTCATTATGGTGATTGCCGTTGCGGATGACACAGCCCTCGGCCGTGTCAAGTTCCTGCTGACTGCGGCGGTCGCCGGTGCCGCTCTGTCGGTGAATTCCGGGCTGCTGGGAAACGGGCTCATTGCACACACGGTGGCGGATTGTGTACTCGCCGTGACTATCATTTGGTGGCTTGCCACGATCCGTAACAAGCGCAAAAGCGATAGCCCCGATCCAACGCTCGCGCTCCCAGCCGCCGGGGTATAAATTCGTGTCCCGTCTGGCTCTCCTGTCCCAACTCGTTTAACCTTGGTCGTTATTCTCCGCCCATGGACAACAAAGCCATCGCCGGACTTCTCTACGAGACTGCCGATCTGCTGGAGATCGACGGGCAGGACTCATTTCGTGTGCGCTCCTATCGCAATGCCGCCGAGGCTATTGAAGCGCTGCCGCAACAGGTGGCCGACCTGATCGCGGAGCCGAAGAAGCTTCTCGAAATCCAAGGCATTGGCAAAGGGATGCAGGCCAATCTGCTGCAACTGTTCAAGGATGGCCACATCGAAGCGCATGCTGAGCTGCTGAAGAAATACCGGCCGTCGATGCTCGAACTACTCAAGATTCAGGGGCTGGGCCCGAAGACGATTGCCCTCATCTGGAGCGCTTATCAGGTTAGCGACCTGGAGGGGGTGGAGAAGTTGGCGCGAGAAGGCAAGATTCGTACCCTGCCGCGCATGGGCGAAAAGCACGAACTGAAGCTGCTCAAGGCAATCGAAGACTATCGCCGCATCGCAGGACGATTCCTGCTCGACAAAGCGGAGGAGTTGGCCGAAAAGCTGGCGGAGCACCTGTTGGCGATTCCGGGAATAGAAAAAGTTACGCCCGCCGGATCGCTGCGACGCGGCCGCGAAACCGTTGGCGATCTGGATATTCTCGTCACCGGCAAGGGCTGCATTGAGGCAGAATCGCGGCAGACGCTCATCGAACATCTGTTGCGCTTTCCCGGCCTGATGGACGTGATCGCGCAAGGAGAAAATAAAGTCAGCTTCCGCCATCGCAATGGCATGCAGGTGGACGTGCGGCTGCTGCCGCCGGAATCGTTTGGGGCGGCCATGCAATATTTCACCGGCTCGAAGGCACACAATGTGGCTCTACGGCAACGCGCGCTCAAGATGGGCTTTACGCTCAATGAATACAGTCTCGCGACAATCGAGGGGGAGAGGCCGGTGGCGCGCAAAACTGAAGAAGAAATCTACGCCAAGCTCAAGCTGGATTTCATCCCTCCCGAGCTGCGCGAGAATTTGGGGGAGATCGAGGCCGCCGCCGCGCACACGCTGCCCGCGCTGATCGAACTCACTGACATTCGCGGCGATGTACACATGCATACGGTCGAGACCGATGGCCGCAACACCATTGAAGAGATGGCCGAAGCGGCGCGGGAACGCGGCTACGAGTACATGGCCATCACCGATCACTCGAAGAATCTCGCCTTTGCCAACGGACTCACCGACGAGCGGGCGCTGGCGCACATCGAAAAGATTCGCGCGGTCGAAAAGAAGATGAAGGGCATCCGCATTTTCGCTGGGATTGAAGTCGACATACTGGGCGATGGCTCACTCGATCTCTCCGACGCGGTGCTCGAACAGATGGACATTGTCATCGCCAGCGTTCATTCGCAATTTAATCAGGACCGCGCCACCATGACGGATCGGCTGCTGAAGGCGATCGCGAATCCCAACACTTCGCTGATCGGGCATCCCACAGGGCGCCTGCTGTTGCGGCGCGATGCCTACCAGTTCGATCTCGACGCCGTCCTCAAAGCCGCAGCCACGCACAAAGTGGCGATGGAGTTGAATTCCTATCCCGACCGGCTCGACCTGAGCGACGTTCATCTTCGGATGGCGAAACAGCACGGCGTGAAAATCGTGATCAATACCGATTCCCACCACACTTCGCACATGGAAAAACTGCGCTACGGTGTCACGCAGGCGCGGCGCGCCTGGCTTACCAAGGACGATGTGCTGAATACCCAGCCCGCGCAGAAATTTGCCAAGGCGATGAAACATGCCTGGTAGCCCCAGCACGTTTGGAGGCGGGGTTGCCCCATAAGCGCTGACTTAGGCGTTTGCAACCAACATCCCCGAACGCGAGCTCTTTGCCGGAAAAGGGTCGGGATCGGCGTGCCCGCTGGTGTGGGCGCATCCCGAATACGTCGACTGGCACCCAAGAGCCATTTACGCCAAGAATGTCACACTTTATCGTGTACTTGTCATTGATTGTCTCGCGGATTGTCTTGCACCGGATGGCTGGGGCGAAGACTGCCTCCCCGTATTTACTCAAGTCTCAAACATGACTGTGGGAACGAGCAGGCTCCCGGCCGACTTGGGCCAGGTGAGTAAGTTTGCTAAACGTTAACCACGAAGGCCACGAAGGTACACGAAGCAAATCAATCCGTGGCATGAAGGCGACAGAGGAGAAGATCATGGACAAGGACAAAAAATGGATTTTCTGGGCCGTGCTCCTCAGCCTCGCAGTGGGATTGCCCGCACCGGCGCACTCTTCCACGTCGAAGGACGCGCAGACGCAGTTGACGACTTTATTGCTGGGCAAGGATGTACGAGCGTTGGTGGATCTCCCGGCCTACAAGGATGGCTTGGATGTGTACTACGTGCCCAAGTCCAACAAGCGCACCGATGAGCGCGGCGTCGATTTGGAAGAGATGACCAAGTGGCTCAAGGCCAAAGGTGTGGGAGTGGAGCGCGATGAATGGGTCACGATCACCAATGTCAAGATTGACAGCGACAAGGTGGAGATCCATCTGGAAGGGGGCGGCGAGGGACGGCGGGGCAGCAATCACGCCAACAAAGTAGGCGCGTCCTATAAGCGCGCCGGAGGCTCGCGGCTGAATCTGAAGTTTCAGAAAGACTTGAACGACACCGACATCACTCCGCAGTACATCCTCGCCTTCATGGCTCGTTTGCTGGACGTAAGCCGAATCGAGCAGAAACTCGAGGAGAAGGAGATGCCGCAGGAACTTCGCACCGCCATCGAAGCGCATACCGTCATCGAGAACATGACCTACGCCATGGTGTTGATGAGCTTCGGGGACCCCGATCAGAAAAAAGTGGACGAGAGCAGCGATACGAATTTGCGCGAGACCTGGTTCTACTTGAAGAACGGCCATCGCTGGGTGGTGCATTTTGAGAATGGCAAAGTAGCGAAGACGCAAGTGTTTTGAAGCGGACAAATCCGCCCACGGACAGAGCGTCAGGGCCGCTACACTGTTTTCGGACTCTCCAGATAAGCCCAGCGTTCTGCCAGTTTGCCGTCGGCGACTCGCCAGATTACGATGCCGCCGAAGCGGAGCTTCCGGCCGCTCTCGCGGTCCGTGCACTGCCACACATTGCGCACCACCACTTTGTTGCCCTCAACAATCACGTCCTCGACAGTGACATGCATGTCGGGGAATTTCTGCAGCGCGCCACCCACGTATTGCCTGGCTCCCTGTGGACCGGGGGGAATGCCCGGCGGCAGGTCGCTGCCGTGGTCGACAAAGTCGGGCGCGAAGTTCACGTCGGCAACGTCGAGGTTCTGCCGGTTCACGAACTCCTCGAAATGATTGCGAATGAACCGCTTCAACTCTTCGGGGGTTTGCTGCGTCATCGTTGTCCTCCAGCTACGCCGGTTTTGCCAGCGGCTGGAAGGCGCCGGCAAACTCTTTCAGGAATTGGGCCATCCGCGTCGGTTGCCTTCCGACGACGTCGGTGAACACGTTGTCCACCTCTCCGCCGCGGCCTTCCGTGTAGTAGCGCTGCAGATCGAGCAGGGCTTCGACCTGCCATGTTGGCATGCCCTGGTCGAGCATAGCTTGCCGCTGCTGCGCCACCGGAATGTCGACGTAGCGGACGGGATGGCCGGTGATGTGCGCAATCTGGTCAGCGACCTCGCTGTAGGTGAGCGCCTCGGGGCCGTTGAGTTCGTAGGTTTTGCCTTGGTGCGAGCGACTGGCGAACAACTTAGCAACGAAAGCGGCAACGTCACGAACGTCAATAAAGCTGTAGCGCGCGTGGCCGACCGACGAATAAAAAGCTCCCTGCGTCTGGATGGTCGGGGCAAAATAGTTGACCACGTTTTGCATGAAGCTGTTGGGACGAATGATGCTGTGCAGCAATCCTGAGGCCGCGAGTATCTTCTCGACCTCGGTGTGCCAGCGTGGGAAGGAAGCGTCATAAACACCGGCGCCCAAGGCTGAGTTCAAGACCAGGTGCCGCACTCCGGCTGCCTTGCAGGCTTCGATGGCCTTCGATTCCAGTTCCACCAGTTGAGGCACCGGCCCACAGACCAGGAAGACCTCATCCACTCCCTGCAGCGCACGCTCCATCGAGGCCCGATCGGCAAAATCGGCGATCACCGCCTGCGCTGCCGCTGGCCGGTTCGCGGCGTCTTTTTCCGAACGGTACAGCGCTCTTGCCGGCATACCCGCTTTCACAATCTCATTCAGGACTTGGCTTCCGGTCTGTCCCGAGGCCCCTGTTACGAGAATCATTTTCTTCTCCCAAGTACAATGTTGTTTTTCGGGCCGCATCGCGGCATGGTCACCTGACATAAAATAAGCGGTCGCGGCGAGGATGGGAAGTACGCACTAATTTGTAAGCTGGGAGGGGCGATGAAAGAACATTTTGGCTGTCCGGTGCAGGCCACTTCTAACGTGTTGTCGGGCAAATGGAAAGTGCTCATTGTGTGGAAGTTGTCCTCCAGTTCCCACCGTTTTGCCGAGCTTCGCGATCGGCTTCCGGGCGTCAGCGAAAAGGTCTTGACTTCCCAACTGCGGGAACTCGAGCGCGATGGAATAGTGAGACGCATCGTAACCGCCAGCGTCCCGCCGCGCGTGGACTACATGCTCGCTCCGGCAGGCAAGGAGTTGGCTCCGATCATGAAGGCGATGTGTGACTGGGCCACGAAACATCTGGGAGTGAAGCTGATGGTGGACCGTGCCAAGATCCCAGCCTGAAGAATCAGTCACCGGCTCCCGGTTCTCAGTTCTCAGTTCTCAGTTCTCAGAAGAAACTCATTCGAGGTACGATGCGCACTCTTAGCCACTTTGTTATGGTCTTACTGATGAGCACACAGACGAGCGTCCTGACGGCATCCCAAACCCTGGCTGCGCCCGAAGCCATTACAGATCCGAGACAGATCGCTTCCAAGCCCGATGCCCGCGTGGAGAGGAATCTCTCCATCGAAAAGCTTTACATGACACGCCAGGTGGGCGGCGCGACCTGGTCGCCGGATGGAAAGACGATCGCATTCATCAGCAACTTGAGCGGCCGAAATAATCTTTGGCTGGTGCCGTCCGAAGGGGGATGGCCGATGCAGCTCACGGTGAGCAATGAGCGCCAGACCAGTCCCACCTGGTCGCCGGACGGCAAATGGATCGCCTACACGTCCGACTACGACGGCGACGAGCAGTGGGACATTTTTCTGGTGTCGCCCAAGTCGGGGCAGGTGGTCAACGTCACCAACACTCGCGAGATCGCAGAGCAGAGTCCTGCGTGGTCGCCCGACGGCCGCTATCTGGCTTATATGGTGAAGCCGCGGACTTCGTCCGTGTTCGAGATCGACGTTTATGACACGGTCTTGCGGGACGTGAAGCATCTGACAAGCGGAACCGCCAAAGACCGTATGAATGTTGCGCCGATCTGGTCGGCCGATGGCAAGTTCATTGTCTATACGCAGGAGCAAGCCAAGGGCACCGACTCCAACGTGTTTCGGGTGGACGTTGCTAGCGCTGAGAGCACGCTGCTCACGCCGCATGATGGCGAGAAGACTTTTTCGGCGAACGATGTTTCTCCCGATGGAAAGCATGTGCTGATCACGTCGAACGCCGGCAACGGATACGACAATGCCGGACTGCTCGAGATCGCGACGAAGAGAGTCCATTGGCTGACGCAAGACAAATGGGAAATTCAAGGCGCGAGTTTCTCCCCCGATGGAAAGTTGCTGACCTACACCGCCAATGTGGACGGCAATCTGGACATCTATGTGTACGACTTGGCCACGGTAAAGTCTCATGCGCTGCCGCTCCCCAAGGGGCTGAACTGGCCGTCGGGCGGGTCTTCGCCGTTTACCCGCGATGGTTTGCGATTGCTTTACACGCATAATGGACCGACCGCTCCCGGAGATTTGTGGGTCTACGACATGTCTGCTTCCGGCCCATCGGCAGCGGCCAAAAGCACGCGGGCAGGGGCGCCCGCGCCACACGAGCCATCACATCAACTCACATACTCTCTCGTCGGTGGCGTGCGTTCCGAGGACATGGTGGAACCTTATCTTGTGCATTACCCGAGTAAGGATGGTAAGTGGACGATCTCCGCCTTCGTCTATGTCCCCTACAACCTGCCGCGCAACGGCGAGCATCCGGCGATTGTCTACGTTCATGGCGGCCCGACGGCGCAGACGATGAACGGCTTCAATCGCTTCGTCCAATACATGGCCAACCAGGGCTACCTTGTGATCGCGCCCAACTATCGCGGATCGACAGGCTACGGAAAAGAATTCCAGCAGGCGAATCTTTTCGATATGGGCGGCGGCGATTTGCAGGACGTGCTAGCCGCCGCCGACTGGATCAAGCAGACGGGCTATGCCGATCCGAAAAAACTGATTCTGATGGGCGGGAGCTATGGTGGCTACTTGACGATGATGGGCGTTACCAAGGCTCCAGAAGTGTGGGCGGCGGGCGTTCCGATTGTGCCGTTCGTGAACTGGTTCACCGAGATTCAGAATGAAGACCCGGTGCTGCAGCAGTCCGACCTGGCGACCATGGGCGATCTGGTAAAGAACAAGGCGCTGTATGAGGACCGCTCGCCCATCAATTTTGTCGATCAGATCAAGGCGCCGCTGTATCTGCTGGCGGGCGGCAATGATCCGCGCTGTCCGAAAGAGGAAACGCAACAAGTGGTCGATGCCGTCAAGAAGCGCAACGGCGTGGCGGAATACAAAGTCTATGAGAACGAAGGCCACGGCTTCGCGAAAGTCGAAAACCAGATTGACGCTTACAAGCGGGTGGCTGATTTTCTGAAGGCGCACGTTCCGCCGGCGGATTGCAGCTGCTCGCTGGAATGAGCAGCGCGCTAGTTCTCAGTTCCTGGTTCTCAGTTCTCAGTTCTCAGTTCGGTTCTCGGTTAGGATCGACCAGTTGATCGCCGCAAAGGCTTGACTTCGCGGCCCGGGTTAGCTTACGTGTTTACCTTCGAGCCATTGACGCTGTTGACTGGTACCCCCTCCCCCCTCGATTTCTAGAATCAAGGGGTTAGGCTGTGGAAAACTTTTGGGTCTTTGATTCTACGTGACTTACATGAAAGTATTCCGGAATAAGGACTTAGCTAGATTTCCCGCTCAAATCTATTAGAAACCACAGTTTTGGCGGTTTTCTGAAGCAGAGTAATCTGCTCAAACTAGTTTGTCAAAGAGTAACTGACCCCTTGGGGGCTGAAGCAAGATCGGAATGGCGCTTGCAAGTGACGCACCCCGACACTGCTTCAGGTCAGGGCATAGTGTCGCACAGGGCGGGTTAGGCGTCAGTGATGGTGCTCACTGGTTGGATGTGATGAAAAGTCATTCCTTAGAGAATTTTGGTCATAAATGCAAACTGGGGTGCGACGGGTTGGATGGTTCGAGTCTCGGTTCGTCAGGCGCTTCGCCACTTTTCGAGTTGCTTTCTGACCATCGCGGCGTTGGGGTCTTCGATTTCGTCTCGGATTCTTAGCGAGGCCTCTGCGCATTCGATTGCCTTCTTGCGGTCGCCGATTTTGTCCAGTGCCAGACTGGTGTTCCACAGGGTGTTGCCTTCGCCCCGCCGGTCACCGATTTCGCGGGCGATCTGTAATGCTTGCTCGTGGTATTCGATGCCGCGGCGGTACTCGCCCAGGGAAGAGTACGCGTTGCCCAGGTTGCCCAGCGCGTTGCCTTCTCCCCTGCGGTCGCCGATTTCGCGGGCGATGGCCAAGTGCTGCTCATAATATTCGATGGCGCGGCGGTACTCGCCGAGGGACTGGAACGCGATGCCCAGGTTGCCCAGGGCGGCGCCTTCGCCCCTCCGGTCGCCGATTTCGCGGGCGATGGTCAAGCGCTGCTCATAAAATTCGATGGCGCGACGGTACTCGCCGAGGGAGTAGTATGCACTGCCCAGGTTGCCGAGGTCTTGGCCTTCGCCCCTCCGGTCGCCGATTTCGCGGGCGATGGCCAAGTGCTGCTCATAATATTCGATGGCTCGGCGGTACTCGCCGAGGAAGTCGTACGCGAGGCCCAGGCTACCGAGATGGCGTCCCTCGGCCGCACGGTTTTTTAGTTGGCGGGCGGCGGTTAGGGCAGCGTCGCGCCAGCGGATCTGCTCGCGAGGATGCTGACGCAGATTAAGGATGTAGGCGCCCCAGTCGGGATAGTCGCTGCACAGTTTCGCTGCGTCGCCATCTTGCGGCGCGTGGGCTACCGCCCACGCCTGCCCGGCCTGAATGTTTCCCCGCTCGATATCGAAGAGGGCGAGGCCCCGCGTGATTGAGCCTCCACCCTCTAGATAGAGATCGTCGGCTGCTGCGAGCACGGCTCCGTAGTGCGTAGCATGGCGCAGGGCGGCGGCATCGGATTCGGCTGGTGTCCGTCGTTGGCGGGCGAAATCGCGCATGAGGTCGTGCAGGCGGTAGCGTTTGGTGGGTTCCTCCCATTCGAGCATGGAGAACTGCAAGAGGCGGCTGAGCGTGGCCTTGGCTTCGTCGGCGGCCACGTCGGTTTCCATCTTCCAGACGCCTACGGCGGCGGGAGGGTCGAATGTATCGGGGAAGACGGCCAACGTGCGCCAGTGCTTTTGCGTTTCGGCGTCGAGCAGGTTGTAGCTGAGAGCGATGGAAGCGTCCACGCCTTCTTCTTCTTTGCCACCCAAGAGCTTCAAGCGCTGCTTTTCGTCAGCGAGTTTCTGGCGATACTCCGCCGGAGACAGGTCAATATGCTCGGCGATGGCGGTTGCTGCTAGGCGAAGGGCTAGGGCCAAGTATCCGCACAGCTTGGCGATGGCTTCGGCTTCTTCCTTAATGCTGGGTGCAATTTCCAGCAGGAACTTCTTCGCGTCTTCGGGCGGAAAGGTGTTGAGATTTTTCTGATGGAGGCCGGGCAGCGTGAAGCGGTAGCGCGAGGTCACTAGCAGTGTGCATCCCTCGGGAGGGATCAGCGATTTCACCTGGGCGGCGTCTTTGGCGTTGTCCATTAGGAGCAGGACTCGCTTGCCGTGGAGGGCGGAATGGAATAGAGCGCGGAGGTCGTCTTCTTTTTCGGGGAGCTTGGCTTCGGGATGGAACGTACGGAGGACGTGGGACAGCGCTTCGGCGGCGGTTAGGGGCTTCTCGCTGACTCCTTTCAGGTCGAGGTAGATTTGCGCGTCGGGGTAGTTGGGGGCTAGTTCGGCGGCTAGTTTTAGAGCCAGGGCGGTTTTGCCTACTCCTCCCTGGCCTTGGAGGCCGGAGATGTGGACACCGCCTTTTTCGAGGGCGGCGCGGAGATCGCGGAGTTCGGCTTCGCGTCCGGTGAAGTCGGCGGGCGGGGGCGGGAGCTGGTGCAGGGCGGCGATGACGAGGACAGGAGCCTCATGGATGTGCTGGTGCTCGATCTTATCCCTGCCCACGAGGTCGCGGCCGACGTTGGCTTGGCCCCCGCTGATGCCGACACCGATGTTCTTTGCTGTCGATTCCTTGTCCATCTACGCTATTCCGCTACTTGCCTTGGATCTTATCCAAGACATACTTCGTGGCGGGTCCAGCGATTCCACCCAACAACGGCGTCGCGAAGGCGCCCACCACGGCGCTCACTGCTCCCGGTATGAGTCCGACGAGGCCATCGACCAGTTTTGCTACGACCCCATCTTTGGCATCTTTGCCCTTTGCTACTTCAGTTTTGAGCTCTTCCAGCTTCTGCATGGCTTGAGGCTGGCTTTCAGATGAGGCGGTGCGAATGGCGTCCTCAACGGGGCGAAGGATCTGATCGATCTGGACCCTCGAAATCTCCAAGCCTACGTTCTTGTCGTGCCCAACGATGTCTCCTCCCACTGTGACGGATCCGCCACTGATGTTGACACCGCCGCTCTGGCGGGCACCACTCTTCTCGTCGCCCATTTTCGATTTCCTTTCTGAAATTGCAGTTTCCCTAAGTCGACTGGCGTTGTAGCCGGTTAAGCCGCAGTCAAGAGTAAGTCGCAAGGGGCCTGTGTAACGGGGAAGATGATTATTCTGGTGCCGGGAGAAGTGAAAGTCAAGCATCCACGGGAGGGTACTGAATCGCTACGGATGCTTCGGTGCTAGCTTAGCTAGCGCCCGCGCGCGACGACGAGGGTCAGATCGTCACTCTGTTCTGCCCCGCTGAATTTCTGCACGGCATGGAGCAGGGTGCTCAGAAGTTCTCTTGGTTGCAGGGCCTGATTGACCTGCAAGGTCTCCAACAGCCGCGCCTCGCCAAATTCAGCGTTGTTCGCGTCCATTGCTTCCGTGATTCCATCGGTAAACATCACCAGCAGATCACCCGCTTCCAGTTGCACTTGGGCGACGGAGCACTGCCACGATTCAAACAGGCCGAGCACGGTGGCGGTGCCTGCCAGCCGTTGGATCTTTCCTTCCCGGTGCAGGAGAACGGGCGGGTTGTGACCACAGTTGACGTAGCGCAAGCAGCGCGTGCTGTCGTCGTAGGTGGCGAAAAACAAGGTGGCATATTTACTGGGCTCGGTGGACTCGTAAAACAGGCGGTTCACGGATTCCAGCAACTGACGCAGATTCTCGAGGGCCACGGCATATTGGCTGCGCAAATTGGCCTGCAGGTTGGCCATCAGCAACGCCGCAGAGATGCCCTTGCCGGCGATATCGGCCAGAACAAAGCCGACGCGGCCCGGTCCGAGATCGAGAAAGTCGTAGTAGTCTCCACCGACAGCCCGGGCCTGGATGCATTCTCCGGCGTAGTCCAGAGTGCGCAGGGGTGGCATTTTTTGCGGCAGGAGCTTGCTTTGAACCTGGCGCGCGATCTCCATCTCTTGCTGGGAGCGGCGCTCGGCTTCCATGCGCTCGGCCATTTTTTCGGCAAGGCCGATATTTTCCAGGGCCACGCCGGCCTGGCTGGCGGCAGAGGCGAGCAGGCGGCGGTCTTCGCCGGAGTAGGGTTCTTCGGAAAGCCGGCCACCTAGAACCAACAAACCTGCGAGTCCCGTTTGGCGTCCGAGGATGGGTACCAGGCATTCGGCCCCCATCCCGAGAAACATGGAAAAAGGCTCGCCATCTCCGCTTTTGGGCGGGGGCAATTCGAACGGATCGCCCCGTTCGGCAAGAGTTGCCAATAACGGCATGTCCCCGGAGAGAGTTTCTAACCCCGGGGCCACTTTGCCATGCTCAACCTCAAGACGACCGCGGTTGTTCTCCAGATAGAGCACCTGGAACACAGGCTGCAACGCCTGCTGCAGGCGCTGCTCCAGCAGGCCTGCCAACTCACTCCGACTGGTCACGGTACGGCTCTTGGAGGCAAGGTCTTCCAGAATCTGGCGGGCATCGTAGGCGCTGCGAAAAAAAGCACGGTCAATCTGTCCGGTGACATGCTTCACCAGCGGTGCGGAAGTCCATACCAGGAAAATTCCAAAGACGGCGCTCAGCCCCATTCCGAGGTTGGAACCGGCCGGCAGGAATTGCGAGAAGATACGCGTGAACACCGCGATCGTCACGGCCGCTATGACGAAGAGTAGAACGATGAACCCGCGTTGCACCAGAACGTAGCGCACACTGCGCTTGAGCAGCACCGGAATTTCGAGCACCCGATGCTTGACTACGGCGTAGGCAAACGCGATCGGAACCAGGCAGAGGGTCAGGGCGGTCGGAACCCAGATCCAGAAGGGAAAGTTCCAGTACTCGGTGTGAGAGTAAACGCTGATACCCGACATGGCCAGGAAAGGACCAACCCCCAGCAACATTCCCCAGAGGATGACGCGAATCTTGCGACGCGCTTCCGTACGGGGGGCGCTGAGGCGGTTGACTATCAGGGAAACCAAACCGAGACCGGTGACGCCGAAGAAATAAAGCGCCATGATGGCAGCAGTCCAATGAGGGCTTAGTTCCTCGGCGAGAATGAGCGGGCGCGAGCCGCTATCGACCAGAGTCCACAGCGACAGCGGGATCACGATGACGGCCGCCGCAGTCAGGACCAGCGATTTCAGCCAGGGCGCGCGACGATCTATCGGCGAGGAAACGGGGAAGGTGGCGAAGAAGTAGTAGAACACTGCGGGAAACATGCCGCGGGCGGCGACCATGTAAGCGAAGGCAAAGCCGCGCAGCGCCGGGTGGATGAGAGGCTCTACGATGAGCAGAGGAGATCCGGCGGTGAAGCCGCCGAACATCAATGCCAGCAGCCAGGCGTCCCGGTTGTCGAGCCGCAGGAACAATACCGCCAGGCCCACGACTACGAAGGGAAGCTGGTAGGAAAACAAGAGTTCCATGGCGAGCCGCTGCGCCGGAGGAGAAGTGGGTCGTAGCGGTACCGGCGCAAGAATCGCGCGCAGGTCGATGGGAGCAGGTGCGCCCGGGCGGCGCACCGCAAAGGTCACCACGTCGCCAGGCTGGCCGCGCGAAACCGCATCGTAGAAAGGGTTCATGGTGGCCAGCGGGCGCTGGTTGACTGCCAGAATGTCATCCCCGACCCGGAAGCCCGCTCGCTGCGCGGGAGTGTCGGACGCTACCCCGGTGACGAGCGTCTGTCGCTTGGCTTCGTCGCGTTCAAAATCAATGCCAAGCCGTGCCACCGTTTGTTCGCGAATGTAATGAGCCCAACTGCCGCTATAAACCACCATGGCCGCGGCATACAGAATGGCCAGCACCAGCAGCAGGGGTCGGGGAATGTTGGACAGAGTCTGCACGTTTTGCGAACGAGGTTCGATCAAGATCCGGGAACAGTCCGAGAGCAGATTGTACGCCTGCGATTTCTCCGTTGAATTCGCGCAACGCGCACTCTGTCATGTTCCGAGGATTCCGGGCTTCCGCAAGCCGGAATCTGAGTCGAAGTTGGCTCAGAGTCCGGGATCGTTACGGGTGCGCGCTGCCTGCGTGACGCTTCCTGGCGGCTTGCACGCGCAACATTGCCATGTAGAGAACGATGGCCAGGTTGATGGCGATGATCAGGATGCGAATCCAGTCGGGGCGCCTTAACAAATCGGCGACTTCGAAAGGGATGTAGATGGAGCCCGAGGCTATAGCCAGCCACTCCGCCCAGGGGCGGGTGTACCACAAACCGTAGGCTTCGACGAAGCGCAGGGTCACATAGACGGCGGCCACGGCGGCGATCTTCCACAGATGGACGTCGCTTAGCCGGGATACCAGGTCGATAAAGACTCCGACGAAGTGGGCGTGGGGATTGACGTGAAGAAATTCGAGGAGGCTTTCCGCCAGTCCCCAGATGTCTTTGTGGCGCATGCGGAAGATGCCCAGGCCGGCGAGAGCAACGACTATGCCTTTGGCGAATTCAAAGCTGGCTACGGTGCGCACGCCTTTGATGTGGGCGGGGTCATCGATTTTGGGATGCGGGATTCTGGGATGCATTTGTGCAAAGTGATTCTGGTGTCAGGCGCGTGATCGCGGATTTATTTTAAAGCGCGGCCCCTAAAGGGGCTCTTGGTTTCGAAGAAATTGCGGTATCGCTAAAGCCATACCCTGATACGAAACTCTGATACGAAGCTCCCGATTCGGAGCTCCTGATTCTCAAGTCTGCTGGCGGACGGCGGCGCGCAACTCCTCTACTATCTCCTGCGCGGCTTTGTGGGCGGCTTCGCTCTGATTCACCTCGAAGGAGATAGCTCCGACACGGGCGTGGCCGCCGCCGCCATAGCGTTCGCACACCCTGGCCAGGTTGACGGTGGGCTCGCGTTTCGACCAAGGGTTCGATCCTACAGAAACCTTTACGCGGAACGAACTTTTGCTCAAGCCGATGCTATAGATCGAGTCGGGATGCAGATAGTACGGAATGAATTTGTTATAGCCTTCGAGATCGAGGTCGGTGATGTCGAAGAAAATCGTGCCGTCTTTTTCTTGCGCGCGCTGGCGCAAGATTTCGATCGAACGCTGGTGGCGTTCGAGCAGCGGGGGAAGAACGGCGGTGACGAACGGCTCCTCAAGAATTTCGGCCAGCGGTTTGTAGGCGAGCAGCGGAATCACGGTCTTGACGAAGTTGCGGTCGGTAGAGGCTTCGATGGCCATGGTCAGCTTCATGGCGGGAGCTTGCATTTCCACGGCCGATTTCGCATCATCGTACATGGCGCCATCGACGATATCGGTCCAGTGCACCAGTTCAGCCACTGGGCCCGGATCGAAGCCGAAGCGCTCTTTTGCGATCATGGCAATGAAACTGGTACAGGACTTGAAATCCGGATCGTAGAACTTGCGATTGCTCTGGTCCTGCTCGAAGTGGGCGGCGTCGGCTGGGGAAAGAAACGCGCTTTCGTGGTGATCGAACCACCAGGTGATGTGGGGCGAACTGGAATACTTGAAATCGACGATGGCGTTCTCGTCGCCGTCGAACTGCTTCTCATCGAAAAGGGAGCCGGCGCGATGCAGCAGGCCGGAGTAGACGAAATCCACGTCGCTGCGGATGCGCTCGCGGTAGAAGCGGGAGAACAGGGCGGCCGAGGAAGCTCCGTCAAAACACTTGTCGTGATAAAAAACGCGAAGTCGCAAAATGGCTTCCTTGTCCGTTTCTTCGGGCGTGGAGTGAAAAACAATTAGAGTTGCCGGTTTGGAGGTTTATGTCAAGGCGGAAGTGAGTATCTGGGTAGAGAAAAGAGCCGCGTGGCCTTACCCGCGCGGCTCTACAAATGCGAACGTCAGTTGCAAACATCAGGCTGGTATGACGGCTTTTAGTTCGTGAAGCTTCCACCGGGCGGGCATACCATGGAAGGGCCGCCGAAGGTGCCATGCATGGAATACTTGCCACCAGCCTCTATGTTCTGGAAGTAGGGATCGTGGTCCGCGGAATAGTACCAGGACCAGAAGACGGTCTCCTGCGGGTTGTACGTGACCCCGTTCGGCATCGTGATGGCCGGAAAATCGGTACCGGTCAAAGGGTCGCCAACTTCCCAGTTATTCTGGCAGCCGCCCACTTGTCCAGTGCCGCCCCATAGTGGCGTGGGATTGTTCCCGAGCGGATCGTCGAGCCATTCGCCGATTTCGTGCGCCGCTACCGACACATTTACGATCCCGCCACCAAATTCTCCGCTGGTGTCGTAATCGGTTGGGGAGTAAGTCTGCAGATTGTTGAGCGTGCCGTGATACCCGAGAATGCAGCAGAGGCTCGAACTGCCCTCGTAGAACACGATATTGTGCATCAGGAAGATCACGAAGTAGGTCGGGTCGCCATGGACCGCGTTGAGAACGGTGGTGGCGAAATAATTGTCGAATGTGAAAATGTCGAGGCCGCCCAATAAGCTGCAGCCGCTGCCCGCGATGATGGCGCTGGGGCCGCCGGACGAGAGTGCGGTGGTAATTGTCTGTGTGGGCGCAACGGTGATGGCGTAGTGTGTGCGGTATTGGCTGTTGGGACCGCCGATTGCGCCCAAGAACTCGGCCCGGCGATGCGCGTCATTGTAGGTCTGTTTGCCCTCCAGTTTGACGCCATTGATGAGAGCCGCGTGTCCGGGGCCGGTGCCGCCATCAAATAACAGGGGAGTCATGATCGGCGAGTTCAGGAAATTTGCCAGGTCGGAGTTTCCCATCGACCCACCGCAGCTATTGGGAGCGGTCGAATCGAACACAAAGGGGCCGATGTTAATGATCATCGGAACCACGAGTAGTTTTACCGTAGTCGAGGTGTAAGGTGGCTGAAATGGGGACTTCCCGACGATTACATCCGTGTAGGACTGGCCATCCTTGCTGGCGGTGAAGGTAAAGCTTGCCAGCGGGATGGTGGTGGCTTTGCTGGACGCCGCAATCGCGTCAGCGGCGGAGCCTCCCTTCCACGGAATGACCAGGGAGTAGCCTTTCAGGTGTGAACTCTCCGCTGCGTCTTGGGCATATATCCTAACCCTGGTCGCCGTCAGGGCGACCGCGGCAAAGCACAAGATCAATAAGAGTGTACGTTTCACAGAATCCTCCTACTGCGCCTTATCTCGAATTTCCTTCCCGACTTCAAGGGCGGCCGCCAATCTAGCAACATCTGGCCCGTTTACCGTGGCGGGAGCAAAATCTGAAGGATTGCGGAACTGTACTTTCGGGCTGGGCCCCTGTCAAGATGCAGAGTTTTGCATCCGGACTCTGGTGGACGCCAGCCCCATCGCCAGAACTCTCCGGCGACTACTTCTTTCGCCGGCGAATTTTGAAATCGAAGCTGACTACTCCGTTCTGGTCGCGCAGCGCCACGATCGAAACGTTGCGCGTCACGTTGTACTCGACCTGGATGATCTGCTGGGTGGAGACGGAGACGTTGGTGCTGTAGGTCAAGGTAAGATTGCTGGCCACTTGCTGCTCGACGGTAACCTGCGGCCCGCGCACCAGGTTGGTTTCGTTGGCCAGGCCCTGGGGATCGATCTTGACGCGGCTGGCCCCGAACAAACGCTGCAGGCGGCTGTTGACGGTGCTGTTGAGGGCCTGATTGATCAGGAGATTCGAGGCTTCTCCGCCAAAACCGAATGTTCCGCTCGAATTGGCGGCGGCCGACTCTTCGCGTGTGCGGCCCAAGGCCAACAAGGCTATAACATCCGCTTCGGGAAGCTGCGGCTCGGACTGCCAGGTGACTTTCAAGCCGTTGGCAACGCTGGCATCACCGCGGAATTGCACAGTGATGTCGTAATCGCGCACGCGCGTGGTTGCCTGCAGATCGATGAGCGGTTGAGTCCGGGCCGGATTGGCGAAGGTAACGTCGCCGCGCTCCAGCTTGTACTTGGTCCCGTTGAAAGATATTTCTCCTTCCAGAACTTCCGCGCGTCCCAGAATTGCGGGGCGCTCGGCGGTGCCACGTACGCGGAGATCCGCGTTGCCGGAAAGCCTGGCGATGGCGGTTTGCATCTGCAGTTCGGGAGTGGTCACGACATGGACGTCGAGCTTCAGGCGGCTCTGCAGACTATCGGTCTGCGTCAGGACGACTCCTTGCTTACTCTTTTCGATGTAGGCGCCGAAGTCGAAACCTGGAGTGACAGCCAGCTTCGTGACGACCACGTCGCCGCTGAGCAGGGCGGAGTTCGTGTTGCCGGTCAGGCGGAGGTCGGCGTCGGCAGTGGAACTTACGCCCGGGGGATAACGCAGACGAACCCCGTGCGCGGTCGCGCCGAGGTCAAGTTGCAACACGCCAGTCTGGTAGGTCGCGGATCCGGTTAGGGCGATGGTGCCGCCGCCGGTGGTTCCGCTGAGCTTATCGATCTGGATACGGCTGCGATCGAAGAGCAGCACACCGTTCAGGTCGCTGAGGCCGCTGGGAAAATCGTTGTGGCTGACAAAGGTATTCTTCACTTCGAGACGGCCTTGCAGCACGGGCTGCGCGAGCGGGCCGCTGGCGTTGAGATTGACGCCCAGGGTGCCGCGCGCCAGGATTTTGGGGTTGAGAGACTGCAGGAGCGTCAAATTGACGGAACCGTCGAGGCGCAAGTCAAGCTCTTGCGTGCCGCTCAAATGCGCTTTGCCGTGGGCCGTGAAATCGGTTCCACTGCCGCCGAGGTGGAGGCTTTCCAGCGTCAGAACTTGATCCGCTACCTCGAAGCGAACGGGCTCGACACTTTGTATGGCCACGCGATCGATCTCGGCGCTGAAACCTTGCAACTCGGCGACCGCTTTCAAATCGCGGGGAGTGCGGAGCGGGCCGCGAACCTGAAGCGTTCCTTCCAGAGCCGAGTGTCCCGTGATCTTTCCCGGCAAGTAGGCACGAAGCAGCCAATCGGCGTCCAGATGGTGGAAGGCCAGCTTCAAATCCGAAGGAAAGTCATGTTCCATACCGACGCTCCCCAGAACGGTCAAATCGGATTTATCGAACTCGGAGTGCGCGTTGAGATCGAGCTGGCGCCCGTGGGTGACCGCGTCCACGTAGAAATCGCCGGCGCGCTCCTTGTCGAAGGTCAAGTCCTTGAGATGGACGTGCGCTTCGACGGTAGGCTGATCGAGGGTGCCGCTGGCTCGCACTGTGAAATCGGCAACGCCATCCGCCGCAAACCGGCTGGTTTGCAGGCGCGGGAAGCGCGCGAGATCAAGGTTGCGTCCAGAAAGATTCAGGTGAAACTGCCCCTTAGACCAATCGTGGTTCGCGGCGCTCGCGTTCGACGTACTGAGGTTCGGGATACTGACGGCGGCGCTCGCAGAGAGTGGCGCACCGTAAACACTGGCGTCGATGTTGTTGAACTGAAGCTCGCCACCAGCGAGACCGAGATCGCCCTGCAATAAAGGAACGATCACTCCATAGGCCATGCCATTGCGCAGTTCGAAGTGTCCATCCCCGTGAGGATCGTAGCGCGTCCCCGAAACGGTGGCCGATACATTCAGAGTGCCGGCGAAAGGCTGCGTGAGACCCGCGAGTTGAGCCAACTCAGCCGCGCTGGCGTTGCGCAAGTCAAAACGCAGAGTAAAGGGACCGCCCTCGAGAAGTACGCCTTCGGTCAGTTCGGCACTGGATTCGAAGCGGCCGGTGGTGTGGCCATGAATGATGGATCCGTTGTGCGCCGCAAAGTGACTGCTGGAATACTGGACGGCGGTGGAGAGTGCGTCCCAGTGAATGCTTCTGGAGGAAACTCGTTCGGTTGCCGGCAAGAGGGTGTCGAAGTCGTAGACTTCGAGATTCCCGGTGACCGAGATTTCGGAGAGTCTGCCGCTGGCGTTGCCGGCCAGACTTGCCCATCCGTGGACCGTAACGGGCAATTCCCGGGATCCGTAGGCCGCCTCGAGCAGCGGAGTCCACTCTCTCAGGTTGTGGCTGGTGAATGAGTATCGTAATGATGACGTTGAAGTCGAGGCCGAGGCCAACTGTCCCGCGGCAATGATTTCAGAGCCCGGCGTCGTCAGGTGAAGCTGGGTAACTTCCACTTCATCGCGCGACCCGAGATAGACGCCATCAATCTTGCCGCGCACCGGAATCTCGCCCGGGTTCGGATTTGCGGGCGGCGCCACGGCCAGGTTCAGCCGAGTCTCCGCGTCCCGGATCGATCCGACCCAGAGCATCTCGACGTTGCCGCTGGCATTTCCGGAAAGGGCGAGGCGGTCGAGGGGAAGTTTTTTGGAACTCAGGATTGCCAGGCCCGGCAGGAGCGGGAAGCCCGTCAATTGCAGATGCACCGACCCGCGCTGCTGGCTGGCGGGCGGGACTCGTCCGGCGGAATGGCGACGGGCCGTGGCCGGGGACGGTTCGAGAGAATTCTGCCAGTTGGCTACATCGGCGTCGCCCAGCAGTTCGCCGCCGAGCAGGCTGGCCTTGATCGAAGAAACGTGGACGCGCTCCGGGGTGACGGAGAATCCCGCGGCCAAGCGGCCATTCCGCATCGAGAGCTTGCCGTTCGACCATTCAATGTCCTTGGCCTGTACCGTTCCCTGAGTGGAGAAACTCGCCAGGCTCCAGGAACCTTTGCCTTCGAACTGGACGGTCGCTTTGCGAAGTTGCGGCTGCCGCGCCAGCGCCGCCAGTTCGCCGAGATCGGCGACGCCGTGATAATCACCCGTCACATGGGGGTCGTGAAAATCCTGCAGGCGACCCTTGAAATGAATTTCAGATTTTCCGGAGGCCAGCGTTAAATTGGCGATGTCGGCGCGTCCGCGGGCCAGGACAAGAGTGGCGTCCGCCCGCCACTCCAACGGAGGGTAATCTTGCAGGCGCGTGGCGACGCTTCCGAGGGCAAGATGGGCTTCGTATTGCCGCCGCAGGAGAGAGTAGTTCATGAGCAGGGCCAGATCGCGGGCGGAAAACTCGAAGGGCACTCTCCGGTCTTGCCACAAAAGTTCGCCGCGCTGCACCTCGATGTGTGAGACCGCCATCGAGATAAGTTGCTCCACCGGGCCCTGCTTGGAAGACAAACTGGAAGAAAGACCCGCCTGCGGCACGGGAGCGTTGGTGGTGCCGTCGGGATAATCGACGATGTGGACGACCGGGTGATCGAGAACGAGTGAATGCAGTCCGACGGTGGTGCTGAGCAGCGAAATGATCTTCATTTCCGCCTGCAGACGGTCGACGTGCAGAAACGGGGCCTGGCCGGGAGCTTCGCGGCCGTGGATGGTGAGATCGCGAGCGTCCACGCGGAGGCGGAACGGAATGGTGTGCAGTTCTCCGAGTTCGACGCGGCCGCCCGTGAGTTTCTCGGCTGACGCGATCACGCGGCGGCGCACCATGCGCTGAAAAGAATCGGTGGAGACGTACCAGGCGAGCAGACTGAAGGCGACCAGGCTGAAAGCGCAAAACAGCAGAAAAAGCTTCCACAGAATGCGCCGGCGCTCGGGGGGAGAGGGTTCAATCACCGGTTCGGTCTTCGGCTCGGACTCCGGTTCGGTCCCGGTCTTCGGTCCGGTCGGCGGTTCGCTCGATTCCCCGGTCAACGGTCGCTTTCTCCGGCACTGGGTTGAGGAGCCAGGATATGGCTCCCCGAGCGCAGATTCGCCAGCCATCCCGAGAGCAGTTCACTCATTTTTTGCTGGGCCAGCAAATCCTTGATTCGGCTAAAGACTTCAGCCAACGGAGTGGCGCGGCTGCCGGCTTTTTTCAATTCGGGCAGCAACTGATCCTGGTAGTAAGTCTCCACTGCCCGCTGATCGATGTGGATGGAGGGCCGCAGGCGGTCTTCGACCAGCTTCATCAGTTGGATCTGGTCGCTGAGACGTTTCTCGAGCGAGTTTTGGGTCAGCCCGTAACGTTGCAAGGTGACATGCCAACTCTCGTCGGTGCCGCCATCGGGAAGGAGTCTTCGGACTTCGGCAACGCGGGCCGCGACCTGTTCGGGGGGAGCGGGTTGGGCGGGCCGAACCTGTTCCCGCAGCAGTTCCTGATCGATCAGGCGATCCAAGGCCGCGTGGCGCTCGGCGGCGGTGAACGAGTCCGGATCGCGGCCGTCGGAGAGCGCTTCGAAGGCCACTTCCTGTTCCCAATCGCTCTGCAAAACCACGTGGCCGTTCACGTTGGTGACCACACGATCGACCACCTGGCCGCCCATCGCCGAGATTGCCAGCGCCGCAGTCAGCACCATCAAGACCGCGCACTCTTTCCCGAGTTTGATCTGTTGCTTCAGAATGATTGCCCGACGCTGAACGAAAAATTAAAGTGCCCGGCCCGTTGATAGCCAAACTGCCCCACCTGCGTCCCATTGTTGGTGGTGATGTTCGTATAACTGGGAAAGTAGGGCGGATTCAAATTGTATCCGAAATCGAAGCGCAAAGGCCCGATGGGTGTCTGATAGCGTACCCCCATGCCCACAGCGTGCGAAGCGTAGTTGTAATTGCACTTCAGGTGCGTGACCTCCTGAAAACAGAACTGTTGGTTGGGCTGGTGAAATCGCCCCAGGCTCGGGAGCATTTCCTGAGGCCGCGCAAAGACATTGCCCATGTCTTCAAAAATGGTAAAGCCGATGCTGTCCTGGAGGTAAGGCACGGTAACGTTGGGAAAACGCATCTCCAGATTGTTGAGGAACACGGCACTGCCACCGACGGGAAATCCGGTGAACGGGTCGCGTGGTCCTGCCTGATTTAACCCAAAACCGCGATTAGAGTTGCCCCCGCCGCTGAAAAAACGCTCGGGCAAAGGGATCAGGCTCTGGCCGGAGGTTGCGCTTTGAGAGGGATCCAGCAGAACCGTGCTTCCGAATGGGTTTTCAATACCGACGGTGGTGGAGCGGGCAAGCACAAACCCCTGACCGGTGCTCCGATTGCGAAAGAAAGTGTGATAGCTGGAGTTCTTGACGAGCGCCCGGCTGAAGTCGGCTTCCGAACCAAAATAGCTGGCTGCAACTCCGCCCTCTACGGTGGTATAGCTACCGCGCGTACTTTCCAAATCGCTATCGCGCCGGTTGCGAATGTAGAGAAAATTGGGCGTTCCCACCCGGGTGGGCGTGGAAAGAAGCGGAATGAGGTTAGCGCTGACTTCAATATTGCTGGCCTCCACGCGGCGGTAACTGAAACGGTAAGCCATGGTGGTCAGTTCGCGGTCTTGTCTTTTGTACAACACCTGCAAAACCTGGAAAATTCCCTCCAGGCGCTTCGACGTAAAGGTGGAAACGTCCACAGTGTTGTCGTAAAGCCCGGTGGCGGTGAAACGAAAATTGTCCAGGTTCAGCAGCTTGGGGATGTCATAGCTGACCAGCCCGCGCTGCTGCAGGCGGCTGAGGTTGGTCTTCGCCGTGAGGGTCTGATGGCGGCCGCCCACATTGATGCGGCTGACACCAAAGGACACTCGGGGGCTGACGCCGGTCTTGCCAAGCGGTTGGTTGGTGCCGGCCGAGGGTTGTCCGGTCTGAAACTCGAAACCGACCCCGTAGTCGAACGTGTACCGTTCGGCTTCACGGGCGGTCACCAGCACATTTTTGCGCGCTTCGGTGCCCTCCGGGTTCTGGATGGCGGTGTCCACCTGCTTGAACAGCCCGAGGTCGTACAGGCGGCGTTGGCTCTCCAGCATGTCCTGCTGGCTGAGGGGCGCGCCGGGCTGCACTTGCATTTCCCGGAGGGCGACCCCAGAGCGGGTGTGGCGCAGGCCATCGAGAAAAACTTGATTCACAAAAAACTGCTCGCCTTCGTGAATGGAGAAGGTCACGCCCACCCGAGGCAACGTGTCCGGCGATGGAACAGAGACATAGGCGACGTCGACGATGGCATTGGGAAAACCGTTGTCGAAATATTTCCCGAGAATAGTGTCGCGATCATCCGCCAGGCTGGATTCGTCAAAGCCCTGCCCTTCGGCAGTGGAAATTTCCGGGAGCTGTTCCTGCGGAAGGGTGTAACTGCCTTCGATGCGGACCCAGGCCACGCGTGTCTGCAGTCCCTCCTTGACCACAATCTGGATCGCCAGTTGCGAGGGATCGCCCTGATATTTGGTGACGAGGTTGCTGGTGACTTGCGCCTGCCGGTAGCCGCTGGCGCGATAGAGACTCTCGATATCCCGCACATCTTCTTCCAGCAGCACTTCGCTGTAACGGCCATGACTGAACAGGCGTCCGGCGGCCTGGTCCTGCATGCGGGAGCGAATCAGCTCGTCGGAGAAAAACCGGTTGCCGGAAATACGAATGCCGGCGAGTTTGTGACGGTCACCGGGATTGACGGCATAGACGACCTGCAGATTCTTGCCATCGGCCGCGGTGTGCTGGGTCACGCTGACTGTGACCTCGAAATACCCGAGCGTCTGCAGATGGTTCTGGATGTTGCGCCGGCCTTCGTTGAGCAGGTCATCGTCGACCGCGCCTTCCTCGTAGATCGGCACCAGTTTTTTCAGCACCCGCTGGCTAAGCTTGAAGCCTTCGGCGGCAATCGTCACCACCGGGCCGCGATCCACTTTGAAGACATAATCCACGACGTTGCGCTCGGAGCGATAGGTGCGGTTGGCCACTTCAACCTGGGCGAGCAGACGGTACTGCTTCTGATAACGGCTGCGAATGCGTTGCAGCGCGCGCGTAATACGATTCGAGACGATGGGAACGCCGGGATGTAATCCGGCGATTTCCTGAATCTCCGCCACGCTATAGCCGGCGTCGCCTTCCACCGTGATTTGTCCGACCGCGGCGCGCGGCCCTTCGACAACATGGCAGGTCAGGTTGACCTGGTGCTGCCCCTGATCGCGATCTTCAGAGATAGTTGTTTTCGACTGGTGGAATCCATTCTCTTCCAGCACTCGCTGGATGCCGCCTAGAGCGCGATCGAGTTTCTCCCGCGTGTAGAGTTCGCCGAGTTGCAGGCGGGTGGCGCTGGCCAGTTGGTTCGCGGACGGATTGGTGGAAACGCCCTCGATCGTCACCATGCCCACGAAAAAATTGGCGACGGTCAGGAAGCGCAGCCTGACTCCAGCCGTGTCGGTGCGGTCCGCTTCCGCCTGAATGTCGGCGAAGCGTCCGGTGGCAAAAAGGGCTTGCATGGCGTCGTGCAGCGTGTCGCGCGTCAGCGGTTGGCCGATCTTGAGCGGCGTGGCCGCCAGCAGCGAGGCGGCCTCGTCCGGGGTGATGCCGGGCAACTCGATCTGATCAATGGTCAATCCGAGATAGGGGGCGATGGTGCCGAACTTGGCGCTAAGCTGAGAGGGCGACTCCGCCGGTTGCTGCGCTGCAGGGGGCGGACTCTGGGCCCAGATTGCAGGGCGCAGCAGTACCAAGACCGCGGCCAGAATCAATCGAGCCGCGCCGCTTAGCAGTCTACGGTGAGAGTAGGGTCCGTAGCGGCGTGGGAGGGGTACCTCCGCCGACTTGTCATCTCGAGCGGAGCCAGGGATCTGCAGTTTGCAGCGAACTGCAGATCCCTGGCTCCGCTCGGGATGACAAAATCTGGAAGATTCGGGCTCGTCAACCATGAAATCTTTCGGGTTCGATGAATCGCTAGACGGCACGCGTTGCTCGCATGAACAAAGTTTGACGACCGGAACCTATAATACTGGTTTGAAAGCGCGGGACAGGTAATCGCCAGGGTGATTGCTTTGGAAATGCAGAACGACCGTTACTCGCGGCAGGTGTTGTTCAAGGAGATCGGAGCGGAGGGGCAGAAGAAGCTGGCGGAGTCGCGCGTGGCGATCGTGGGATGCGGCGCGACCGGTTCTGCGCTGGCGTCGCTGCTGGCGCGTTCGGGCGCCGGGACGCTGCGCATTCTCGACCGCGACTACGTCGAGCCCAGCAATTTGCAGCGGCAGTCGCTTTTTGACGAGAACGATGCCCGCGAATCCGTCCCCAAGGCGATCGCGGCGGCGCGGCAGATTGCGCGTTTCAACTCGCAGATCGTGGTCGAGCCGCATGTCGCCGACCTGGTGCCGGCGAATGCCGATTCCCTGCTCGGCGGCTGCGATCTGGTTCTGGATGGCACGGATAATTTCGAGACTCGTTATCTGATCAACGACTATGCGGTGAAACACTCGGTTGCCTGGATTTACGCAGCCGCCGTCGGCAGTTATGGCGTGACCATGAATGTCCTCCCCGGTGAAACGGCTTGCCTGGCTTGCATCTTCCCGGAACCTCCTCGCGGGACGGTGGAGACTTGCGAGACGGCCGGCATTCTGAATTCCACCGTCAACCTGGTGGCGTCGCTGGCGGCGACCGAGGCATTGAAATTCCTGGTGGGCGCGCGGGCTCAAATGCGGCGGACGCTGCTTTCTTGGGATGTCTGGACGAACGAGCGGGCGGAGTTGGCGGCGGTCCATTCCCGCGTGGGATGCCGGACATGCTCCGGAGATTTTGTGTATTTGGCGGGGGAAGGACGGCCGCACATTACTCTGTGCGGCAGGAATTCCGTGCAAATTCACGAACGTGATCGGCCAGTGGATTTTGCTGAGTTGAGCAGCCGCTTGCAGCCACACGGCAACGTCCGCCACAACGAATTTGTGCTGAAGTTCTGGCGGGAGCCGTATGAGATGACGTTGTTTCCCGACGGCCGCGCGATCATCAAGGGCACGACGGATACGGCCATGGCGCGCAGTTTGTATGCGCGGTATGTGGGGAGTTGAGTTCGGTGGTCGCCACCTGGCTGCGCCATCCGATTGCAGGTTGTGCGCACCGGTTTTCACCAGCCTTGCGGCCGGGGCTTGCCGGAATCTCAGTGTTTTGACCGCAAGGGCCGCGAATCTACGAGAATTAGGGGTAATTCCGCCGCAGCCGCAACTGGCCAGCAAACTGCATTGGAGGAGGTAAGCGGTAGCCCCATTGGAGGCAGTATGCGACCCTATTTGGTTCTGACCACGGTAGTCTTGCTGGCGGCAGCGGCTTTTGGACAATCACCTTTCCCTTACCCCGGCGCTTGCTTTTATGGATGCGGCCCGTATATTCCGCGTCTGACCACGCCCGAAATATCATTGCAGCAAATTTCGCCGAACCCGGTGGGGGCGAGCAACGCGACCACGGGATTAATCGCCGGTGCGACCAACGCGACGCTTTCGCAGATTGAGGGATCGACCAGTTCCGAGTACGAGGCGGCCGTGTGGTATCAGGGCGGCGGCGCTCCGTTGATAACTCCCCAGGTGCAACTGTCGCCGGAGCGGGTTGGGCGCCAGGGCCGCGTCATGCGCGAACCGATGCACGAGGCGATGCACGAAGAACATATGCGGGAGGAGCATATGCGGGAAATGCGTGCGGGGGAGGAACATCCGCGCGAAGAGCGTATGCACAAAGACCGTATGCATGAAGGTCATGGCGCGGGCGAAGAAGCGCGCGGCGATTGGATCTACTTCACTGGGCGGGAGAATGCCACCGAGGCTACGAGCGTGGTGAAAGGCTTCCGGAAGGCCGCTCACAGCTACAACAACGGCGACGTGTCGCGTCAGAATGACAAGAACGGAACGGTGAAATACGACGGCAAGACGGAGAAGATGTAAAAGGCAGCTTTCAGCTTTCAGCCTTCAGCTATCAGGTTTCGGCTCTCGGCCGGTAGATTGCGCGACGGTCGGGAGCCTTTCGTTTCTTGAAGGCCGATGTTTCTCGATGCGCAACAATCTGCGCCGGTTTGAGCGAACGCATCGCCTTCAGGCAGGATTCAACTAGTGTGGTTAGATCCGCCAGGCAATTTGATTTGACGCGGAGAATGCTCCCCGCTGCTGCTAAGCGCCGGTTTGCCCGACTAATTCTTACTGCTGCCGGGCTTGGTCGCCTTCTAAATCACTGATGCGCTGTTCGTGAACTTCGACGACGTGGAGCAGCCGCGCCGTTCCTTCCGCGATCTCGGTAACGAGTCCTTCAAGGCGTTCCATCCTCTTCTCGCTGTCTCTGTGCATCGCGGCCAGTAATTCAACGGTGTGCGTCAGCGCTTCGAGTCTTTCGTCAATGTTCATGCTGCTCCCATCATCTTGGGTAGATTCTAATACGTGCCAGCACGTATGTCAAATCATTCTTGCTTGCACGCATGACTGTCTTGTGCCATGATGCCTGCATGGCGGAGAGCTACGCTACTCAATTTGCCCGCAAGGGCGGCCAGGCACGTGCGAAAAAGCTGACCGCCGAGGAACGGAGCGAATCGGCGCGTAAAGCCGTCGAGGCCCGTTGGGCGAAACAAAAGAAACTCGTCGCGGAGATCACTGAGGGTACGAAAGAACTGCTGAAGACCGCCAGGGCCAATGCTCGCCGCGCGAAACAGAAAAAGGGTGCATGAAGGTTTTTTCCACTGTCGTGCTGATCGCCACCCGGTCGAGACGGCAGCATCGTGGGCCACGGTCAGTTATCTCCTAGCGGCAGCCGCCGGGACGAAGGTGCAGCAAGCGACATATTTACCCTCTCCCACTTGCTCAGAAGCCATTCCCTTCCCAATCTGCTATCTTCGTGCGGTTGCTCTTCTTCACCAGTGAAGTTCACAAATAAACGGCAGGCGCCGCCGTGCGCCGAGGATGAGTGCCTTCATGGCTGAGATTGCACGTCCCGAACCTTCTCGCCTTTACCGCTGGGCGGTGCTGCTTTTCGTCAGTCTGGCGATGGGCGGCAACTACTATATCTACGACAGCATCAACCCGCTGGAACGGATTTTTATCGACAAGCTGGGTTTCTCGGCCACCGCGTTTGGGTGGCTGAACTCGTCCTACAGCGTGGCCGCGGTTCTGACCCTCCTGATCGGAGGTATCGTCATTGACCGCATTGGCACCAAGAAGGCGATCACGTTCTTTGCCACCCTTTGCCTGTTGGGAGCAGCGCTCACCGCGGCGCGCGGACGGCCCGGCGTCATGATCGCGGGACGCACCGTGCTTGGCCTGGGCGCCGAGTCCATGATTGTTGCGGTCACCACGGTGCTCGCCAAGTGGTTTCGGGGCAAAGAGCTGAGTTTCGCTTTTGGGATCAACCTGCTGATTGCCCGTCTGGCTTCGGTGGCGGCTGACAACTCGCCGACCTGGGCCAATCGCGTTTTTTATCCGCAGGGGCCGTCGGGCGAGCCCAGTTGGCAGGGGCCGTTATTCATCGCGGTGGGGGCTGGCGTCCTGGCGGTGGTCTGCTCGGGAATTTACTGGGGCCTCGAGAGCCGGGCGGAGGGCCGCTATGAGTTGGGGCAGGCCGGTTCCATCGACAAACTGGAATTTGGGCAGATTTTTCGGTTTAACTGGTCGTACTGGTTCGTGGTGGGGCTCTGTTTCACGTTTTACTCCGCGATCTTTCCGTTCCGCACGTTTGCCATCGATTTCTTCACCAATAAGATTCTTGCCACCCACGGCGGGGTAAGCGCTTCGGAAGCAATGCGGATCCTGTCCCACGAACAAGCGGGATTCTTCAACAGCCTGCTTCCGCTTTCGGCTATGGTCGCTACCCCTCTTTTTGGATTGCTGGCCGACAAGATCGGGAAGCGCGCATTGTTGATGATGTTCGGCTCGATCCTTTTGATGCCGGTTTATCTCCTGATGGGTTACACCAATGTCTCGCTCTTCGTGCCTGTCTGCATGATGGGGGTGGCGTTTTCGCTGATTCCCGCCGTCATGTGGCCGTCGGTGGCCTATATCGTGGACCAGAACCGTCTGGGTACGGCTTACGCCCTGATGACGCTGATCCAGCAGGTCGGCTTTTTCATCCTGAACCTGCTGATTGGGAAGGCCAACGACTACTCCCACGCGGGCCTCGACAACCCGGGAGGATACGGGCTGGGCATGTGGATCTTTTCGGTCCTTGGATTTGTCGGACTGACCTTCGCGATTCTGCTGCGGATTCGGGAGACTGGTCCGCAGGGGCATGGGCTGGAGACGATCACGGCAAAGGGGTAAGGTGCCCGGCCCCTAAGGGGCACCGATTTGCGGAGAATTTCGGTATCGCTAAAGGGATACCCTGATACGAAGCAATTCCGTGATATGAAGCGATGCAGGCAAACGAAGGCCAGTTTTCCAGAGGCGGTCCGGAAGATCAGCATCGCGATCGGCCGATGTTACGAAAGTGCACTTTGAGCCTGGCTTCGCCGGCACTTTGGTCGCATGAATGGTTCCACAAGCTACGGTTTTTGGTATTCTGACGACTTGGAAACGGTCGAGAGTGCAGCCGCGACTCCCTCGGCAAATTTGTACAACGAAAAGAGTTTGAAGCCGCATCTGAACGAGTAGCGGCCGGAAAAGGCGACTTGACCGACCCGAAGCCAGGCATCACGGAAGCAGAAGCGATTGAGCAGGCGAAACAGGGACACGAAGCCGCCTTCGAAGTCCTGTATCACCTGCACAAACGGCGCGTGTACTCGCTATGTTTACGCATGGTCTCCAATCCCGCGCAGGCCGAAGATCTGGCCCAGGAAGCTTTTCTTCAGCTCTTTCGCAAGATTGGCACCTTTCGCGGCGAGTCTGCGTTCTCCACTTGGCTGCACCGTATGACGGTCAACGTGGTGCTGATGCAACTGCGCAAGAAGGGCCTGCCGGTGGTTTCGCTGGAAGAAACTCTGGAAGCCGACGACGAAGCTCCCAGGAAGGAATTTGGTACCAAGGACGTGAAGCTGACGGGTTCGATCGATCGCCTGCAATTGCAGCGGGCAATTGACCGGCTGCCGCCGGGCTATCGAACGGTTTTTGTATTGCACGACGTTGAAGGCTTCGAGCATAACGAGATTGCGGAAATTGTGGGATGTTCGATTGGCAACAGCAAGTCGCAGCTCCATAAGGCGCGATTGAAGCTGCGGGATTTCTTGAAGTTCATGAGAGCCGAAAAGGCCAAGACTGGGTAACGG
>Ga0209698_10000477_pt1 | contig 46304 bp, 45 predicted proteins | sample LitLauG_LLR_2012_FD_187203 | JGI IMG/M metagenome (GOLD analysis project Ga0209698, IMG submission 187203) | Freshwater sediment microbial communities from Pennsylvania, USA - Little Laurel Run_MetaG_LLR_2012 (SPAdes) (version 2) | ecosystem: Environmental > Aquatic > Freshwater > Creek >...
AGGCAACTACACCAGGCAGGTCCGGGATATACGCACCCCAGCCACCGTCCTCAGCCTGCTCATAGATCACCACGTACTCGCTCATCGAAGTTGCTCCAAGCCGCTTGCTCGTCTAATGCTACTCAGCGTGCCCACCGGGGCCGGGTCGCTCTCCTCGCCGGCCACGACGATTCGCACGTCGCGACCCGCATGCGACCAGACCTCGTGGGACCCGCTCCGGCGCAACAGCTTCCAGCCGGCGTCGGCGAGTGCCTTCCTGACCTCGCTGTACTTCTTCGGAGTCGCGTCTGGAGACGGGACTCACCGGCAGTGAGGCGCGTCCGTCACGACCCCAATACGGTTGCTATCGAGGTGTCCAAGGCGGGCTCATTGCTGTCGCGCTGTCGCCCCGGGCCATGAGGAGAGGGCTCTATCGAGGCCGCTGACCATCCGCTGGAAGCTGCGGTCGATGTCGACCGGTAGCCCGAACCCGCCGCTGCTCTCCAACGTGATGAACCCGTGCATTGCCGAGCGCAGCGCGCGCGCAGCGTCGATCGCGTCATCGTCGGCGAGCTTGTAGCCGGCGAGGATGTCAGTGATGACCTCCATCACGGCGCGACTGGCTGCCTCGTCCTCTGTGTCTCCCGGGGTCGGGGCAACCTGCCCGGTCGCGTATCGGCCCGGATGCTCGAGTGCCCAGGCCCGGTAGGCATTGGAGATCGAGCCAAGGGCGTCGGCTCGCTCGCGCCCGACTGCGGCGCGAGCGAGCACGTATGCCAGCTCGCTCTTGGCGCGAATCGCGATGCTCCGCACGAGCCCGTCGGTTCCTTTGATGTGCTTGTAGAGCGAGGGTTGTCGCACACCCAGGCGTGCGGCTAGCTCGGCGAGCGTCAGCCGCGACAGACCGACCTCATCGATCAGCCGCTCGGCCTCTTCGATCACAACGAGTTCACTCAGGCCCGCTCTAGCCATTGGCGTGCTCGGCGAGGAAGGGCAGGATGACGTCGGCGACCTGCTGCGGGTACTGCGCGTGGGGGTAATGGCCCGCGTTCTCGATGATCTCGTAGCGGCCCAGCCCGTGTGGTAGCAGGCCAACGATCGCCGCGGCCTCGGCCTCGGGGTCCGGGAAATCCGGATCGTCGCTGCCCATTACGACCAGTGCGGGGCACTGGACATTCGCGAGCTGCGCGGCGGCGTCCGCAGGTCTTGACTTGATCATGCTCTGGGCTGCCTTGACGCGGCCGGGTTCGCGCAGGTTCGCCTGCAGTGCTGCCAGCCAGGTGTCCCAGTCGGCCGGCTTGCGCTCTGGGTAGGCCACATCGAGGTATTTCGACCAGGTCTTGACGCTTCCGGTGAGGATGAATCGCCCGAGTAGGAGAGCGCCGCGGCGGTAATTGTGGGAGTTGCGCAGCAGCGCGGACAGGCTGAATTGCGGAGCCCTGGTACCCGGGTCGATCTGCACGATCGCGCTCACCAGATCAGGGCTGGTTGCGGCAGCGATCGGCGCGGATCCGCCAGAAAAGGACTGACCCACGATCACTGCCGGGCCGCCCAGCTTACGGATGACCTCAACAAGATCTCCGGCGGTGTCCGTGCGGCTGTACGAGTCCCATCCGGTGCTGGACTCGCCATGGCCTCGAAGGTCGACGCTGGCGACGCGATAGCCGGCATCGGCGATCAGCGGAGCGAGGAAACGGTAAGAGATCCGGGTGTCCGCCAAGCCCGGAGACAGCACCACGAGCGGCCCCTGCCCGATGACGTCGTAGGCAATACGCCCGTCCTCGCGGTCAAGGTAGAAGGTGTCCTGGACGTGAGACTCCATGGTTGGGAAGTCCATATCTGCGGGCATTGTTCTGGCCTCCGGCTGATCTGGGTTGATGGTCTTCTCGATGCGGGACGTCGCCGTTGAGGGCTCCGCTTGAGTGGTCATGGGACTACTGTAGCTAGCCTAGTGGCTACTGTCAATAGCCTTTGGGCAACGTCCATTACCCCCCTGCGGCTGAACGTCCCGTTGTCTGGGGCCGATCTGCACAAGCGCGCCATTCACGCGAGTGCGAGAACCAGGCCGACGGCGATGAGGACCGCGGCTGTGATGCCGTGGATGCCCAGCGCGGTGGCGCGCTTGCCGCCGTTGGTGAGCACGATCATGGCGTCTCCGACCGGTGTGATTGCTGCTGCGATCAGCGCCCAGCCGAGCGCGGTGCGGCCGGCGGCGGCCCAGACCACGAACGGCACCACCCCGGACGTGATGTCGCGGACGCCCTTGATCTCGGTCAGGGCGCGGAGGTTGTCTGCAGCGACGCCGAAGTCGAGAATCGCCTGACGGGGTGACAGGAGGAAGCGGATGCCGATCGCGATGATGGCGGCACAAGCGGCGAGTGCGATGAGGAGGGCGGCGAGATGCATGGTGGTTGGTCCTTTCGGTCCTATCGATTAGGAGAAGGTCGGCGCGGTTAGGCGGCCCGGTGTACGGCGTACACATATGTAGTGTACGTTGTACGCGTTCCTACCCGGCTTGTCAGGGCATCGTGTACGATGTACGCATGAAGACTCCACGCCGGGACACCCGCAGCGCCATCCTTGAGGCGGCTGACGAGATCAGCAGCGAGAGTGGCTGGAGGGCCGCCACGATGCGCGAGATCGCAAAGCGCGCCGGATGCAGCACGATGGCCGCCTACCGCCATTTCCCCTCACGCGACGCGCTCCTCGACGAGCTTGCCGACCAATACTTCGCCCGGCTTGCCGATCGCATGAATCGAGCCATCGCTCGCTCGCGAGCGAAACGCGCGACGGCCGCGGCGGCTCGCGCCTACGTCCGCTTCGCGCTCGAGCAGCCGGCCGCCTACGCGCTGCTCTACGGCTCATCCCCAGAGCAGCCCCACCCAACCGAGCCGCGACCTGGCGGCACCGCGATCGGTGCCGCTACCGCGGCAGCGATCACACGCGACACCGACCGCGAGTGCACCCCAATGGACGACCAGGTACTCATGCTCTGGGCAGGCATACACGGCCTGCTAGCTCTCGCCAGCGGCCCACAACTACCGCTGCCTCAACGCGAGATCCTCCGCCTAACCGAACAGATGGTCAGCCTCGCTGTCTAGCCGTAGATCAGGTTGAGGGCCTCGAGGAAGATGTCCCCGAGGTAGTGCGAGTCCACGCGGGCGCACGGGCTCCGGCACAGGTCGGGTGCCAGCAGACCGGCAGCTTGAGCGGCATCGCCCGCCGCGCCCGCATCCGCGCGAGGCCGAGCGTCCTGCTCAGAGTCGTCGGTCGCGGTCGAAGCGTCCGCGTGAGGTGAGTGGTGTGCGCTGGACGACCTCGGGGAGGTACTCGTCGAGGAACACGTGTGCCACGAGTTCCTGGCGCGAGGCGACGTCCAGCTTTTCGAACAGGCTCTTGATGTGATCAGCCACCGTGTGCGGCGAGATCACTAGCGTCGCTGCGATGTCGCTGTTGCTGAGCCCACTGGCCAGGAGTGTCGCGACTTCGCGCTCGCGGGCGCTGACGCCGTTGATCTCGAGGCGCAGCGTCGCCGACCGCGGTCCTGATGCGGGCTCGATGACGATCGCGATGCGGCCGTCGCCCGCGCTTGGCTGTGAGGCGTGCAGCGTGATCCAGCCGGAGGGGCTCGGAATGGTGACTACGTTGTTCGCGACTCCGGCGCCGTGTTCGCTGGCGCGGACGTGAGACGCCAGCGCAAGCACGGTCGCGGGGAGCGACCCGCCCGTGTACGCCAGGGCATCACTGCCGAGCGCGTCGAGCATCGAACGCGCCGGCGGCGTGATCAGCTCTACCTCGTTCCTCGCGTCGAGGACGATCAGCCCCGGGGCCTCGGTGCCCGAGCCGCGTCGCGCAGCATCGAAGCGCAGCGATGCCCGAATGCCGTTGGCGATCGCGCTCGCGACGCGCGCGAGGGCATCGGCGTCCTGCTGCGTGAAAGCGCCACTCTGCGCGCGCCGCGCGATGTGGACTGCGCCCCACGCCCGCCCGCGGATCACGAACGCCGCACGGAGCTCATGCGGGATGCCCGACGGCTCGAGCAGGTCGCGGTAGCGCGCACTGCGCTCGGGGTGTCCGCGGGTGGCTTGGTCGAGCGTCCCGACGGGAATCCGTCGCGCGGCGAGCTCGGCGAAGGTGTTGCTGTCGGGCACGAGATACTCGCTGCGAACGAGCAGCTCGCCCGCGGCGGTCGCCGTCTCAGCCGTGAAGATCCCGCGCTCGACCAGCTCTGCTGGTTCGTCGCTGGTCATGAGCCGGGTGTGCGGGTCGAGCGTGTGCCAGCAGCTCGCGTCGTTGTCGACCACGCGTCGTAGCCGCGGTGCCAGCTGCGCGAAGTACTCATCGCGTGGCAAACCACGAGCCCCGAGCAGCTCGATCTCATCGCGGAGCCGGTCGACCGACCATTGCGACGACGCCATGGCCGCATTATCCACCGCCACCGCCGCCAGCACCGGCGTGCGCGAAAGATCCCCGCTCGCGGGGGATGGAAACGGCCCGCAGCGTGGACGAGGCTTCCGTTCAGGACACCACTGCACAACGAAGGAGGCAACGAACAGATGAGCAACGTCACCACCAACCCGGCGCCGAGCCTCGTCGAAGCCGGCGAGGGCGAGGCCTATTGGTTTCTTGGCGCACTCGCAACGATCAAGGCATCAACCGAGAGCACCGGCGGAGCCGTTGCGGTGATCGAGCATCTGGCCCCGCGGGGCCACGGATCGCCGCTCCACGTTCACACGCGCGAGGACGAGTGGTTCTACGTCCTGGAGGGCGAGCTGACCTTCTGGGTCGATGGGCAGGTGAGCGTCGCGCCCGCCGGCTCGTTCGTGTTCGGACCAAAGGGCCTCCCCCACACGTTCATCGTCAGCTCGGAGGTGGCGCGCTTCCTGCTTGTCACCGAGCCGGCCGGGTTCGAGCGGTTCACACGCGCCCTCGGGCAGCCGGCCGAGCGCCGCGAGATCCCCGCGCCTGCTACGGAGCCGCCGGACGTCGACGCCCTCGCGAAACTCGCCGCGACCTTCGGCCTGCAGATCATCGGACCACCCGGCATCCCCGCCTAGCTCATCCACGCCGAGAAGGCACATTGAATGCGCGCACGCGTGATGTCTCCGATTCGCTGGTGTCTTGGTAGGAGTGCCTGCGGCAACGCCGGCGAGCTGCCCGATGCGAGACTGGCACACGAGAGATTGCAAGCAACCAGGGAGGGGACGCGCGATGGGAGGCCGGACCAGGAGGATGGGAATCACCGCCACTGTGATCGCCGCGCTGTCCACGATGCTCGCCGGCGCGCCGGCGGCGCCTGCCCTGACGGTCGGGGCGAACGTCAACCTGAGCGCCAGGTCCGGGAACCAGGTCGAGGGCGCGATCGCCGTCGACCCGAACAACCGCAACCGGGTCTACGCCGTCGCTATGAACGCCTCCCCTGCCGGGAGCCTGATCGCGGCCCGCAGCGGCGACGGCGGTGCGACCTGGACCAGGGGGACGGTCACGGGTGCCGAAGGCCTCCCCCTCGCGTCGGCGGACCCGAGCCTCTCCTGGGACGCATACGGCAACCTGTTCCTGAGCTACATCAACAACTCCAAAACGCACCCGGCTGAGGTCCTCGCGCTCAGCACAGACGGCGGGGTCACATTCAAAGCGATCGCCTCTCTGGCAAGCATCCCGGACCAGCCCACCGTGACGACCGGGCCGGGCAGCACGCCGGGCACCGGCAGCGTGTGGGTTTCCTGGAAGGGCAGCCTCGGCTACATGTGGGCCGCTGGGGCCCCCATCACCGGCCTGGGCTCGGTGGGCGCCTTTCTGCCGGCGCAGGCGGTCCCTGGAACGCAAGGCCTCAGCTACGGCGACATTGCCGTCGGCCCGTCCGGCGGGGTCATGATGAGCATGGGACCCGAAACGGGATCGCTGGGCGGCGCCGTATACACCGCCACGAGCCCGGGCCTCGGCTCGCCGTTCAGCGAAGCCCAGATCGCCACGACAACCGGCGTGGGCGGACAGATGCCCATCCCCGCTCAACCGACACGCGCGATCGACTCGGAGTCTGGCCTGGCCTATGACCGCAGCCCCGGCGCGCACCACGGCCGCGTCTATCTGATGTACACCGACGCCAATCCCGCGGGCTCGGCGAGCACCCAGCTCTACCTTCGCCACTCCGACGACAACGGCGCGACGTGGTCTTCGCCCGTCAAGGTGAACGACGACACCGGCGAAGCGAGCCACTTCCTGCCCAGGCTGGCGCTGGACGAGAGCACCGGCAACCTGGCGGTCACGTGGTACGACACCCGCAGCGACCCGACGAACATCTCGACGGAATTCTGGGGTGCCTTCAGCACCGACGGCGGGGCGAGCTTCGGCCCGAATTTCAAAATCAGCGCGGGAACGTCGAACCAGGCGGGCGCGGACCCGCCCCCGGCCGGCTACCCCGACCTCGACTACGGCGACTACACCGGCGCGAGCTTCGCGCAGGGAGCCCTGTACCCGATCTGGGCAGATAACTCGAATTCGACCGGCGACAACCCCGACGGGGCCCTCTCCTACTTCGACGTCTACAGCGCCAGGATCATGGGTCCAGGCTCAGAAGCGCACGCGCCGACCATCCAGGTGATCCTGCCCGCCGCGAACTCCAACGGCTGGTACACCAGCACGCCCGTTGCCGCCCAGGTGACGGCCACGGACAGCAGCGCCGAAGCTTCCCCGATCGAACATTTGAGTTGCAGCGAAGGAACGCTCGGCGCTGTCACGGGGCTCGGCACGACGAGTGCCGCAGCGACCCTGACGCTGAGCCGCCAGGGCGTCGGCAGCGTGACCTGCAACGCCCTCAACACGGCGTCGCTGAAAGGAGAATCAGCACCGGTGAGCGTGCGCATCGACTCCGTGGCGCCCGCGCTCGCGCCGACGTTTACCCCGTCCGGGAGCCCAATCCTGCTGAACGCAGTGGCGTCGGCCGCCGCCAACGCGTCCGACCCCCTGCTCGAACAGTTCGCATCTGGCGTCGCCTCATCGTCCTGCGGCCCGGTCCTGACCTCGAGCGCCGGCCCGCTCACCGTGAGCTGCACAGCCACCGATCAGGCCGGCAACACCACCAGCGAAGCGGTCCCGTACACGGTCGGCTACGCCGTCGCGGCCCTGAAGCCGACGGCTGGCAAACGCGTCAAGAACGGCGGCAGCGTGGCCGTCTCCTTCGGGCTGGCGGGTGCGGGTGGAGTGCCGATCCCAGCCGGCCTCGCCGCCGGCCTGGGCTGCACTGTCACGGTGGGTTTTGAAGGTACGAGCCCGATCTGCCTGAAATACAAGCCCCGAGCCCAGCGGTTCACCGCCCGCGTCCAGACCCCGGCCGGCCTGCTGCCCGGCACCCGGAACCTGCAGGTTCAGGTCACTGTCCGGGGGGTCGTCGTAGCTGGCGCGACAGTCCCGTTGAAGATCATCGGCTGAGAGCTCGGCGGGAACCACGATCGCAGCGAGCCCGTCGTCCGCGCGGGCGTCTGGGCACACTCCGCCAGGCGCGGGCCAGAGAGGGGTGAGCCAGGATCTCGCCACCAGCCGGTAGGTCGACCGGGCGCATGTCGTCGACGGGCAGCGTAACCTGGCTCTTCGTGGCTACGCGGGGCATGACCTTCACTTTCGCGCCGTGATTCGTAGAGGCTCCCTGCTGCTGGGATTGTGCGCGAGCGTCATCGCGCTTGCTGCTGGCGGCGGATCCGCCGCGCAGGCCGCTGGCACCCCCCAGACGGGGGGCACACCAGCAGGCGGGACGCCCGTGGGCGGAACACCGGCGGGTGGCACACAGGCGCAGCCGCTGTCCCCCGGACCCTGCGCGCAGGCCGGCACGGCCCACACCGTGACGATCACACTCCATAGCCAGGGTCAGGTGCGCGGCGCGGTGCTCCACCTCCCAGGTGCGCCCAGAGGCAGCGCGCTTGCGCTCGTGATGGCCTTCCACGGCTGGGGCAGCAGCGGCGCCCGGTTCGAGCGCGAAACCGGCTTCGACTCGCTTGCGGACCGCCGGGGCTTCGCGGTGCTCTACCCCAGCTCGGCAGGCGGGCACTGGCAGATCAGCGGGCCGCGCACGGACGTGACCTTCATCAAGGCGCTGCTCGCCCGCGTCGAGGCCGTCGCCTGCATCGACCGGAGCCGCGTCTACGCGACCGGCCTCTCCAACGGTGCCGGGATGGTGGCGCGCCTGGCGTGCGAAGGGAGCGTCGAGCTCGCAGGGGCGGTTCCCGTTGCCGGCGACTACAGCGCGCTGCCGCCCTGCGAGCCCATGCGAGCGGTGCCGCTGCTGGAGATCCATGGCACTAGCGACACCGTCGTGCCCTACTACGACAAGCGCGCCTACGGGGGCAGCGATGCCCTCGGCTTCGCCGCGGCCTGGGCCGCTCGCGACGGCTGTGCGGAAAAACCGACCAGGGTCGCTTTCGCGCCGCACGCCACCCTCTACAGCTGGAGCGGGTGCGAGAACGGCGTGCGCGTCGAGCAGCTGACCCTCTACGGAGTCGGACACGGCCTGCCGGACGCTCCGGGCGCCCTCGTCCACGCGCCGGGCCCCACCACGATCTCTGGGATCGGGGTCGTGTGGTCGTTCCTTGCGCCGATCGTGCTCGCGGCCCCTCCCGCGTAACCTCGCCGGGATCCTGCGTCCTCCGGGCACGCGCGAGCTTGCGCTTGCGCTCTGGGGCGCGCCTCGAAGCGCGCCTTGCTCCGCGGGCGGCACGATCTCGTGACCGGGATCGCCGCCCGGCGAAGCGGTGCGAGCGCCTCGGCGTACCTCACGCAGTGTGTCGGAGCGGTCGAGGACGCCGCGTCTTCTCGCTGGCGCACTCGAGAGCCAGATCAGTCGCAAGAGGCGTGTTGCGCGCCAGCCGGCCGCTGGTCCGGCTTGAAGGCTTTGTCGTGGGTTATTGTCCGCTGGCATGGCTCGCCCGAACGTCCTGGTTGTGCTCACCGATCAGCTTCGCTACCCGCCCGTGTACGAGTCGGAGGAGCTGGCGCGCTTTCGCCGTGAGCACATGCCCGGGCTTGAGAGCCTGCGGAAATCAGGCGTCTCGTTCACGCGCCACTATCCGATGTCCGCGGCATGCGCGCCGAGCCGCGCGTCGCTGCTGACGGGCCAGTACCCGTCGCTGCACGGAGTGACGCAGACAGACGGGCTCGCCAAGGCTCCCGACAGCAGCGACATGTTCTGGCTGGCGCCGGACGCTGTGCCCACGCTCGGCGACTGGTTTCGCGCCGCCGGCTACAGAACCTTCTACAAGGGAAAGTGGCACGCATCGCACGCCCACCTCGATGCCCACGACGGCGACGGCTACCTGCTCTCGATCGACGATGACGGCAAGCCGATCCAGGAGAACATCGAGGAGTACCTCAAGGCTGATCTCCTGGACGACTACGGCTTCTCCGAGTGGGTGGGACCCGAGCCACACGGACTCGGCAAGCACAACACGGGCACGGTGAAGGACCCGTTCACCGCCGCGGAGACGATCGATCTGCTCGGGCGCCTCGACGGCGACGACGACGAGAGGCCCTGGTTGACGGTCTGCTCGTTCCTGAACCCCCATGACGACTCTCTGTTCGGCGTCGTCGCGCTGGCACAGGGCCTGCGCTACCACCCGGCGAGCGTGCCCCATGTCGAGCAGCCACCGACACGCCATGAGGACCTGTCGAGCAAGCCTGCGTGTCAGCAGAGCATGGTCGACCTGTGGGCTAGGCTCGGCGCGCCGCAGCCCTGGATCCAGACACATCTGAAGTTCTACTACCAGCTGCAGGCGACGGTGGACCTCGAGATCGACCGTGTGCTGGAGGCGCTCCGGGCAAGCAGTGCCTTCGAGAACACGATCGTGGTCTTCAGCTCCGACCACGGCGACATGCAGGGAGCGCACGGCGGTATGCACGAGAAGTGGCATGTCGCCTACGAGGAGGCGCTCCACGTCCCGCTGGTGGTGTCCAGCCCTCTGCTGCCGGCCGGGGAACGGGAGATAGACATCCCGACCAACCACGCCGACCTGCTGCCGACGCTGCTGGGTCTCGCCGGCATCGATCAGGCGCAGGCGCTGGGGAAGCTGCAGAGCGACCACAGCGATGCGCATGCGCTGGTCGGCCGCGACCTCTCGGACGCGATTCGCGGCGCGCTGCCGGCGGCCCCCCGCGAGCCGGTGCTGTTCACAACCGACGACGAGATCAGCGAGGGCAGCGCCCAGGGCATGAGCCCGTTCCAGCGCGTGGCGCGCGCCACTCGCACGTACTCGACGATCGAGCAGCCCAACCACATCGAGACGGTGATCGCCGAGGTCGATGTGGACGGCGAGCAGCACCTCGTGAAGTTCTCGCGCTGCCACGACAACACGCAGTTCTGGACCGTGCCCGGTGAGCGGGACGAGCGCCTGCGGGGCCGCAAGACGATCACCGTCACCGAGCCCGAGCCCGACCAGTACGAGCTTTATGACCTCACCCTGGACCCGGTGGAGGAACGCAACCTCGCGCATCCAACCCACGCCGACGAGGGTTCCCGCGCGCTCCAGCGCACGATGCTCGGGTTGCTGGCCGAGCAACTCGCCGACAAGCGCCTCACGCCCTCGGCAGGCGAGACCCCCGGCTACCGGCCTCCCGCGATCGCCTGAGAAGCATCGCTGCAGCACGGAGACAGGAGGCAAGGCTGTGAAGACCCCGATCGCCGACCTCGAGGACTTCGCGGCGCTCGACCCGTTCTTCCACGTGATCCAGGAAGGCCTCGCAGGCTTCATCGAGGCTGACCACTTCTTCGACCTCTTCGCCGAGGACGTCGTCACCGAATACATCGTGACCGTCCCCGGTTACCCACCGCGCGTCGACGGCCGTGCCGCGCTCGCCGAGCTATACCGGCCCTACGGCACCAGGATGACCCTCGAGCGCTGCTTTGACCTCGCCGTCTATCACGATGCGGCCAAGGGCGTGGTGGTGCTCGAGTACGCCTCCGAGGGGCATGCCGTCGAGACGGGAAACCGCTACAGCAACCGCTTCATATCAGTGCTCACGCTCCGCGATGGAGAGGTCGTCCACTGGCGCGACTATCTCAACCCCCTCGCGGTCTTCGACGCGCTCGGCTGGCCCGCACGCTGACGGGTGCCTGACACCCGCAGCTGTCGTCGTCGAGCAGCGCGGGTGCCAGCCGGTCTGCGAGGAGCTCAGGGCCTCCCGCGAGGACGCAGGGTCACAGGCCCTGAGCTCGACGGGCTCATCGCCACCCTCGGTGCAGAGTCACGTGCCGCGCGGCCCCGGCGCGCGGGTCCGCGAGGACTGCGGTGCTATTCTGCGCCGAGAACATACGCAACCATTGGTTGCATATCAACGGAAGGAGCCAACGTGGCGGCTGACAGCGTCGAACGGGAGATCCTGATTGCGGCGAGCCCTGAGGTCGTATGGGGCGTGATCACCGAACCGCACCACATCAGTCGCTGGTTCAGCGACGAGGCCGACGTCGAGGGGCGGGCCGGCGCGGACGGCAGCCTCACCTGGAAGCCCGCAGGCCGCGGCGGCCGGGACAAGGACTTCGACGCCGTCGTGCCGATTCGGGTCGTCGAGGCCGAGCCGTTCCACCGTTTCTCCTTTCGCTGGAACTTCCCGGAGGGAGCGCACCCGGATGAAGGCAACTCGGCCCTGGTCGAGTTCAGCCTCGCCGAGGTGGCCGACGGTACACGGCTCAGGGTCGTCGAGAGCGGCATCGGCGCCGTGACGCGTGACGAGCAGGACCGTGCCCGGTACGTCGAAAGTCACGAGCAGGGCTGGGCGCGGCATCTCGGCGAAATGCTCGACTACGTGGCCTCGAGCGCACGCGGCCCGGCAGCTTGATGGCCACCGCGACCGCACAGGACGACGCGCTGTGGGCGGCCGTGGCCGACCCCACGCGCCGGCGTGTACTCGACGTCCTGCTCGAGCACGGAGAGGCGACCACGACGACGCTCGCGGCGGGCCTGCCGGTGACGCGACAGGCGGTCGCCAAGCATCTGGCCGTGCTGGACCGTGTCGGCCTTGTGGCCGGCGAGCGGCGCGGCCGGGAGGTGCGTTACGCGGTCCGGCCCGAACGGCTGGACGACGCCGCCGAAGCGATGGCCCAGGTCGCCGCGCAATGGGACAGGCGCCTGGCACGCATCAAGCGGCTTGCCGAGTCGGTGCAGGCCGGGACGGAAATCCACCAGTGAGAAGAACAGCGAGGAGAACGTGATGAGCGACCACAGGACCGGAACACGCGAGGAGTGGCTGTCGGCGCGGCTGGAGCTGCTCGACGCCGAGAAGGAGCTGACCAGGCGCGGCGACGAGCTCGCCCGGCTACGGCGGGATCTGCCGTGGGTTCCAGTCGAGAAGGAGTATCTGTTCGAGACGGACCAGGGAACCATGTCCCTCGCGGACCTGTTCGATGGGCGCTCTCAGCTGCTCGTCTACCACTTCATGTTCGGGCCCGACTACACCGCCGGGTGCCCGTCCTGCTCCGCGATCGCAGACGGCTTCTCCGGCTCGGTGGTGCACCTGACCAATCACGATGTCGCGTTCACCGCGGTGTCGCGCGCCCCGCTGTCGAAGCTGCAGGACTACAAGCGGCGGATGGGATGGAGCTTCCCGTGGGCATCCTCGTTCGAGAGCGACTTCAACTACGACTTCCACGTGTCGCACACGCAGCAGGAGTGGCAGTCGGGGGCCGTCGAGTACAACTTCCGCAGCGCTGACTTCCGTCCGTCGGAGGAGAGTCCCGGGCTGATCGAGATCGCCTCGGGTGTCGGCACCGATCCGGTGACGTTCAGAAAAGAGGGGCCGGGCATGAGCGCGTTCGCCCTCCAGGACGGCGTCGTGTTCCACACCTACTCGGCCTACGGACGCGGCGTCGACGGGCTGTGGGGCATGTACCAGTGGCTTGACCGCGCGCCGCTCGGGCGCAACGAGAACGGTCACTGGTGGCGCCGCCACGACGAATACGAGGGAGCCTGAGCGATGGCCACCTCGCGGGGCGCGCGCACCATCAGCAGTTCCTCAGGCGGGAGCGGGCCTCTCGTGACGGCTCCCGGCGGCCCGGCCGCCGTCGCCGTCCGCTCCCCGCTGACGGCGATGCGCACGGAGCTCGGGATCGTGGCGGCGCTGCTCGCCGCGGCGGGGCTGGCCTGGTGGTCCACGGCACACCAGATGGCCGGGATGGACCACGGGCCGGGGACCACCCTCGGCTCCCTGGGCTGGTTCACGGGTGTGTGGGCGGTGATGATGGCGGCGATGATGCTGCCGTCGCTCGCGCCTGCGGCAGCCGCCTTCGCTTCGCTGGTCCGGCGCGAGCTGAGCCGGGTGTTCCTGTTCGCCGGCGGGTATCTGCTCGTGTGGAGCGTCGCGGGCATCGCGGCGTATGGCCTGTTCGAACTCGGAAGGAGCCTGTTCGCAGGCTCGCTCGCCTGGCACGGCGGAGGCCGCTGGCTCGCGGCGGGCGTTCTGGCCCTCGCCGCGCTCTACCAGTTGACGCCGCTCAAGCGCACGCTGCTCCTGCGGTGCCGCAGCCCGCTGCCCTTCACCGCCGGCTCCCCCCGCAGCACCGGGCGGGGCGCACTCGTGATGGGCATGCGCAACGGCGCATGGTGCCTGGGATGTTCGTGGGCCCTGATGGCCGCGCTGTTTGCGCTCGGGGTGATGAGCCTCACCTGGATGGGTTTGATCGCCGTGCTCGTGGCGCTCGAGAAGGTGGCGCCGTCCGGACGCGACACGCGCGCGGCGGTCGCGGCCGTGCTGGCCGTGCTCGCAGTGGCGATCCTCGCCGTGCCGCACGAGGTACCGGGGTTCGTCGTTCCCGGATCGCAGCCCTCATCCCACATGATGAGGCCGATGGGCTAGGACCGCAGACCCGTCTGCCGGGCACCCGCATGCCGCGGGGCGCACCCGCTGAGGGCCGGAGCGCCTCTGCGGCTATCGCGTTCCAAGGACGCCTCTCACGCAACAACCGCCTGAAGCCCGGGGCATACGCCCTGACGATCGGCGCCGTCAACGCCGCGGGTCAGTGGTCGGCTCCGGCAGCGCTCGCGTTCACGATCGCCAGGTAGCGGGCTCGGGCCGCACAGCGCTCGGGACGGGGCTGAGCACCTCATACACTCGATCGCAAGCGAACCCAGCCGAGGAGGACGAAATGCAGGCCGTCGTAATGAACGAAACGGGCGACCCCGATGTGCTGCGGCTCCAGGAGATGGAGCGGCCCGAGCCCGGCGACGGCGAGGTGCTGATCCGGGTCCGCGCGATCTCGGTCAACCCGATCGACTGGAAGTACCGCCGGGGCTTCATGCCGAAGGACCTGCCCGCGATCCTCGGAAGCGACATCTCGGGCACCGTCGAGCTCTCTCGCGCGGAGGGATTCGCCGAGGGCGACGAGGTCTTCGGCTTCGCAGCGAGCGGCGCCTACGCGGAGTTCGCCACAGCCCCCGCCGCGCTGATCGCCAGCAAGCCGGCGGGCATCACCCACGAGCAGGCCGCCGCGATCCCGGTCGCTGGCCTGACGGCCTGGCAGGCCCTCTTCGACCGCGCGGGCCTGCAGAGCGGCCAGAGGGCGCTGATCGCCGGAGCCGCGGGCGGCGTCGGCCATTTCGCGGTGCAGCTCGCCGCGCATGCCGGCATCACGGCGATCGGGATCGGGTCCCCGCGCAACCGCGACTTCGTGCTCGGCCTCGGCGCATCCGAGTACGTCGACTACACCCAGCAGGATGTCGCGAGCGCGGTGAGCGACGTGGACTTCGCCTTCGACACCGTCGGCGGGGCACTCACCGACGCGCTCCTCGCGACGGTCCGCGAGGGCGGCGTTCTCGTGACGATCGCGGGAGCACCACCCGAGCAGGCCGCCGCCGAGCGCGGGGTGCGCGCGGAACTTCTGATCATGAGCCCGAGCGCCGAGCAGCTCGCGAGGATCGCCGAGCTCGTCGCGTCCGGGGCGGTGAAGGTGGACATCGCGCAGGTGCTCACGCTGGAGGATGCCGCCCGCGCGCATGAGCTGAGCGAATCGGGCCACACCCGCGGGAAGATCATCCTGACCGCCGGCGCCTGAGAGCGGCGCGGGCTACCGGCTCACCGCGACTTCAGGAGCGGCCGGAGGTCCTCGATGCGGTCGAAGGTCCACCAGATGTAGCGCCTGGTGCCGCTCTCCCTAAGCGGATGCAGGTCCGCATGGCCCGGATCCTGCAGGAACGAGTCAAACGCCTCGCGGTCCGCCCACTCGACGAGCACCATCGCTTCGCGCGGCTCGTCGGGCCCCACCTCGCCCGGGTGCTCGGAGTGCTTACCGAGCGCGATGACACGGCCGCCGTGGGCGGTCACGGCGCCGGCGGACCTTCGCGAGTAGGCGAGGTAGTCCTCGTTCTCGGCGAGGTCGAACAGGTTGAGCGCGTAGAACGGCACAGCCGCCGATGTTATCCCTCCGGTGCGGGGCCGGCGCCCCGCACCGGAGGGATGCTCAGGCCGCCTGGCGCTCGAGCTCGGGCTCGAGTTCGGCGAGCACGGGCAGCGGCTCGGGTGCCGGTGCCGCGGCCCCGTGCGCGCCCGCCGGACGCAGCACGATCAGGGCCGTGATGATGCCCGTCGCCGCTGATGCGGCGCCGATCAGGAACGCGAGGTGATAGCCGCCGAGCAGTGACGCGGTGACGCCGTGGCCGGCGGACAGCAGGCTCTTGGAGCGGTTGGCTGCGACGGTGCCGAGCACCGCCAGGCCGAGCGCGCCCGAGACCTGCTGTGAGACGTTGACGATCCCCGAGCCGAGTCCGGCGTCGGCGGTCGGCACGTCCGCCATGGCGATCGCGAGCAGCGGCATGAACGACGTGCCGATGCCGAGGCCGATCGCGAAGTACGCCATGAAGATCGTCGGGAAGAAGGCCGTGTGCGCGCCGACGGTCGACATCAGCACCAGCCCCGCGACGACCGTCGCCATTCCGAACAGCATCACGCGCCGGGGCCCGAAGCGGTCGACGAGCCGGGCTGTGACGCCGAGCGAGAGGATCCCGACGGTCAGCGTCCACGGCATGAACGAAAGACCGGTCTGCAGCGCGCTGTAGTGCAGCACGTGCTCGAGGTACAGCGTGCCCAGGAAGAACGTCGAGTACATAGCGGTGACCAGGAACCCGCGCACGATGCTCGAGCCCGTCAGCCCGCGCAGGCGCAGGATGCGCAGCGGCATGATCGGGCTCGCGACGCGCGCCTCGACGGCCAGGAATGCGGCCATCAGCGCCAGCGAGACGGCGCCGTAGCCGAGCACCTGCGTTGAGCCCCAGCCGTGGTCGGTGGCCTGAACGATCGCGTACACGCCGATCATCAGCGAGACCGTGACGAGCAGCGAGCCGAGCCAGTCGACGCCGTCCCCGAGGCCGGCGCCGCTGTCGCGTGGGATCAGCGCCCGTCCCAGTGCGAGCGTGATGATGCCGATCGGCAGGTTCACAAAGAAGATCCAGTGCCAGTCCAGCGCCTGCGTCAGCGCGCCCCCGGCCAGCAGCCCGAGCGAGCCGCCGGCGACCGCGACGAACACGTACGCGCTCATGGCGCGGGCGCGCTCGCGTGGCTCCGGGAACTCCGTGACGAGGATCGCGAGGATCACCGACGCGGCGAACGCGCCCCCGATCCCCTGCAGGAAGCGTGCCCCGATCAGCAGCCCCTGGTTCGGCGCGAGCCCGCACAGCGCGGATGCGACCGTGAAGAGGGCGACCCCCGCAAGGAAGATCCGCCTGCGCCCGAGCAGGTCGCCGAGCCGGCCGGCTAGCAGGAGGAAGCTGCCGAAGCTGATCAGGAAGGCGTTGACGACCCAGGTCAGGTTGGCCTGGCTGAAATGAAGTTCGTGCTGGATTGAGGGCAGGGCGACGTTCACGATCGTCGTGTCGAGGACGATCATGAGCTGTGCGAGGCAGACCACCACGAGGCCCAGCCAGCGCCTGTTGTCGGCGCTCTGAGGAGAGATGGAGAAGCTGTTCATGCGCGGATTCCCAACTGTCGATACGGGCAAGACGGTGATAAACTGGAGGCCACCTCCACAACTATGTGGAGGCTCCCTCCGGAACTATACGGAGGCTTCCTCCGCTTTTCAAGGGATCGCGCAGATAAATTTCATGAGCACCGCCGAGACACACCCTGGGGCGTACCCGCCCCGCCAGAAGCGCGCCGACGCCCTGCGCAACTACGAGAAGCTGATCTCAGCCGCACGGGAGGCGTTCGCCGAGGACGGCACGTCAACCTCGCTGGAGGAGATCGCGCGCCGGGCAGGGGTCGGCATCGGGACGCTCTACCGCAACTTCCCCACGAGACAGGCCCTGCTCGAGGCGGTCTATGTCGAGGAGGTTCAGGCGCTCGCCGCGTCCGCCGCCGACCTCGCGGACCAGCCGCCGTGGGAGGCGCTAGTCGGCTGGCTGCACCGGTTCGTCGGCTACATGGCGACTAAGCAGGCGCTCGCGCAGGAGCTGCTGAACTACGTCGAGAGGGACGCGGGCCTGTTCCAGACCTGCCGGACCGAGCTCTATGACGCGGGCGAGCCGCTCCTGAGGCGCGCCCAGGACGCGGGCGCGGTCCGTTCAGACACGAACCTCGTGGAGGTGATCCAGATGGTCGGCGGGATCGCGAAGATCGCCGCCTCGCCGCAGGAGATCAGTCACATCCTCGACGTCGCGCTCGACGGGCTCCGCTACAGCCGGGCGGGCGCGTGAGAGCCGGAGCCGCCCCGGCTCCCTGAGCCGGTCAGACGATCCCGCGGCCCTGCCAGATCCAGTTGCCGCCCTCGTCCTCTATCACCGCATGATGCTCGCGGCGCCAGAAGTCCAGCGACTGGCGGACCTCGTGCTCGGAGTGCTGGTCGCCGAGCGCCTGAGCGATCTCGCTCGTTGACATCGGGCCCTGTGCCTTCTCAAGCAGCTCTCTCACGCTGTCAGCCGGGTCGGCCTCCATCGCGCGCTCCTTTCATAGCCTCCGCCGAGCCTAACCGATGGATCTGCCGGACCGGCTCGCGGCGCGCGTGGCTCCCCATCCCCTATCGGCCCCGCTCCACGAGCCTGTCCTTGAAGAACTCGATGATCTCGTCGCGCGCCCTGATCGTAGGCTGGCCCTCCTCGTCGATCAGGTGCACCGTCACGACGCTGTGCGGCCTGCCCACCACCTGCTCGAAGAACGGCGGGGCCTGCTCTCCGGCGGCGCCGTCGGGGAGCTCACGCCCTATGAAGCGCTCCCCGAGTGCCTCACGGTAGGCGGCGAAGCGCTGAGCCCTGCAGAAGCGGTCGCCCCGGAACCGATAGGCCATCACCGTCAGATCCTCGCGCTCCAGGCGCTCGCGAACGGCGGCCAGCTCGGCGGGGGATATCTCCAGACCCGCCGGGTCGTCCAGGGGAAGCGAGGGCTGCGACAGGACCGGTGCGAGCATCGACGGCTCGAGCATCATCGTGAGCGCGAAGTTGCCGGTGAAGCACATCCCGATGGCCCCCACGCCGGGGCCGCCGCACTGCTCGTGTGCGAGCCCTGCCAGCGCGCGCAGCCAGCGCGTGACCGGGCTCGACTCGTTGGCCGCGAACGCTCGGAATTCGCTGCTCATGCACGCCCGGCGAAAGGTCTCTGTCCCCTCCTGGACGCCGGGCACCGCGCCGTCGCGACCGAACAACGAGGGCATGTAGACGGTGAAGCCGGCGTCGCGCACCCACCTCGCGAAGCGTGCGACGTGCGGGCTGATCCCCGGCATCTCCGTCATCACGATCACGCCTGGGCCGGATCCCGTCACGTGGACCGTCTTCGTGGCCCCCTCGAGCGTGATCTGGCGGGCGACGAAGTCCTCGAGCCCGTCGTCGATATCCATCCTGCGCGTCGCCACCCGGCCTCCCTGTGGTTGTTCGCCAGAAATATAGACGATCGTCCGTATATAGTGCTCTAGGATGAGCGCGATGCCCGGCAAGCAACCCCCGCCCCAGCCGACGAGTCTCACGGACGGCCGCAGGGCGCGCGGGATGCGCAGCCGCACGGCGATCCTCGAGCGCTCCGTGCAGCTGGCCTCACGGGACGGCATGGAAGGCCTCACGATCGGGGCGCTCGCGGAGGACCTCGGCCTGCACAAGAGCAGCGTCCACGCCCTCTTCGGCTCCAAGCAGGAGCTTCAGCTGGCGACGCTCGCGGGAGCGCGCGAGATCCTGCTGGGCCACGTCGTCGCGCCGGCACTGGCCAGCGACCCCGGCCTGCCCCGGCTGCGCCGAATCGGCGAGGCGTGGTGTGACTACCTCGCGGCTGACGTGTTCCTCGGAGGCTGCTTCCTCTGCGCCGCATCGGCCGAGATGGACGGCCGGCCTGGACCCCTGCGCGACGCGGTCGCGGCGGTCATGCAGGAATGGCTCGACGTGCTGAGCGCGAACGTCCGGGTCGCGATCGCCCGGGGCGAGCTGCGGCAGGGAACGGATGCGGACTCGATGGCCTTCCGCCTGAACTCACTCGGCATGGCGGCCAACTGGCAGCGGCAGCTGATGGATGACCCCTCGGGCATCGAGCACGCGCGGACCGCCTGGCACGCGGAGCTCGACGCCCACGCGGGCTAGCACGGCGACCGCCGGCCCATCGCCAGATCTCCAGCTCCACCGTCAGCTCGCGTGCGTTAGCGGCCGCGGCGATGTGCGCGACACCGGCCGATGCACGAGGATCCCCGCGCTCGCGCAGGCCGCGGCGCGAGAGGTCCAGCGATGTATGGGCTGCTCTGCGCGGCGCCTGCGGGCCGGCTCGCACTGCCGGCCGTATCATCGAGCGGGTGCGCCCCGAGGACCCGGGCAAGTACGTCCTGAAGAGCGCGTTGCGCGCGGCGATCGTGATGCCGGTCGCGTTCGCGCTTTCGCTTGAGGTGTTCGGCGACAGGCAGATGGCGCTGTTCGCGTCGTTCGGCTCAATGGCGCTGCTCGTGTTCGTGGACTTCGGAGGCGCCCCGCGCGCGCGCCTTCGAGCGTTCCTGGGCATGTTCGTCGCGGGCGCAGGGCTGATCGCGCTCGGAACGCTCTGCTCGAGATCGACGTGGCCGGCGACGGCCGTGATGGCGCTGGTCGGCTTCGTCGTCCTCTTCGCCGGCGTCCTCAGCGACTACATCGCGGCGGCGTACTCGGCGACGATCCTGATGTTCGTGCTGCCGGTGATGGTGGCGGCGAATGCCTCCGCGATACCGATGCGGCTCGCGGGCTGGAGCCTCGCGGCGGCGCTCTGTATCCCGGCCGCTCTGCTGCTGTGGCCGTCGCGCCCGCGGAGCGCGGTGCGACATGAGGCAGGGCGTGCCGCCGAGGCGCTGGCGGGCCTCGTCCAGGCGCGGGCGAGCGGCGAGGAAGCGGCGGTCAGCGAGCACGGCGAGGCCGCGCGCGCGGCCACCGCCGCGGCGCGCGAGCGGTTCGTCGCGATGACCCAGCGGCCCAGCGGCACAACCGGCCCGACCGCAGCGCTGGCCCGCCTGATCGAGGACCTCGGGTGGCTGATCCGAATCGCCGGCCGCCCGCCGGCGCTCGCGGCCGCCGAGTCCCCGTGCTCCGCCGAGTGCCTGGAGATCGAGGCCGCGGTCCCGGCCGCGCTGCGCGCGATCGCGGCGCTGCTCGAAAGCGGGCCCTCGCGCCCGGCGCCCGACCTGGCTCGCCTCGAAGAGGCCAACGCAGCCTTCGGGCGGGCGCAGCTCGCCCACTTCCAGCAGATGAAGCCGGGACGCGACGAGGCGGCCGCCACAGTCGAGCTCGAAGAGGCCTACCGGCTGCGACAGCTCTGCTTCGGGATGCTGCAGGCTGCCAGGGATGCCGTCATGGCGTGCGGCAGGACCCCGCCGAGCCGGGCGCTGCATCCGCGTCTGGACGCGGCCCGCTCCGTGCTCCGCGTCCACGCGAGCGGGGGCTCGGTGTGGCTGCGCAACAGCGTGCGCGGGGCCATCGGGCTTGCGCTGGCGGTGCTGGTCGGGAAGGTCACAGACCTGCAGCACGGGTTCTGGATAGTCCTCGGGACGATGTCGGTGCTTCGCTCGAGCGCCGTGGCGACGAGCTCGAGGATCGTCGGCGTGCTGCTGGGAACTCTGGCCGGCATCGCCGTGGCCGGCCTGATCATCGCCCTCGTGGGCTCCGACGAAGTCGTGCTCTGGGCGCTGCTGCCGTTCCTCGTGATGCTCGCCGCATACGCGCCGCAGGCGATCTCACTGACGATGGGCCAGGCGGCCTTCAGCGTGATGGTGCTCGTGCTGTTCGACCTGATCCAGCCGGTCGGCTGGCGTGCCGGGATCGTCCGGATCGAGGACGTCGCGGTGGGCGCGCTCGTGAGCCTCGTGGCGGGCCTGCTGCTGTGGCCGCGCGGGGCCGGCGCGATCCTGCGGCGCGCGATCGCCTCGGCCTACACGACCGGCGCCCGTGCCCTGGATGAGACGATCACCTCGCTCGAGGCCGGATCCGGCGCGCCGCAGGCAGAGGCCTCGCGGCGTGCGGCGCGCGACGCGGGGCTGCTGCTCGACACCGCCGTGCGTGACTACCTGGCAAACCGGAGCACCGCGCCCGGCCGGCTGCACGAGCTGACGATCCTCGCGACGGGGGCGAGCCGCCTGCGCAGGGTCGCCCGCCTGCTCGGGAGCTCCCGCGAATTCTGGCGCCTGGCGCCTGCCGGAACTGGGTCCGAGCGCCTGGCGGCGGCACGCGCGAGCTTTGATGCCGAGCGCCGGGCCGTGTGCGACTGGCACGTCGCGCTGGGCGGCGCCCTGTCGCGGCGATCGGAGCCTCCCGACCCGAGCATGGGCAACGGGGCCCGTGGCCCTGGACGCCGGGTCGTCCTCGAGCACACCGCCGGCGCCGAGGGCAGCATGCAGCCGGGGATCGCGATCGCGTGGGCGCAGAGGCACCTTGACGTGATCGCCGAATTCGAGCCCGTGCTCACGACGGCATATCGGGAGCTGGACGAGCAGACGGGCTCGCGCTGAGCCGCTGCGGGCTGTCCTATCGTGTGGGCGGATGCTGATTCGCGACGCCGACAGCAGCGACGGCGCGGCGTGCGCCGCGATCTATGGGCCGTATGTGGCGGACTCGGTCGCGTCGTTCGAGACCGTGGCGCCGGGCGCCGGCGAGATGGCGGCGAGGATCACGAGCTCCCACTGCTGGCTGCTCGCGCAGGACCCTGACCCGATCGGGTACGCGTACGCGGCAGCGCATCACGAGCGAGCCGCCTACCGCTGGGCGGCGGACGTCGCGATCTACATCGGCTCGGGCCACCACCGCTCCGGTGTCGGGCGCGCGCTCTACAGCGAGCTGTTCGAGCGGCTGCGGTCGATGGGGCTGTGGACACTGTGCGCCGGCATCACCCAGCCGAACGCCGCGAGCAACGGGCTGCACGAGGCGATGGGGTTCCGGCCGGTCGGCACGTACCGCCGGATCGGCTGGAAGGAGGGCGCCTGGCACGACGTGCAGTGGTGGCAGCTCGACCTGCGCCCCGGCGACCCCGGCGCACCCGACGAGCCGCTCGCGGGCGCGGGAGGTTCCCCCGCGCGGCGCTGAGATACTCGGCTCATGCGACAGAACCCGCTGCACGACGTGAGGGACCCGCGGCTGGTCAGAGCCCTGATCGATGCGAACCCGTGGGCGACCCTGGTGAGCAACACGCCTGACGGCCTGGTCGCCTCGCACTACCCGGTCCTGCTGGACGACGGCCCCGGCCTGGCCGTGGTCACGCACGTCGGCCGCCCGGACGATGAGATCCACGGCTTCGGCTCCGCCGAGGTGCTGCTGATCGTGCAGGGCACCCACGGCTACATTTCTCCGAGCTGGTACACCGGCGATGCGACGCGCGTGCCGACCTGGAACTTCAGCGTCGCTCACTGCCATGGTGTCCCGGAGATCCTCGGCGAGCAGGAGAATCTGCGTGTCCTGACCCGCCTGGTGGAGCACTTCGAGCGTCACGTGCCCGAGCCCGAGCTGCTGGACCAGGACCTCGGGGCGAGGATCGCGCGCGGGACGGTCGGGATGCGGATCCCAATCGCCCGCTTCACCTGCAAGGTGAAGATGAGCCGTGAGGAGGACCCGCAGACCAGGAGCAGTGTGATCGCGGCGCTGCGCGCCCCGGGCCCCTACTCCAACCCGGCACTCGCTCAGGAGATGGACAGGGCGCTGCGCGCGGACGAGATGGACGCCTCGAGCGGCGCAGCGTGACTTCCAGTCCGGCGAGCTCCGACGCCGGCAATCTGGCGTAGGCTTGGTCCATGGCCCTCAGCGATGAGAGGTACATGCTGCTGACGACCTTCCGGCGCGACGGGACCCCCGTCTCGACGCCGGTGTGGGTGGTCCCTCTCGATGGTGGGAATGTCGGCTTCTGGACGAGCTCGGGCTCCGGTAAGGCCAAGCGCCTCGCTCACACCGACCGAGTGACGGTCCAGCCGTGTGATGCGCGCGGCCGCGTGAGGAGCGGCACGAGCGCGCTGGACGCGACGGCGCGCGTCGTGAGCGGCGCCGATCTGGAGCTGATCCGCGAGACGGTCCGGGCCAAGTACGGCGTGATGACGAAGCTCACGAAGGCGCTCGGCACCCTCGCCGGCACGCTTCGCGGGAAACGCATCCCCTACGGCGACCGCGGCGTCATCGTGACGCCCGCCTCAGCTCCCTGAGCTGCGACGCTCAGAGCGCTGTGTAGAGCGCATCGATGAGCGCGCGGTTGCGCGGGTTCTGCCAGCGCGGCCCGAGGCCCTGGTTGAGCGTGTAGCCGAACGAGACCCCGGCGTCCGGGTCCGCGAACCCAAGGGCGCCGCCGGCGCCGAAGTGCCCGAACGCGTTGGGGCTCGGGCCTAGCGGCCGCTCGGGCTGCGTGAGCTGGAACCCCAGGCCGAAGCGGGACGGGCGACCGAGGACAGCATCGGCGCCGGCGGACGCCTCCGTGCACGCGAGCGCGAGCGTGCTCTCGCTGAGCAGCCTGACACCGTCGATCTCGCCGCCGCCCGCGAGGGCGCTGTAGAAGCGCGCGAGGGCGCGCGCCGTCGCGTGCCCGTTTGCGGACGGGAGCTCTGCGGACCGCCAGCGCGGCGTGTTGACCGTGCCGTCGCCGGTGATCCCGGGCGGGTTCAGGTAGGCAAGCGCGGTCATCTGGGGCATCCGGGCGCTGTCCATCGCGCGGCTTACCTGCGGGAACAGGAAGTCGGCGCAGCGGCGCTGGTCGGCTGCCCGGAGGCCGAAGTGCATGTCCGCGCCGAGCGGGCCGGCGATCTCCTGCGCGAGGAAGCGCCCGATGCTCAGCCCGCTGACGCGGCGCACGAGCTCCCCGACGAGGAAGCCGTAGGTGTTGACGTGGTAGCCGTGCGTGACTCCGGGCTCCCACCACGGCTCCTGTGCGGCGAGCTCGCCGCAGATCAGATCCCAGTCGTACATTGCGCCCGCGGGCAGCGGCGTGCGTATCGCCGGCAGGCCCGCCCTGTGGGCGAGGATCATGCGCGCCGTGACGTGCTCCTTGCCTGCGGCTGCGAGCGCCGGCCAGTGCAGCGCGGCCGGCTGATCGAGGTCGATCTTCCCGCGCTCGGAGAGCATCAGCAGGCACATCGCGGCCATCGGCTTGCCGACCGAGAAGACATCGGCGAGGGTGTCCTCGCGCCACGCCCTGGTCCCTGCCGGGTCGGCGGAGCCCGCCCAGATGTCCACGACCGGTTTGCCGTCGAGGCTCACGGCGAGCGCGGCCCCGATCTCCCCGCGCTCCAGGAAGTTCGCGGCGAACGCATCTCTGATGCCGGTGAGACGCTCATCGCACCGGCCGTGGATCGTGGGCTCCCGAAGCGTCTGTTGGCTCACCCCCGGAGTTCACCGCGCCGGGATCGCCTGCGCTCGCGCTCGAGCTGGTGCCTGCGTTTCGCGTTCAGGTGAGCTTCGACGGAGTCCGGGTCCGGAGCGGGGCCGTAGAGCCGCCAGCCGTTACGCACCAGCGGGAACGCGGTCGCGATGATCACCCAGATCGGCCAGAACGAGCTCTGCGCGCCGCTCGCGGCCCAGATCGCGATGCACATCACCCACAGTCCGAGCGCGCCGCCTCCCTCCTGGGCGAGCTTCCGGCGCAGGCGCACCCGTCGCTCGGCCAGCGCGTGATCGATCGCGGCCGGGCTCATCGGCAGGTCGGCCCTCACGGCGTCGAGGTCGGCACGGGTGCGGGCCTCATACGCGCTGCCGAGCCGCTCCTCGAACTCCTCGGAGGTGAGCCGGCCCGCGAGCATGTGCTCGCGCAGCTCGGTGATCACGCGCTCCCTGTCGGCATCCGCGACACGCAGGCCGGGCCTGTCGCTCATGTCCTCAGGTTATTGGCTCGGCCGCCGCAGGGCGCGGCGGCGGCGCTCATTCGAGCTCGCGCCCGAAGACGACGCGCGTCTCGCCCGGCCCCGCGTAGTCCGGCACCGCCGTGGCGGTCATCCCGATCGCGCGGTGAAACGCTATCGAGGCGGTGTTCGAGGGCCTCGTGTACGCCTTCAGGCGCGTCGCGCCGTGACCGCGGGCGAGCTCCTCGAAATGCTTGTAGAGCTCTCGGCCCAGGCCCCTCTCCCGCTGCGAGTCGCGCACCGCAACCAGGTGCGCGTATCCGACGTGCTCGACTGTCACGAACCCGAGCAGATAGGCGGTGATGCGGCCATCCTCGTCCCGTATCACGACCGAGGTCGAGCCGAACTCGTGCACGAGCATCGGATGGTGCAGATGGCTCACGTCGCGCTCGCCCCAGAACGCCTGCTGGTCCGCCACCACTGCGTGCAGGTCGCCGATCGTGGCGCGGGTGATGCTTCCGGTGCTCATGCCGGCCACGATAGCCGCGCCGGTTGCCGATCGGGTGGCCGTGATGCCGCGACCGCACGCGAGGGCGACGGGATCCGCGGTGGGCTAGATTTCGCGCGTGGGCCGCGCCAGCACGAGAGACAGCTCGAGACGCGCCACCGAATGAGCACGGCGTTTGTCACCGGCGGCTCCGGGTTCATCGGGGGGCGCCTGATCTCCCGCCTGCTCGCGGGCGGACACGAGGTCCGCGCGCTGGCGCGCTCGGCGCAGGCCGAAGAGCGGGTGCGGGCGCTCGGCGCCGAGCCGGTGCGCGGAGACCTCTCGGATCCCGGCGCGATGAGGACAGGGGCGCGAGGCTGCGAGCTGGCGTTCCACGCCGCTGCGACGCTCGGCGACTCCGGGCGCCGCGAGGACTTCGTCGAGGGCAACGTGAGGGGCACCGCCAACGCGCTCGCAGCCTGCGCCGAGGCGGGGGTGCTCAGGTTCGTCCATGTCGGCACGGAGGCGGTTCTGCTGAACTCGCGCCCGCTGATCCAGGTCGACGAGACGGCGCCGCTGCAGAGCGCCTCGCCGGCTCACTACGTGGCGACGAAGGCGCTCGCCGAGCGCTCCGTCGTTGCCGCCAGCCGCGACGGGTTCGAGACCGTCGTGGTGCGCCCGCGCTTCGTGTGGGGCCGCGGCGACACGACGCTGCTGCCGCTGATGACGGAGATGGTCAGCGCCGGTCGCTTCGCCTGGATCGGCGGCGGCCGCCATCTGAGCTCAACCACGCATGTCGCGAACGTCGTCGAGGGGCTCATGCTCGCAGCACAGCGCGGTGAACCCGGCGAGGTCTACTTCGTCACGGACGGCGAGCCCGTCGTGTTCAGGGACTTCGTCACGCAGCTGCTTGCCACGCAGGGCGTGAGCGCCCCCACCCGGAGCATCCCTGAGCCGCTGGCGCGCGCCCTCGCGAACGCGGGAGAGACCGCCTGGCGGCTGCTTCCGCTGCCCGGCCGGCCACCCCTCACCCGCCTCGCCTTCTGGCTCTCCTCGCAGGAGTGCACGATCCGCATCGACAAGGCGCGCGAGCAGCTCGGCTACGCACCGCCGGTCAGCATCCCCGAGGGGATGGCGGAGCTCGCCGCCGCGTAGCGCCGCTCAGCCTATGCCGCGGGCGATGTGCCAGTCGACCGCGTCGCGCATCGTCTGCTCCAGCGGCCGTGAGCTGTACCCGAGCTCGCGTCGGGCGCGGCCGTCGTCGTAGTACCAGTCCCGTGAGACCATCGCCGCCATCTGGCGTGTAAGCGGAGGGTCGCCGAGGATCCTCTCGGCGGCGGCCGCGGCGGCGCGTGCGACCGAGGGCGCGAGCCGCATCCGCGGGCCCGCGCGCCCCGTGATGTACGTCAGCAGGCCGAACAGCTGCCTCGCGCTGAGGTTCTCGCCGCCGAGCAGGTAGCGCTCACCGTCGCGGCCGTGGTCCATCGCGAGGATCAGCCCGGCCGCCGCGTCGCGCACGTCCATCGCGTTCTGCCCGCCGTTGACGTATCCCGGCAGCGAGCCGCGTAGGAAGCCGGTCAGCAGGTCCGAGCTCGATTCGTACACGTCCCCCGGCCCGTAGCAGAAGCACGGGTATGCGAACACGATCGGCATGCCGTCCCGGGCGCGCTGCCTGACCATCAGCTCGGCCTCGCGCTTGGCCTGCACGTAGGGAACGTCCAGGTCGGCGAGCAGCCACTGTGCGTCCTCGTCGACGATCTGCCCGGCGCCGCCGCCGAGCGCGAAGATGCTCGCGAGGTAGAGGATCCGATCGACACGCGCCGCGCCTGCGGCGTCGAGCAGGTTGCGCGTCGCGAGGGTGTTGACGTCGCGCATCCGCCGTCTGTCGGCCTCGCGCAGCGAGATGCTGCCGGCGATGTGGTGGATGCGGGAGATTCCCCGCAGTGCCGGCTCGATCGTGCCGGGGTCCAGAAGGTCGCCGACCATCACCTGCAGCCCGTCGGCGTCGCGATCGACGCCGACGTCCGCGAGCCGCTCGGGTGAGCGGACGAGCACGCGCACGCTCTCGCCGCGCCCGAGCAGCTGGCGTGTCACGTGCGAGCCGATGAAGCCGGTGGCGCCGGTCACGAGCGTGCTCATGAGGCTCTGCGGCGGCGCTGGCGCGGCCGGCGCCCCACCGCGACGGCGCCCTGGAGTTCGGTGACCGCCCCGCGCACCTCATCCATCAGCGCGGGCAGGTCGTGGACGTGGTCGCTGTCAGCGATCACGGAGATGACGGCGTGGCCGTTGTAGGAGACGATCGCGACGGCGAGGCGCTTGTCCTCGGCGAGGAACGCGATCGGGATGAACGAGCGCAGCTCCCGCCCGAGCACGTACACCGGGAACTGGGGGCCGGGCACATTCGACAGGAGCACGTTGTAGAGGCGTGTCGAGAACTGCAGGCGCGAGGCCTGCGCGAGGATCGTCGGCGGCGCGAGCTCCTCGACGGCGGCGATCGCGTCCGCGCCCACGGCCTGGCCGGACTCCTTCAGCCCCGCCATCTCGGCGGTGACCGCCGCGAAGCGATCGACGGGGTCCTCGATGCCGACCGGAAGCGGGGCGAACATCGCGACGATGCGGTTGCCGAGCGCCCCGCGCTCGGCCTCGGTGCGCACCGACACCGGCACGCATGCCCGCAGCCGGAGCCCATCCACGAGCTCACCTCGTGAGCGCAGCCAGCCACGGATCGCGCCTGCCATGACGGCGAGGAAGACGTCGTTGACGGTTCCGCCGAGGCCGTTCTTGATCGCCTTCAGCTCCGCCAGGTCGAGCTCCGTCCAGGCGATCTCCCGGTGCGGGCCGATCGGGCCGTTGAGCGACGTGCTCGTCGGGCCGGCACCCATCACGGCGGCTATGTCGCCGAGCCCGCCGACGATGCGCCGCGCATCCCTGAGCGCCCGCCGCGGTGTCGTCGTGAGGTGCGCGGCCTGCTTTGCGACCCGGATCGGCGTCGCCGCGGCCTCTCGCGCGACGTTGGCCGCGAGCTCCACTGCGGTCGGGGGCGGCGGGGGCGCCCACTCCTCGTGCGCTGTGGGTTTCGCCGGTGCCTTCGGCTGAAGGTCGAACAGCGCGGTCGTGATGTCGATGCCGCTGACGCCGTCCACGACCGCGTGATGGGTCTTGTTGATCAGCGCGAAGCGGCCCTCCTCGAGCCCCTCGACGACCCACAGCTCCCACAGAGGCTTGGTCCGGTCCAGGCGCTGGGCGAAGATGCGCCCCGCCAGGCGCCGCAGCTCCTCCGAGCCTCCGGGGGAGGGAAGCGCGGTGTGGCGCACGTGATAGCCGAGGTTGAAGTTGGGGTCGTCCACCCAATAGGGCTTGCCGAGCGCCAGCGGCGGCTGCGCGAGCCGCTGGCGGTAGCGCGGTACGGCGGGCAGGCGGGCCTGCAGGTGGGCGAGCATCTCGGCCTGCGGCGGCGGAGGGCCGTCGCACACGAGGATCGCGCCGACGTGCAGGTGGGCCCCGCCGCGCTCCTGGTCGAGGAATCCCGCGTCGATTGCCGTCAGGCGATCCATCGTGTCGGCTAGTGCCGCGCGCGGCGGCGGTGCTCGCGCGGGCCAGAGAGTATCCGTACGCGCCTGGGTCCCATCGGCGGGATCCTACGCGCTCGCGCCTGGGTGAGGAGGGGGCGTACGATCACGGGCGTGTCAGTCCAACGGCGTGAGGGGCAGCGAACGCCGAGCGCTCCGGCGGCGCTGGCGGACGTCGTCTCGTTCCTGCGCTCGCATCCGCCGTTCGACGCCCTCCAGGAGGGGGAGGTGGAGCGCGTCGCCCAGTCCGCGGAGGTCGAGTTCTTCCTCGCGGGGTCGACGATCTTCGCCCAGGGCGACGGGCCGGTCGAGCATCTCCGGGTCGTCAGGAGCGGCGCCGTCGAGGTGGTCCTCGCGGGGCGCGTCCTTGACCTGCTTGGCCCGGGTGAGCTGTTCGGCCACTCCTCGATGCTCTCGGGCCTGCCGCCCGGGTTCGCCGCCCGCGCCCAGGAGGACACCCTCTGCTACCGCATCCCGGAGGCTGTCGCGCGCTCGGTCCTCGCGCGGCCCGAGAGCGTCGGCTTCGTCGCCCGCTCGCTGCTGGAGATGCACGCGCGGGCGCCGACGGCACTCACACAGCGCCCCCCGGCCCCGGACCCCGCGAACCTGCCGGTGAAGGCGGTGCTGCGCGACCCACCGGTGATCTGCAGCCCCGACACGACGATCAGGGATGCGGCGGCGATGATGACCAGCGCCGGCGCCACGTCCGTGGTGATCGACCTCGGCTCCTCGATCGGGATCCTCACCGACCGCGACCTGCGCTCGCGGGTGATCGCCGGAGGCCTGCCCTACGACGCTCCGGTCTCGGCCGCGATGAGCGCCCCGGCCTATACGGTGGCGCCCGATCGGCTCGCCGGAGATGTGCTGCTGGAGATGCTGGACCGCGGCATCCGGCATTTCCCTGTCGTGAGCGCCGCCCGCGAGGTGCTCGGCGTGGTCGAGGCGGTCGATCTGCACGCCGTCGAGACGCTCTCCTCGTTCAACCTGCGGGGCGAGATCGCGCGGGCCGGCTCCGTCGAGGCACTGGCGCACGCAGCGCACGGCCTGGCGCCGGCGGTGATCGCGCAGCACGAGGCCCGCGTCGCCGCGTCGAGCATCGCGACGATGTACTCGGTGCTGCTGGACGCCGTCACCCGGCGGCTGATCGAGCTCGCGCTCCGCGACGCGGGTGAGCCTCCTGCGGGGTTCTCGTGGCTCGCGCTCGGAAGCCAGTCGCGACGGGAGGCGACACCGGGATCCGATGCGGACAGCGCGATCGTCTGGTACGGGGACAGCGACGAGGAGACGATCCGCGCGTTCCTGCACGACATGGCTCGCACCGTCGTCGCGGGACTTCGCGAGTGCGCGATCACCATCGACAGCCACGGTGCCAGCGCCTCAGAACGGCTCTTCGTGCGATCGCTGGAGTCCTGGCAGCGCGCGGCGCGCGGCTGGATCGAGGATCCGACCCGCGAACAGGCGCTGATCCTCGTGTCGGTGCTCGTGGACAGCAGGCCCGTGTGGGGCATCCACCGCGGCACGCCCCTGTCGGACACCTTCCGCTCGGCGAGGGACCGCCCCGACCTGCTGCGGCTGCTGGCGCGGTTCGCGCTCTCCCACCGGCCCCCGACGGGCTTCATGCGCGGGATCGTCGTGGAGCACGACGGTGAGCACCGCGGCCGTCTCGACCTCAAGAACGGAGGGCTGCTGCCGGTCGTGGACCTCGCCCGCTGGGCCGGGATGGCCGCGGGCATCACGAGCGCTTCGACACGCGAGCGGCTGCGCGCCGCCCGCGATGCGGGGACGCTTCCCGCCGCAGACGCCGACACGCTCACGGACGCGTTCGAGCTGTTCACGGAGCTGCGCCTCGAGCACCAGGTCGAGAAGATGCGGGCGGGCTCGCCGGCGGATGACCACCTTGACCCGGGCGAGCTGAGCGCGCTGACGCGCAGCCACCTGAAGGAGGCCTTCAGGGCGGTGGCGTCGGTGCAGAAGCGGATCGCGTCCGAACTGGATCTGCGCGCCCGATGACCCCGCGCCCGGCCCGGGATGCGCCGGGCGCCGCCGCCTACCGCGCGGCGCGGCTGCCGGCGGGGGGAACGCCCTGGCTGCGAGCGCGCTTCTGCGCGGTCGACCTCGAGCTCAGCGGACTTGACGCCAGGCGCGACGAGATCCTGTCCTTCGGGGCGGTGCCGATCCTCGACGGGCGGATCCTGCTCGGCTCGGCGATCGAAGGGCTCGTGCGCCCGGCTGGAGCGATCAGCGAATCCTCGATCAGGGTTCACGGGCTGCGCGCCGTCGACCTCGAGCATGCGCCGCCGCTCCAGGAGGCGATCGATCCGCTGCTCGGCGCGCTCGCCGGCGCCGTCCCGGTAGCCCACGCGGCGGCGGTAGAGCGGGCGTTCCTGACCCCGGCTCTGCGCCGGCAGGGCCTGCGCCTGCGACGGCCGGTGGTCGATACCGCGGTGCTTGGGCTCGTGTGGCTGCACGAGCGCGACGGGCGCGCGCCCAGCCACATCACGCTCGCGGACCTCGCGGGCGAGCTCGGCCTGCCCTCCCATCATCCTCACGACGCGCTGGGCGACGCGCTGACCACCGCACAGGTGTTCATCGCGCTCGCGAGCAAGCTCGATGCGGGCTGCGCGGAGAGCGTGCGCAGCCTCACGCGCGCCGGCCGGCGGCTGCAGGCGCAGCAGACCTTCGGGGGGCCCTAGGCCACGGCGAGCGCCGCGGCGACGATGCGGTGATAGTCCTCGAGATACAGCAGGAACGAGTCATGCCCCCACGCCGATTCGACCTCCGTGTGGCGGGCATCGACGCCGCCCTCGCGCAGCAGCCGCACGATCCGGTGCGAGTGCTCGCTCCCGAAGCGCCAGTCGCTGTCGAAGGAGATGGCGCGCACGCGGCTCGTGACGGCCGAGAGATCCAGGCGCGGGTCGGCGAACGGGTCGAAGTAGTCCATCAGCCGCGTCAGGTAGAGGTAGCTGAGCGCGTCGAATCTACCGACGAAGCTCTCGCCCTGATGGTCGAGATAGTGCTCGACCTCGAAGTCGCTGCCGAGCGTCATCGGCGCGTCCGGACCGCCGCGGCGGGCACGGTCGAACTTCAGGCGCATCGACTCCGCCGACAGATACGTGATGTGGCCGACCTTGCGCGCCACCGCCAGGCCGCGGCTGGGACGGCCGGGGCCGTCGAGATAGTCGCCGCCCGCGAAGTCCGGGTCGCTCATGATCGCGGCGCGGGTAACGGCGGTGAGCGCGATGTTCTGGGCGCTCAGGCGGGAACTGGCGCAGATCGGCAGCGCGAGCCGCACCTCGGCGGGGTGGTCCAGCGCCCACTGCAGCGCCTGCATGCCTCCGAGCGAGCCGCCGATCGCGGCGTGCACGCCGGGCACCCCGAGATGGCGGAGCAGCGCACGGTGGACGGTGACGAGGTCGCGCACCGTCAGCAGCGGGAAGCGCAGGCCGTATGCGCGGCCGGTCGCCGGATCGGGGCTCGATGGCCCGGTCGTGCCCGAGCAGCCGCCGAGCAGGTTCGGGGAGATGATGAAGTAGCGGTCGGTGTCGAGCGGGCGGCCGGGGCCGATGATCGAGTCCCACCAGCCGCGCCGCTCGGGATCGCCATGGTGGCCCGCCGCATGCGCGTCCCCGGTCAGCGCATGGCACACGAAGATCGCGTTGGACGCGTCCGGGCTGAGCGTGCCGTAGGTCTCGTATGCGACCTCGACGGGTGCGAGCCTCGCGCCGGACTCGAGCTTCAGCGGGTGGCCCTCGTCGAACAGGACCACCCTCTGGGTGTGAACGCGGCCGAGGCCGCCGTGGCTCATGTCGTGACGAGCGATCGGGTTGCCGCGAGGGCCTGGTCGAGGTCCTCGAGGATGTCGTCGATGTGCTCGATGCCGACCGACAGGCGAACCGTCTCCTGCGTGACGCCGGCGGCGGCGAGCTCCTGCTCGTTCAGCTGCGAATGGGTCGTGGACGCGTTGTGGATCGCGAGCGACTTGGCGTCGCCGATGTTCGCGAGATGGCTGAACAGCTTGAGGTTCTCGATGAACGCACGGCCGGCGTCGGCGCCGCCGCGCACGCCGAATGTGACGAGCGCGCCGTAGCCGCCACGCAGCACGCGGTCGGCGACCTCCTTGTAGGGGCTCGACTCAAGGCCCGGGTAGTAGACCCAGTCGACCGACTCATGGGCGGCGAGGTGCTCTGCGACCGCGAGACCGTTTGCGTTGTGGCGCTCCATCCGCAGCGGCAGCGTCTCGATCCCCTGCAGGAACAGGAACGCGTTGAAGGGCGAGAGCGCCGCGCCGGTGTTCCGGAGCAGCACCGTCCGTGAGCGCCCGATGAACGCGGCCGGCCCGAGCGCGTCGCTCCAGACGACGCCGTGGTAGGAGGGGTCGGGCTCGGTCAGCCCCGGAAACCGCTCGGAGTGCGCGGTCCAGTCGAAGTTGCCGCTGTCGACGAGCGCCCCGCCGATCGACGTCCCGTGTCCGCCTATGAACTTCGTCAGCGAGTGCACAGCGATATCCGCGCCCTGCTCGAAGACGCGCGCGCCGATCGGCGTCGCGACCGTGTTGTCCACGATCAGCGGCACGCCGACCGCGTGCGCGGCCTGCGCCCATGCCGGGACGTCGAGCACGTTCAGGCGCGGGTTGCCGATCGTCTCGCCGAACACGAGCCGGGTGCGCTCGTCGGCGAGGCGGGCCACGGCGCCCGGGTCATCCGCGTCGGCCCATCGAACCTCGATGCCGTACTGCGGGAGCGTGTGGGCGAAGAGGTTGTAGGTGCCCCCGTAGAGCTGGGAGACGGAGATGATGTTGTCGCCCGCGCGCGCGATGTTCAGCACCGAGTACGTCACCGCCGCCTGTCCGGACGCGGTGACCAGCGCTCCGACGCCGCCCTCGAGCGCTGTGAGGCGCTCCTCGAGCACCGCCCACGTCGGGTTCATGATCCGGCTGTAGATGTTCCCGGGGACGGCGAGCGCGAAGAGGTCCGCCGCGTGCTGCGTGTCGTCGAAGACGAACGAGGTCGTCTGGTAGATCGGCACGGCGCGCGCATTGGTGGCGCTGTCAGGCTGCTGGCCGCCGTGCAGCGCGATGGTCTCGGGACGGGGGTGGTCGGTCACTTTTCGCTCCTCTGTAGGCGGCTCGGGCGCAAACCCTCAATAGCCAAGTGGATTTAGCGAGTTTACATGCGGCCGCAGCCGCGCACGCGAGATCCGGGCTGCTCGCGAGGGCAATCCTGACACATATCCTCACAATCTCACTTGACAAACAACTGTTATCTGCGAGATGGCCCCGGCAGGGCCCTCGCCCCCAATCCCGCCGGCTTCGCGATGCAAGGTGCCGGCGCCCTCTTCTAACCTCCCGTCTGGCGGATACGCATCCGATCACCGCCCAGCAAGGAGACCCAAGTGGCCGTTTCAAGCCCTGTCGAGATCAACCACGACCGCGTCGAGGAACTCACCCTCGTCGAGCTGGAGGCGCTGAACTCGCGCACCCGGGGCTCCGCTGCGATGTTCGAGCGGGCGAGCCGTTCGCTCAGCGGGGGTGTCGCGTCCTCCTACCAGCTGCGTGACCCGTGGCCGATCTACCTCGTCGACGGCAAGGGCCCGAAGGTGACGGACGTCGACGGCAACGTCTACTGGGACTTCCACAACGGCTTCGGCTCGATGGTCCAGGGTCACGCACACCCCGCGATCTCGCGCGCCGTCTCCGAGCGCGTTGAGCTCGGCACCCACTTCGCCGCCGTCACCGAGGACACCATCATCGTCGCCGAGAACCTCGCCGCCCGCTTCGGCCTGCCGCGCTGGCGCTTCGTCAACTCCGGCTCGGAGGCGACGATGGACGCGATCCGCATCGCGCGCGCCCTCACCGGCCGCGACACGATCATGAAGATCTTCGGCTCCTACCACGGCCACCATGACGCGGTGATGGTCTCGATCGGCGTCGCCTACGACGAGATCGGCGACCGCGAGGACCTCGACTCGCTGCCCTACGGCGCCGGCATCCCGAAGGCAGTCAGCGACATGACGGTCGCCGTGCCGTTCAACGACGCCGGCGCGATGGAGCGCCGCATCGAGCGGCTCGCCGCGGAAGACCGCTTGCCGGCCTGCGTGATCATGGAGGCGGCGATGATGAACCTCGGCGTCGTGCTCCCCGAGCCCGGCTACCTGCAGGAGGTTCGCGAGATCACCGAGCGCCACGGCATCGTCCTGATCTTCGATGAGGTCAAGACCGGGCTCGCGATCGCGCCCGGCGGCGCGACCGAGCGCTTCGGCGTGACGCCGGACATGGTGACCCTCGCGAAGACCCTCGGCGGGGGCCTGCCCTCCGGCGCGATCGGCGCGAGCGAGAGGGTCATGAGCGTGGTCGAGGACGGCACCGTCTACCAGGTCGGCACCTACAACGGTAACCCGCTCACGATGGCGGCCTCGCGGGCGAGCCTCGAGGAGGTCCTGACCGCCGAGGGCTACAGCCATCTCGAACACCTCAACAGCCGCATCCTCGCGGGCTGCGAAGCGGTGATCGAGCGGCACAGGCTCCCGGGCTACTCGGTCGGGATCGGCTCCAAGGGCTGCGTCACCTTCTCCCCCACCCCGATCATCGACTACGAAACGTTCAAGGCGAGCCAGGATGCCGCGGTCACGGACCTCGCGTGGCTGTGGAACATGAACCGCGGGATCTACATGACGCCCGGCCGCGAGGAGGAGTGGACGCTGTCGGTGACGCACACCGACGAGGCCGTCGACGCCTACGTGAGCGCGTTCGACGAGATGGCGGCGGCGCTCACCGCGTAGCCGCCGTCGCGGCCCGCCCTGCTCGGCGGACCAGTCGCTCGGTCACCTCGCGCGCCTGCTCCATCGTGTCGAGGTCGAGGTTCTCGACCACGTCGGTGGGCCAGTGGTAGTTGGCCGGCACCTTCAGGTCCGTGCACGCGGCGAGACACGCGGCGCGATAGCCGGCCCTCATCGCGGGCAGCGCGTCGGTCCCGCCGGCGCCGAGGCGCAGGCCGCGCCAGATGTCGATCCCGGCCTCGTCGGCCGCGGCCTGCAGCTCCTCGCGCAGCCCGCTGTCGTGGTCGCGCATCCGCAGCATCCCCTCGCCCTCCATGATCACGAGCCGCGGCGAGCCGACGCACTCGAGCGCCAGGAACCGCGTGCTCGCGGGGTCGAGCTCGTCGCCGTGGCGGGTGATGAAGGCGCGCATGCCCTCCATGAACGACTCCTCGCTGCCCGTGGACAGCAGCAGCACCCGAACCCCGGGCGCGGGGTCCTCGCTGAGTCGCTCGGCGAGCTCGAGCAGCACGCCGACGGCGCTGAGGTTGTCGTTTGCGCCGGGCACCACGCCGCAGCGGGCGACGTCCGCGAGCAGCAGCGCCGTCGCGGCGCTCCACAGCATCCCGGCCCTGCGGATCCTCCCGCTCCCCGTCGCGCAGCCGAGCACCACGAGCGAGGGGCCGAGCACCAGCAGGCGGCCCGTCTGGGTCGAGGTGTTCTGGCGCTCATACCAGCGCGGCGCGATCCGGCTGACGAGCGGGACGAGACCGGGATGGAACAGGAGTCCGGAATGGGCGGCATCGTGGTGGGCGACGATCACGAGCGTCTCGCGGGCCCGCGCGTCGCCGACCCGCGCGAGCACGTTGGTGGTCTCCCGTTTGGGCAGCAGGCGCCTGAGCAGCTGCCGCCCGTTGTCGACGTCGTCCGCGATCAGGGCGGCTGCGAGCGCGGCGAGCGCAGTGCCCGCCGGACGCGATCGCCGGCCGAGCATGCCGGCCGCCAGCGCCGCGGCCGCGGCGAGCCCGTTTGACTGCCAGAACCCTCCGACCGCGCGCTCGCTCTCGAGCGCCGGCTGGACACCTCGCGCGGCGAGCATCCCGGCCAGCGCGCGTGCGGCGCAAGCCTCACCGTCGCTCGCCGACTCGCGGTCGATCGCGGCAAGCTCCGCTATGTCGCTGAGCGTCCGGGCGCCGGGCATCCCGTGCACTCTAGGTGCTGGCGCCGGCGCCGGGGCGGCGCGCTCAGGCGCGGACCCGGGCCTTGCGCGTGTGGCGCGGAGCGCGCGCCGGGCATCTCGCGAGCAGCTGCGACAGCGACGCTTCGATGCCCTCGCAGAGCACGTCGATGTCCGGGGCGGAGTCGTAGTCGCCGGTGACGCCGAACGTGACGGCGCCGTCGTAGGAGAAGATCGCGACGCCGATCCTGACGTGGCCGCCGAGCGGCACGTACGGTCCCGCCTCGAGCATCCTGCGCCCCGCCGCGTACAGCGGGTGCTGTGGGCCCGGGACGTTCGTTGTGACGGTGTTGACGTTGTGCTGGGACACGCGCGTGCCCAGGCGCTCGGCGAGCGACAGCAGCATCGGGGGCGCGAATCCGCCGAGGGAGGTGAGGACCTCCCCCGCGACCGCCTCCTTGGAGCTCTTCAGATCGGCCATCTGGACGCGGACGGCCTCCAGCCTCTCGCCCGGGTCCTCGATCGACACCGGCAGCTCGGCGAAGATCGCGGAGACCTTGTTGTTGTAGACACCCCGCTCGCCGGGCGAGCGCACGGACACCGGGACCAGCGAGCGCACGATCCGCTCCGGGCTCTCCCCGCGGGAGATCAGCAGCTCGCGGAATCCGCCGGCGATGCTCGCGAGCACGACGTCGTTGACGGTTCCGCCCATCGCACGCTGGATGCGCTTGATGTCGGCCAGGCGAGCCCGCGCGAGGCTCCAGCGGCGGTGCGGGCCGAGCCTGCCGTTGAGGGACGTGCCCGGGGTCGGGGCGAGCACGCCGCCGAGCCGCAGCATGCCCTGGATCGCCTCCCGCGCGTGCTCGACCCTGCGCTGGGCGGAGAGCAGGGACTGCACCAGCTGGTATGGGCTGAGCAGGTCCTCGGCGACAGCGCGCACGATCAGCTCGGCCGAGCCGGGCTCGCGGCGCGGGGTCCAGGCCGCGGCCTCAGCCGGCGCCGGGAGCGGCTCGCTGTCGAGCATCACGGTCAGCAGGTCCGTCGCCGAGACACCGTCGACCATGCAGTGGTGGGTCTTGGAGATGAGCGCCCATTTCCCGTCCTCGAGCCCCTCCACCATCCACATCTCCCACAGCGGCTTGTCGCGGTCGAGCTGCTGGGACATCAGGCGGCCCACGAGGCGGCGCAGCTCGGGCTCGCCGCCGGGCTCCGGGAGCGCGGTGCGCCGCAGGTGATAGTCGAGGTTGAAGTGCGCGTCGTCGACCCAGACCGGCCGGCCGATGCTCATCGCGACCGGGCGAGCGACCTGCCGGTAGCGTTCGATCTGCCCGAGCTTGCTGGAGACCATTCCGCGCAGCTCCTCGTAGGTCAGCACGGGCGCCTCGAAGATCCCGATCGAGCCGATGTGCATGTGGCTGACGGCGTCCTCGACTTCCAGGAACGTCGCGTCGAGTGCGCTCAGCCGGTTCACGGCGCCGTCAGGCCGAGTCGGAGCGTATGTAGACGGGCGAGTCCTCGTGCACGCCGGCCGCGACCCCGAGCTCGGCGACCGAGTCCCGCAGCGCGTCGAGCATCACGTCGAGGTCGGGGACCCCGTCGCGGTCGGCGATCACGCCGAAATACGCGTCTCCGTCGTAGCTGACGATCGCCACACCGAGCGCGTGCTGCGCAGCGAGCGGCACCAGCGGCTGGATCTCCCTGAGCGGGCATCCGAAGGCGTAGAGCGTCTGCTGCGGGCCGGGGACGTTCGTGATCGTGATGTTGAAGAGCCGCGTCGCATAGAGCGCCTGCGCGATCGTGGAGTGGATGATCGGCGGAGCGAGGCCGGCGATCTCAAGCACGGCGGTGGTGCCCTGCGCGTTGTGGCCTTCGGACTTCAGGGCCGCCGCCGCGGACGCGGTCTCGCGGTAGCGCCGCACGGGATCGGGGTCGCTGACCGGGAGGTCGATGAACAGGGAGGAGATCTTGTTGCCCAGAGCGAGCCTCTCTCCGGCCGTCCTCACGTTCATCGGCACCATCGCCCTCACGCCCTGCTCGGGGGGGTCCTCGCCGCGCGACTCGAGCAGCGCCTTCACGGCGCTCGCAACGACGGACAGGACGACGTCGTTGACCGTGCCGCCGAGCTCGGTTCTGATCGCGTTGATCGCCGCGAGCGGCACGCTGACCACCTCCAGGCGCCGCTGCGTGGAGATCGGTTCGTTCAGGCTGGTGTGCGGCGCGGCGCGGATCTCCTCGCGGGCGACCATCTCCAGCGCATACGCAGCCGTCTTGACGGCCTCGCGTGGATGGCGCACGCCGTGTGCTCCCGCCTGCGCCGCCTGGGTGATGGTGTCGACGGGCAGCAGCCCGGACCAGGCCCGCGCGAGGCGCCCGAGCGGGTCGCCGCGCTGCTCGGGCTCGGGCTCGGGGTGTTCGCGCCGCGTCGCAGAGCCCGCCCGCTTCGGGCGCGAGAACCGCGCCGGGCGCTCATATGCCGCGTCGGTGTCGAGGATCAGGTGTCCGACGTCGACGGACCCTACGCCGTCGACCATGCAGTGGTGGGTCTTCGTCGCGAGCGCCCAGCGGCCGCGGTCGAGCCCCTCGACGAGAACCATCTCCCACAGCGGGCGCATGCGGTCCAGGCGCTGCGAGAAGAACTGGGAGGCCCAGTCCTGCAGCTCCTCCCGCCCGCCGGGGGCGGGCAGCGCGGCCCTTCGCACCTGCCGGGAGATGTCGAAGTCGGGATCCTCCTCCCACTGCGGCCAGGACAGGCCGCCCGTGTGCGCCTCCGACAGCCGCTGCCCGTATCGGGGCAGGTGTTTCAGCCGCTCTCCCAGGTATCCGCAGAGCTCATCGTGCGAGGGCGGGGCCGCGTCGCCCTCGCAGTCGAAGACCATGATCGCGCCGATGTGCATGTGGGCGCTTTCGTCGGCCTCCTCGAGCTCGAGGAACGTCGCGTCGAGTGCTGTCAGCCGGTCGCTCATCTTCCGGGCTCCTCCCACCTGCGGATGGCCAAATGCCGATAACTTCGCCACAGCAAACCTATGCCCGCCGCGGGCGCAGCTCATCAGGGACCTCCCACCCGGGCGCTGCGGGTAATCGCTGATTCCGGGGCGCCCTCGGGATCGGAGGGCTGCCGCGCGGGCGCCCGACGCCGGGCCGGGCGTGGCAAGCTGTCCGGGACGAGCAACCGGGAGGATCGACATGGGCAACCTCGGCGGCAGCGCCAGCATCGACATCGACGCCCCCCTCGAGGAGGTCTGGGCGGTCGTGCAGGACGTGCTGATCGCGCCAGAATGGCAGGGCGGGCTCGACGGGATGAGCGCGATCGAGCACGACGAGCAGGGCCGCCCGACGCTCGTCGAGACCGAGAGCGACATCAAGGTCCGGCGCGTGAAGGCGCGCGTTCGCTTCTCCTACGAGGACCCGACGCGGCTGTCGTGGAAGCAGGAGAAGGGCGACATGAAGTCGGTCGACGGCTCGTGGGAGCTGGAGGACCTCGGCTCGGGCCGCACCCGGGCGACCTTCACGCTCGACGCCGATCCCGGCAGGGTCCTCGGCTTGCTGATCCGCGGGCCGGTCGAGGCGGCCACGCGCGCGATGTTCGTGAGCGGCAGACCCGGTGAGCTCAAGCGGCGGGTCGAGCAGCCGGACGAGGCCTGACCGTCCAGTTCAGAGCGAGCAGCGCGGCCAGCGCCAGCCAGGTGAAGGACGCGACGGAGGAGTGGATCACGTCGATTGCGGTGCCGCCACCGGTCGCGGCGACAACCGCGCCGAGTGCCGCCTGGATCACGAACAGCACCGCGCAGACGGTCGCGGCGGTGGCGATCGGAGCCGTGCGCTCGCGCCTGCAGCGCCAGTACACCCAGAGCGCCAGCGCGAGTGTCGCGCCCGCCCACGCGCGGTGGGTCAGATTGATGACGACCTGGTGATTGGCGGACGGCGCGAGGGAGCCCGCGCACAGCGGGAAGCTGTGCCCGCAGACCGTGTCCGAGTCGGTGTTGGCGAGCGTCGAGCCCGCGAGCAGCAGGCCGTAGCCGAGCAGCACGAACCAGTTGATCAGGCGCGAGAGCGAGTCCTGCTCGGGCCGCTCGGAGTGCGGGTAGGCGAGCCGCACCGCCACGAGCGCGATCGAGGCGATCAGCAGCGAAGCGCCGCCGTAGTGGGCGACGACGGTCCAGGACACGTTCTTCAGCAGCACGGTCACGCCGCCGAGGACGACCTGCAGCGCGAGGAACGCGATCATCCAGAAGGTCGGGATCAGGACCCGCCGCTCGCTGCGATAGCGCCGGATGATCAGCACGGCGAGACCCATCACCCCGATCACGAGGACGGTCCCGACCCAGCGGTGGATCTCCTCGATCAGGGCATGGTGCCCGCCCACGACGAGCTGCCCGTGGCATGCCGGCCAGTCCGGGCAGCCGAGACCGGATTCTGTCGCGCGCACGTAGGCGCCGACCGTCATCATCAGCCACGCGAGAACCGCCATGGCGCCGGCCCACACCACCATCTGGCGGCGGGTAACCCATCGCTCGCGCTCGTCCTCGGTCCCGGGGGCCGCGAGGCCCGCCTGCGCCGTCGCTGACATTCGGCGCGCTAGGGCAGGTCGGCGAGGATCTCGGCGAGCGGCCTGCGTAGCCCGGTGATGAAGGGCAGCTCGTTTTTCGTGTAGAGGCGTGCCTCGGCCGCGCGCAGGTGGCGGATCAGGTCGACGATGCGCCCCACGTCGTCTGCCTCGAAGGCGAGCAGCCACTCATAGTCGCCGAGGCCGAAGGCGCTGACCGTGTTCGCGCGCACGTCGGGATAGTCCCGTCCCATGCGGCCGTGCTCGATCAGCAGCTCGCGGCGATGCTCGGGCTCGAGCAGGTACCACTCCGGCGTTCGCACGAACGGGTAGGCGCAGAGCCACCTGCGCGGCGCCTCGCCGGCGTAGAACGCGGGAATGTGGGACTTTGAGAACTCGGCCTCGCGGTGGACGCCGACCGCCTGCCAGAAGGGCTGAAGCACCGCGCCGAGGTCGGTCCGCCGCAGTGCCGCCTGGGAGTGCTGCAGGCTCTCGGGGGTCGGGCCCGCCAGCCAGAACATCAGATCGCAGTCGGCGCGCAGGCCACTCGTGTCGTAGGCGCCCCGGATCGACACGCCGTTGCCGTCGGTCAGCGCCCGCTCGACCTCGCTCGCGATGTCGGCGTGCGCCCGTCCCGGGATCGTCGCGCTGACGCGGTAGGCCGCGTATGCGGTGTAGGCGAGCCCGGGAGGGAACGCCTCGCCGGCGTCGGTCTGCTCTTGGCTCAGGAGGGTTGACATTTCGGATGCTCCTCTCGGGTTCTCATTGGGAGATCAGTGATGCGCCGTCGCCGGCCGCCGCGCCCAGGAATCCAACCGCCCTGTCGGCCGCGGCCCGCCCGTCAACTATGCACGATGCAACACCCACTCCTCGATAGGCGGCGCCGCAGAGGATCAGGCCCGGCGCCCCGCGGAGCGCGTGCTCGATCCGGCTCACGCGATCCCGGTGCCCGACAGCGTACTGCGGCAGCGCGCTCTCGAAGCGGAACACACGCTGCTCGAGAGGCTCGGCGCGCAGCCCCATCGACGTCGCGAGATCGGCGCGGACGGCATCGACGAGCGCTTCGTCCTCGAGGTCGAGCGCCGAGCGGTCGCGCGAATGGCCGACCGAGCACTTCAGCAGCACGCTCTCGCCCGCCAGCTGCGCCCACTTGGACGAGGACCAGGTGCACGCCGTGATCGTGCGTCGCTGCTCGCGGGAGACCAGGAAGCCGCTCCCCTGCAGCGGCCCCGGCACGGACCCCGGCCGGTAGGAGAGCGCGATCGTCGCGACGGAGGCGTAGGAGATCGCGGACAGCTCGCAGGCGGCGCCGGGGAGCTCGGCGGCTAGCAGGCGCGCTGCGACGTGGGCGGGAACGGCGAGCATGACGACACCGGCGTCCAGCTCCTCGCCGTCATCGAGTGTCACCGTCCAGCCCCCCGCGGGGCGCCGGTGCAGCGCGCGGACAGTCGCGCCGGTCCGGAGCTCGGCGTCGCCGAGCCGGGAGCGGAGCTCGCCGACCAGCCCGCCGAGCCCGCCGCGCAGGGTCAGGAAGACGGGCGGCGGAGCTCCCGGGGCGGGAGCGGGCACCAGCTCGCGCAGCCCGCGCACGAGGCCCCGTCCTCTGCCGAGCGCGGCGCCGAGCTGCGGCGCCGTCGCGGCGGCGCTCAGCTCGTCGCAGCTGCCGGCGTGGATGCCGCCGAGCAGCGGGTCGACCAGACGCTGATAGGCCTGCGAGCCCAGCCGGTTCCTCACGATCCGGCCGATCGGCACGTCGTGCACCGGCGCACGGGAGGGCAGCACGAGATCGAGGCTCGCGCGCGCGAGCCCAGCCGGCGAGAGGATGCCCGAGCGCAACAGAGCCGCCGCCCCGCCGGGTGCCCCGGCCATCAGCCTCGGGGGCAGCGGCCGCAGCCGGTCGGTCCATACGTACGGGCGGTCGCTGACCGGGGCGATGAGGTCCTCGCCGAGGCCGAGCTCGCGGCACAGGCCGATCGCGTCGGGCACCCGTGCCAGCAGCGCCTCGGCGCCGACGTCCAGTGCGCGCCCGGCGAACTGCTCGGTCCTGATCTTGCCGCCGATCCGCTGCTCGGCCTCGAGCACCGTCATGTCGGCACCCGGGGCGGCGGCCGCGAGACGGTGGGCGGCCGCGAGGCCCGTGATGCCGGCGCCGACAACGACGACGCGGGGGCTCTCTGTACTCATGCCCGGGGTGCGCTCACGCCGGCATGTCCGCGGACGCCTGCTCGAGGACGACCTGCGCGAGCGAGTCCATCACGCCCGCATCGTCGTTCGGCGACGCCGTGCGCGCGAACTCGATGCCCAGCTCCTCGGCTCTCTCGCGCGCCTCGATGTCGAGGTCGTAGAGCACCTCGAGGTGATCGGCGACGAAGCCGGCCGAGCAGACGACGACCGCTGGTGCACCCTCGGCTGCGAGCTCGCCCATCGCGTCGAGCACGTCGGGGCCGATCCACGGGTCCGCGGTGCGGCCCGCGCTCTGCCAGGCCACCGACCAGTGCTCGAGGCCGAGGCGCTCGGCGAGCGCGCTCGCCGTCTCGAGCAGCTGCGCGGGATACGGGTCGCCCTCGCCGAGGATGCGCTCCGGCAGGCTGTGAGCTGTGAACAGCACGTGCGCCCGCTCGCGCGCTCCTGCGGTTATCTGCGCGATCGCGTCCTGCAGCGCAGCGGCGAGGAAGTCCAGGTAGCCGGGAGCGAGGTGCCAGCTGCGCACCACCGTGACGGTCGGCGAGCCGGGTGCTCGCTCAGCCGCGGCCTGCGCGCGGGCGGTGTACTCCCCCACGCTCATGCGCGAGTAGTGCGGCGCGAGCACGACCCCGGTGATCTCGCTGGCGCCGACCTGCGCGAGCTCGAGCACCGCGTCCTCGATGAAGGGGCTCGCATGCTTCATTCCGAGCGCGACCGTCCGCGGGTGACCGCGTCGCTCCAGCGCCGTCTGCAGGGCCGAGACCTGCGCGTTGGTGATCGCGAGCAGCGGGGACTGGCCGATCGCGTCGTAGCGCCTGCGCAGATCCTCCAGCAGCTCGGGCGTCGGCGGCCTGCCGCGGCGGATGTGCGTGTAGTACGCCTCGATCTCGGCGGGGCCCGCCGGCGTGCCGTAGGCCATCACGAGGACCGCCCGGTCGCTCACGGCTGCGCCACCGGGCCGCTCCCATGGGCGTGCACCTGTTCCACGACATGGCCGAGCATCCCCGGGTCGGTCTCGGGCGGCACGCCGTGGCCGAGGTTGAAGACGTAGCCGCTGGACGGTGCTTCCGCCAGAACCTGGGCGACCTGCGACTCGAGCACCGCCGGCGAGGTGAGTAGGGCGACGGGGTCGAGGTTGCCCTGCAGGGCGGTGCCCGGGGGCAGCCGGCGCCGTCCCTCGGCGAGCGGGACCCGCCAGTCCAGGCCGACCGCCTCCGGACCGGCGCGTCCGATCTCCTCAAGCAGATGGCCCGTGCCGAGACCGAAGTAGATCCTCGGGACACCGAGCGCAGCGAGGCCGTCCATCAGCCGCCGCACGACGGGCAGCACGTGGGAGTGGTAGTCGCTCACCGATAGGGAGCCGACCCAGCTGTCGAAGATCTGCAGCGCCTGCGCACCCGCCTGCACCTGCGCGGTGAGCGATGCGAGCGCCATGTCCGCGAGCCGGTCGAGCAGCCCGCGCCACGTGATCGGGTCGCTCATCATCAGAGCACGCGTCCGGGCCTGCGCCTTCGACGGGCCGCCCTCGACGAGGTAGCTCGCGAGGGTGAACGGGCCGCCGGCGAAGCCGATCAGCGGCACGCTCAGCTCGGCGCAGGCCAGGCGCACGGTCTCCCCGAGCCACGGGGCGTCGGCCGCGGGCTCGAACGGCCGCAGCCGCCGCAGGTCGGAGGAGGTTCGTACCGGCTCCGCGATCACTGGCCCGACCCCGGGGCGGATCTCGACGCCGAACCCGATCGCCTCCAGCGGCGTGACGATGTCGGAGAAGAGGATCGCGGCGTCCACGCCGTGGCGGCGGACGGGCTGGAGGGTCACCTCGGCGGCGAGCTCGGGTGAGTGCGTGATCTCCATCAGCGTCGCGTGCTTGCGGATCGCGCGGTACTCCGGCAGCGATCGTCCCGCCTGACGCATGAACCAGACCGGAACGTGGGCGGGCGTCTCTCCGCGCAGGGCGCGCAGCAGCGGGGCGTCGGACGCCCGCCGGCTCGCGCCGGCCGCGTCGATCTCGAGTGTTCCCGTCGGCACCGCAACGACGCTATGCGCACCCCCTGGCGTTCACAAGCGGGAAAGCCCCTCCCGCGCGTTGCGGCGAGTTACTGAGCGCGGACCGCCCGCGCGGGGCGGCGGGCGCACGCGTGGACTGTGCGCAGGAGATCGGGAAAGCCACAGCACCGCCACCCACTTTCACGGATGGGCGCCGCGGGCAGCGGTGGCATCTTGGCCGGTGCTGCGCAACCGTCGACGAGCGAGAGGGAGCCCTCCGAATGAGCACGGCAACAGAGACACTGCAGCGCTGGATCTGTGAATCCTGCGGGTACACGTACGACCCCGACCTGGGCGACCCGGACGGGGGCATTCCGCCGGGGACACCATTCCAGGAGATCCCAGACACTTGGATCTGCCCGGTGTGCGGGGCCCGC
>Ga0209698_10000478_pt1 | contig 46285 bp, 37 predicted proteins | sample LitLauG_LLR_2012_FD_187203 | JGI IMG/M metagenome (GOLD analysis project Ga0209698, IMG submission 187203) | Freshwater sediment microbial communities from Pennsylvania, USA - Little Laurel Run_MetaG_LLR_2012 (SPAdes) (version 2) | ecosystem: Environmental > Aquatic > Freshwater > Creek >...
CACACATCCCCTGAGGCGAGTCGGCAGCGTCTCAACAAAGATGCAGCCAAGTGGATACCCCCGGTGGTCTGTATCGGTGTTTTGCAGGCCCCCACTTCTTATCCCCGAGTTGCACCGGCTGCTCCTCCGATACGAACCCTTCTTCTCGAAGAGAACCTCTACAGGCGACCTCCTCCGTCCTCCCAATTCTCCTCGTAGTTGCTGTTGCAGTCATGGCTGCGTACCTGACGACAATCCAGTGAGTGTTCGGTCCATCGGACGGCATGTCCTGGCGGGGCGGTCCGACACGGGCGCTTGAAGGAACGCTCGGTTGGACCCGGCTTTGTCGCAGCTGCGGCGCTCAAGTCGAACGGGTCTCCTCGCTCAGCAGTCGGATTCCGGCGAGCCTGGCCGACTTGATGAACCTGGCAAATTACCGTGATGTCTGAATGTGAACTCAGTCCCGAAAGGATCGTAGCGATGCCTGTTGCGCCCTTATTGACCGAAGACCTTGACGCTCTTCGCCAGTTCGACACGTGCATGATCGCGAACGCGATCGAGTCGTTCGATGTCAGGCTGCGGAACACAGGATTTGCCGACGCGGGTGTTCGATGCATGTTCGAGGACGCACCCGCCATGGTGGGGTATGCGGCCACAGCCCGCCTTCGCAGCGGGGACCCGCCCGTTGGTGGCGGCACGTTCCGCGACCGTGCGGATTTCTGGAACAGCATTCTCGAGATTCCCGCACCGCGCATCCTCGTTCTGGAGGACATGGACAACCCTACCGGGCGCGGGGCTTTCGTCGGCGACACGCATGCCGCAATCTTGAAGGCTCTGGGATGTGCCGGCTTCGTGACCAACGGCGCTGTCCGTGAATTGCCCTCCGTGCGCACCATGGGCCTTCAGCTGTTTGCTGGTAATGTGGCCGTATCCCACGCCTACGCCCACATCTTTGACATCGGAACTGTAGTCAGCGTGGGTGGGATGGAAGTGCGGCCGGGAGATCTCTTGCATGGCGACCGCCATGGTGTCCTGACGGTTCCCGCTGAGATTGCGGCTGACGTGCCCAGAGTGGCAGAGGAAGCACAGCGGAGAGAGCAAAAGGTAATTGATTTTTGCCGATCACGGGACTTCTCGGTGGCAAAGCTGCGTGACCTTATGAAAACGCAGACTTAGGAAACGGCCAGAGAATGCTGGTCAAGGGAAATTCAATGACTCAAGGTTGCAATCGATTCATGCCTACCCACAGATTAAAGACATTGCTCACGTGTGCTCTCACTGCCATTGTGGCCGCGACCGCGATCGATCTGTCGTCCTGTTCGGGGAAAAACAACGGGCAGGTTCTAGCGAGCGGGCCGACGGTCACCGTCGGCGTGACGAAGGTGGTGAACAAATCACTGGGCCGGCAAATCACTTTGTCCTCCGAATTGGTGCCCTTCCAGGAAATCGACGTGTACGCGAAGGAATCCGGCTACGTCAAGAAGCTGCTTGTCGACTACGGCACACACGTGAAGGCAGGCCAGGTAATGGCCATTCTGGAGATTCCTGAGTTGGAGGCGCAGCTTCAGGAAGACCAGGCGGAAATCAAGAACGCGACGAATCAGGTGAGCCGGGCGCAACACGAGTTGTCCCGATATCAGGCACAGTACAAGGCTCTGCACCTGCAATACACGCGGCTCAATGGAGTTTTTGAGAGTCAACCCGGAATTGTCGCGCAGCAGGAAGTAGACGACGCGCAAGGAAAAGATCTGGCCGCCGCGTCTCAAGTCGATGCCGGCCAGGCAGCCCTGGAAGCAGCGCAGAGCCAGCTGTCGGTGGCCAAGGCGAAGCTGGCCCACGATCAGAGTCTGTTTGACTATTCGAGGATCACGGCTCCGTTTCCCGGAGTGGTGACGGAGCGCTACGCCAACCTCGGCACGCTGGTGCAGGCTGGAACAAATTCCAGTACCCAGGCGATCCCGATCGCCAAACTGTCGGAAGATGATCTCTTTCGGCTAGTGATTCCAGTCCCCGAATCTTACGTTCGATTTATCCACACCGGCGATCGCGTAAACGTTCGCGTCCCGTCGCTCAACCGGACATTCCCCGGGAAGGTGGCGCGGTTCTCGGTAGATGTAAGAGAAGAAACGCGAACCATGCATACCGAGGTGGATGTTCCCAATCCGGGCCGATTGCTCATGCCGGGGTTGTACGCCGACGCTGATCTGACTCTTGAGCAAAAGGACGATATCCCGTGCGTTCCGCTACAGGCCATAAACCACCAAGGCGAACAGACAAACGTCTTGGTTGTGAATGCCAATGATGAACTCGAAGAGCGGATCGTCACCTTGGGGATTCAGACCGCCACCGACGCGGAGGTATTGTCGGGATTGCGGGAAGGGGAACAGGTGGTGGTAAGCGACCGTGGCGGATTGAAAGCAGGACAGAAAGTCCATGCGGAAGTCGTACAGGTTATGCAATATCACGAAGGCAATCAGGAGTAGCTCGCGACAGCGCGAGTACGAGTGAAAACAAATGTCACGTTTCTCCATCCGTAACCCGTATTTCATTATCGTGATCTGTCTGGTCCTGACGGTCATTGGCATCACCAGCATCGCACGCATGCCAGTGGATCTGTTCCCGACCATCAACCTGCCAGAAGTTGTGGTGGCAACTTTCTACTCCGGAATGCCGCCGGAGGACATCGAGGTTGACATCACCGATCCGTTGGAGCGCTTTTTTACCCTGGCGAGCGGGATCGACCACATGGAGTCGCGGTCGCTACTGGGCGTGAGCATCATTAAGGTGTATTTCCAGCCGGGAACGAATGCCGACGCTGATGTCACGGAGATCTCGAACCTCGCGCTGGCCGACTTGAAACGCCTGCCGCCCGGCACCCTGCCTCCGGTAGTTTTGAAGTTCGATGCTTCGAGTCTGCCTGTCTGTCTGGTAACCCTGAAGGGTGAGGGTTTGGATCAAACTCAGCTTCACGATGTGGGGCAGTTTTCAATCCGCAATCAGATCGCGGTGGTAAAGGGAGCGGAGATCCCCCCGCCGTTCGGCGGCAAGTACCGCCAGATCATGGTGTACGTCGACCCATACAAGCTGGCTTCCCGCCAGATGAGCCCGATGGACGTCGTGGGTGCTGTGAACAACTCCAACCTGATCCTGCCTGCCGGCGACGTGAAGATGGGGCCGTTCGACTACTACGTCTACTCCAACAGCCTGGTCGATAACATGGACCAGTTGTCGAAGCTTCCGGTCAAGACTGTGGGCACTTCCTGGGTCACAGTGAACGACATCGGCAAGGCAGAGGACGCCAACCAGATTCAATACAACTTGGTGCGAGTCGACGGCCAACGCTCGGTCTATTTGCCCATCATGAAACAGGGAGGCGATACCAACACCATCGAAGTGGTGAACGGCATTCGGGAAGCGATTCAGCATCTATTCGACATTCCCAAACAGCTCAAAGCCAGCGTGGTATTCGATCAATCCGCGTTCGTAAAAGAGGCGATCAAGACTCTGCTGCATGAAGGCGCACTCGGTTTGCTGCTTACCAGCTTGATGATTTTGATCTTCCTGGGGAGCTTCCGCGCGACTTCTGCTGTCTTCCTATCGATTCCGCTCTCGGCGCTGGCCACGTTTGTGGTGCTGAACTGGACGGGCAGCACCGTGAACACCATGGTCTTGGGCGGACTGGCTCTGGCCTTCTCCCGAATCATCGATAACTCGGTGATCTCGCTGGAGAATATCTATCGCCACCTGGAGATGGGCGCGGCGCCGGAAGCCGCCGCAGAAGTCGGCGGAACGGAGGTCAGTTTGGCAGTACTGGCGGCCACGCTCACCACCGTGGTCGTCTTCTTTCCGGTAACGTTCCTGTACGGCGTCAGTAAGTTCCTGTTTACAGCTCTTGCGTTGGCCGTGGTGATCTCTTTGTTCGCTTCCTACCTGGTGGCGATGACAGTTATCCCTTTGTTCTGCTCCCGGTTTCTGAAGGCTGTACCACACGGCGGAGGACATGGAGCACACGAATATGAAGTGGAACCCACGTCCGCAGCTGGCGGATCCCGCTGGGAAAACTTCACTGCCAGCTTCAATCGGCACTTCAACCGTCTGCTGGATTATTACGAGTATTGGGTAAAGCGGGCGGTGGCACGGCCGGGGCTGACCGTCGCCGTCCTAAGTGGCGCATTCGTAGTGAGTCTGGCGATCTATCCGCTGCTGGGACTGGCGTTCTTTCCCCGGACGGACGCTGGCCAATTCACTATCAATCTGAAAGTTCCAACCGGCACCCGGCTTGAAGTGACTGAGCAATATGTAGCCAAAGTGGAGTCCCTCATCCACGAGCAGGTCGAGCCCAAAGACTTGAAGATGGTGGTCTCCAACGTCGGCGTGGTCCCGGACTTTTCGGCCCTTTATACGACGAATGCCGGTCCCTACATGGCGACGGTCCAGGTCGAGTTGCAGGAATCGCATCAGTTCAGCAGCTTCGACTATATGGATCGGGTGCAGAAGGCGATGGGAAAGCAGTTTCCGGAGATTCGCACGTTTCTCTCTAGCGGCTCGATGGTGGACGCCATTCTTAATTCCGGAATGCAGGCGCCCATTGATATCCAGGTCAGCGGCCGAAGCCTGCACCAGATTTACGGTGTCGCGCAGGATTTAGCCAGCAGTATCCGAGCTCTGCCAGGAGTCGGCGAGGTCTATATTCCGCAGGATTTGAACTACCCCGGACTGCGGCTGGACGTCGACCGCGTACACGCCGGCGAACTGGGACTGACTCAGAAGGAAGTGGTAGACAACGTCATTACAGCGCTCAACTCCAACACTATGATTGCGCCCAACTACTGGGTCGACCACAAAACGGGTAACGATTACTTTCTTACGGTCCAGTATCCCGAGAGGGGCCAGGCAGCGATTCACAACCCCACCGATCTGACAAACATTCCCATCCGTGCACCGAACCTGAAGCAGGCGACGACACTGGATGCGGTAGTGAAGCTGGAAAACATCCAAACGCCCACCGAAGTAGACCATTACCAAATTCAGCGGGTGACTGATATCTATGTGACCCCGGCCAGCGAAGATCTCGGAAAAGTTGCCGACGAGGTCAGTAAGGTTCTGGGCAGCACGAAGCTACCCGAGAACGTGCGCGTCAATCTTCGTGGGATGGTGGAAGGCATGAACGCTTCCTTCCGTAGTTTCGCGATTGGCCTGTCGCTGTCCGGCGTTCTTCTTTATCTGATTTTGGTGGCGCAGTTCCGGTCTTTTGTCGATCCGCTGCTGATCATGCTGGCCATACCAATGGGATTGATTGGTGTCCTGATCGTATTGCCGCTGAGCGGAACGACGCTGAACGTGATGTCGCTCATGGGCGTGCTGATGCTGGTCGGCATATCCGCTTCTAACAGCATTCTGATCGTAGAGTTCGCTCATCGTCTCGAAGAGCAGGGAAAATCGGTGGCGGACGCAGTGATTACCTCCTGCCGGGTTCGGCTCCGCCCGATTCTGATGACATCGCTTGCCACCATCATCGGCATGGTGCCGATGGCGCTAAAGCTGGGCACGGGAAGCGAACAATATGCTCCTTTGGCGCGCGCCATCATCGGTGGTTTGACCTCTTCGGTAGTGCTCACCATCTTCATCGTGCCAGCCGCATATCTGCTCGTGTATGGCAAACGTGGCCAAAAGAATGCTCCCAGCCAGTCTCCGGTGTTGGAAGCGTGATTAATGGAGTATTCAGCTAAGGGATTGTCGAACAATGAATAGCCTGCGAACAGTTTGTCTTCTTCTAGCTCTGCCCGTCTGCGGATTCGCGCAGGCGGCGCTCATTGCGACTAGCGCGTCGGAGTTTCCCTCCGTTCCGACACCCCAGACCTCATCCACACCGACTGGCCCGCAGACGCCTGCGGTGGGACCACAAACCGGCGGGCCGCAGAGCACCAGCGGCACGCCTATCGCTCTGTCATTAAAGGATGCTCAAGCATTCGCATTAAAGAACAACCCTCAGATCTCGGTTGCGCGACTGACCGCGTTAGCCTCGCAACAGGTCACCCGGGAAGTTCGGTCTAGTCTTTGGCCGACGGCACAGATTGACCTCACAGCGGTCGACGCAAATCCTGGGACACGCATCACAGCCGGAGCCCTGAACAACCCGATCATCTACCAGCGTGCCGCAGCGGGAGCAATGGTAAGCCAGTTGCTCACCGATTTTGGCCGCACCACGAACCTGGTTGCGAGTGCCAACCTGGCGGCGAAAGCGGAGAACCAGAATGCGATCGCGACTAAGGAGCAGATCCTTCTGGCGGTGGATCAGGCTTTTTACAATTCTCTGCAAGCCCATGCCGTCTTGACCGTTGCGCAGCAAACGGTGAAAGAGCGCCAAACCGTTTCAGACCAAGTGGGCGCTTTGTACCAAAGCAAGCTCAAATCCGAACTGGATTTCAGCTTTGCCAACGTGAATCTGGCGCAAGCCAAGCTGCTTCTGCTTGATGCTCAGAATAATGAAAACGCTGCGCTGGCCACTCTCTCCGCCGTGCTCGGATTCTCAAATCTGCAGAACTTCCAACTCGTGGAAGACTCTGCTCCGAGCACCCCACCCCCAGGGAACGTAGATGATTTAATCTCTGCCGCTTTTTCGATGCGGCCGGAAATCCTGGCACTCGAATTTCAGTCCGAGTCGGCAAGAAAATTTCAAACGGCTGAGCGAGACTTGCTGTTTCCAGACATTCGCGCCATGGGAGCCGTGGGCGACACTCCGGTACGAAATCCAATCGTCTCAAACTGGTATGGAGCGGTGGGCGTTAACGTAAATATTCCGGTCTTCAACGGTTTCCTCTACCCCGCGAGAGCACACGAAGCTTCCCTTCGAGCACAGGCCGTTCAGGAGAAACTTCGCGATCTCCGTGATCGCATCTCACGCGACGTACGCACCAGCTGGTTGAACGCTACTACAGCCTATGAGCGACTCGCGGTAACACGACAACTGCTGGACCAGGCCAATCTCGCCATGGGCCTCGCTCAATCACGGTACAACCTTGGTTTAGGCTCCATCGTGGAACTGAGTCAGGCACAACTTCAGCAGACACAAGCCGAGATCACTAATGCGGAGGCTGGATACGACTATCGCCTTTCGCTCGCCGTCCTGCAGTACCAGACGACCGGAATCTGACAGAAGGGCGTCCGCTTGACCGCGATATTCATTCGGGCGGTTGGTCTCGGTTGGGCACCGGCAAGACTCGCAAAAGATTTATCGCAATGTGGGCGGCATTTATGAGGGGAAGGAAAAGGAAGAGGCAATCATCGTTTACCACGCGTCACGGAATTGTACTTTCGGTCTCGATTGGACTATTTGTGGGTCTTGTGTTTTTGTTAGTGGCCCTCTACTGGCACCCACCACAATAATTGGGTGCGGAAGTAGCAAGACAACACCTATCACCAGCCCACATCAGCGCACAGAGGTTCCAATGCATGTTGAGGACCGTCAGTGTCCCGCCGGGCCAAGGACTCCGCGAAGCACTGTCACGGATGCAGCAGGCAGATCATACTTCGTGTCCTTCCCTGCTTGGAGCGTTGAAGTCTTGGGCGGCCCGTCGGGGTCGGCGTGCCCCTTCTTTCGATCTGGATGCCACTGGTATTGCTCCTTGCCAAATGTGATCATTGTGACTTGCCCGATGAAGGACACATCCTGATTAGCTTCCGCATCATGAAACACTACGCGCAGTCGATGGGCATGATCGTTGTCCTTATTAATCAGCATCAGCGACCACTGGCCGTCCGGACGATGTAGAGCGTAAGCGGTCACCAGCACGTTACCCGCGGCGTCCCTCACATCGCTTGCGGCCCGATAAAGAAGATGTTCGGCATCTTTCGGCTGCGACCACTCCTGAGTGAGAAGTTGAGCAGCGAAGAACTGCGACGTTGGCTGCTGGATCTCGTATTGATCATCGACCATGAACAGGTGATACGTGCCCCAACTGTTGGGGCAAATCGGGTGAGGCGGAGAGTACGACAGGGCGTGGTAATAATGAGTGGATTGTCCGCCGGCGGTAAGAAATCCGGCGAAGGAATCAGCGAGCCAGAGAGCACCAAAGATATCGACCGAAGCCTCGCCCCCGTGCGCATTGGTTTCTGTATCAAGCAGCGGAATGCTCGGCGGTAGTCCATCGTCGCGCCATACCTTCATGATGTGGGTGATCAACCCAGGCTCCTGATAGAGATTCTTCCACGGCGTTTCGCACCCATCGTACGGATAATGCTCGAACGACATGAACGAAAGATCCTCGAGACGATCATGGGCTCGCAGATAGTCGAGAAATCGCCCCAACCACGAGGCACGGCCCTGTGTATCGGGCCAAACCTTGATGTCTTCCGTCGCTCCCTGAAAAGCCGGCCCTCCTAGTTTGAAGCTTGCGTCCACTTGATGAAGAGCCCGGGCGAATTGTAAGTACAGAGATCCGTAGTCCTCCGGCAGCATGTACTGCCCGTCGGCTTCTTCCCCCATCTCGATATAAGAAACCGGATAGCCGCGCTTCTTGATGTATGCCATCTGCGCGGCCGCGTCGTCTGGTGTGCTGTAAAGCAGAGCGACAGGCACAATAGCGGGAAGGCCGCGAGTAATTCCACTGGCGAAGAAGAGATCGAACCCCGGCTGATCGCCGGATTCCATCCGATCGGGAGCGAGGTACAGATCAGACGGCTCATGCCATGGGTCGACTGACGAACACAACGTGAGGGTCTGCTTCTGGTCTGCAGAATGATGAAGCAGATCCTTGAGGCCGTTCTTTTCGTCCACCGCTCCCAGATAGAGTTCTCGAATTGCGTACCCGACGCAGTTGCGGCGGTCGGCGGAGCCATGCGTGTCACAGGTATTCGAGGAACGAGTCATCCAGATGCGGACAAACTTCGTAGAGACAGGGGATGGCGACAAGCGCAAAGTTGAGTCTCCGCCCTTCCCGTCCGTGACCGCCCCCGAAGGAAAATCTTTCCACTCACCCTTATCCTGCTCATCCATGGCATCGCCGTCACCGATCCAGTACTGGACTCGGAAGTCGCGGGCATAGGGATCGGCCCACCGGATACGGATTCCGTTGATGCTTTCTTTCTTGTCGAGCGCGATGACTACCCACTGCGGATGAAGAGAATCCTCCTCTCCAGTGAACTGACTCGTCAGGTAGGGATTGCTCTTCCAGTATGATTTGACGTCTCCGTCATCGAGGCGGGAATAGCCGTCGAACTCGGTGCCTCCGTTGCGGGTGAATCCGCGGTGAGGCAGTGAGTAGCCGTAAGAGTGGCGGATTATCTCGCTCGTCGGAGTTTTGTCTCCTGTGAAATAACCTTTGCCGGTGGGATCGCTCCATGTGCCCTTCGGATTCCAGTGCCACGCCTGCACGAACAAATCGGTGTTCTGCCGATAGCTGATGACTCCCCACCCTGCCGAGAGGACTTTTTGAATTTGATCGGGGCGAAAGAAAACATCGGTCGCGTTGCTGGGAACACGATCCACTGTGGATCCCAAAGCGTACTGCGGGATGAATCGGTTTGCGACATGGCTGGGCGTTGCGTCGACCGTCACAGTCTGCGCAGCGGTGGGCATGCTGCTGAGAAGAACACTGCCAAGAATGAAGGCACCAAGCGTTCGGACAGACATTCTCATCAAGAATCTCCAAGGTGGCTGCTGGCTAGAGTGATACAACAGTGCACCTCTCTCCTGCCAGGACTCAGGCGGTTCGTTTTCACGCCGTAAGATTGAGATTCGCATCAGCATCAGGTCCAGTCACTGGCTTGTATAATTTGCCATTTCCATCTCCACGATGGTCGGACTTGCCTATGCTCATTAAAGTATTCAACGACAAACCCACACTAGGCCGCGCGGCCGCTGAGCAGGCTGCAACCGCAATTCGACGCGCCATTTCAGAGCGCCAAGCGGCACGGATCGTCGCCGCTACGGCTGCCTCTCAACGCGAATTCCTCGATGCGCTGACCAATGCCCCGGGAATCGATTGGACCAAGGTTGAGGCATTCCATCTCGATGAATATATCGGCCTGCCAATCACACATCCGGGCAGCTTTCGCAAAATGCTGATGGAACAACTGGTGGGCAAAACCGGAATCCGGCGCTATCACCTGCTCGCCGGAGACGCTGCCGACCCGGCGGTAGCGGCACGTGAGGTGAGCCAGCAGATTACCTCGTCTCCGATCGACATTGCCTTCCTCGGCATCGGGGAAAACGGGCATATTGCGTTTAACGATCCCCCGGCGGATTTCAACACTGAGGAACCCTACATCATCGTCAATCTTGACGAAGCGTGCCGCCAGCAGCAGGTAGGCGAGGCGTGGTTCGCGGATATCTCGCAGGTTCCGAAGCAGGCGCTCTCGATGTCGGCGAAACAGATTCTCAAGGCGAAGGAGATTCTCGCCGTCGTTCCGGACAAGCGCAAGGCTCAAGCGGTCAAAGCATGTTTCGAGGGCGAGATTAGTCCTATGGCCCCAGCTTCGATTCTGCGGCGTCATCCCAACGCGACTATCTATCTGGACCGGGATTCGGCTTCGCTGCTAGGGCCGGCTCTGCAGACGGCGCTGACAAAGGATTCTCAAGCAACTGTTCGCTAAGTGTCTTGGTTGGGTCCACGACCAACCAACTCGCCGCGCCGACCACGCACAAAGCTGCTGCCACCAGGAAAGAAGCTGTCCAGCCAAAGTGGGCCGCGATCCAAGGCGTCAGCATAGCGGTGAGAAAGGCGCCAAACTGGGCGCCCGTGTTCATGATCCCCGAGACCGTGCCTGACGATCTTCCGGCGATGTCTACGGTCACGGACCAAAAAGAACTCTGAGACAAATAAAGCGAGCCTGCCCCACCGGCGAGGACGACGCTCGCGAGACGGACACTCTGCACTTGCGTGCCACAAGCGATGAAGATGCCGGCAACGCCAATCGAAAGGACCGCAATTCCGCAGCGTCCGAGCCGTAGGCCGCGCGATTTCGTCAGACGGTCGTTGATTACGCCACCCAGCAGGCAACCCGCGAGCATCCCAAGAAAAGGTAGCATCGAATAGAACGCGCTTGCCTTGAGATCAAGTCCTCTTACTTTCGAGAGATATCGGTAGAACCAGCTGAAAAACAGCCAAGCAACATAGCCGTAACAGAAATAACTGATCGTGAGGGCCCACACTTCTCCACTTCGCAGGACGCGTGCCCACGGAATAAGGTCGGACTGTCCACCCGAAGGTTTTTCGTGCGGAGTTGCCACCGTGAGTTGGGACTCGATGAAGGCTCGCTCAGAGTCGGAAACCCCTGGATGTTCGGCCGGAGTATCACGAGCCGACGTATACCAGATCGCACCGGCGATCAATCCGATTACAGCGCAGGCCCAAAAAGACGAGCGCCATCCATAGTGGACCATAAGGTAGGTGATGAAGGGTGGCGTCAGACCGGCACCGGCTCCGACCCCGGCGAAGATCCAGCCGTTGGCGATTCCGCGCTCGTCGACAGGAATCCAGCGTGAAAGAAACTGGTTCGCGGAAGGATAGATGACCGCCTCGCCCGCGCCGAGAAAGAAGCGAACCGCCATGAAAAGGAACAGGGCACCCGCAATATTTGCCGGAACCAGTGCGGTGAGGGCCGTAAAGATTCCCCACCAGATCACTCCACCGGTGAGGACGAGTCGTGGGCCGAAACGGTCGGCAAGGCGGCCGCCGATCGTTTGAAACAGCATATAACCCAATAACATCGCGCTGAAGACCTTGCCCAACTGCACGTCCGTGAGATGGTATGCATCGACAATGGAACCGGCCGCGATGGAAATGTTAACGCGATCCAAGAACGACACGGCGCTGAGGACAAATAACCAGAACACCAGAAACCAGCGCACACGAGTTGTTTTCGCTGAGGGCATGATTGCGAGGTTGCCACCTTAGGCGGAGTGTTCCCTCAGGATATGCGCCAACCGATCGGCAACGATCTTGTCCTCGCCCGGCTGCAGCAATCCGCGTCGGTTCCACGTTGAGTCAGTCGCATAAGGCGTCTCCTGGTTTCCGCTTGCGAGCTTCATTTGCGGGCTATAGCGGCAATGCAATTGATTTCGACCAGTGAATCTCCCGGCAGCGCCGCGACGGCGACCGTTGTTCGCGCTGGTCCGCCGTGAGGGAAATAAGTCGCAAAAACTTTGTGCATGCCGTCCCAGTGTTCGATCTTCACCAGGAACACATTGGCTTGAAGGACGGTATCCATGGTTCCACCGCCGATTTCAACCATTTTTTTCAATTTGTCCATCACTATGGTGGTGTGAGATTCGATGGTCCATTCTTTCTGATCGCGTGAGTCGTGCGCGCCTATTCCGGAAACATAGATCAAGCCGTTATGAACAATGACAGGCATGATGACGTCCTTTTCGCTGCCCGGCTTGCCTTCGGCGTTCATCTTCCGTATGGCGTTCGCATCCTGAGAACTCTGCGCCACCGCGCGTGTGGCGCCAGCCGCGACCGTAAAGCCGAGAGCCGAGAGTACTGAACCCAACCTCAGGGCAAATGTCCTGCGAGTCGAAGTGAGATCCATATTCATCTTCCTTTCAATTGGCGATTTTAAATTCGTCTTTTGTGGCAAGCCGAACTGAACCCACTCCTTGGCGTTGCGGGACGGTGCTCTTTAGACAGCCATTCTGGCGAGCTGCAAAGCCGATTTGCCGTTGCGGTTTTCCGCTGACGCAATGGAGCGAGGCACCGCCGGCCGATAGCCGAGCTCTGCCGAGATCTGCAGTCCTGCCGCCTGGATCAGCGGCGCCAACTGGCGAAGGCGTGCCACGGGCATGCGAAGGCTCGGGGCCGTGATGCTAAGGCTCGACTGCACGCTTCCGGTGTGATCCCAGATCGGAGCGGCCACACAGCGGATGTGCAGTTCGTGTTCCTCCAGGTCGGAGGCATATCCGTTCTTGCGGACGCGAAACAACTCAGCTCTAAGTTCCTGGAAACTGCCGGCCGTATTTGGTGTCAGGCGTTTCAGGTCCAGTTGCGAGAGAACACGATCCTGTTCGTCGGCGGGCAAGTACGCCAGCATGACCTTGCCGACGGCGGTGCAGTAAAGCGGAACGGACGCACCGATCCGCGAATGGATACGAAGTGGTTCCGGCGAGTCTAACTTCTCTACGTACACTGCAGACACACCATGCCGCACCGTGAGGTGAATGGTCTCACGAGTCTGCTGGTTCAGTTCGCGCAAATACGGCAGGCTTAAGCGGCGAATATCAAGTTGCCCAGCGGCGGCCTGCCCAATCGCAAAGCATGCGATCCCGAGGTGATGGGTGCCTTCCAAATCGCGGTTCAAGAATCCTGCGGTGACTAAATTGGCCAGGAAGCGGTGAACGGTGCTCACTGGCAGCCGCGACAAGGCTGCGACCTGTTTGGCGGTGAGTCCACGCGGAGACTCGCTGAAGAGATTGAGCAGCCGCAACCCACGCTGGAGCGCGGTAATGTCGTAATTACGTTTGGGACGCACGGTCATAATAATCAAAAATGAAAACGCTGGATTATCTGATGAAAATGGATTTTACGCAACTTATAGTCGCCCGACCTTCTTCACAGCCTGCACGATGGACTTCATTTGCTCGATGAGCGCGTACATGGAATGTTCTTTGTAGTCCATCTGTTGAGCCAGCGCGAGCACCGCCTGCGCTTGAGCTTTTGGAACGACCGCTACGCCATCGCTATCTGCAACGACGATGTCGCCGGGATTGACCGCAACTCCGTTGCACACCACAGGAATCTGCGATCCCGCAAACCGATAGTGGTGCACCGAGGTGGAGGGAACGATGCCAGTGGCAAAAACGGGGAATGCAATCTTGCGCAGATAGGCCACATCCCGCACTCCACCATCAATCACCGCGCCGGTATAACCACGCGCCGCCATAGCTGTGCCCATCAGGCCGCCCATTCCGGCGATGTCTTCCCCCTCCTCAACTACCATCACGTAAACCGAATCGGTCGATCCCTGATCGATCGCCTCCAGCATCCCGGTGAGCGCCTCGGGATCGTTGTTGCCCTCGTCTTTCTTAAGTTGGACGGTTCTCGCATACCCAGCAAATTTGGCCGTAAAGATCGGCTGCATGCGATGGCTCATGTACATTCGCTTGTGTGTAAGCTGCTCCAGCGCATCGGAAACGGAGGCTACTTCCACATGTCGAAATTGTGCAAGCAGTTCGCTGTCCGTTGAAGGAGTCGCCGCCGCTGAACCGGATTGTGCGTGCGCAAGACGGACATGGGCGGCTGCCGCAAAAATAAAAGTTAACGCTGCAAAGGCAAATATCAGGATACGTACTCTCGAGAGCAGATGATTCAGGTGCATTCCTTCCTCCTCGGTTCTGTGCGTCCGCGGACTCAATCACACGCAGCGCGACCTTCAGCCTTGCCGATCCAAGCATCGTGGGCAGAACTTTCCCACCCAGTGAAAGCGAAAAGAAAGCAGCATTTCGCCCTTCTTTTTCCCATGCGATAGAATGTGGCCGTCTACCATGCTCCCCATTCGCAAATCTTTATATCAGTTCGGGCTCTTTCTCGTTTTGTCAGTCTTCCCAATTTTCGTTTCTCAGGCACGGCAAGGTCCCTCTTTAGACCATGAGTCAAAAACGGCTTCCGCAGCGGGTCGAAGTACCTTTAACTCTTCTTGCGCGGGATGTCACGGGCTGGATGGCAGTGGCAGCGACAAAGCGGTCAACATTTCGGGGAACTCCAAAGCCCAGCATCTCTCCGATGCTCAACTGTCCAGCATCATTTCAAATGGTGTACCCGAAACCGGCATGCCGGCGTTCCACAGTCTCAATGAAAGACAGGTTCGCACCGTAGTCGGCTACCTGCGGTCGCTTCAGGGCCAGGCTGAGGGGAGCGTTCTTCCCGGCGATCCGAAACGCGGCAAAGAGATTTTCTTCGGCAAGGGCGATTGTTCGGCTTGCCACACCATTTCAGGCCAAGGTGGATTCCTCGGCCCCGATCTTACGGAGCACGGAGCCACTTCTTCAGCAGACAAAATTCGCGACGAAATCGTCAGAGCGCCGAGAGTACCGCCGATAGGCTATAGGACAGCTGCGCTCACGACAGACAATGGCGAACGACTTGAGGGACTCGTTCGGAATGAAGACAACTTCTCCGTGCAGTTGCAAACCAAGGATGGGAGTTTTCACTTTTTCAAGAAGACGGACCTGCAGGGATTCGAGCATCTGAACGGCTCCCTGATGCCGGCAGACTTTCGCGACCGGCTCAGTGACGGCGAACTCAATGACCTCGCCAGCTACTTGATGACTACTCCTGCGCCCGACAAAGCCGCACCTCCTCGTAAGAAAGGGGACGACGACGAATGAAACTTCGGATTGCCCTCTCCCTCACTTTGCTGGCCGTATTCTCCAACGCGGCTGTTGTTACGGCGCAGGAAAAGCGGAGCTTCAGACTTGAATCGCTCGCTCCAAAGTTCGCGGAACTCATCCCCAGCGATGCGAACCTGGAAACCGTTGCCACCGGCTTCGGCTTCACCGAAGGACCGATGTGGGACCCGGCGGGGTTTCTCTATGTCAGTGACGAAACCCTTAACAAGATCTTCCGCGTTTACCCGGACGGCAAGAAAGAAGAGGTGATCGCACTGGGCGACCCCGACGGCAACACGTTCGACCGTCGCCATCGCCTGATTGATTGTGCGAGCGTCTTGAGAGCGATCATCGAGGTAACTCCGGACGGCAAGTACAAAGTGCTTGCCGATCGCTATGAGGGAAAACGTCTTAACAGCCCGAACGACGTGATCGTCGGCCCGGATGACGCGCTCTATTTCACCGATCCGACGCTAGATCTTGTTAAGGGAGAAAAGCAGGAAATTCCGTTTCAGGGAGTCTATCGACTGGATGACGGCGGAAACCTGCGCTTGCTGACCCGCGACCCGGGCCAACCCAACGGACTAGCCTTCTCTCCCGACGGCAAAAAGTTCTATGTCGATGATGACAAGGAGCGGAATATCCGCGTCTACGACGTGGCAGCCGACGGAACGCTGAGCCATGGCCGAGTTTTCGGCGAAGAGCTTGGAGGCAAGGGCGACGGTGTCCCGGACGGCATCAAGGTCGATGACAAGGGTAATCTCTTCGTGACAGGGCCGAAGGGGATCTGGGTTTGGGACGCGAACGGAAATCACCTGGGCACGATCGTGATGCCGGAACAACCCGCCAACTTGACTTGGGGCGATCCGCAATACGACACGCTTTACATCACGGCGACGACGTCGGTGTATCGGCTGAAAACAAAGACCCGGGGCTTCGTTCCGTACCTGCAGCACTGATCTCCGTCTAACACCTCAGTGCGGCAGCGCGAAGCTGAAGACGTCGCTTCCGGCCGAAATTGCCACATACTGCACCCCGTCGACCGCATAGGTCATCGGAGACGCAGCGAATGACTGGCCGGTATTGAAGTGCCAGAGAGGCTGCCCGGTCCCAGCGTCAACGGCTTCGAGGGATTCGGCATCGTCAGCGAAGAAGACGAGTCCGCCCGCCGTCGTCATCGTTCCTCCCCACGAGTTGCCGTGACCCGCTTGCGGATACTGCCAGACCTTTTTCCCATCCGCAGGGGAGAGTGCTAAGAGAATCTTTCGTGAGTCTTCCCCCACGGGATGCTTTGTGCCCGTTCCATAGAAGGTCTCGCCCTGGGTGAACGGCTTCGGCTTCGAAAAGTAAAGATTGCAGTTCTCGAGAGCCATTACGTAAAAGAGGCCGGTGTTCGGATTGTAAGAAGGCGAAAACCAATTCGTGGCGCCAACAATGCCGGGGCAGATGTGCGTCCCATCTTTTGTCGGAATGAGACCGGAAAGTACTGGACGGCCCGAGCCGTCAATTCCGGTCGCCCAGGTCAACTTTTCCACGAACGGAGTCGCCCGCAGAAACTTGCCGTCGGTTCGATCAAGAACATAAAAGAAGCCATTTCGGTCGGCCTGCAGAAGCAGATGACGGACGGCGCCGTTCTCTTCCTTGTCTACCAATACGGGTGTTTCATTGGCGTCGTAGTCGTACAGGTCGTGGGGAGTGAACTGGAAATACCACCTCAATTTCCCGGTGTTGGGATCGATCGCCAGGACGCAGGCGGTGTACAAGTCATCTCCCGGCCGCGAGCTTCCGTCGAAATCTGGTGCGGCGTTACTGGTTGTCCAGTACACGGTGTCGAGTTCTGGATCGTAAGTACCGGGCATCCAAGTCGTGGCACCGCCATGCAAGTACAAATCACCGGGCCAACTCGCTGAGCCAAATTCTCCCGGGGCGGGAATTGTCCACAAACGCCACTTCAGAGTTCCCTTCCTCGCATCGTAGGCTGCGACAAACCCGCGCACTCCCGAATCTCCACCGGATGTGCCGACGATTATTTCGTCTTTGACGACGAGAGGTGCGCTGGTCGCTCCGTACTGCTTGACCTTGTCGGCGTACTCCACGTCCCACAGCAGGCTCCCCGAGCGAGCATCGAGGCAGAGCAAGTGGGCGTCATCGGTTTCCGAATACACATATTGTTCCCACACCGCGACGCCACGGCTCTTGTGGGCTGCGGCGTCGTCGAGCAGTCCGGAACTTACGGGCCGAGCATAGTGCCACAGAGTTCGACCGGTGCTGGCGTCCAGGGCAAAGACATCGTTGGCCGAGGTCACGTACATGACGCCGCGAATCACTACCGGCGTCGCCTCAAGCTTCTGAGAATTGCCGGGGTGGAAAACCCAGGCTGCCCGCAGTTGGGCGACGTTCGCGCGGTCTATCTCATGCAAACTGCTGTATCGCCGACCGGTGTAGTCGCCGTTATAGGAGGGCCAGTTCGCGCCCACCGGCCTTGTGAGCAGGTCTTCAGAGGTCACATGAAGTGCTGAACTGGAGTTGGCCACGGGTTCCTGTCCGAACAAAGCTGGCTCCGTCCACACCACCAGGAAGAAAAGAATGAGTGCTGAGGAGTACGGTTTCATCTCAATGTGTATCCTGGCCACCCAACTGAACCTCTTGCAGCGCGCCCCGGTCGACGCCGCTGTCGTCCAGGAGGTGGATCGACACTCGCGAAGCTTTTCCCGGCGAAGCAATCTCAGTCTCCAATGAGACTCGTTCGTTCGGACTTACCTCGGCAACGGGAGTCACAGCGGCCGCGTGTCCGTGTTCATCGTAAAGTCGCGCGACGATGTGCCCGGAATAAAAAACTCCGAAAGATCCCGAAAGGCTGATTTTGCCATTCTGCGTAGCCGTCGCTTTCAGTGGCCGAATCACAATTCCCGCGTCGGTGACGCCGTGGAATTCGCTCCCGGAACGCGTGGGGAACCACTCCGTCTCAAAACTACAGCTCTCGCCGGGACGCAATCGACACATCGGGCTATTAAGCTCAGCTTCCATGTAATAAGGGCTCGCATCCGGATCGGCACTCATCGACGGATTTCCGTCACCGTTCAGTCTCATTTCCGGGCCGTTGGTCCAGAAGATGACAGAAGCTTTTCCGGGATAAGGTTTGCTCGGTTCGTATTGAAAGCGCTCGACCATGGCGAACTGGCTGTTTCCGTCGACGACCGCCAGCCATCCTTCAGTTGAATCAAGCCACAATTCGGCAGCCATGTGAACATAGTGCACTGTGAAAAGATCGTCTCTCACCCGTACCGCCGGGTTCTCGGCGGGACCGAATCGGACGTGATAACGGTTCAAATAACTACTGGATCGGTTCGCCGGAGTGAACGTCCAGAAGTCGTGATTGATGTGTGCGGCTTGATCCGAGCCCGGTCCGCTCGGCAGAGAGGTGTCGTATTGAGAAACCGACTGCAACGACCACTCGAGTGTGTGCCCGGTTACGTTCTTCATGGACGCATGAAATGAAATCCGCGGCGAATCGGCGTCTAAACGGATCGTCCGTGTAAATTGAATGCCGGTTTGCGGATCGGACGGACTGGTCAATTCGACTTCGCAGCGCTGTCCCTCCGAGATTTTTCGAAACGTGAATTGCCCGTCATCCAGCACGTCAGAATTTCCGGCCCAATGTTGTTCATCGTTGCTGCCTTCAGGCAGGAGCCATAATTTGTCGCCGCCGTAATTGAACCACTGGCTGGAACTGGGTGGAAAATATTTGCCCGCCAACTTGGGATTGACGAACAGGTAGCCATGCCCCGCGAAGGTGACTTGCATGAGGCGACCACCATTCTGCGGCACGATGATCAACTGCACGCATCTGTTTGAAAGTTGCTGCGCTTGCCATCCCCTGTAGTCGACGGCCTCGATTCGGCAATCAATATTCTTCGGCGGATCCGATTGGCTGCAGGCAGAAGTAACGCCCCATGTCGTCAAGCCAATGAGAGAACAAAAGCCCACGCAGAAGGTTCGCAGTCGAATCGAAAGCGCAGATTGAAGTGTCATCATCGCTTTTTCCCTGGACAACGCCACCGCGGAATGAGAGTAGCACGCAACTTCGACGCGAATCGGTTGCGATAAACGAAATGAATCCCAATAAAACGAAAGATTTCGATTTGCGTCAAGAAGATTCTGTGATATACCAGCGGTCACACGCAGGCTCGTAGAGCGCACTCAACGCAAAAATGTCCAAGACCCTCCTGTTCTTGTTGCTGCTGATATCGGCCAATCTTCCGGCTCAGGAGCGCACGGTTGACGCCACCTGGCTGCATCGGTTCTTGCCGCAACTGAACGAGGCGAAGGCGGATCTGTCCTCCGCAACCTGCCATTACAAGCCAATTTTTGGCGCAGGTGACACCGGCAATCGGATTCTGCGCAGCGTTTCTCGTTTCGGTGAAGTCACGGTGGACGTTCGCGGGAACTGCCAGAGCGTTCTCTACGATCGTGAGGAAGAAATCTATTTTGTTCTGCAGGGAACCGGCAATTTGCTGTACGGCGACGAGACGCATTCCGTGCGCGCGAACGACTTCACCTACCTGGCGCCAGGTGTAAAGCAAGGGTTGGCCAACAACTCCGGCCAGCCATTTCGAGTCCTGGTGATGGGCTTCAGAATCCCGTCGCGCGTTGTGCTCAGCGCGGTGCCTCAACACGCTAGGATTGTGAATCTGGATGAGGTGAAAGAGGAACCGGTGCAAGGCCATCCCACCTCAGTGTTGTACAAGCTGCTGGCGGGTCCGCGAAACGGAAAGCGCGACGCGATCGACGACGCGTACGTGATCACCAGCTTTTTCTGGATGGACTTCGCACCGGGTGGAACAAACTTCCCGCATCATCACGAGACCGCGGAAGAGATCTATCTCGTGGTTGATGGAGAAGGAGGAATGGTCGCAGGAAGCGGGATGGACGGAATTCAGGGCCGCTACCCTGCCAAGGCAGGAGATGCTTACTATTTCCGCCCGAACTGCACAGTGGGTTTTTACAACCAGGACAAGCCGGGCGCCAAAGCCCACATTCTCGCTGTACGATCGCGGATTCCTCTCAGCAGCGAGGATGATTGAAAAGAGCCTTCGCCGAGGATGCGCAAGGAGATTGATTCACGTTCGCACGACTGGAACTATTCCATCAGGAGGCATCGATGCCGATGCGGAACTCTAGCCGGAGATCATTCGTAAAACTGCTGGCGGCCACCCCGCTGCTAACCCAGATTGCCGCGCGCGACCTGTACGCGCAAGCTGCGTCCGTTGTCGGCCGGGATCCACGACAGAATGTGTACACCCGGCTTGGTGTGAAGACAGTAATCAACTGTCGCGGGACGTGGACCTATCTGAGCGGCTCGCTCGAATTTCCCGAAGTTCGCGAGGCCCAGGTGGAAGCCGCACGGCACTTTGTCAACATGCTCGAGTTGCAGCGCGCCGTCGGCAGGCGCTTGGCCGAACTGACTGGCGCTGAATCCGGCATCGTCACTTCCGGCGCCGCAGGCGCCATGGCCGCGGCCACCGCCGGATGCATGGCCGGCACTGACGACAAGCACATCTGGCAACTTCCCGACACCACCGGCCTGAAACATGAAGTAATCATGGTCGGCGGGCGCAGCGCCTTTGATAGCGCCATCCGGTTGACTGGGGCCAAACTGGTTCTCGTGTATTCCCCTGAAGAACTCGCCAACGCAATCAACGAAAACACGGCAATGATCTACACCACCGATCTCGGGGACAAACTCAAGAAAGACTTGTCGATCGCCAAAGAACACAAGGTCCCGATGTTGCTTGACGACGCCGCCGGCATCCCGCCTGTTGACAATGCTAAGCTCTACGCCCGCATGGGAATTGATCTGTACTGCTTCTCCGGGGGAAAGGGGCTCCGCGGTCCGCAGTGCAGCGGACTGCTGCTGGGGCGCAAAGACTTGGTTGAGGCCGCTCTGTTGAATTGTGCTCCGCGGGAAGGAGCCGTTTGCCGCCCCATGAAGGTTGGCAAAGAGGAGGTCATTGGGTGCCTCACCGCGCTCGAGACCTGGCTGAAGCTGGATGATAAGAAGCTCTACGCCGAATGGAACGAGCGCATCGATCGCATTCGAAAGCTGGTGGAGACCGTGCCTGGAGTCAAAACCGATACATTCGTTCCAGACGACGGCAACCGTTATCCCACACTGAGGATCTACTGGGATCAGAAAGGCTGGCAATACAAAATCTCCGACTGTGTGCAGGAACTGCGTTCCGGCAATCCCGTCATCGAAGTGCTCGGAGCCGACAATCCCAGCCTGGTCACAGCAGTTCGCGAGGGCAATCCGAATCCGAATCGGAAGGAACTCAAGGCGCCCGACCACATCGAACTTGTTTCGATGACCATCAAGCCGGGAGAAGAGATCATTGTGGGACAAAGACTGCGAGCCATCTTAACCGCTGCTCAGAAGAAGACCGCAGCCTAGACACACGAGGTCGTCTTGAGAACTCTCCCTGCAAAAGTCGGTTTGGAATTGCTCGCCGCATTCTTGTTTTCCTCGACGCTTGCAGCGCAAGAGCGCGTTCGCGCCGTTGTCCCGGAACCAGCGATCGCTCCCACGAATCGCTTGTACTCGCCCGGGGTAGACGCCGGTGACTACCTTTATGTCTCCGGACAAGGCCCCCGGAAACCAGACGGAAGCTTACCCACAAGTTTTCATGACCAGGTCAGGCAGGTCCTCGACAACGTTCAAGCAATCGTGAAATCTGCCGGGCTGAGTATGGACCACGTGGTCTACATCCAGGTGTACGTGGAGGACATGGCCAAGTACGCGGAACTGAAGAAGGCGATTTCTGAATACTTTGGAAAATCTCAACCTGCGCAGTCCGTGCTGGGCGTTGCTCGCACTCCCGACTCGTCGATTGAGATCAACGCCGTTGCGGTCCGCAGTCTTGAGGACAAGAAGCCCGTTTATCCTCCGAATTACAAGTCCGAAGACCCGGCTCCCCCAGGGATGCTTACTCATGACCGCCTGTTTGTCTCGAGCATGGCGGGCGCCGATCCTGCGAGCGGAAAAGTTCCCGATGATCCGGCATCCCAAGTAGATCTCGCACTGGACCGCCTAGAGGCGGTAGTGAAGGCGGCAGGCCTCGAACTTAAAAACATGGTCTTCGTGAATCCGTATCTAACAGCCGAGATTCCGATGCGCGTAATGAACGAACGTTATGCGCGCCGCTTTGAGTTCGGGAATACGCCGGCCCGCGCCACAATCGAAGTGTCGAGTCTTCCCCCTGGCGCACACATCGAGTACACGGGCATAGCTGTGCGTGATCTCACCCAGCGAAAAGCTGTGCGCCCGAAGAATATGCCTCCGAGCCCTACTGCGAGTCCGTGTGTCTTCGCCGGCGACACGCTCTATTGCTCCGCCAAAGACGGTTTTATTCCGGGTCCGCACGGCGGTGTTTACGCCACGAGCACGCAACATCAACTCCGGCAGACGATGCGCAATCAACTCGACAACCTGGAAGAAGCCGACATGAAGTTCGATCAGGTGGTAGCCACCACCGTTTATCTCGATAATCTTGCGGATTTATCTGTGTTTGACGAAGTGTACGCCCAGTATTTCGGCTCTTTGCCTCCGGCGCGAAGCACCGTCCAGCAAATCGCACCGACGGAGCGCAAAGCCGATAAGGATGATCACTTTCCAGGGTTGGAGCAGGTCTCGCTGATTGCGGTACGCGGTCGAAGTAGTCGTTAAAAATCGACTTCGCAGCACCGTGTACAACAGCGGCAACCGGCATCAATTCCGTGCTTGACAGATTTCCATGCAGTGGAATATGTTTTCGCGCCATGGGAGTGGTGTTCGTATCGCGCTCAGTCTAGTTCCAAGTAGGAAACAGTCCAGCGTGAATGTGTAGATGGGGTTCCAGAAAATCTAGCGTGCACGGGCGGACCGTCGACTCAGACTGTCGCCCGGGGAGATTGGTGATGCGAAATGGTCACAGGTTTTTCGTCCCGATTTTCGTCGTCGTGTCGATGCTGGTGCTCCCCGGTATGCTGCTCGCCGATGTTACCGGGTCGATTACGGGCGTGGTTCGTGATCGTGGGCAGGCAGTGCTTACGGGCGCTCGCATAACAGTCACCAACGTGCAAACTAATCTTACTCAGGCAATCACCTCCGGGGCTGACGGCTCGTATCACTTCCTCGCCTTGCCGGCAGGAACCTACCGGCTCACCGCGACTGCCGCCGGTTTCCGTCCCTATTCTGCGACGGACATCACCCTCCAGGTGAACGATCAACTCCGCATCGACATCACTCTAGACGTGGGGACGGTCAACGAGGAGGTCAACGTTTCCGCGGATGTAGTTCGTGTGGAAACGGAAAGCACGCAGTTGGGGGATGTGATCGATTCGAAAAAAATGCTTTCTCTGCCGCTCAACGGGCGCAGCTACCTTGACCTGTTGGGGCTGCAGGCTGGAGTGGCGCCCGGTACCGCGGGCACGATCGGGGGCGACCGGCCGGTCTCGGGATACATTGAAAACGCGGGCAATATCTCCGTTAACGGCCAGCGCGAGACGGCCAACGCGTTTCTCGTAAACGGTGGCGATGTCAGCGAGGGGCGCAACCTGGGCGCGGGACTGGTTCCCAATCTCGATTCAGTTGAAGAATTCCGCCTGATCACCAATAGTTTCGACGCCGAATACGGGAAGTTCAGCGGCGCGGTGATGAACGCCATCACCAAATCGGGCACCAACAGGTTCCACGGCGATGTCTTCGAGTTCCTGCGCAATGACAAACTGGATGCCGCCAATTTCTTCACGCCCACCAAGTCCGAACTCCGGCGAAATCAGTTCGGCTTCGCTATTGGCGGGCCGTTCTGGAAAGACAGGCTGTTCTGGTTCAGCGATTATCAGGGAACAAGACAGGTACAGGGCGCCGAGACCGGCATCGTGTTCGTGCCGCCGGCCGCCGAGTTCCAGGGCAACTTTGGCCCGGGAGCATTGACCGGCTCCGTCGATGGCGGCCCTGCCACCAATTGTCTCAGCGCCTACGCCCCCTGCGTCGATTGGCCTGCGAGGCTTTCACAGCGGTTGGGTTATACCGTGACCAACGGTGAGCCATACTGGACTGCCGGCTGCAACACATTGGCCGACGGTCAGGCCGGTACGTGCGTATTCCCCGGGGGGGTGATCCCCAAGCAGGCGTGGTCACCTGCGGCGGTCGGAATCCTCCCGTATATCCCGATGCCAAACCTTGATCCGGTGGCGGGTACGTATTCAAGCAACAGCCAAAGGAATACCGTTACGGACAACAAGATCGGAGAGCGGGTTGATTTCAACAACCGAAAGACTGGCAACTGGTCTTTTTATTACCACTATGACGATTCGACCGTTCTCAGCGCTCTGCCGAGCGGCGGATCAAGCGTGCCAGGCTTCGCCGCGCAGACGCCGACGCGGGCGCAAGAGTTCGTCATCAGTAACACTAAGACTCTCGGACCTAGCGCGGTGAATGAGGCGCGTGCGACCTTCTTCCGAACGGCTACCCACCTGGACAACCCGAAGGGTGGCTCTGCGTCGCTTTCCTCTCTCGGTTTCGTGACCGGTGCCGGTACCCTTGGGATTATCCCCGATGCCACTCCCGGATTTGCGGAGTATGTGCCCCAACTCTACTTCAATAGCTTCGCTATTGGCGCACCCCCTTTGATCACGTTCCAGCCCAATAACACCTACATGGTATCGGACGGCTTTTCCAAGGTAGTGGGAAGGCATACCCTTAAGTTCGGGGGAGAATTCCGCTATCTGCAAGTCAACGAACGCAACTTGGCCAGCCCGGACGGGGCTTTTATCTTCGACGGCAGCGTGACCGGAGTCGATTTCGCCGACTATCTGATTGGAGCGCCTACAGGGGGTGGGGGGGGCTACACCCAGGCGGCATTACAGCTCCTGGATTCCCGCACGCGCTACGGGGGCGCCTACGCGCAAGACTCCTGGAAGGCAACACCCAACCTGACGCTCAACCTCGGCGTGCGCTGGGAAGTGAGCATGCCCTGGTATGACACGCAGGGCAAAATTGAGACCTTCAATCCCGGAGAGCAATCGGTCCTTTTCCCCAATTCTCCTAAAGGCTGGGTATTTCCCGGCGACCCGGGCATTCCCAAGACGCTTGCTCCCACCAGATACAACAACTTCAGTCCGCGCCTTGGGCTCGCATATTCGCCCGATTTCACGGACGGAGTTTTGGGCAAAGTTTTTGGCGGACCGGGCAAGACCAGCATTCGCGCATCGTACGGCATCTACTACACTTCGGTTGAGGATCTGAATCTTTTTTTCGAAGTGGCAGATGCCCCGTTCGGCTTGTACTGGACCAGTCCGGGTCCCGTTTTGTTTGAGGAACCTTTTCGAAATCGGCAGGACGGATCCACCCAGAACGAGGGGCAACGCTTCCCGTTTACCCTGCCGACTCCGGGCAGTCCGGCAAATAAGACTCTGAGCTTCGCGACTTTCGAACCGCTCTCGTACTCACCCGGCTACGACATTCACAATAAGCTTCCGTATGCCGAGCACTTCAACTTTTCCATCCAGCGCGAACTGACCAGATCGACGGTGCTGACGCTGGCGTACGTGGGAACCGAAGGGCATAGGCTTATCGCCCAGACCGAAGCCGCCCCGGGCGATGCGGCGCTGTGCATGCAGCTCACTGCGCAAGGCTATACCGATGCTTCAACGGGAGCCGTCGGATGCGGTCCGCTAGGCGAGCAGGACACGTACACGCTTGGCAGCAACACGGTTTACGGCACCAGGGATACCCTGCTCAACCCGAATTACTGTCCGGCCGCGCAAACCTTGTGCTATGGCTTTGGCAACACCTTTACAAAGCTGGTAGCTAATTCGATTTACAACGCCGGACAGGTCACATTGGAACGCAAGGCAGGCGATGTAACCTTGCTGGCCGCTTACACGTTCGCCAAAGCCCTGGATGATTCCTCAGCCTTTGGCGAGTTGATCAATTTCTCGAATGCCAAGCTGAGCCGCGGGCTCTCAACCACCGACGTGCACCACAATTTCGTGGGCAGCTACGTTTGGGCCATACCCTTCGATCGGGCCTTTGCCCGCTTGCCAAGACGCTTGACGCGCGGTTGGCAGGTACAGGGTATCACCCGCTTCGCCAGTGGTTTCCCCATCCTAATGCACCAGAGCAAGGGGGACGCGTCGCTTGTCGGCAGCCCGTCTACCGACATGCCGAATCTGGTCGGACCAATTCACATTGAAAACCCGCGCAACACAAGTACGTTCACCTATTTTGACCAGAGCGCATTCGCCAAGAACACGTGCTCTGGCCCTACAGACCCTAACTGCGGAACTTTCGGGACGGCCAACCGCCGGTTCTTCCATGGCCCGGGCATCATCAACACCGACTTCGGGTTGCAGAAGACCATCCCCATCACGGAAGCCACATCGTTCGAGATCCGCGGTGAATTCTTCAACATATTTAACCACGCACAATTCACCAATCCGGGCGGAAACATCAGCAGTTCGGGCTTTGGAAATGTCACCAATGCTCGCGATCCGCGCATCGGCCAGGTGAGTGCGAAGTTTATCTGGTGACGTAGGAACAGAACAGACATGCGGCTCGGCGGATCGACGTCCGGGCCGCGAAAGACCGGAGCCCCAACGTTCAGAAGACGGAAACTCGGCCGTCCGCCGGAATCAGCGTGCTAGGCTGTGGTCATGATGGTCCGGCTGGTTCTGCTGTTCATGATTGCAGCGCCGTGTGTTGCGCAAACGGCTGAAGGTTACCGCCGAGACGCGACCGGCTTCGCGCGGCAAAAATCCTGGGATCAGGCCGTCACGAACTATCGCAAGGCACTGGAACTCGAACCCAAGGATGCCTTGACCCACTACAATCTCGCCCTCGCCCTGAAATACAAAGGCGACGCGGCGCATGCAGTTGAAGAGTTCGAGACGGCAGTGCGCCTGAAACCGAAGTGGTCTGATGCACACTATGGATTGGGCGCCACCAGATACGATTTGCACGATCAAACCGCTGCGCTCAAAGAATTGCGCACTGCGATAAGTCTCAACCCCGCCCATGGCGCAGCGCACCGCATTCTGGCGCGCATTGATCTGGAGCAAAACAATCCTTCCGCCGCCAAGAGTGAACTGCAGCGCGCGATCGCCTCGAAACCTTCGGCCGATCTGTACCTCGAGCTAGGGCTCGCGGAAGGGCAACTCGGGAACCTTTCGGGCGCCGCGGCCGATTTTCGCCATGCCCTTCAGCTGAATCCGCGGCTCGCAACCGCGCATACGTTGCTGGGCGTGACCTTGCGTCGGCAAGGCGATCGCACCGGCGCTCTTACGCAATTCCGCAGAGCGGTAGAGATCGATCCCGATGACCCGCAGGCACAACTGAATCTTGGCAAGGAACTTAAAACCGGCGGTGATTTGACGGGTGCAATCGCAGCCTTCAAGCGCGCCGTTGAGCTCAAGCCTGACTTCGAGGATGCACACTACAATTTGGGTCTCGCGTTGCGCACTCAGGGCCAGACCGACGCCGCACAAAACGAATTGCGAGAGATCAGCGGCCTGCGCCAGTTCCGCTCGCGTCTTGCCGAAGCGAAAATGCTGACTCTTCAAGGCGTGGATGCTCTCAAACAGCAAAAGCTTGATGATGCCCTGGCATTCTTTCAGAAGGCGATCGACAAAGGTCCTGAATTGCCTACCGGTTACTACTACCTGGGCGTAATTTGGGAGCGCAAGGAAGATCCTGCTCAAGCCCAAGCAGCCTTCGAAAAAGCACTTGAGATCAAACCAGATTACGCGCAGGCCCACTCAGGCCTCGGCTTGCTGTACTGGCGTCAAAATGACCGGTCGGCCGGCCTTAAAGAGTTCCAGCAAGCGGTCATGTGCGATCCCGACTTGGCTGAGGCACACTACAATCTCGGATTGGCGTTGATGCAGTCGGGAAATCTGGACGAAGCTGCGCGCGAACTGACCGATGCTATCAGCGTTAATCCGGACTACATCGATGCGCGCGTGCAACTGGGGCTGGTACTCAGCCAGAAGAACGATGCGACCGGCGCCGCAAATGTCTTCCGTGACCTCGTGCGTCGAGATCCGAGTTTCGCCGAAGGACACAACAATCTGGGCCTCGTATTGCTCCAGTCCGGCAATGCCCGGAAGGCAGAGACGGAGTTCAAAGAGGCAACGCGGCTGAAGCCAGGCTACGCAGAGGCTCACTACAACCTCGCCCTGGCGCTCCGTCAGGAAGGCAAGAAGGCGGACGCACAGCGAGAACTCGAAAAGGCGTATCAGCTCGCCCCGGACTTAAGGAGTCTTCCCCTTCCATGAGCGCCACGTGGACGGGCGGCTGGGGCGCTGCTTGGCGGCCCGCCTTTCGTTCCCCTGGATTCACTTGAGCTGGATTCACTTGAGAAAGATACGGCTGGGCCAGCCGCGATCAGACAAGTTACTCCCTGGTCCCGAACTATCGCAGTACAAACTCCAAGTGCTTCTTCTGGTGTCGCTTAGGGGTCAGCAAGCCATCTTTTCTCTCTCTCAGTTGCACCGAAGTTGTACCGAGAAATTCGGTCGGTTATGAATGGCGGAGAGAGTGGGATTGTGCTTGCCGCAAATTCAAAAATCACATTGAAGATGCAAAAATCGATCTATCGGCCTGCAGTTGCAGTGATTTAAAAACATTCCGCTGTGAAGTTCAACGAAGTCCGACGAAGCCCACAGCAGCCCAAAAACGACTCATCATAACCGAAAATAGTAACAAATAGTAACAGGAATTCAGCTGCGTCACGGTGGAATATCCAGAATTTGTATTTGCCTACTCTTTTTCCAGATACTCCTCGGGCACATCATCCTCCGGCACCTCGTACGTACGGACTTCCTTCTCGTCTGCTTCCACGTATCAATCACTGCGTGCGGCAGACTCATAAATTGTTTCAGTGTGAAGCGCCGGGCACGGATCTTTTGAGCAGGACCCAACCAGGCAAACAAACTCCTCTTCATACAGCACCGAACAAAATCGGCATCTCATTGTCGAAACCGCATCGCGGATGTTCAGATTGCACGGCATGGACAATGTCGCCGTCGCCGACATCATGAAGGAATCCGGCTTTACACATGGCGGATTCTACAACCACTTTAAATCCAAAGATGAGTTGGCGGCTGAAGCTATTGCTTCTGCGTTCGATGTTGTCGCAAGTGATTTATCGGAAAAGCTTGCATCCGGGAAGCATCCACAAGAATCGCTATCATCGTTCGTCGCTCAGTATCTTAGCTCTACGCATCGCGACACTAAATCTGGAGGATGCCCAGGACCAGCCTTGTCCGTCGATGCCGCGCGAGATGGAAAAACCGCTCAAACTGCTTTCGTCAAAGGCATTGAAACCTATCTCGATATAATCGCCGCGCACATGGGTGGAGACGAGCAGGAAGCAAGGCAACAAGCTATAGCTTTGTTTAGTGGCTTAGTGGGCGCAATGATACTGTCCCGTGCCGTTAAAAACAGTGATCCGACACTTTCCGACGAACTACTCAGCTCAACACGGAAAAGTTTAAAGCTGAAAAAGTGAAATATGCCGACAGATTGCATTCCGGCTCGCTGAATTTTCCTCAAAACCAAAAGGAGTCCATCCATGGGAACACACATCAAATCGACCGCCAGCGACGGCCACAATTTCGGTGCCTATCGAGTCGATCCAGCGGGAACGCCCAAGGGCGGAATCGTCGTCATTCAGGAAATCTTCGGCGTTAATCATCACATCCGCTCAGTCGCTGACCGTTTTGCTGCGCTCGGCTACGTCGCGATTGCGCCGGCCCTGTTCGATCGCATTGAAGCGGGGTTCGAATCCGGCTATTCGCCGGAAGAAGTGCAGCGCGCAAGGCGCTTTGTCGCCAACAATCCACCAATGCAGGCCTGGATGTTGGACGTCGCTGCCGCACGCGAGGCGATCGCTGACGTCGGCAAGATCGCGGTCACCGGCTTCTGCCTCGGCGGAACGCTGAGCTATGGCGCGGCGACCAATCTGCCGGGCTTCTCGGTGGCAGTCGGCTATTACGGCGGCCACATCGTCAGGATGGCCGATCAGTCCCCGAAAATCCCGACCATGCTGCATTTCGGTAAGTTGGACGCGCACATCCCGATGAGCGACGTCGAGACGATCAAGTCGAAGCAGCCGTCGGTCGAGGTCTACACCTATGACGCTGATCACGGCTTCCAGTGCGACGAACGCGATAGCTTTGCCCCCGAAGCAGCTCAAATCGCTTGGGGCCGCACCCTGCGCTTCATCGACAGCCACATGTAAGATGATCGTCAGCGACAACGGCACGAAACTCACGTCCAACGCCGTACTCGCATGGTGTGGGGAGATCGGTGTGGAGAAAAGACAGGAAACCTATTGAGGGCTTGCCAAGCCATTTAGTGAATGATAAAGGACGTTATCGCCAGCAACGCGCGCAATTGTCAGCCCCCAAGTTCTTTAAGCCGCATCGCATGCCACTGAGATTTCGAATCGATCATTGACCGCTTCTCTGAGGGTTTGCTTGCAGCCGATGTACCGTTCTGTCGTTTGTACCGAGGCGTGGCCAAGCAGAAACTGGATCTGTTCGAGTTCGCCTCCACATCCGTGGCAGAGGCGTGCGCACCTGCGACGAAGATCGTGAGCTGCCAGATTGCCTACGCCGGCCCGCTTGGCGCAGCGTTTGACCGCATACCAGGCTACGTTCGCTGTCACTCCAGCATCTTGTCGCGCTCCATTCTTCAAAACACGTCTGAACACTTTTTCTTCGTTCACACCCGAAAGGCGGAGCCAGGCATCTACAAGCCCCCTGCACCAATTTGGCATAGGCACGGTTCGTATCCGTCCGCCCTTTGCCCACCAAGTCGACTATGACCCAGTGGTTCTCCCTCAATTGCAACTGACCCAATCTCAGACCCACGACTTCCGAACGTCGCAAGCCACACCCGAGCAGCAATCCGAGCATTGCACCGTCTCTTCTACCTTGCAGAGTGTTTTGCGCAACAGCATTCAACAGCTCTTGTGCCTGATTGATGTCAGCCAATTGCCGATCTTTCGCCCCAGCCGCTTGACTCCTTTAACTCGCCGGATGCCAGTCACCAGCTCCGGGCTCAGCCAACCGCTCTCAGTAGCCTCATCGGCCAGCCGCCGGATCGCGGTGAGATGTAGGTTGATCGTAGCGGCTGATAGGGAACGACTTTCCAGGAACGACCGATAACGCATCAAGACGGACCGGTTAAACCCCAATCGAGGCTCGCCGCAGTACCAAACGATGAATCTTTCGATGGCGTACCCATAGCTTCGCCGCGAGTGTGGAGAAGCAAGCGTATTGAGCACGGCGGCTTTGGATTGTTCCAGTTCAGGGATTGTAAGGGCCGCAGAACAACTGACAAATTTGCGTTGATGTTTCTTGGACATAGGAAACGGCTCCTTTTCAGCCGCCTCCAGAGTTTCGTGCTCGCGGAAGGCAAGCACGAATGAGCCGTGCCGGCAGCGAGTCCCATTTCCCTTGAGAAAAAAGTCAGATTGTTGATGCGATGTATTTTGTCGGGTTAGAAAGCCAAACAGGGGAGTGAACTTTGACATCCACGGATAGCGGCCTCGCTCCGCGTCTTAGACCGCACGCTAGTGGTTACTTCCCATGTTCCCCTTTTATGGCCTCAAGACGAAGTACCAAAGACTGCCCGGATTCCCTCCTGCTTGCCGACGATCCAGCCGGGTTAAGGTCCCCGAAAATAAACTCTGTTTGCCTATCCCGGTCTGATTAGTCCAACAGAACAGGGCGCGGCTCGCATCGTACGCATCAGTGAACCGCCTGCTGCGATTAGGACTTTGCAACCGTGTTGTGACAAGCTAAACTCGGATTCCCCATGGAGGCCACGCCGGAATTCGTAGTCACATCAGCAATCGCGAGCCTTCGTACGTTCCTAACCCGTCCAGGATCCAGACATGCTTTCTTGCTTGGGCGCGGTGGTTCGGGCAAGACCTCGGCGTTGCGCTACCTCGCGGCAAGTCTTCGTCGGGAGAAGTATCTCGTCACCCTTGTGCAGCTTCGAGAGATCCAAACCAGAGACCAATTAGTTGTACAGGTCGTCCGTTCTCTGCTTGGAGAGACGAACCTAGGCCCTGCAAAAGGAGATCCCGAAATTGAAGCGCTCACGCGGATTCGCGACCAAGTTGAAGGGCAATTCACCGTTTCACAGAGACTATCGGCAGCACCGGACATACTGGACAGACTGGTCAACCTAACAACGGAACGTCTGGAACTGAATCCCCGTGCATATTTTCTTTTTGACGGCCTCGATGAATCTCAAAATGCCGCGGAACTTGCACTAGCAATCGAGGAGCTCGCCGAGACCCTAAGCTCGAGTACTCTTGTGGTCGCCTCCCGCTCCTCACCACTCGTTGATCGCCTTCTCCATCGATCCGTTTTTGACACATTCAGCTTGCCGGGTCTTACCCCGGCTGAGTCGACGGACCTGCTTCGCCAATTGTTTCCCGACCAGGCGGTACCACCGCGCGTGTTCGAACAAATGATTTCGGTGGCTAACGGCAGTCCATTGGTTTTGAACCTACTCGCATCCGTGTTCCGCGAGAGTGGTACGCTCGTCTCTTTCGACGAGCGCGACATAAACCGCACGCTGCTCGAAAGGATTGTGATTGGACGGCTCGGTTCAGATCAAGCCGGTGACGACGCGCGGGTGCTTCTGGCCCTTGTGGTCCTGCTTCAGCCCGTATCTACTGCACACCTGGTTGACATTTCAGGCTTGAACGAGCAACGTTCGGGAGCTGCGCTCCAGAAGCTGTCTGGATTGTCGGCACTCATATACTCGAGTGGAACTGCGTGGGAGTTCCCAGATGCAGCTTTCCGGCAGTACTATATCGAAGAATACATCGTCCGAGAAGAGATTGACGTAAGCACACTGCAGTTCGGTGATGAAGCAGCGGAGCGGGACCTTCTCCTAAAAGCCACGTTCATACCGCCTCGTGACCTGCACTTCATCACCTCGGGAATCAAGACCGTCGTACTAGGGGATCGCGGTTCGGGGAAAAGCGCCATCTATTGCGCATTACACGATCTTGCCAACGCTGAGGCCTCTGACCATACCCCACACCAACTAGTGATCGCAGCTTCACAAAACCCAGCGTCCTTTGTCCAGCAAATGACCGCCGATGATTCCGCCACCTCATCGGCGGACGGATTTAAGGCAATTTGGCTTCTGTACTCAGCCGCACTGGCGGCTCGCGACATTCATCCCTCCGGGAATGCCGCCGATCAGAACCGACGATCGTTCTTGAAAGACGGACGCACACTTCTGCGACGCATAGGTTGGGATAAGTCGATTCAAGACGAGGGTCGAATGTCACGTTGGATCGCGGCTCTCCGATCCGTACTACCAGAAAAAGTGACTTTAAAGCTCGGTCCAATCACGGTAGAGCCCAATCTGGTCCGCCGTGGCAAATTGTGGCAGGGGAATGACATTAGGATCGATGACTTCATAGATTTGACGGACCGCTTTTTGCAATCCACAGGGCAACGGTTGCTCATTGTTTTCGACCAAATCGATGAAGCTTTTAAGTACCAAAGGGACAAACAGGAAGCCCTCGTGCAGGGCCTTTTCCTCGCAGAAGCATTTCTTTCTTTGAGACGGCGCATACGATTAGTCGTACTTCTGCGCACGGATTTGTTCGAGGTCTACGATATACAGGAAAAGAATAAGTTCGTCTCTCGAACCGTGCGTCTCGATTGGACCCGAGAAGATCTAGACCGACAACTTGCTCAGAGATTGTTTTTGAATCCGAGTCTGCAGGGGATAATCGATTCGTTGAAATGTCCGTCCCTTCGAGCTAGCTCCCTAGCTCAAATTCAGCTTCGGATAGTGTTTCCGCTAAACGTTGAAGGTAAGGCCTTTGAGGAATGGCTGTTTGAGAGCCTAAGAAACGGGAAGAGTCAAGTGGCCCCTCGTCAGATTATTTTGTTCTTGAATCTTGCCAAAGGCAGCGCGAAAGACCTCCCGATGCGTCGTCAGATACCGCTCATAACTGAGAAAGACGTCGCGGATGCGATGACGAGCCTTTCTGAACTTAGTTATCAAGAGGTGATCAGCGACTTTAGGGTGGCGACTTCGTTCGTCAGGAATTGCCGAGCCGGAAAGATCATGGAGTTTGACCTGGACAAAGTCGAAACGCTTTTCGACGAGGCTGAAGGTGCTGTCGCTCTTCAGTTAGAGAGATTGGAACGGCTGGGCTTTATCGAACGCACGATTGTTCGCGAGGGCGATTCACTCCTTTCGCGCTTTCGAATTCCACGTCTCTTTACTCGTTGCTGGTCAGGATGACACCGCCATGGCGGAATACGGTAAAGCCGTCCGGCTGGAGCCCCATGATTACGCAACGAGCTCGATCTAAAGATGATTTCTTGCGCTGCAGGTACGACGAGCACGCTAATTAAGCATGGAACTATGCCAGATGGCCATATGACCGGCCCGAGTAACGGACTGGGGTGGATGTGAGCATTTCGAAATGGGCCCGAAGTCGGCTTCGGGAAAGTTTGGAGCATCCTCGGCGCTCTGGTGGCAAGGTGGCAATGCAGGCAAGCCATCGTCTGCCGCAGCTTCTTTCTCTCGCCGTCGATTGTAGGGAATGATATCGTCCTTTATCATTCACTATCCCGACTAAAAGACGACCGCAAGAAAAATGCAGATGCGATCGAATTCTGCGAAGTCGACGATGCTGTCTCGGCAATCTTCGCGAGGTAGTCGAACGCCGGCTTTGCCGACCCTCGGGAGGGCGCAACCGTAGTGGATGGATCAGCCTGTGGGCACCAGTCGAAATCGCGACCCGCATTCAGTAAAACACTTGCCGACTTCAGAGGAGTAATTTCCCGAAGGCCGTTTCTAGGCCGCAAGGCGCGAGGATTCCGGATACTTTGGAAGCAGCAAGCGCAGACCGCATTCTTCGACTGGGCAAAATGACAGCATCTCCATGCCCCTGCATCGCGAGCGGCGTACGAGAAGGAACACAGTACAACTCGCTAGAGATCAAATGACTCAACGCTCGAGATGGTGGCATTTCCTGCGTAGAATCTGCCTTCCGAAAGTTCGGAAAGACCTATGCCGTATCGATTCGTGTTTGTCACTTCTTGAGCAAGTCGTCCAGAGCATAGCCTAGGATCGCTGCAAACACCCAACCGACAATGATCAACAACCACCTCATCGTTGCGAGACGCGTATAGTCGAGTTGCGTCAGCTGGCGCGTTAACCGCCAGCGCTCGAAAACACGGTTGAATCTCGCCACCACACCCCAGTCGGGCAACAGCGCAAACTCATTGGCCTGGGGATCCGGCGTCCACGCACTGTCCTGTCCCATTTTCACAACTGGCAGCACATTCTCAAGCGTGTACACCGCCGGGTTAAACGGAATCAGAGGATCTGAACCTTTTGGTTCTGTCTCTTTCATCGCCTTCATCCGCGCTGCGCGCCAGAAAACAAGCGAACCCACGGTCCAGAAGGGAAGAACAAAGAGCAGCACTTCCCAGGGTTGCTCAATGATTTGATCGCTCACAAAACTGACCGGCCGCCAGAACGACTGCCGGGCCTCCTGCCGCTTGTATGCGTAGACGACGTGCCTAGCACCGTCATCATCGCCCATCGCTTTCAAATATCTTGCAAGCTGCATCCACGGCTGCGCGCTATGCACATTGTCTTTCGACTGACGTCGAAGCCAACAGAGACGACTCTCAACATCCAGCTTCATGCGATCCCCGTACTGCCTCCCGGCGACCTGTTCCGCTGTTGCCGGTTCTTGAGCCACGAGTTCTTGATACACGAAACCGTCCAGTTGAAGCTTGCCCGGCATCGGCCAACTCTCCTTGTTGTCATGGAACGACCCCACACTGGCTCCCGCAAGATCCAACTCCGCATAATGCGGATGGAAGATGTCGGCATAAACCATCCTCTTTCCCACCTGCATCTGCTCGCATATCAGCTTCCCGAAGGGTCCAGCCCTCCAGCAATCGAAGTCACCTTCAATTTGCGCTCCAATAAAACGCAGATCTCCTCGCGCTGAGAAATAGCGGGTTGCCCCCGGGGCATCGGCGCCACCAAACTGAACACTGCCCGAGATTCTGGCGCGATCCGCAATCATCGATATTGGAGTTCCCTGTAGTGTCGAATGTGAGAGATCTAAGTCACCCCCGATCTGCGCGCCAATCAAGCTAACCTTGTCCTTTACTACCGAGGAGAGTAACTTGATGTCGCCAGTCGCTCGCACTTCGTCCGCTTCAATTCCAGATTCCAAATCGCAGCTGTCCAAATATAGAATCGGCAGACTAGCCTGAAGGAGATAAAAACCGGCCCTAACTGTGCAATATTCCAACCGAAGTGGATGCTGCAGCTTGCAATTTCTCAAATCAAGATCGCCAGAAATCGTGGCGTTATAGACACGAATCCCGCCCGGATCGAGGTACGTCACCGCATCTCTGTCGGTCGCCAACCAGCGAAGAAAATCTGCGTGAACGTCGGGTCGCTTACCCGGGTCCGCGCGGGGATCCCGTGTGTCGATCGATGTCGACATTCGCATTACCGCACGCTCCGCCTCGTTTAGCTCGCCGAAGCGAGCCTTCGCGACCTTTTGGAGTGCTGCGAAGCGATAATCTTCAAGGAGAAGAGTCATGAGGCGGCTGCCAGAGATTATCTCCCGGACCGCATGTGCGAGCAAGCTAGAAGCTCGTAAATTCTGTGTCTACTCAGCGCGACGCTCTCTACCGAACAAACGGGGCATTCGTTTACGAGATCCATTGCCGAGCGCCCGGCTCTCGATTCAATGGGGGCCGGTCGCATGATGTCTGGAGCGACTAGATTCGTTGTGCGGCCTACGTCTTCCCTCGGCGATGGTAACGAGAAACGTCCCAGGGTGTAGGAATGCCATCGGGGAGAATTCACTTGAGCGAATTGCGGCATTTCCGACAAGCGATTCAGAAACCCGCTGCGGGCTTGCCAACCCAAGTTATAAATGATAAAGGACGCTATCGCCAACATCACCCGCTGTCGAGAGTTCCCAACTTCCTAAGCCGCATCGCTTGCGACTAAGTTCCAAATCGATCATTGACCACTCCTTCTGCTTGCATCCGATCCTAGTGGTCTGTGTATGGCGATGCCACAGCAACTCGCCGATCTCGCTCAGCGAAGCGCCTTGGCACAACATCTCGGTGGCCAATCCACGCGAAACGACTGGCTGGACACTATTCGCTTTTTCGTGAGACAATCCTGCCGCTTCCCTTCTCCAAACGGTAACCTGCGTGAACCTCAAGTGGAGTGTTCCGTAGTCCCGGAGGTACCGTGACAGGCATCTTCTCTGCGCTCTCTGGCCAGTTCACAAAGTACTTGATCGCGGGCACCTTCCTGCCGGTCTTGGTTTTCGTAGTTACCGCGATGCTGATACTGAGTCCGCTGCTCCCCGAGTGGTCAACCCTGTCGGCGATACTGAGCACGCTGGACAAACAGTGGGTCACGATCCTCCTCACTTTCGTGACGGTCTTGCTGACAGGTGTCCTGTACAACCTGAATATTCCAATCATTCGGTTCTACGAAGGTTATCCATGGCGGTATTCATGGACAGGTGAATTCCTGGTCACGCGACGAAAAAAAGAATTCGAGAGACTCTCGGCGGCGCGAACCGATTTACGTTTGGCGCGAGTGAACCTGCAGCAGATCGACAACTCGAATCCCCTGATTGAAACCCTGCAGAGCGAACAGGATCGGATCGCGCGAACAGTACTTACGAACTTTCCGAAAGAGGAATACCTCATCCTCCCAACAAGACTTGGAAATGTGACGCGCTCGTTCGAAGACTACTCGCGCCAGCAATATGGGCTCGATGCGATATTTCTGTGGCCACGAGTCGTAGCCGTCGCGAACAAGGATTATCTGGCGACTGTGGATGACGCAAAGAGTTCATTCGATTTTTTTCTCAACAGCTCAGTATTGAGTTCCCTTCTCGCCATTTCCCTGCTGGCCGCAGGGCTCGCCTCGAGAAAGCCTTTCGCCGCCGATAAGGACCTTGTGATATGGGTGTGCGAACTCATACTCCTGTGTGCCATTGCACGTTTGACGCACCAGGGCGCGATTAACCGGGCGGTCGCATGGGGGGCACAGGTAAAAGGCGTATTTGACCTGTATCGGTGGGATCTCCTCAAACAGTTGGGGTACGCACAAAAGCCGACGAGCCGCTTGCGGGAACGGGAGTTATGGCAGGAAATCTCACAACAGATTTTCTATGGCGATCCGGGGAGTGGAAAGCCATGGCCCTATACAGAAGAACGTCAGATCGTGTCTGGAAGTCCTGCTGATGTCGCACTTCAGGTGGCATCTGGAACAAGCGACATGCTGTTCCGCAAGGCAGTTAAACTGCACTATCGCATTCGGAACGTCGATCCGCAGCAACGAACGGTGAATAACCTTTCGTTGGCGCCGGATGTGCCCAGCACATGGAGCTTCAAGTGGAACTCGGCGACGGCCCGGTTGGGAGCAAACACGCGAGTGCCAACGTTGACGTCCACCAAGCCGGCCCGGTTCAGTCTAGGGTGGTTGGAGTTCGGACAGGAACTTGAATTTGAGTGTGTATTCAACCTCATCAGCATGCGTTAAACCATTTTCCAGATTGTTGAGGGTAAAAGCATGAATAAGACCATGATGCAGTCAGGATCGATTTTCCTTCGGTCACGAGAAGACCCCGATAAGCCCACCGAACCGCCTCAACCCCACAGGGAGGACGAAGACAAAGAAGGCACTTCTGGTGGAGGGAATCGAGGGGATCGAGATCGTGGTTTCGGGGGAGCGGATCTTCCGGGAGATGGCGGCACCCACGATCGGTGAGGAGTTATGAGGTGTAAAGATGTTCTCCGATTCAAAGTAGGAGGTTGGAATGCCGGGGAAAAAGCGAAGCAGCAAGAAGAAATCCAGTGTAAAGAAGAGTAAGAAAGGCAAGCGGGCGGCCGGCAGGCAAAATATCAAGCTAAAAAAGAAAGGTACATCGATCCGTTCTTCGCAGGCCGAAATAGACCAGCGGTCTAACAGTGGCGGTGGCTTTGAGGACCGCCCTGGCGCCGGTCTAGCGGGCGACGGTGGCACGCATGATCGCTGACGCCGAGATGCATTGTTCGTCCTTCGGAGGCGAGTAGTTCGAGGATCTGCAATCCCGCCGGGAGTCGGAATGGTTGGGTCCGACTTCTGTGGCACGGGCCGAGGAAGCGCGGCAGATCTGTATCCCAGAGCGCAATCGTCTACCCGGCACCTACACGCTGGTAGTGCGCGGTGTCAACGATGCCGGCAAGAGTAAGGAACTCAGCCGGCAGTCTATCGATTTACAAATCCAGAAATGAGCTCGGACGAGCGGAGCAGAGAAGATGGCAACCTCTCACTATTTCCATGCGGAAGCTCACGCCCTAACCGGCAGGTTGAACCTGCCGTTTGAGGAGCAGATCAAGAAGCAGGCCTTCGTGAAGTTGGAGGGCGAGAGTGAGAAACTGCTTTTCGAAGGCGATCAAAAGCCTCTCAACGAAAAAAGGGCACCGGAAAACTATCTTTCGCAGCATGCCAAGAACTACCGACTGGAAGGGATCATCTCGTACTCCGCTGCCCACACGCAGGTGTCGGGTCACAGGAGCAAGAAAGACCCCACGGCTTTCATCACACTCGCCGCTTCCTCAGTCGAAAACCTGAACGTGCTCAATGTGGTAACCGCGGACCGGGTTGTGGGTCAGATCTCAACGACCCATTATCCGAATCAATATTCGCCGAAGGTCACCTTTCTCGGCACCCATTTCGAGAACCTTAGGATTGCCCACCACAAAACCCAGCCCGTACTGAATCTCGCTTTTGCAGGGGACCGGCCTGAAGGAAAAGAGGCCTTCTATCCTACTCGCGGAACGTCTTTCATTACGTCGCTGGAGAACCAGTACGAGCGGCTGCGAGATTACATCAGAAACCTAGCAGCCGCGGACCGTAAAGTCATGCGCCTCGACGCCGAGGATAGCTGGCTGTCGAAGCAGTATCATGGATTCTCAAATTTCAACTACGACGAGCTTCAGAGTAGTGCCAGGGCGGCGGCCGCCAAAAACGGTGGAAAATGGGATGGCGTGACGGGTTCGTTGGTCGAACACGTTGAGATCGAAGACATCACGATCGAGAAGAAAGGGGGGGATTCCTTTGCGACTCCTCCTTCAGCACGAGCCTTCGGCCACGTGATCCACGTCCCCGACTTCGGAACGATTTTCCTCGCCGAACTGAAGGTGAACCACAATTCCTTCGATCTGACGATGATCCGACTGGAGCTGGGCTGCATCGTCGACGGCAGTGTCAAGATCGTGACCTGCAGCGTAAACGGGGGGGCCGGCGGAGGCGGGAACGGAAGCGGTCTGGCAGGTGACGCCGGTACGCACGATCGCCGACACCTAGGTGCAGCTTAGTGAGAGGATCTGCAAATGCCGATTGGTCCGCAGACTATCCAAGAATACGCGTCCAGTGTTCTTAAGCAATCTCAAACCTTAAGCAAGGGTTGGCTGAAAAGGCATTGGTTCGATATCGCGCTGCTGTTAATTCTCCCGGCGAGCTGGGGGCTCTGCCGATATTTTGCCCGACAAAGTTTCCCTCACGGAGAATCGGTACAGGTTGTGGTTTGCGCTCCATCGGGGCTGCGGCCGTTCATGGTTATTGGTCCAGGCGATGTAAGTCTAGAAAAGGTGAAAACTGTCACGGGATCCCTAAGCAGGCTTGAGGATGTCATCGGACATTACTCCGTTGAGGAGTTCTCTCCACATGCTGTGATTAAGAAGGATCAGATCAGCGGCGGGAAGATTGATTCGCGTGAATTGTCTGGCCGTGAGGCGGTCGTCATTCCGATCAGGTTGGGCCCGCTGGCGGGCTCAGCGCAATTCCCATTGCGAGTTTCGCTGTTGGTTTCACCGAGAGGTGTTGGCTCCAAGCCATTGCTGATTCCCGCAGCATATCTGCTTGCGACAAAAGAGGTCAATGGTGCAGCGTACGCTGTCGCAGCGGTAACTGCTGAGCAGACGCGAAGCCTCGCAGCGATTCTAGGCAATGCAGACATCACGCTATCAATCCCCATTCCGCCGTAGAGTACGAACCGATCGCTGGTGAATGCGCTGTTTGTCCCGGTGTCTAGAGTCGCTAGTTCCAACTCGTGATGTCACAGACGTGAAAACCTTCGTTGAAGATCGACCGCATGACTCCAAGTGGTCCTGGCGATCATGCGGCGTTGCCGGTCGTGGACGACATTCACGCCCTCGATGGGGTCCTATGTCTTCAAAATAGAAAGATCGATGGAGACTGTGGATCGCTGCAGACCCGGGACAAAGGTTTCGCTAAGATATCGCAGACGTTCAATTATCTATGACATGTTCGCCGTCTTGGAACCCGAAACCATGTGGAGCGGGGAGCCAGTCATCATTGCAGCATAGTGAAGCAGTGAAGCGACTGGAGAGCCCCAGCACAAAAAAGACAAGGATCAGAAGCAGCACACCGGATTGAGAACTGTTCGCATACTTTTCACGCAGGCTTATCATATCTTGAAATCTCGGACCTGGTGAGAAGCGGACTCTGCCGGTTCCTCGAATTATTTCTTTCGAAGGCTAGCGGCGTTTTGTCGGTACGATGCGTATAAGCCTTTATGTATCTCGAATGGATTAGGCTCCGGAATTGTCGCGCATTCCGACATGTCACAACCACCAAGCTGTCAAACATGAATCTCCTGCTAGCGAACAACGGTCCGGAGAAGTCAGCCACACGCGTAAACCCTTGACTTCTCTGAGTAAGTGTCGCAAGATTCGGCATCAGTTAATAGAGTGGGAAATTAAGCCGTCCTAAGGAGGAGCGCTGTGGCGCTATCCGTATCGGGGGTGTCCCCTTGTCTATGCCCACCAAGCCCATCGGCGAGGACGCGTACGCACTCGTCGGGCAACAGATGCAAGACTGCACGATGTCTAAGGCGCCCCAGCGCCTTTTTCGGCATCGGTAGCTCGTTGCGCGACGGTCCCCTTCTTTCGAGGCCCAAGGCCAAGATTTTCCACCTGTTGAGGCTAACCAACTGGGTCCGCAGGGAGGTGCGAAAACTGATGAGAGGGTATTTCTTCTCTGTAGCTGCGCTCTTGAGTATTGTGGGAACGGGGTCGTACGCAGTAGGCGCACAGCCTCAAGGCGAGAGTTCGGAGCAAGGGGTTATCGGATTAAAATTCTTGCACGTACACATCGACCCGAGCGGCAAACTGAACCTCGAAGCGCATGAGAGGAGAGTCAGTGCGGCTACGGCGCCCTGCGCGGGTCAGCACGACGATCTCACTCTGCTGGAGCCACGAATTCCAGTCCAACGGCAAAACGCGACTAAGCGTAAGTGTGGCCCGAGCGAACCTGTAGTCGCGATTCGGTACGGCCAGCACGCATCACTGCAAGTAGGGGACGGGTTCGTGTTGCCGCCACGACGTTTGCTACTCGTAGAAATGGGCGATGCACAGTGTTTAACGGTCGACCCGCCGCTAAAAGACTACAACAACCTCTGCCATAAGGCGCTGTTCGTGAACGTAGGCGACTCCCAGAGTGCGCAAGAGTGGATCCCCATAGTGGTGACTCGTCACGGCTTGAGTCTAAACCGCGACTTGTTTGCACAAAGCAACAGTAGTTTAGTGTTGCGAATCAATGGGACCCCAGTGTCGGAGAACATGAGTGACTTAACCTTTGGCTCTCGGGACGTTCGAACTTATCACGTAGAAGCCTTTGAGAAACCGTCCGGGTGTAGAAGATACCCGAAGAACGACAAACCCCTGGATGCAATTGACATTGAGATACCTGTGCTGGACCTCGGAGGGGCCTCGGCCAACGGCATCGAGGTTGATCCGCCAAAGGTCTTCGACTCCTATACGCTGCGGACAAAACTCTCCGCCGCCGCGCAGCAATTGTCCGCGATCTCGCCGTGGAACACGTCCGCGATTACAAATGCGTATGGCACTCTCCAGGGCATCACTCGCGATGTTTCCTACTTCGCGGCACAGGTGCAGACCGCGCCCACGCCTTCTCAAGTGATTACAAACGCGGTTGGCAGCACGACATTGTCTCCCTCTGTCACGACTTCGCAATCAGCTCAATGTCCGGCCGGATATTATGTCTCACAGGTTGGCACCTCAGGAGTGTCTTGCACGCAACTGCCGCAACAGGCGCAGCAATGTCCCAGCGGATATTATGTGTCGCAGGTGACAACAGCAGGAACAGCGATCTGCTCGCAACTGCCGAACGCAAGTTCCGGCACACAGCTGCCGCCAACAAGCGTCACTTCAACTCAGACCAATTCTGCGCCGCAGTCGACGCAGGTCCAAACCACACTCCCTTCCCTCACTCCGACAATCCCGACCGTGCCGACCTCATCGCCACTATCAGCGCCGACGAATGTTGGCGTGTCGAGTTCAGACATGTTGGCCGAGCAGGTACAACTGAATGCGCAGCTCCAGATCTACCAGATGCTTTTGCAGGGGGCCCAGTCTGACCAGGTGGTTTTGAAGAACTCGCACGCGGTCGGACAGCGTGCGCAGACCACAATCGGTTTCCAAATCTCGATTGATCCGCCACGACAATTCAGGCATGCGATGGCAGAGGTTCGAGTCGTCATCGTGCCGCACCCGAATGGTGAGGATCGATATAGTGCCAACGACAGTGAGCGATTGAGTGTCGTGACCCTGCTGCCGTCTGCAAAAACATACAATGTTGCCAAGATCACCAGCCACCAGAATGCTTTCGGTGCAGGCGCCGTCATCGAGCAGGTTAATGTGGGCGTGAACACCGGCAAATCCAAAGACCGTCTGTATCTGGCGAAAGAGTCTGACACGGTGGCCCTCGACTATCCCAAGTTGACAATCCCGCCACTGCAGCCCCCATTTCCGGAGAAAGTATGGCAACTGGGTGAAGAGTTGCTCAAGGAACAGCGGTTGGCGGAATGCGATGAAACTTGGCGCGACGATGCGGCCTACATAAATGCTTCCTCCGTGATGTTTGGCTGGCAGTTTCGGCCGGTATTGGCAGCAGATTATGTTGCCGCGGGAACGCGAGAAGTTTTTGCACAGCTGGCGTTACCCGCGAGCGTAAATGAGGAGGGTTTTGCCCCTGCGGTTTACGTTCAGACCCGCTGGAGGCAGTATGACGAGAAGCGGCAAGTCGTCGGCCCAGTTTTTCATAGTAGCTGCAACTGGACACGAGTACAGGATCCCGTCTACATAGTAAGCCCGTTGCGGGTCAACGACGTAACCTGGGACGATGTCGGCACCGGAATCGTGAGAGTGCGCGCAAAAGGTGATTTCTTATCATCGGGAATGACAGTGATGTCTGGTGGCACGAATATCACGCCTACGACCTTCGATGGCAGAACAATACAGTTCTTTGCCCCAGCGCATGACTTGCTGCAAAACGGAAGTATCGACTTGGTTGGCGAAGGAGGCCAGCGTACCCCACTGGCGATACAGTCCAAACAAATGAATGACGACTCTGGACAAGATATGTGTGGCATCGCCGCCGCTTCTCTGAAGGTCGTTCCATTTCCTGACGGTAACTCACGCGCGGAATTGAAACTGGAATACGGTTCATTGTACTCGAGAGACACGGATGGTCCAGTGCAACCGCTTGCCCTCATTGGGAACGACGTGTATGGGATCCAGCAGAAACCCTTCCTGGACTTCGGCTTGCCATCGTCATGCACTCTCACAAATGACAGCCAGTGTTCTAAGCCATCAGGTTGCAACCAGCATTTGACCTGCGTGTACCATTTTGTTGCGCAGACAGATGCCCTGCGAGGCGGTCAGACCTTTCTGGTGCGCGATATCGCATGGGACAGAATGAGCAATGGAGCGTCCATTCAGTTTGCTCCAACGTTCACCAGCCTTTCCTCTCTTTCTCCTTCACCGACTGACAAGTCCGCGGCGAGCCAGACTGGACCTACGGGGGCGGGCCAAACTCCTGAGCAACCGCCTGTCAAACCAGTCTATGCAATCACTGGTGGAAATCTGGGCCTCTTCGCGCTGATGAAGACAACGTGTGGCAAGGATAAGAAAGAGGCGGCTGTCTCCGAGTCTCCGTATGGCCTTACTTTATACGTGGATGGCACCTCTTCCGGGGTTGGTTGCGATGACCTTGAAGTGTTAAGTGAGACGATGGCAACGCTTCAACTCCAGCAAGTGCCGAAGGGAAAGAGTGTGAAGCTCGTGTGGCATCCGTCGCGTGATTATACTTCTGTCTCTCCTCTGCCAGTTTCATGGGATTTAGCTCTCTCTGCGCCGGAGCAGGGCGCTAAGCCTGCCCCGAGTCCTAGTTTCCTGTACCGGGGAGACAGCCAAACAGTTACGTTTACAGGAACGGACTTTTCAACCGTTGTTGACGTCAAGTTTGAAAACGCTGTGCTGAGCCTGCCCACTCCCCCGTCGGCCAAAAAACTGGACGTGCAAATACCAGTTGCAGTGACGAGTGTTCCGGGCCACAAGGAACTGGTGGCAGACACGGTCGACAAGAACGGAAAGAAAGGCACCATTGTGCTGTCGATCGACGTGCTGCGTCGGTAAGCGACCAAACAATTGATTTTGTGCACACTTCACGATCTGGCCTATCGATGGAATATAAGACCTCAGTCCGCGCTAAAGCGGGCGCAGACCTGCCTCTCGCCAGTGCGTCAATTCATATCGGCTTCGCAGACGCCGGTGCGCTTCTCTTTCATGCCATGTCTTGCTCGAAACACTCAATTGACAACCTCGGAGAACTTGGAGAGTCCATCCTGCGATTGATAAAGGATGGCAAATGGCGCAGCGAATGGAGACTGGTGATGAACCTTCTGCATGCCGAGAGTGTGCTGGTTCAGCGTGAAATGGAGAAGCAGCGTTCTCCGTTAGTGTAGATTCCGCCCCTTCGGGGCGGGGATTTTCCAGGCATTGGGGTCTATCGTC
>Ga0209698_10000479_pt1 | contig 46176 bp, 39 predicted proteins | sample LitLauG_LLR_2012_FD_187203 | JGI IMG/M metagenome (GOLD analysis project Ga0209698, IMG submission 187203) | Freshwater sediment microbial communities from Pennsylvania, USA - Little Laurel Run_MetaG_LLR_2012 (SPAdes) (version 2) | ecosystem: Environmental > Aquatic > Freshwater > Creek >...
CGACCGGACGGTGATCCTGTCGGAGGCCCAGCGCCAGAGCCTGACGACGCGCGGCCAGGGCGACGCCGAGGCCAACCGGATCTACGCCCAGGCCTTCGGGCGCGACCCCAAGTTCTTCGAGTTCTACCGGGCGATGCAGACCTATCGACAGGCGCTCGCCGAGTCCGGCCCGACGGTGGTCCTGACCCCCGGTTCGGAACTGCTCAAGTACTTCGGCAACGGCCCGCGCGACGTGCGCTGAGGCCGGCGCCCGTCAGAACGGGTAGTCGATGCCGCTGAACACCGCCAGCTTTTCGGTGCCGTAGGCGAAATCGAGGAAACCGACGACATAGGGGCTGGCCACCATGCGCAGTCCGACGCCGCCGCCGACGTGGCCATGCGCGACCGGGCTTTCGGAAATGGCCGAGAAGACCTTGCCGAAATCGACGAAGGGCGCCACCTCGAGCTTGAGGTCGGTGCCGAATTCGCGCACGCGCGCGACCCAGGTGCGCGCCTCGAGGCTGGCCGAAAAACTGTTGCGGTCGACGAAGCGCCCTGCGCCGTAGGCGCGCAGCGGCTGCGCCTCGGCGATCACGCTGCGGTCGCCGCCGATCGACGACAGGGCCCAGAACGGCGCATTCGAGGCGCTGGGCATGTAGCGCAGCGCGGCATGCGAGGCCAGGGTGAATGCGGGCCCGACCGGCTGCAGCGCGGTGGCGTCGACGCCGTAGTAGGCGTAGTCGACGCTGCCGCCCAGTGCCCGCGTGGCGAAGCCGCCGTAGGCCGCGATGCGCACGCCGCTGCGCGGTATGGCGATCGAATCGCGCGTGTCGTAGCCCAGGACCAGGCGCTGCTGCACTTCGCTGGCATCGCCGACGCCCGGCAGGCGCGGGTAGCGCTGCTCGATCGAGGGCAGCGAGTCGAGGGCGCTCTGCTCGATCTCGGCGGTGTCGGCGCGCAGCTGATAGGACAGCTGCAGGGCACGCGAGAAGTTGCGCGCGGCGCTGCCCTCGATGCGGATCTGGCTGTCGATGTAGGTGGTCTGGGCGGCGAGCGCCGAGTTGTTGCCCAGGCCGTAGAAGCGGCCGGTGCCGCTGCGGTCGTACATGGCGTGCGCGACGTAGGACCAGGCACCGTCGCGATGCAGGCCCAGGTCGTACTCGGCATCGAATTCGCGTTCGACGAACTGCTTGGCCCCGCCGACGATCGACCAGCGTTCGTCCTCGGACAGGTAGCGGAAGGTGCGCCAGCGCGCGCCCCAGCCGAAGTACTGGCTGTGGATGATGTCCGGGGCGAGGATCTGGTCGATCTGGCCGGCGGCGTCGTTCGACAGGAAGACCGGGATGAGCCCGAGGGTGACGCCGGAATGGGGCGCCGTATCGAGTTCGGGTACCGGAATGAAGGGCAGCCGGCCCAGAAACCCGCGGTCGTCCGGCGCGGGGGCACTGGAGCCGGCCGGGTCCGCCAGCTCGGGCGGGGCCGGCGCGGCGCGCGCGAACGCGGCCCAGGCGGCCAGGAGCGCGGCTGCGGCGAGCCGGGCCCAGGGCGCAACCACCGGTCGTTCAGCCCTTGTTGCCAATTCGATAGACCACCTCGACACCGAGCATACGCGGCGCCCCCGGAATCTGCCAGGAGATCGCCGGCTGGGGCGCGAACGTGGCCACGCTGCCGCCGTTGATCGCGAACTGGCGCCCGGTCAGGTTGGTACCGAAGGCGGCCAGCTCCCAGGTGCTGGCGCCCGCGGCGTAGGTGGCCCGCGCGTTGAGCGTGCCGTAGGCGCCCTGGCTGTTGAAGTCGTTGATGACGTTGAACTGCACCGCATCCTGCCAGGCGAGGTCGGCGTGCAGGCGCAGCGATCCGGACCCGAGCGGCGCCTGGTAGCCCAGGCCCAGTCCGGCATTGACCCTGGGCGTCTCGTTGAAGCGGTTGCCCGACAGGTCGAGCGTCGGATTGCCGCCGCCCGGCGAATACAGGAACTGGACGTAGCGCGCATCGGTCCAGCCGAGCGCGCCCTGCACCGACCAGCTGCGCGACAGGAACATCGACGACTCGATTTCGGCACCGCTCACGCGCGCCTTGCCGGCATTGATGACGTAGGTCGTCGGCGTGCCGCCGACCAGGCGCGGCAGCAGGCGCTGCATCTGGTCATAGTTGCCGTAGAACACGTCGCCGCGCAGGAAGAGCGCGCCGCCCAGCAGGAAGGACTTGAGTCCCAGCTCGTAGTCGGTGAGCTGCTCCGGATGGAACGGCGTGTCCTGCAGCGTGTTCACCGGAACGTTCCAGCCGCCCGAGCGCTGGCCGCGGCCGATGCGCAGGTAGGCGTTCTGGGTCTCGCTGAGCTGGTAGCGCGTCGAGAATTCGTACGACCAGTAGGCGTAGCCGACGCTCTTTTCGATCGGCGGGCAGGGGCCGGGGTAGTTGGCCGGCGCCCCGGTCGACTGGTCGAGGATCGTGCACAGCGGGCCGGCGGGCGTCTGCGCATAGCTGTTTTCGCTGAGCCGGCGCGTGTCGTTGGTATGGCGCAGGCCGGCCGCCGCGGCCCAGCGCTCGCTGAGCTGGGCTTCGCCATGCACGAACGCCGCGCGCGACAGGTTCTGCAGCGAATTGCTCTCGATCACCGGCACCGGCGACACCGGCAGGCTGCCGGGCGGCAGCAGGGCATTGAAGTCATTGATATAGGCGGCCGACGCCGGCTGCAACACCGAGGGCGCGCTGCCGTCGTCGCGAAACCAGTACAGGCCGCCGACCCAGTTGACGGCCTGCCCGCGCGCCGAACCGCCAAGCTGCAGTTCGGCGCTCTTCTGCGACGAAGCGTTGCTCAGATTGGTGTTGGCGAAGGGCAGCGTGGTCGCGTCGACGTCGATCGCCGTGTCGTTGCCCAGGTGGCGGTAGCCCAGGATGAGCTTGGCCCGGGTCGTCGCACCGAGGGCCTGGGTCAGGGTGAGCTGGGTGGCATCGAGCTGGGTCCGGTCGTGCGAGGGATAATCGGCGTCGGTCTGGTAGAAATTGTCCGGGATGACCACCGGGGCCACGTTCACCAGGCCCGGCACGCCCTGCTGGCTGAGCTGCGGCACCTGGCCCAGCAGCTGGCCGAGCTGCTCGACCTGCGTGCCGTGCAGCGGGTGCAGCAGGGCGCCGACCTCGCTGGCGTCGAAATGCTCGTAGGTCCAGTAGGCGTCGAAGCCGGGGTCGGGCTGCCACAGCGCGCCCAGCCTGACCTGGTAGCGGTGCTGGTTGCCGAAGCCGCCCTGGCCGCTGCCCACGCTCGAACCGTAGCCCTCGCGCTGGTTGTCCTGGTAGGCCAGGCGCAGCGCGACGGTATCGTCCAGCGCCAGGTTGAACACGCCGCGGCCCTGGAACAGGCCGAAGGTGCCGCTGTCGACGGCCAGCTCGGCGCTGTCGACATGCAGCTGCGGCCGGTTGGTCACGAAGGAGATCGAGCCGCCGGTGTTGTTGCGGCCGAACAGCGTGCCCTGCGCGCCGCGCACGATCTCGACCTTGTCGATGTCGAGCAGGGTGTTCATCGCGGCCTGGCCATTGGCGACGTACACGCCGTCGACGTAGATGCCGATCGCCGGATCGAAGGCGATCGCCGAGCGGATCGCGGTCTGGCCGCGCATGGTCACGTCGAGCGCCGAGACCGACTGGGGCGACTGGACCATGCGCAGGTTGGGTACCAGGCGCGCGATGTCATCGAACAGCACGGCATCCTGCTCCTGAAGCTCGCGACCGGACTCGACCGTCACGGCGACCGGTGCATCGAACAGGCGCTCGGTACGGCGCCGCGCCTGGACGACGACCGGTTGCAGCGCCGGATCCGGCGCCTCGACCGCGTCCTGTCCGGGCGCCGCCGCTGCCGTGTCGGCCTCGGCGGCGCGCGCCGCCACGGTCGCGAGCAGGCCGGCCAACCAGATACCGGCCGCCAGCAGCAGAGCACGCAGGATCCGCCGGGCGGCGCGGTGGGCGCGGCCGCGCAGCGTGAAGGACAAGGCGGCGGTGGTCGCGCATCGTGGCGCAAGCGCTGCCGTTCGACAAGACATGACCGGCTCCTGTATGACGATTCCAGACTGGAATGGGCAAGGAAGAGGAAGCCTGCGCCGCTCGAGACGCCGCCAAGATGGAGACTGGCGGCGTCCGGAACGGCGGGCGAGCCCGATCGGGCGAATAAAATTCTAGCCAGTTCCATCAGCGCCGTGCGACGCACGATGCGTCAAAGCAACGCCGGGCGCGCCGAGCGGGCGCACCGGCACCTGGCCGCGGCGGGTCAGCCGCCTGCGGCCGGGTGGCCGGGCCGCGTGGTCGCCACGCGATCGTCACACGCCAGTCGCAAATCGCGCAGCGTGCAGTCGGTCAGCGCGCTGCCGTCGGGACGGCGTGCATGCACGACCCAGCCGGCGCCGGCGCGCTCGAGAACCAGGTAGCCGAAGCTATGCGCGTGGGCCACCGCGGCGATGCGCACGCCCTCGACCGATGGATCGCTCGGCTCGAGGACCCGGCCTTCGAGCGTGCCGTCGAGCTGGTCGCCGCCGTGACCGGCGACGATGGCCGGCGGGTGGTCCGACGCGAAATCGAGCGCCTGGAACGAGTGCACATGGCCGTGCAGCCCGGCCGCGATGCCGGGCGCAAAGTAGCGCGTGCCATGGGCCGCTCGCATGGCGCTCACCAGCGTCGGGTTGCCGAACCGCACGCCGGCGGCCGAGACGGTGTATCCCAGCACCGGGTGATGGCTGAGAAAGAAACTGTGCATGCCGGGCGCGGCCGCCAGCGCATCGACCTGCAGCAGATTCTCGCGGTAGCGCTTGAGCCGCAGCACGTCGGCCGGGCGCGCCGGATCCGGGGGACGCGAGGCCAGCGCCGAGTCGAACACGATGACCTGCCAGTTGTCGCCCAGCGGAACGGCGTACGGCGGGCTGAAGTTGCCGGCGTCGTCGTCGCGCGCATCGTCGCAGCTGCGCGAAGGCTGCAGCGGCGCGGTGTCGAGCAGGCGGAACCAGCCCTGCCCGGCCCGCGCGCACTCTTCGTGATTGCCGCGCGCCACGATCCACGGCGCGGCCTGCAGCAGCGGTGCGGCGGGATCGAAGAAGTCGGCCTGCCAGGTGTCCCAGCCGTAGCCCCAGACGCTGCCGGCGCATTCCAGGGTTGCCGGGCAAGGACTCTCGCGATAATGGTAATCCCCGACATGGATCACCAGGTCGGGAGCTTCGCGCGCCGCGGCCGCGGCGATGCGCGCGAAGGGCCAGGCCACCGGATCGGCGCAATCCTGGAAGGCCCGCTCGGAGCTCTTGGCGCGGCAGCCGGTATCGCCCAGGACGACGATGCGCGCAATCTGCGCCGCCGGCACCGGCAAGGCGGCCGACCCGAGGCGCACGTGCGCCGCGCCCGGCGGCAGCACGGCCTCGCAGACCTGCAGCGGGAACGCGCTTTGCTTGGCCTGGCGCGGCCGTTGCGCCACGGTCTGCGCGCCGGCGCGCAGCCGGGTCGGCAGCGCCGCGCCATCGACCGTGAGATCGGGGCAAGGTCCGCCCGGGCTGATGGTGCGGGCGAGCGGCTGGCCACCGGCACCGAGCAGGACATAGCCGCGCGCGAGCTCGCGCGCCGCGACGGCTGGCGCGACGGCTTGCGCAGCAGCTGGCGCGATGGCTGGAACCACGGCGGCCGGCGACGCTGGCGTCATCGCCGCATCGGGCGGCGCCGCGCAGGCCGCCAGCAGGGCGGGCAGCACGAGCAGCCATGTCTTGGCCCGCGCATCGGTCACCCCGCCACCGCGCCGGACCACCCAGCTTCGCCGTGCCATGAATCGCCGCCTTTGCCGCATGAGCCGTGCGCCATTGTCCCCGATTCGCCGACGCCACGCCGGCTGCGCCACGCGCGCCTCAGGAGCGGAACAGGCGCGTGTACTGCGTCTCGTGCAGCGCGCTGGCCAGCGCCTGCGCCACGGCCGACGAACCGATGTCCGCGTCGGCCAGGATCATGGCGCGCGCGACGACGGCCGGCATGACGCCGATCAGCCCGTGCAACAGGCGCTGCCCGGCGGACTGGCCGAGCGGGACCAGCTTGAGCGCGGCGAGCACCTGGTTTTCGGCCCACGACCACAGGTAGCCGCCGAGCAGCTCCGGCTCGCCGATCCGCCATTGCGCGCCGGCCAGCCCGAAGGCCAGGGCGAAGCTGGGCGGCGCGCCGGCCGCCGTCGCCGCGCCGGGCACGTCGAGCGCCACCAGGATGCGCAGCAGCGCCTGGCCCAGATGCCGATCCTCGGCGCGCAGTTCAGCGGTCTCGCGGGCCGCGAGCAGCCGGCCATTCCAGTACTCGAGCGCCGTGGCATCGCCCGCCGCCCAGGCCCGGCGCAAGCGCAGCAGCACGGGCAGATCGAGCGTTCCGAGCGCATTGCCGGCGAGCCCGTGCAGCCATGCCGCGGCACCGGCCTCGTCGCGCACCCAGCGCGCCTCGATCGCGAATTCCAGACCCTGCGAGTAGGCGTATGCGCCGACCGGCAGGGCGGGACTGACCAGGTGCAGCAGGTGCAGCAGTGCCGCGCCGCCGGCGAAGACGGGAGCGGCGGCGGACGGCTCGCCGGTTGCCGCGGCCGCGCCGTCCGGCGCGCCCGCTGCGTTCACGGATCGGTGCGCGGCGGCCGGTCCGGCGCGCCACCGGCGGGCACGGTGCCGCGGCCCGCATGCCGCGCGTCCGGCGGCGATGCGGCGCCCTGCGGGTGCTCATGGCCGTGCGCATTGCCGTGCGCATTGCCGTGCGCATGGCCGTGCGCGTGGCCCGCCGCCGCCCCGGCCAGCGCGGCGGCATAGGCGCCGGCCTCGGGTTCGAACGGCGCCGATTCGACGCGCAGCTGCAGGCCCAGGCCGCGCACCATGTCGTCGAGCACGTGATCGTGCAGATAGCGCAGCCAGCCCGCGCCCAGCTGCAGCGCGACGTGGCGATTGCCCAGGTGGTAGGCGGCGCGCAGCAGCCGCAGGGCATCGTCGCCCGTGGCGGTGCTCACCTCTTCGGCGGCGGCGCGCACTTCGACCACGCGGCCGTCGTCGCCCTGCAGGCGATCGCCGCCGCGCAGGATCTGGCCGCGGTCGAGGAACACGCCGACCGGCTCGCCGCCGACGAGGGCGGCACGAAAGCGGCTGCGGCAGCGCAGTTCATAGGGCAGCTCGAGGATGGCATCGGGCGCCGCCGGCAACGGCGCGGCAGGCAGAGCGGCGAGCGGCACGACAGGTCGCGACAGCGTCAGCATGTCCGTCTCAGAACAGGAAGTAGCGCTGCGCCAGCGGCAGGCTCGAGGCCGGCTCGCAATGCAGGAGCTGGCCGTCGGCGCGCACCTGGTAGGTCTGGGCATCGACCTCGATCCTGGGCAGCCAGTCGTTGAGGCGCATGTCGGCCTTGCCCAGCCGGCGCGTCCCGGTCACGGCCAGCAGCCGCTTGCGCACGCCCAGCCGCGCGCCGATGTCGTCCTCGAGCGCCGCGCGCGATACGAAATGCACCGAGGTGGCGGCGCGCGCCGCGCCCAGCGCGCCGAACATCGGCCGGTAGTGCACGGGCTGCGGCGTCGGGATCGAGGCATTCGGATCGCCCATCGGCGCGGCGACGATCATGCCACCCTTGATCACCATGGCCGGCTTGGTGCCGAAGAAGGCCGGCCGCCAAAGCACGAGGTCGGCGAGCTTGCCGATCTCGACCGAACCGACCTCGTGGGCGATGCCGTGGGCGATCGCCGGGTTGATCGTGTACTTGGCGACATAGCGGCGGGCGCGGAAGTTGTCGGCATCGTCGGCATCGGGAGCCAGCGCGCCGCGCTGCACCTTCATCTTGTGCGCGGTCTGCCAGGTGCGCGTGATGACCTCGCCGACGCGGCCCATGGCCTGCGAATCGGAGGAGATCATCGAGAACGCGCCCAGGTCGTGCAGGATGTCCTCGGCGGCGATGGTCTCGCGGCGGATGCGCGATTCGGCAAAGGCGATGTCCTCGGCGATCCCCGGGTCGAGGTGATGGCACACCATGAGCATGTCCAGGTGCTCGTCGACCGTGTTGACGGTGTAGGGCCGGGTCGGGTTGGTCGACGACGGCAGCACGTTGGCCCCGCCGCAGGCCTTGATGATGTCGGGCGCATGCCCGCCGCCGGCGCCCTCGGTGTGGTAGGTGTGGATCGTGCGGCCGGCGAAGGCGGCCAGGGTGTCCTCGACGAAGCCGCATTCGTTGAGCGTGTCGGTATGGATCGCCACCTGCACGTCATGGCGGTCGGCCACCGTCAGGCAGTTGTCGATCGCGGCGGGCGTCGTGCCCCAGTCCTCGTGCAGCTTCAGGCCCATGGCGCCGGCGCGCACCTGCTCGTCGAGGGCCTGCGGCAGGCTGGCGTTGCCTTTGCCCAGCAGGCCGAAGTTCATCGGCAGCTCGTCGAGGGCCTGGATCATGCGCGCCAGGTGCCACGGACCGGGCGTGCAGGTGGTCGCGTTGGTGCCGGTGGCCGGGCCGGTGCCGCCGCCGATCATCGTGGTCACGCCGCTCATCAGCGCGTCTTCGACCTGCTGCGGACAGATGAAGTGGATGTGCGCATCGATGCCGCCGGCGGTGCAGATCAGGCCCTCGCCGGCGATCGCTTCGGTGCCCGGGCCGATGACGATGTCGACCGCAGGCTGGATGTCCGGGTTGCCGGCCTTGCCGATCGCCGCGATCCGGCCATCGCGCAGGCCGATGTCGGCCTTGACGATCCCCCAGTGGTCCAGGATGACGACGTTGGTGATCACCGTGTCGACCACCGCGGCGCCACCCTGCTGGCCCTGTCCCATGCCGTCGCGGATCACCTTGCCGCCGCCGAACTTGACCTCCTCGCCGTAGACCGCGTGATCGCGCTCGATGCGGATGAACAGCTCGGTGTCGCCCAGCCGCAGCCGGTCGCCTACCGTGGGCCCGAACATCTCGGCGTAGGCCCGACGCGTGATGGCGGTCATGGCAGCGGCCCCATGATCTTGCCGCGGAAACCGTAGACCACGCGGCGCCCCGACAGCGCGACGAGCTGGACCTCGCGCTCCTGGCCCGGCTCGAAGCGCACCGCCGTACCGGCGGCGATGTCCAGGCGAAAGCCGCGGCTGGCCGCGCGATCGAAGCGCAGGGCCTCGTTGGTCTCGAAGAAGTGGTAGTGCGACCCGACCTGGATCGGCCGGTCGCCGGTGTTGGCGACCAGCAAGCGCAGCCGGTCGCGGCCCGCGTTCAACTCGATGTCCGGCGCCTGCGCCGGCAGGATCTCGCCCGGGATCATGGGATGCCACCCTCTCTTCGGTTCATCGCGCCCTCCTCCTGCTTCGCGTCGCACCGGTGCTGCCATCTGTCCGCGCCATACCGGCCCGCAAATTCGAATCCCTGCGCGCACCACTGCGTCCGCGGCCCGGGGGGAAATCGCGGGGCCGCGAATGCCCGCGTCGCGTGACTAGCGTATCGGCTGATGCACCGTGACGAGCTTGGTCCCGTCCGGGAACGTCGCCTCGACCTGCACCTCGGCGATCATCTCGGCCACGCCGTCCATGACGTCGCCGCGCTGCAAGAGCGTGGCGCCGTGGTTCATGAGCTCGGCGACCGAACGGCCGTCGCGCGCGCCCTCGAGGACGGCCGCCGAAATGTAGGCCACGGCCTCCGGATAATTGAGCTTGAGCCCGCGCGCCTTGCGCCGCTCGGCCAGCAAGCCGGCGGTGAAGAGCAGCAGCTTGTCCTTTTCCCTCGGGGTCAGTTCCATGGTCTCCGTTCCTTGCCGAGCGCCGCCCTTACGCACCAAAGACGGGGGCGGACCGACCCGGCCGCGCCGGGCCGCGCGGCGCGCCATCCCAGCGGCCGGTCGGGCGCCACGCGCCCAGGATACGGCCATGTTGCCCGATCCGGCCGCGGAATCAAGTTGCCCAAACCCGCGGCGCCACGGCGGCCCGGCCGTTGATGCGCGGCCGCACGGCGCGCCAGATGGCGGTGAAGGCGGCGCGCAGCCGGTCGGCACGCGGCCCGATGGCGCGGCAGACGAGCACGCCATCGACCACGCTCGCGCCGAGCGTCAGGTCGGGGGCGAGCACGGCGCGCGCCTGGTCCAACTCGTCGGCCCCGGCCGGATACGCCAGCAGCGTGCCGACCGCGGGCTGCCCCGCCAGGCCCCAGGCCGCGTCGATCACGGCGCGGTCGATCGGCTGGCGGCTGGCGTAGCGCCACTGGCCGTCGACCTGCAGGTCGACGCCCTGGCGCACGATGCCGGCGTGGAACGGCGCGTCGCGCGCGCCCAGGCCGAAGGTGCCGATCTCCCAGGAAATGAAGCGCGCCGCGCCGCGCAACTGCACGGTGGTCTGGAGATCGACACGGGCGCCGGGATAGAAGATGTTCTCCTGCGGCAGCCATTCGAGGCTGCCGCCATCGACCGCGAAGCGCTGCCGCAGGCCGGCGCCGGGCCCGCCGCTGCGATAGAACTTGCCGGCCGCAGGCGTGGTGAGCAGGGCGTGGGCACCATCGGCCACGCGCACGTCGAGCTCGAGCTGGTCGCCGGCCACCACGCCGCCCGGCGGGTGCACGATGTACACGTGGCAGACCTCGCCCTCCGGATAGAACGGCCGCTGCACCAGCAGCGGTCCATGATGGCGATTGACGGCCAGCACTGTGACGCCGTCGCGCCGCTCGAAGGCCAGCTCGAGCCTGGCCTGCCAGCCGGTGGCGGCGCCGCTGGCGGCGGGCGGGTCCGCCGGCGGCGACGCGATCAGCGACGCTGTCGGTGACGCTGACCGTGATGGTATCGGCGACGGGGTTGGCGACGTCATTGGCGACGGAATTGGCGACGGAATTGACGACGAAGTGGGTGACGGGTCTGGCGACAACATCGCGGTGCCTGTCGGCGGCGGTGCAAGCGGCATGCACGATCCTAACGGAGACGCCCGGCGCATGCGCGGCGCGTCGCGCCAGCGCCCGGCGGCGGACCGGGCCCCGGCGCCAGGCGCCGCTCAGACCGTCAGATGCTGGCGCACCAGCTCGTCGGTCAGGGCATCGATGCCGCCCGCGGCCACCAGGCGCCCCTTGTCGAGCACGCGCACCTGGCTGGCAACGCGCCGGGCAAACGGCAGCTTCTGTTCGACCAGCAGCACGGTCAGTCCGGTGTCGCGATTGAGCCGGGTGATGACATCGCCGATCAGCTGGACGATCCCGGGCTGGATGCCCTCGGTCGGCTCGTCGAGGATCAGCAGGCGCGGCTCGAGCACCAGGGCGCGGCCGATCGCCAGCTGCTGCTGCTGGCCGCCGGAGAGGTCGCCGCCGCGCCGCCGCAGCATCTGCTTGAGGACCGGGAAGATCTCGAAGATGTGCTCGGGCACGGCGCGCACGCCGGCGGTGCGCCGGGCGCGCGCCGGCAGGCCGATGCGCAGGTTCTCTTCCACCGTGAGCTGGGAGAAGATCTCGCGGCCCTGCGGCACGTAGCCGATGCCCAGGTGGGCGCGCTCCTCGGCGGGCAGGCGGTGCAGTTCATGGCTCTCGAAGCGCACCTCGCCCGCGGCGAGCGACAGCAGGCCCATCACGCTGCGCAGCAAGGTGGTCTTGCCCATGCCGTTGCGCCCCATGAGGCAGGTCACCGACCCCGCGGGCACGGTCATGTCGATGTCCCACAGCGTATGGCTGCCGCCATAGAACTGGTTGAGTCCGCGGATCTCCAGCATCGCCTTCCCGTCGCCCTTCGCTTCCGGCTCGTCCTGCGCCCCGCCCGCCGCCGCGCCGGCCGGCTCAGTGGCCCAGATAGACTTCAATGACCCGCGGATCGTTCTGCACCTGGTCGATGCTGCCCTCGGCGAGCACCCGCCCCTCGTGCAGCACCATGACGCGCCGCGCGATGGAGCGCACGAAATCCATGTCGTGCTCGACCACCACCACCGAATGCTTGCCGGCCAGCGAGAGCATGAGCTCGGCCGTGCGTTCGGTCTCCTGCGGCGTCATGCCGGCCACCGGTTCGTCGATGAGCAGCAGCTGCGGCTCCTGCATGAGCAGCATGCCGATCTCCAGCCACTGCTTCTGGCCGTGCGACAGCGCGCCGGCCAGGCTGCGGCGCCGGTCCTGCAGCCGGATCTCCTCGAGGACCGCGTCGATGCGGCCCGCCTGGTCGGCGCCCAGCCGGGCGAACAGCGCGCGGCCGAAGGACTTGTCGCCGGCCATCGCCAGCTCGAGGTTCTCGAACACCGTGTGCTGCTCGAAGACGGTCGGCTTCTGGAACTTGCGCCCGATGCCCAGCTGGGCGATCTGCGGCTCGCTATGCCGCAACAGGTCGACGTTCTGGCCGAACCAGGCCGAGCCCGAATCGGGCCGCGTCTTGCCGGTGACGACGTCCATCATCGTCGTCTTGCCGGCGCCATTGGGCCCGATGATGCACAGCAGTTCGCCGGTCTCGATATAGAGGGTCAGCTGGTCGAGCGCCTTGAAGCCGTCGAAGCGCACCGTGATGCCCTCCAGGTACAGCACCATGCCCTGCGTCCCCGGGCGCAGCGACGCGCCGGTCTCGCGCAGCACCTCGACGTGCGGCCCCGCCCGGGTGCTCATGAGGCGGCGGCACGCCGGCGCAGCAGGCCGACGATGCCGTTGGGCAGGAACAGCGTGACCAGGATGAACAGGCTGCCGAGGGCGTACAGCCAGAAGCTGGGCAGCGCGGCGGTGAAGTAGGTCTTGGCATAGTTGACGAAGACCGCCCCGGCGGCGGCGCCGTACAGCGTGCCGCGGCCGCCGATCGCGACCCAGATCACGATCTCGATCGAGTTGGCCGGCGAAAATTCGCCCGGATTGATGATGCCGATCTGCGGCACGTAGAGCGCCCCGGCGATGCCGGCCAGCACCGCGGAGAGCACGAAGACCCACAGCTTGTAGTTCTCCACCCGGTAGCCCAGGAAGCGCGCCCGGCTCTCGGCGTCGCGGACCGCGCGCACCACGCGGCCGGCGCGCGAGCGGACGACGAAGCGGCAGACGAAATAGCTGACGGCCAAGGCCGCCGCGGTGCACAGGAACAGCACCACGCGCGTTCCCGGCTGCTGCAGCGCGAAGCCGGCGATGTCCTTGAAATCCGTGAAACCGTTGTTGCCGCCGAAGCCCATGTCGTTGCGGAAGAAGGCCAGCATCAGGGCGTAGGTCAGGGCCTGCGTGATGATCGACAGGTAGACACCCGAGACCCGCGAGCGGAAGGCGAAGTAGCCGAACACCAGGGCCAGCAGGCCCGGCACCAGGACCACCATGAGCAGGGCGAAGCCGAACTGGTCGAAGCCGTGCCAGAACCAGGGCAGCTCCTTCCAGTTGAGAAAGACCATGAAGTCGGGCAGCACCGGATCGCCATAGACGCCGCGCGCGCCGATCGCGCGCATCAGGTACATGCCCATGGCGTAGCCGCCGAGCGCGAAGAAGGCGCCATGACCGAGGCTCAGGATGCCGCAATAGCCCCAGACCAGGTCGACCGCGATCGCCAGCATCGCGTAGCACATGTACTTGGCCAGCAGGGTCACGGTATAGCCGGACAAGTGCAGCGCCGAGCCCTCGGGCACGACCGCGTAGAGCAGCGGCACGAGCAGCGCCGTGAGCGCCAGCACGGCAAGGAACAGCATCTCGCCGGGCTCGCGGGCGGGCCGCGCCGGCGGGGCGGGCGCCGGTGCTGGCGCGGCGGCCGGGGCGAGGGGGTCCGGGTCCAAGCCTAGCCTTCGGCCGCGCGGCCCTTTTGCGGGAACAAGCCGCGCGGGCGACGCTGGATGAAGAGGATGAGAAAGACGAGGACGAAGATCTTGGCCAGCACCGCTCCGGCTACCGGCTCGAGCAGCTTGTTGACCACGCCCAGGGCGTTGCCGCCGACCTGCGTACCCCACAGGTTGCCGACACCGCCGAACACCACCACCATGAACGAATCGACGATGTAGCTCTGGCCGAGGTTGGGACCGACGTTGGTGAGCTGGCTGAGCGCGACCCCGGCAATGCCGGCGATGCCCGATCCCATGCCGAAGGTGAGCGCGTCGATCCACTCGGTGCGGATGCCCATCGCCTTGGCCATGGCGCGGTTCTGCGAGACCGCACGCAGCTCGAGACCGAAGCGCGTCCGGCGCAGCACCACGAGCAGGAGAAAGAACACGACCAGGGTGAACAGCACGATGTACAGGTGGTTGTAGGTGATCGCCAGCGCCTCGTTGATGTCCCAGGAGCCGGCCAGCCATTGCGGCGTGATCACCGGCCGGTTGTTCGCCGAGAAGATGTCGCGCACCGCCTGCTGCAGCAGCAGGCTGACGCCGAAGGTGGCCAGCAGCGTCTCGAGCGGCCGGCCGTACAGGTGGCGCACGATGCCGCGCTCGATCAGCACGCCGACCAGCCCGGAGGTGAGGAAGGCCACCGGAATGGCCACGACGATGGAGGCGCCGATGTGCTCGGGCATCAGCTGCTGCACCACGTAGGTCGCGTAGGCGCCGAGCATCATCAGCTCGCCGTGCGCCATGTTGATCACGCCCATCACGCCGAAGGTCACGGCCAGGCCGATCGCCGCCAGGACCAGGATCGAGCCCTGGCTCAGGCCGAACAGCAGGGTCTGCACGCCCGCATAGAAGCTGCGGCGCGACTGGATCGAATGCAGCGCCGCGACGGCGGCCGCCCGCACCCGCGCGTCGGCCTCGGCGGGCTGGCCGTCGGCGCCGGTGCCGACCATCACGGTCAGCCGGTTGAAGACGTCGGGATTGAGGCTTTGCCCGAGCACCTGCACCGCGTCCAGGCGCTTCTGCGGATCGCCGCTGTCGAGGTCGGCCAGGGCCAGGCCCAGGCCGATCACGCGGCGCACCGCCGGATCGGGCTCGACCGGAGCGCGCGCCTGCAGGGCGGCGAGCACGGCGGGATCGGGCGCGCGCAGCATTTCCGTTACCGCCGCCAGCCGCACCTCGGCGTCGGGTGCAGCCAGGTCGAACTGTGCCAGCGCGACGCGCAGCGCCTTGCGCAACTGGTTGTTGACCCCGATCTTTTCGAGGTCATCGGCATGGAGATCGGGCGGCGCCGCGGCGCCGAGCGGATCCAGGAGGCGACCCTCGCCATCGACCGCGTACAGGCGATTGTCGCCCGGGCGGGCGAGCAGCCGACCCTCGAGCAGCGCGAGCAGGATGCCGCGGGCCCGTACGTCGCCGGTCTGCGCCAGTTGCTGGACCAGTGCTTCCTTCTGCGCGTAATCGGCCTGCGGCAACTGCTGCAACAGGGAGGGCAGGCCATGATCGGCCGGCGCATCGGTCGCGGAGCTTGCCACGGCTGCCGGCGCGCCCGCCCCGGCGCTTGCCTCGGCGCCCGCCACGCCCGGCAAGGCGATGCCGAGCGTGCACAGAAGCATGAAGACGCGGCCAAGCCCCGCGCGGCAGAGCCAGGCGCCGCCTCGAGGGCGCCCGGCCGGGGCCCGCGACGCGAAGATGAATCGACTGGGAAGCATGGCTACGCAAACCCGCCTGCGACGTGGATCGGTCAGACCGCGGCGGCCGGCAGCGACGCCGCGCGCGGGACGGGCGCGGCCACGCACCCGGTGCATGGCCGCGCGGGTTGGTCGGCGGGCCGGCGCCCGGCCGACCGCACGCCGACTACTTGTAGTTCTGCCCGGAGCAGACCTTGGTCTTGGTGTTGTAGTTGCCGCACTTGAGCGTGACCCAGTCGGCCTCGATGTCCTTGCTGCCCGGCAGGAAGTCGGACCAGGCGTCGCCGGCGACGGTCGTCTTGGTCTGCCAGACGATATCGAACTGGCCGTCACCGCGCACCTCGCCGATGTAGACCGGCTTCGTGATGTGGTGATTGGGCAGGACCTTGGCGATGCCGCCGGTCAGGTTGGCCACTTCGAGGCCGGGCAGCGCGGCGATGACCTTCTCGGTGTCGGTCGTGCCGGCCTTCTGCACCGCCTTGATCCAGAGCTGGAAGCCGATCACGTGCGCTTCCATCGGATCATTGAAGGTGCGCTTCGGATTCTTGGTGAAGGCGTGCCACTTGTCGATCCATTCCTTGTTGGCCGGGGTCTTGATGCTCATGAAGTAGTTCCAGGCCGCAAGGTGGCCGACCAGGGGCTTGGTATCGAGGCCGGAGAGTTCTTCCTCGCCGACCGAGAACGCGACCACCGGGATGTTCTCGGCCGAGATCTTCTGGTTGCCCAGTTCCTTGTAGAAGGGCACGTTGGCGTCGCCATTGATCGTCGAGACGACGGCGGTCTTCTTGCCGGCGGAGCCGAAGGCCTTGATCTTCGTGACCTCGGCGGTCCAGTCGGAGAAGCCGAAGGGCGTGTAGTTGATCAGGATGTCGGCGTCGGCGACGCCCTTCTGCTTCAGGTAGGCCTCCAGGATCTTGTTGGTCGTGCGCGGATAGACGTAGTCCGTGCCCTCGAGAATCCAGCGCTTGACGCCGACTTCCTTCATCAGGTAGTCGACCGCGGGGATCGCCTGCTGGTTGGGCGCGGCCCCCGTGTAGATGACGTTCTTGGACGATTCCTCGCCCTCATACTGCACCGGGTAGAAGAGCAGTCCGTTGTCCTTCTCGAACACCGGCAGGACCGACTTGCGCGACACCGAAGTCCAGCAGCCGAAAACCACCGCAACCTTGTCCTTTTCGAGCAGCTCCGACGCCTTCTCGGCGAACAGCGGCCAGTTCGATGCCGGATCCACCACCACCGCCTCGAGCTTCTTGCCCAGCACGCCGCCTTTCTTGTTCTGCTCGTCGATCATCATCAGGATGGTGTCCTTCAGCGTCGTTTCGCTGATGGCCATGGTTCCCGAGAGCGAGTGCAGCACGCCGACCTTGATGGTGTCGGCGGCCGTTGCCGCCTGCGCCCCCAGCAGGGCGCAAGCGGCGAGCAGCGCGGTGCGAAATAAACCCGTTTTTCTCATGATTCGGTCCTTTGGTTATGGATGGATCTTCGGTTCTTCCGCGCAGGGTCGGGATGCGACGCATCTTTTCGGTGCATATAATTCGCGTCGCACCAATAAAGTGCTCAGGAAATATGGAACGCCCTTACATGGTGCGCGTTCCCCGACGCCCTCATGGTCGAACCCCCAATTCCTCCTGCATGAAAGCTAACCAAGCAATATGCATGCCCAAATGCGGAGCACGATTTGGCCTGCAGGCTGCGTACGGGCGGCGCGAGGCGGTCCGAGACGTGCGCCGGCCATCGAACGCGGACGATGCGGGATAGCGGGGACGCGCCAGTCATCGCGACGGTGGCGCCGCGTTGGCGTGCCGGGGCCCAGCGCAGGCTGACGGCCTCAGGCCAGTTCGAGCATGCCCTCGGCGACGATGAAATCGACCACGGTGTCGAGCCCGTGACCGGTTTTGAGGTTGGTGAAGACGAAGGGTCGCTCGCCGCGCATCCGGCGCGCATCGCGTTCCATGACCTCGAGCGAAGCGCCGACGTGCGGCGCCAGGTCGATCTTGTTGATGATGAGCAGATCCGAGCGCATGATCCCCGGCCCGCCCTTGCGCGGGATCTTGTCGCCGGCGGCGACGTCGATCACGTACAGCGTCAGGTCGGAGAGCTCGGGGCTGAACGTGGCGGCAAGGTTGTCGCCGCCGCTCTCGACGATGATGAGATCGAGTTCCGGAAAGCGGCCGATCAGGCCGTCGATCGCCGCGAGGTTCATCGAGGCGTCCTCGCGGATCGCCGTGTGCGGGCAGCCGCCGGTCTCGACGCCGACGATGCGCTCGACCGGCAGCGCCTGGCTGCGGATGAGGAACTCGGCGTCCTCGCGCGTGTAGATGTCGTTGGTGACCACGGCCACGCTGCAGCGGCCGCGCAGCCGCTTGCACAAGGCATCGACCAGCGCCGTCTTGCCGGAACCGACCGGCCCGCCCACGCCGACACGCAAGACCCGCGAACTGTCCGACAAGATCTTCGACCTCCGGATGATGCGACCGCGCCGAACCGCGGCACCGCGTTTGCGCCGGATCGGCGCCCGCCCTGCGCTCGCCCTGCGCCAGTCCGCGCGCAAGTCCGCAGGCAAATCCGCGGGCAAATGATACGGGATGCCGTGGCGCGGGCGCGATCGCGCGCCGCAAGCCCGCTACCATCGCGCCATCATGGCGTATCGCATCCTGCCGACGAGTTCGGCCACGGCCCAGCCGTGGCACAACGGTGGCGGCCTGACGCGCGAATTGCTCACCTGGTCGCCGCCTGGCGCCGCCGCGTGGGCGCTGCGCATCAGCGTCGCGACGATCGAACGCGACGGTCCGTTCTCGGCCCTGCCCGGCGTGCGCCGCTGGTTCGTGCCGCTCACCGGGGCGGGGGTGCGCCTGGAATGGGCCGGACGGCGCGTCGAGCTCGTGCCGGGGGATGCGCCGATCGCATTCGATGGCGACGCGCCACCCGCCTGTACGCTGCTGGGCGGCGCGACGCTGGACCTGAACCTGATGCTGCGTGACGCGCACGGCGCCATGGCGCCGGTGCGCGCCGATACGCCCTGGCTGCCGCCACGCGGACAGGGCGGACTGTACGCGGTGCAGGACGGCATACTGTGGGGCGGCGCGGGCGAGCGCGTCGACCTGCCCGGACACTGCCTGGCCTGGGCCGATCAGACCGCCGGGATGTCGCCCTGGCGCTTCGAAGCGGCGCACGAGGCGCGGGGGCCTACCCTGGGCTACTGGATCGCGTTTCATGCCTGACGCGATCGAATCTTCCGCCGCCATTCATCCGCCGGCGCGCGCCCGGGTGGGCACTCCTGTGCCAGGAGAACAAGCATGAGCCAAGCAGCGATCGGTACCCGGGTGCTGGGCCGCGATGGCCCACGCGTCTCCACCCTCGGGTTGGGATGCATGGGCATGAGCGACTTCTATGGTCCGCGCGACGACGGCGAATCGATCGCCACGATCCATCGCGCGCTCGAACTGGGCATCGACTTCCTCGATACGGCGGACATGTACGGGCCGCACACCAACGAAGAGCTGGTCGGACGGGCGATCCGCGGACGGCGCGACCGGGTCTTCCTGGCGACCAAGTTCGGCATCGAACGCGACCCGAACGACCCGACCCGGCGCGGTTTCAACGGCCGCCCGGAATACGTGAGGCGCTCGATCGAAGCCAGCCTGCGGCGGCTCGACGTGGCGACCATCGACCTCTACTACCTGCACCGGGTCGACCCGGCCGTGCCGATCGAGGACACCGTAGGCGCGATGGCCGAACTGGTGCGCGCCGGCAAGGTGCGCTACCTGGGTTTGTCCGAAGCCTCGGCCGAGACGCTCGAGCGCGCCTGCCGGGTGCATCCGATCACCGCCCTGCAGAGCGAATATTCCCTTTGGTCGCGCGAGCCCGAGGCCGGTGTCCTGGCCGCCTGCCGCCGACTGGGCGTGGGCTTCGTGCCCTACAGCCCGCTTGGCCGGGGTTTCCTGACCGGCGCCTTGCGCCGTCCCGAAGACCTCGCCGCCGATGACTACCGGCGCACGAGCCCGCGCTTTCAGGGCGAGAATTTCGCGCGCAACCTGGCCCTGGTCGACACGGTGACCGCTCTGGCGCGCAGGCTCGGTTGCACACCGGGACAACTGGCGCTGGCCTGGGTGCTGGCACAGGGCGACGACATCGTGCCGATACCGGGCACCAAGCGGCGGCACTATCTGGAGGAAAACGCCGCCAGCGTCGCGCTGCGGCCGGGCGCGGCGGTACTCGCCGAGTTGAGCGCGGCATTTCCGGCCGACGCCGCAGCCGGCGAGCGCTACCCGCCCGCCATGATGGCGGCGCTCGATGGCCGCGCCGGAACGCGCCGATCCTGAGGCGCCGCGTCGCGTCCGTTGCGGGGGAAATGGCGCCGCCTCCCGCTTGTTCGGTGCACAGCACCCGCGCGACCGACGCGGGGCCGCAGCGGGCGCGGATCGCGCGCACCGTGCGGGCGCAGGGCCGCGCGTGGGAACGATCTCGATCCGAACCGATCGAGCAGCACGCTGCGGCGCCGCCTTGGAACCGACCGGCAAATGCGGTTTGCACGGCATCGGTTGCAATGTGATGGTTCCGGATTTGCTGCAACACCGCAATCAATTCGAGTGCACTGCACCATCGACGCATCGGGTGTTCGTCGGGTATTCGCCGGATCGTCCGGACATACCCTCCCCTCGGCCGAACGGCTTCCCCCGTCCGCGCCTCACGCAGCGACAGGATAGCCAGGGCTGGAGGAACTCATCGAAGATGCGCGCTGCGGCAGGACAAAAACGTTCAACGTCGATCGGCGCGCCAAGCCGACCCTAGCCGCGCCGTACCCATCGCAACACGGAGACCCGCATGCAATTCATCCTGGCCGGTGCCCTGGCGTCGTACCTTGCCTATCTGCTCGGCTCCTGGCGCCAAGGTTGTCTGCACCGGGCAACCCACGAGGGCTACGGCGTGCCGCGCGCCTGGCAGCAACGCAGCGTGCGTATCGCTTCGTGGGTCGGGGTTTCCTTCTTCGCGATGCTCGCGGCCGGCTGCCTGCTCGCCGCGCTCGGGCCGCGCATCGGCCTGTGGCCGGGGCTGGTCGGCGGGGCGGTCCTGCTCTATCTGCGCTGGGCCCTGTCCTGCTACTCGGCGATGCGTCGCATCGCCCTGCTCGGCGTGCCGCTGCGCGGCGCGCTGCCTGCCCTGCAAGCGACGCGCCGCACCGAGGGTCGACTGGAAGACCTGCCGGTACCGCCCTTCGGGCTGGCCAGCCACGTGGTCGCCATAGGCGACGATGGCCTGATCGCGCGCGCCCCGGCGAACAAATCGTATTAGCAGCGTTGCGCCCCGACCCGGCCCTCAGGGCGTCGGGTCATCGCGCTGGCAGTCCTTGGGGATCAGCGGGGTCGGTACGCCCTGCGTCACGCAGGCCCAGGACACCACGCCGGAGTCCTTGTCGACGCTCGGTACGAGCGATATGACCGCGTTCTTGTTGCCGAAACCTTCCATCGCCGCGAAGATCGTGCCGCCGTTGCCGACGCCGTATCGGGTCTTCCGGTCCGCCGGGGTATAGCCAAGTCCTTCCAGAGCCGGGATGGCATTCGTGCGGCGCCATTCGGCCTCGAGGCGCTGCGAATAGGCCGCGAGATCGACCCGCACCAGGGCAATCTTGGCCCGCTGGACATAATTCTGGTATTGCGGAATGGCAATGGCCGCGAGGATGCCGATCAGCGCAATGCCGGCCAAAATGACGACAACCAGGATCACCGCGACCTGGCCCTCCTTGTACCGCACCACGACGGTGCCGGCGAGCCGGTCGGCCAGCGTGCGGCGGCGCCGGTCGAACAGCATGATGAGGTTGGGGATCAGGAATATCGCCGAGATCGCCGAGACCAGTGCACGAAAATAGGCCCGACCGAAGGACAACGCGGCGCCGGTTTGCGCATCGACCACGGCGATGCCGGTCGCCATGCGCCCGAGCGTTGCAACACGGCTCGAACCGACGAAGAAGGCGTGGTAAACCGCGATGAAGGCGATATCGCCGAGCACGAGCAAGAGGAAAGCTGTCGACGCGCCGCCGCTGCCCACCGCGGGCAACAGGACGGCGCCGAATACGCCCATGAACAGCGCGCTGGGCACGTACATGACGAGGCCGTCAACCCACTGCGCAGCCAGGCGCCGCCAGAAGCCGCTCCACTGCTCGGCGGCAAACGCCGCGCTGGCGCGCACCGATCGTTCCTCGATCGCCGGCGTACCGCTGGCCGGTGGCCGGTAGGGGTTGGGCGCCGCCACCGCGGGCGACTCGGCCGCAGCGGGGCGGTCGACGGCCTGCACCTTGACCGGCGTGATGATCCGCGTGCGATCCGGATCCGCCTCGGGCCGCTGCAATGCGACCAGCGTGGCGTCATACTGGGCGCGCAACACCGGATCGGACAGCACGACGACCGCCGTATCGAGCCGGCGCAAGCGTTCAGCCAGCGCCTGACCCTGCAGGCTGGCGCGCGCCCTGGCACCGAGCGAGCGGTGCGCCGCGAGGATCGATTCCATGCTGGCGGATCGGGTCAGCTCGAGCAACCCATAGTGGTCACTTTGGTCAGTGGTCATGTTCAAGGTTTCGCGCGGTTCGTCGGGGAGGGTGGCATTCGGCGGTGGGAATGATTGATTCTTGACGTCGCTTCGGGTGAAGGTCTACCCCGGAAAAACGGTTCGGGCGGGTCGAGCGCGGTCGGTTCGCTGGAGCCCGCGCCGGGTCACCGCGGGAAATCGCGGTTGGTCGGAATGTAATCAAAATTTCACCTGTTCGAACCAGAAATTTCCGTCGTTTCGGTCGTCGCGACCGTGCCGGTCGATGGGTAACAATGGCCCACTTCGCATGGCGGCAGCGTGGGAGGCGCGCGGCAAATGTTCAAATCCAGACGTCAAGGCAAGACCTTCCCCGGGGCCTCGATCGTCCTTCTGGCCATGTTCCTTGCGTCCTGCGGCAGCGGTGGCGGCGGTGCCGCGCCGCCTCCGACCCAGGGCAATGAATCGGTCGCAGCGCGGGTGCTTGCTTCCGCTCCCCTTAGCGCCTGTCCGTACGGCGGCATCACAGTGCAGACCGGGATCGACAAGAACGGCAATGGCGTCCTGGATCCGAACGAGGTGACCAACACCCAGTACGTCTGCAATGGCACGCCGGGCAAGAATGGCGCCGCCGGGCCGGACTCCCTGGTCAGCATGGTGAGTGAACCCGCCGGAACAAACTGCCCGGCCGGCGGTACGAAAGTGAATGCCGGACTCGATCTCAATGGCAACGGCGTCCTGGATCCATCCGAAATCACGTCGATCTCGTATGTTTGCAACGGGCCAGCGGGGGCCCATGGCGCGCCGGGTGCGGCCGGCCTGAATTCCTTGATCACCATCACGGCCGTGGCTGCGGGCAGCAACTGCCCCTATGGCGGCGAAGAGATCCAGTCCGGGCTGGACGCCAACCGCAACGGCGCACTCTATCCGTCCGAGGTGAGCGCGACGGCCTACGTCTGCAACGGTGCGCCGCCACCGGCGGGGGCCGAGACGCTCGGGCAGAAGCTGCGCCGCGTGGCCACCACCGCGCAGGGCGGCAACCCCCTGATCGACCGGCCGCTGACCCTGCAATCGAACTGGCTGCCCGGCACCCTCTATTCCACCGGCCAGATCGTCACCAACGGCGGGAATCTCTATCTTGCCGTGAATGGCGGCATCTCGAATGCCTCGGGCGGACCGACGGGCACCGGCATGGCCCGCATCGCGGATGGCTCGGTGACCTGGAGCTACTTCGGTGCCCCCTCGATCAGCGCGAACGATCCGGCCGCACCGGCGCTGACGGTGACCACGTCGCCCGACGCCCGACTGACCGCTATTGTGCCCGGGCTGATCGGCGGCACGGTGCAAAATTCGGCCGCGTTCCAGCTGGGCAGCAATGGCGTTGCCACGAGTTCAACGCCCTTTCTCGCCGTCTCGGTCGGTCCGAAGGTTGCGGTGCCGATCGCCTCGGTTTCCGGCTCGGGCAGCACGGTCACCGTGACCACGGCCGTCGCCCACAACTACTACACCGGCCTGCCGATCGTCGCATCGGGATTTTCACCTTCCGCTTTCGACGCAGCCGGTGGCACGCCCATCACGGTGGTCGACGCGAGCACCTATACCTATGCCGCCTCGGGCCCGGTCAGCGGCGCCCCGGGCGTGATCGGCAGCGTGAACGTATGGAAATACGGCAACAGCGGGGCCACGCAGGATTGGTTCGGCTCGGGCTACCTGCAACTCGAGGAAGATGGCCAGGTGACGTTCAACACCGATGCCCCGCTGCTGTCCGTCGGCATGTCGGGGAGCGCCCGCATCGCCATCGACGGTCGATACATCGACCTGGGCGTGCAGCCGAGCGTCGGCAGCCCGAGCTACTTCAACGTCGATTTCTCGGCGGTGGGCGGGCGCCGGATCCGCCAGATACGCGTGGAGGGGGTGCTGGCGCCGGCGTTGATCGGGGTGTACGTCGCACCCGGGGACCAGGTGTATGCGCCCCCCGAGGCGGACGTCGTCAAGGTCCAATTCGTCGGCGATTCCTTCTTCAACGCCAACGACGCTACGCCCTTGACCATCGCCGACGACGTGGGCTTGCGCCTGGGCTGGTTGAATGCGATCGCCTCGAACAATGGCGGATCGGGCTTCGTCTCGTCGAATCCCGCGCCGCCCAACTACTCCCTGAACTACCTGGATCGCATCGCCGATGTGAAGGCCATCGCTCCGGATGTACTGGTCTACGTCACGAGCGGCAACGACAACGCAAGCGGCTATGGCGCCGTGCTGAGCAACGCACTGGCCTGCCTCAAGCAGGCGCGCGCGTGGTTCCCGAACCTGCCGATCATCGTCCTGGAGCTGCAATCCTGGCGCGAGACCGCCGGATCGATCGCCAGCAGCGGAACGACCGTCACCGTCACCGTACCGTCCGGCCACGGGTTCAGCACCGGCGAATTCGTGACCATGGCCAATATCAGCCCCGCGGGGTACAACGGCACGTATCGGATCACGGTCACCGGACCGAACACGTTCACGTACGTCGTTCCGGCGGCGCTGCCGGCCAGCAGCACGACGCTGTTCTTCGCCAGCCGACCCGCCGCGGCCGCCCGCAACGCCGTTGCGCAGCTTCAGGATCCCATGACGTGGTTCGTCCCGACGATCAGCGATCCGGCGGGGAGCTGGTTCACCGGATCGGGCAACGTGGCGAGCCCGATCGGCGACGGCAACGCGGACTTCTATGTCAGCCCCGACGGGGTGCATCCGGAGGTTCGGGGGGTCGACTACCTTGCCGTGCGGATCTCGCAAAGCATTGCGAACATCCTGCCGTTGATTCCCTAGCGACACGCGGCCACCAGGTTTGCGTTCGGGCGCACGCACCGCGGTGCGAGCAGGGAGTTTGGCGGCGCGGGGACCGGGGCGTGCCGCCATCCCGACGGCACGCCCCGCACGGCCCCGACGCCCTGGCGCCTTCTCTTAGTCTTCGAAGGAGAAGAGGTCGAACAGATCGCCGATCGCGGGCCCGTTGACCGGGGCGTAGCGGCTGTGGCGGCCGTACTCCGGATTGGGCAGGTTGTCGCGGCTGCGGTGCGTCAGCGGCGCCAGCCCCCAGTTGCGCTCGATAAACTTCAGGATCGAGGCGTGGTCGGTGTAGTCGTGCGAGATGTGACCCGGCTTGACGTGAGGCGAGACCACGAGGAAAGGCACGCGGGTGCCGTCGCCGAAGAAGTCCAGCGGCTGCACGTAGCCCGAATCGTAGTAGCCGCCACCCTCGTCGAAGGTGACGAACACGGCCGTGTCGGCCCACACCGCGGGGTTGGCCTGGACGGCATCGACGATCTTCTTGACGAAACCTTCGAACAGGCTGAGCTTGGACGAGGCGGGGTGGCCGTCGACGATGCCGCTGGGCTTGACGAACGATACCGCCGGCAGGCTGTTGCCGGCGATGGCCGCGTACAGGTCCGTCGTGTCCTTGAGGTGCGCCGCGCGCGCGTTCGGATCGGTCATGATCGAGGACGTGTACTGGAAAAAGTTGCAGATGTTGCAGTAGTTGCTGGTCGGCGTCGCGTAGAGCTGCAGCGGGTTGGCCTTGTAGACGTTCCACTGGTCGCCGAAGTAGGCGTAGGAAATGCCCCGCTCGCCCAGGGCGTCGCCGATATGGCGCAACTGGGAAGGCGGCGTCGTGAACACCGTGCTTCCGGGCCGCGTATCGCCGTAGGCGATCGTTCCGTCGCCGTAGTACCCCGGGTTGTAGTTGTTCAGCAGGTAATAGTGACCAGCCTCGCAGTTCGGCTTGACCGGGTGCCGCAGCGAGTGCAGATATTGCGTCACCGCGGACACCCCGGGTTGCGTCGGATCCGAGCAGTTGGAGTAGCTGCCGCCGCCGAAGTACGGCGAGGAAGCCGTGCCGCTGCCGCTGCCATAGCCGTCTTCCGTGTACCAGTTGTTGGTGCCGGGGGCGGGGTTCGGGTTCTCGATCTCGTTGAGGATGCCGCTGCCGACCGGCACGTTGATGCTGCCGGGCGGCACGAACGAGCTGCCGTCGAAGAACCAGAGCGCGTCACCCGTGCCGATCATGATGTGGTTGGCTCCGGTGCCGCCCATCACGCCCTGGTGATAGTTGTCGCTCATGGCGTAGTGGTCGGCGAGCGACTTGAGGTAGGGCGCGTCGCCTTGCTGCACGTTGTAGAAGCCCATCGCCGTGCCGCCCTCGCCGGTGCTGATCAGGCCGAACGGCGGGGTGTCGTAGTTGGCGACCATGTACTGGGCCTGCGTCTGGCCGTCGGTGCCGAAGCCGATCGACGTCTCGACCCAGGGGAAGAGATCCGCCTTGCAGCCGCTTGGGTTTTCCGCGGTGGCCTTGGCCGCGTTGCAGTCCATCTGCTGCCACATCTGGTAGAAGCGATGGACGGGGCTGTTGGCATAGGCATCCCAGCTGGCGGCGCCCGGCGTCGTGCCGGTGAGCTTGATCTGGAACGGGCCGGGCGGCAGCGAATTCACGTTGGCAATGCGCGAATCGACCACCGCATATGCCGGAAGGCCGGTGCCGCCCAGGCACAGGTCAACCAGGTAGTCGCTGGGCAGGCCGTTTTCGATGCTGGCGATCGTGCCCAGCACTGGCGGCGAATCGCACGGCACCGTGGTGCCCAGGGCGGCGCTGACCTGGGCCGCCAGCGAGACGCCGGGCGCGACCTTGGGGCCGGCAACGACGGGCGGCGGCAACACGCTGTACGGGGCCTGGCCGCCGGGATTCATCAGAAAAGGCGACGGCGCTTCATCCACTGCCGAGTTCTGCACGGCCGCCGAGAAATTCGGCCCGGGCGTGCCATCGGCGTTGACGATGCCCTTGGAGAGCAGGTTGTCCACGGTCTGGTGGCCCACCGGGCGGTACGTGGCGAAGACGTGGTCGAAAGTGCGGTTCTCGCCGATGATGACGATGACGTGCTTGATCGGCGAATGGGTCGTCCCGACCTGCTCCGTGCGGGCGCGAGCGGCCATCGGACCCAGTGCCAGCGGAACGACCAGGCCCGCGACGATACCGCGTCGCAGGGCGGGCGCGAACCCGGGTTGGCGTGATTCTTGTTGTGGCATGGCAGTTCCTCCGAGGTTGACGAACCGAATTTGAAGTTATCCCGGCCATGTGACGCGACCGTAAAACGGTGACGATCGCAGGCCGGTTCGGCTGCAAAAAGTTTCCCGGTCTGGGCGGAAGACGGCGCAGACTCGCCATGAACGGCCGATGACGGGTCGGCCGCATCTGCGCTGCAGCACCGAAGGCCAGCCACTAGAATGAGGCCACCGCGCTCGCGGTCAACGAGCCGTCCGGATCACCCTGGCGCGAAGTCGGACCGCCGGGCGTTCCCGTCATGGTGGTCGGGCAGAGCGGCCTTCGTTCCGAACGGGCCGGGGGCAAATTCATGACAGCTTGGATCCGGCATGGCGAATCGCGAGGTCATATGCCATTGCGCGCCTGCGGCTTCGGACTGCTGACGCTCCTCGCCCTGTTCCTGCCCATGCCCAGCCGCGCCACCGAAGAACCGGCATTCGAGGTCGTCGGCAAGCTGCAGGACATCGAGTTGCGCCAGTACGCGCCGTACACCGTGGCCGAGATCGTCGTGGCCGGGCCGGCGAGCGAGGCCGGCAGCCAGGCCTTCCCGATCCTGGCGGGCTACATCTTTGGCAAGAACAAGGGCGAGCGCAAGATGGCGATGACCGCTCCGGTCACGCAGCAAGCCGTTCCAGTAAAACTCGAGATGACCGCACCGGTCACCCAGAGCGCGGTTCCCGGTGGTTTCCTGGTGCAGTTCGTCCTGCCCAAGGGAGTGTCCGCGGCCAGCGCGCCCGAGCCCCTGGACCCGCGCATCACGCTGCGCGACGTTCCGGCCAGCCGCGTCGCGGTCATCCAATATTCCGGGTTCTGGTCGGATTCGAACTACGAGGAACACCTGGCGACCCTGCAAGCCGCCCTGCGCGCCGCCGGTCTTGCCTGGTCAGGAGAACCGGTCTACTCGCGCTACAACCCGCCCTTTACGCCATGGTTCCTGCGGCGCAACGAGATCTGGTTGCACCTCACCGCCCCTTGAGTCGGCCGGCGAAGCAAGGCCAGGGTCGCCCATGCAGACCGTGGAAGTTCCTGCCATGCTGCCGCTTTGACGCCCACTACGGGCACACGGCTTCCACGTTGTTGCCGTCGGGATCGAGCAGGAACGCGGCGTAGTACGTCGGGCTGTAATCGGGCCTGGGCCCGGGTGCGCCGTTGTCGCGCGCTCCGGCTTTCAGGCCCGCCTTGTAAAATGCGTCGACCTGGCCATGGCTTGCCGCGCGAAATGCGATGTGGGTGCCATCCGTCCTGGCGCCCGGCGAGGCATGGAGCCAAAACGCGGGAGCATCCGGTGGCCCGAACCCGGCCAGGTTCGCGTCGTGATAGCCGGCAACATGCCCTAGCGCCGCAAGGACGGCGTCGTAGAACGCCCGGCTGGCGGCGAAATCCTTGACTTTGATTCCGACGTGGTCGTACATGCTGGTTTCCTTCCGGATGAGTGGATCAGACGGCCATCATCCAGCTTCGACGCAATGCGGTCTTGGAAAATCTTGCGGTCCGCCCGGCGCAATTTGCGAAAGGCGCTTGGCGAAGTACCGGCCGCCCGGCCGAACGTACGCACGAAGTTGCTGAGGTCGGCAAAGCCGACTTCGAGCGCGATGTCGGTCACCGACCGCTCATCCTGGGCCAGCAGGCGCGCGGCATGCGCCAGCCGGGAGCGCACCAGGTACTGATGCGGTGTCACGCCGATGACCCGTGAAAACAGGCGCAGAAAATGAAAGGCGCTGAGGCCGACCTGCTGCGCCACGTGCTCGAGCGCAAGGTTTTCATGCGACCGGGCATGTATCCATAATGCGGCTTCCACGGCACGCCGGCGGTCGCCGGGCGTCGCGCGTGTTGCTTCGGATTTGCGCGGCGCAAGCAGCTGCGCCACGCGGGCTGCCAGGTACAGGCCGATCTCGTCCAGGCCGATGTCGCTGCGGTTTTCCGCCACGCCCTGGGCCAGCTCGCCCAGCACCATGAGTTCAGGCAGCGGCGGCAGGCTGCCGGTTCGCCAGACCTTGCGATCGCCTTCGATCAGATCGACGATGGCGGGCGCGAGCTGGAAGGATAGGCATTCGTCGCCGCACACATGGTGGTCATGCGTGCACAGGTATTCATCGTTCGGGTAACCCAGCAGCAGCGAGCCCGCAACGAGTTCGTGGCGAACCCCGCGTGACGTGTAGCCGAAGCTGCCTTTGCGGACGTACGAGATGGAGTGTCCGGCGTGCACCTCGGTGAACGGCTGTTCGGCCGGGCCCGAGGAGCAGCGGTAGTCCACCACCTTGACCGGGCCGGAATTGAGCTGGGTTGACGTGAGCATGAGGGAGCGCCGAGCGTTCGGGCCGCGGACGTGTTCGTATCATATTTGACGCAGTCGTTGGCGCGTTGCCAGGCGAGATTGGCGAACGGGCGAATGGAATGCACGCGGCGCCTTTGAATGCGTCGGCAAGACTTTCATCGTCGAATGCGAGACGGGGCTGGCAGAGGCGTTTGCGCGATTCATGCCGCGCCGGGAGCCGGCGCTTCAGTGCAGCCGGCCCGGCTTCCGCGCGAAGTACCGCTTGGCCATCGCGCGGGACATTCTGCATCGATCCCCGCATTGATTCCTTTGGAAACAATGCTTTGGATCGAATGACGTGGCGTCCCCAAGGGGATTCGAACCCCTGTTACAACCGTGAAAGGGTGGTATAATACACATTTGGAGACGTTGGTGGAATATCGGCCTCCCTATGTGAAGAGGGAAAATTGTCTACCAATGTCTACTGAAATTCCTGCCGGTATTTTTGGGATAATTTTGGGATCCTGAATCGGAGGCATTTTGGCTCGAGCGCGCAAGGGAAGCGACCTTGAAAGCCGGGACTCCCGGCTTCGACACCTCAAGATGACCCATCACCCGTATTGGGTGAATGTCGGCCAAGGCGTGGCGGTCGGGTATCGCCGCGGCCCAAAGGCCAGCACCTGGTATGCCAGGTTTCACGAAGGCGGCACGCGCTACCGGTTCCAAGACATGGGGACAGCCGACGACTTCCAAGACGCTAACGGTGACACGGTCCTGACCTACTTTCAGGCCTGCGAACGCGCGCGGGACCTTTCGAGGGAGCGGGACCGCAAGCGCGGCATCGGCATCGCGACGGAGATCACCGTCAAGGATGCGGCGGACCATTACATGGCCTGGTTCCGAGCCCACCGGAAAGGCATTGCCACAGCCGAGCGCATCATCAACGCGTTCGTCCTTCCAACGTTCGGAGACACCAAAGTCTCCGAGCTGAAGAAGCGGGCAATTACCGCTTGGAGGGATCGGCTGGCTGCCGCGCCCGCCCGGAAGCGCACAAAGGTCGGTCAGGCCCAGGCCACTCGAGCGGCACCCCAAACCGAAGACGAGCGCCGCGCGCGCCGGGCAACGGTGAATCGAACCCTGTCCGTCTTCAAGGCCATCCTGAACAAGGCAGCCGATGACGAGCTGGTGCCACCTCGCGGCCCATGGGCGGATGCGAAGCCGTTCAAGCTTGCAGACAAGCCCGTCGAGCGATTCCTGACCGCCGCCGAGGCAAAGCGACTGGTCAACGCGTGCCCGGCCGACTTCCGGGCGCTAGTGCACGGCGCCCTGTTCACCGGCTGCCGGTATGCCGAGCTAGGTGCGCTTCGGGTCGCGGACGTTTCCGCTATGGCGGGTTCCGCCCGTGTATTCGTTCGGGAATCCAAGTCGGGCAAGCCGAGGCACGTCCCGCTGTCCGCGGAGGGCCGCGACTTCTTCGCCGAGGCCATCCTTGGAAAGACCGGGGGCGACCTCGTTTTCACCCGCAGCAACGGTGGCGTCTGGGGCCGCAACCACGGCGTCCGCCCGCTCGCGGCAGCGTGCACGGCCGCCAAGATCAAACCTCCAATCAGCTTTCACGAGCTGCGTCACACCTACGCCTCGCTCCTGGCACAGGCGGGCGCCGACTTGCTGACCATCTCCAAGCTGCTCGGCCATGCCGACACACGGATCACGGCCCGCCACTACGCGCACCTCTGCGATAAGACGCTCTCCAGCACAGTGGACAGCCTCCTACCCTCGTTCGGCTTCAAGAAGGCCCGCAAGGTCGTGGCCGTCGGCTGATATCTGTCGCCGCATGCGAGCGCCTGAAATCGAATCCCGTAAATCACTGTTTTTTATCACTTCTACGGCTGTTGCCTTTGAGCGACAATCCGCGCCGGACCTTTCGAAGATGTGACGTAGACTGATGGTCGGGCTCACAAAAACTTCTCATTGTCAAGGGATGTAATAAAGCGCAGTTCGATCCCGAGGCCGATTTCCCGGACTCGGGCCGAGAAGTCTGAATTGCGAGCGCTGGGTTGACTTTCAGACCCGCCTCTAAAGCTCAGCGGGAGAGGTGCGTCCGCTTGAAGCGCGAGAGTTTCTGGTGCCAGGAGCCGCCCCGAAATCGAGGACGCCCGCACCACCCCCGGTTCGCCGAAAAGCTCGGCGATCGGGAAAGAGATCGGATGAGCCCCCACGAGGCGGGCACCCGACTCGCCCCACGCTGAACAGTTTCTTCGCGTCGCGTCGGCGTGCGCGCGCGGGCGTTCGCTTGCGCGATCGCCGTAAAACATGCCGCACAAGTTCGAATTTTCGCAGTCAGCAATGGATAGAGGAGCCATTATGAAACGCACCAACCCTGAGCAGACGCCCGCCTTCCACCGAGCCGGATGGCCGGTTCGGGATTGGTGCGCGAGCGCCGGAATCTCCGGCGCCCTTCTCTACAAGCTCGACGATGCGCGACGACCCGCGTCGGTCAAGGTCGGGCGTCGAAGGCTAATCACCGAGGCCCCGCAGCAGTGGTTGGCCAGGATGGCAGCCGCAAGCAGCTCGTCGGTGACGTGATGGGCCCCGCTCTCTTTGAATTCAAAAATGAGATGCCGCGTACCGCCCACCTTCCGGCGCCACAGATGCAATTCGTGCTGGACGCAGCAAACGAGTTCTGGTCCGCGCGTCGGGTTACACCAGCAGACAAGCTGCGTCGAACAGCGGCCGCCAAATAGAGATTGGAGACGATCGTGACCAAAAGAGATGACCCGATCCAATCGGCCCTCACACTGCTTGACCGCGCGCGAGCCGCCGGCCTTTCATTGCGCCTTCGTAGAGCGGGGCTCGCTGTGCGCCCCGGTAATCGACTTGATCCGAACATGGAGCGCGAACTTCGTATGGCGTACGACGGAATATGCGCCGCCCTCGTGGCCGAAAAGGCAGCAAGAGTGGCGATTCAGAGCGCCCGCCACCGCGCGACAACAGAAGGAGTGGTTTGATGCGCGCCGAGTCAATCACTGTTCCGGGCGAGGTGCTAATTCGAGAAGCTACACAGGACGATTTCGATGTTGGCATAGCCCCTTCGTCTAACTTGATGCGCAAGTTGCTTGAACGAGGAGATGTTTCGCCCCGAGGTCTCCAAGTGACGTCGCCGACTTCGATAGACCGCCGCGATTTCGCAAACTTGGGGACCAAACAGCGGTCGCTTGCGCTGAGGGACTTCGTTTACCACGCGCCAACGGGTCGATACGTCTACCTGCCGAGCGGGGAATGGTGGACGAAGAGTGGCGTCGATAGTCGCCTCCAATGGTCCGATCCCCACCGGCCGCCTTCGTCCGAGTTGCGTGAATGCGCCGCCGTTGATCAGATGACCTGGAGTCCCGGCGACAAGCAGATCATCGACGGCAGACTGATCGATGATGGGGGATGGAAGCCGGCGCCCAATGCGCGCTGCCTGAACATGTACCGACCGCCGACGCCGACTGCCGGAGATGCGTTGAAGGCTGGGCCTTGGATCGATCATGTCCGCGCGCTTTACGCGGGCGACGCCGACCACATCATGAATTGGCTGGCGCATCGAATTCAGCATCCGGGTCAGAAAATCAATCACGCGCTCGTTCTCGGAGGGGCACAGGGAATCGGCAAAGATTCATTGCTCGAGCCAATCGTGCAAGGCGTTGGCCCGTGGAACGTGTCGGACATTACTCCGGCCCAGTTCGTGGGCCGGTTCAACACTTGGGCTAAGGCAGTCGTCGTTCGCATCAATGAAGCGCGTGATCGGCGCGAGTGTTCCCCGGCCGAGTTCTACGAAAACGCCAAGATCTACATGGCCGCGCCGCCAGAGATGCTCCGGGTCGACGAGAAGGGGGTTGTCGAGTACAAAGTCCCAAACGTCTGCGCCATCGTCATCACCACAAACAACAAGTTGGCCGGCGTCTATCTCCCGCCCGATGACCGCCGTCATTTTGTTGCATGGTCAGACGTGCCTGCCGGCGATCCCGCCACCGCGGCACGGACAGCTGAGTTGTGGCGCTGGTACAGCAAGCGCGAAGGAATAGGCAACGTCATAGCCCACCTCAAAGAGCGGAATCTGTCTGGGTTCGATCCGAAAGCACCACCTCCTCGGACAGACGCTTGGCGGTCCATAGTCGCAGCTGGCGTTCCAGTGGAAGATAGCGAGCTTGCCGACCTCCTCGACGAGATTGGCTGGCCGAATGTTTTGACTCTGTCCACTCTGATCGACAAGGCCCGCGAGCGGCAACTGGCCGCGCTAGCCGACTCTCTGGCAGATCGATCCAAGTCACGTTTGTCGGCTGTGCGGTTGCACAACGCGGGCTATGACGCTCTTGCCAATCCCAACACGAAAGGCGGCGAATGGTCAGTCAGCAACCGACGCGTGATGGTTTACATGAGACCTGGAATAAGCAAGGCCGATGGCTACAAGGCGGTCGCCGCATTGCAGCAAGGGCGCTGACCGGGAAGACGCCAATGAAGTGCAGTGGTTGCAGTGATCGCAGTGGTTTCCATACCAGCCACTTTACTTTTCTTTCGGATTGGCACCACTCCAATCACTGCGACCACTGCGATCACTGCTGGAAGCTAAGGGAAGAGACTTATGGCAAGAATAGCCGCCCGATTCGGGGCGAGCATTTGTAAGGTGGTTGCCGGCTATCGGCATTGGAATCAGGGCGAAAGAGAATTTCCATGCCCAGGTTGAACGAGAATGAGCGCGCGACCAAACGGAATAATGGAATGAGGGGTAACTGTTGCTCGGCCGCGCCCATTCCGCTAAGACCCGCCGCGCATCCCCGGAAATCCGTCCAGGTCTCGATCGACGGCGTCTCGGCGCTGCAGGGTCAGGCACCCGCCAAGATTGCGCCGGAAGCCCCGCAGGCGGCCGACCAGGCCAAGGGTCAGCTAATGTACTTGACGGGTCGCTTCGGATTCGACGACCCGTCCACAGGCAGGATCCTTCACGCGGCGAGCACCGTCAGAGTGCGCGCGCTGCGCCGCCCGATCGGCGACTTCGCCACCAGGCGGGAGCTGGCCGAATGCGTTGTGGCATTGTTCACCCGTCCGACGTGGGAGCAAGCAAGAGTTAGAAGGCTGAATCGAGACGAATGGGGCCGGAGCGTCTGGCGCCCGACTCTGTACGGCTTTGGCATGTTCCGCGCCGCGCATAGGCATGGGTGGGACAGTCCGGAAGTTCGCGAGGCAAACCGGCTCTACGCTGGGCTGCTCGGAGGCGCGCCGTGGCCGGTCGTCCAAAGCTGAGCGCGGCCGATTGGCTTGAGGCCGAGGCCCTATTCCGGGCTGGCGCTCTTTCCAACCAGGAAATCGCCTCGAGGTTCGGCGTGAGCGAGACAGCCATTCGCCAACGCGCCAGAAAGGCGGGTTGGCTGAGGGCGAGCGCGGATGCGCGCCAGCAACTGGTCGAGGGCAAGCTGCTCGAGCAGCGCGCTGAAGGCGCGGACGCTTCGGGGCTGAACATTGGGCAGATCGCCGAGCTGCAGGCGGCGGACGACGCGAGGGTCCTGACCGAGGCCGCCGAGCTTTTCCGAGACGGGATCCGCCAGGCCCGCGAGATGCTGCCGCACTGCGGCACCCCCGACCAAATCAAGAAGGTGATGGACGCGGGCCAGGTCGCGGCCGTCGGCTACATGCGCGTGCGTAGACTCGACGCCCGCCCCCCGGAAGCGAGCCCATTCGAGGCGACAGTCAAGAGGTTAGCGCAGGAGGGGAAGCTATGAGCGAACGCCTCGAGAATTCTGGGCCCGACCGGCCCCTGCCAGCGATGGACCAGCGCACGGCGTTGGACTCTGCCCACAAGCTGGCAAAGCCTTGGCTGGCGCGCGGATACCGCTTCGGTGGACTCTTCCGCTACCGCGACGCGAACGCCCGCGAGCCCTACGCAAGGCTGCTCCTGCGCCACCCGGACTCGGGGCAAACGGATTCCCTGCACCTCGTGCCCGCCCCCGGAGGCTATGCCCGCGTGCCAGGCGCACCAACCGGCCTGCCGCCCTACTACCCCCCGTCGCTCCCGGCCAACCGCTCCTCAACCGCGATCGTCGTCGAAGACGAGGGGGTCGCTGACCAACTGGCGGAGCGGGGCATCATCACGTTGGCTGGTGGCGCCGAGACCGACTGGACGACCCTCGAGGGGCGTCACGCGCTGGTCTGGCCGGAAAGAGACGGCCCGCCGACTGGCGTCGCCGCGGCGATGTCTCGGGCGCGAGCGACGGTGGAAATCATGGACACCGGCTTTGGCCCGGCTGATTGGCTGGCCAGGCAGGGCGCGGCAGTACCGGCTCCGGTCCTTCTTGCAAAGCTACTGTCCTTGCCGCGAACGGCGCCCCAGGATCGCCGCCAGCCTCGACAGCCCTTAGAGGGCGACCCCGACCGCGCCGAGCCAATGGCGGGCCTCCTTGCAAGCCGCAGAGGCACGCGCGGCGCGAGGGACTTCCTTCGAACTGCACTGGGCGAATCGGTACGACCGGCCGGTGAGATTCTTGCGGAAGCACGCCGCGCCGGCTTCAGCCAGCGGACCGTTCAGGCTGCATCCGCACAGATCGGGGTGGTCCGATGGAATGAGGGGATGCGCGGCGGCTGGATGTGGCGAGTCCCCGAAGGCGCAAGAAGACGTTGAAGGCGCACCGGCAACAATGCCCCAGATCCGATGAGCAGATCACTCCGCCGCGCGCAGGCTTTCGCGAATAGCCCCCCCCTGCGACGACACCATCGGAAGCGGCGACGCTCGAAGTCCGAGGATAGCCGTGGCTCTTCGGACGCCTGTATCCCGGAATGACCAAGAGCCCTACTCGGCGAGCGGTGGGTGTGTCGTAGGGACCGCTGGGCATCGCGGCGCGCACGCTTAGTTGGAGCGTACCGCGCCGCAGCCTCGCCGCGGCCCGGAATAGCACCAAGGAGCCGCGTCCGATCAACGGGACAGGGGTCGAGCCCAGGCCGCTCGCGGATCGGCGCCCGTAGCGCGCGAGGGGCCGCGGCGGTATCGTGCCGGGCATGCCCTTCTGGCTCGATGGTCTAAAGACGCTGATCGGCGCCTTCGTCGGCGCAGCCTTCGCTTTTTCCGTCACCCTCATCCAGCAGCACCGCCAGCGCCGCCGCGACGATCTTGCCGCAGGCAACCTCGCCAACTTCATCCTTTGCATGCATTTCAATACGCTCCACCTCCTTCAGCGGGAAATGGCGCCGCATCGTGCGTTCCCCATGACGATCGCGGCGCTGGAGCACGTCCTGCCGCCCGAGACCTACATTGACATCAAGAGCATGTCGTTCTTGATCGCAGCAGGCGAGGCTCAGCTTCTCGGCGAAATCAGTGTCGCCGAAGACACATTCCGAAGCATGCTTGCCTCGCTGCATTCGCGAATCCAGCTGCTGGTCGATGAGGTGTAACCGCTGTATGAAAAAGCCGGGTTCGCCCCAGGCGCATCTATCGCCATCGAGGATGTTCGAAATGCGCTCGGCCCCAGGATCCACGAGACCCTGCGTTTGTCATCCGATCAATTCGCAACGCACATCGATCTCGCACTGCAGCAATTTTTTGATGCGCGCCGGAAGCTCAATGCCGTATTGCGGCGGGAATTTCCGAAAGCAAAAGTAACAATTAACTTCCGGTCTGGAATCGATGAAACCGCAACAGCGAGCGCAGGAGGGGTGCAAATGAAATGCCGATGCTGCGAGAAGGCAATGCCGGTCGATGGGCCGCGGATTTGCCCCGAGTGCGACCACGAATTCCGCGGCAACGGGTGGGACGGAATCGATGCGCATTGGCGCTCTAAGCATGAGCGGCTGATGCCGTATTCATCTTTCTGGGCCACCCTATGCGACGCGCACCAGGGCAAGGGCCGTGGCAACCGATAGTTACAATCCGACGTCAGCGCCAGGCGTTGCGGCTGCGTTAGACCGAATCCAATGACCAAATGGGGAGCGAGAAAATGAGGATGCGTTTCTTTGCGGCCGGGGCTATCGTCGCCGCGCTGATTGTTGGTGCGCGGGCGGAGGTATGCCCAAATATCACGAATGAGCTCGTAAAGGTGGACGCTGGGAACGATGAATGGACCGAGGCGACGAAGCTTAAGGCGGGGGATGTGATTATGGTCGTGGCGACCGGCCGAGTGCAATTTCCGAAAATGATTACCAAGGCCACCACTGACGCGAAGGGCTACTCCCTCGACAAGTCGGGCGGCCTGGAGATGAAGTTTGGCGCGGGCGAGGTCATAAAGACCGGCGATCGATGGGTCGGCGCCGCTAGAGCGCCGGGAACCGTCAAGTTCCGCGTCATCGGGGCGGGCCGTGGCGGTGGCCACGACTCCATGGTCGGAGGGTACTCCGTGCGCGTCGTCGTGCTCCCGGCCGGGACATTGCCGCCGACAGTTAACATCGAGGCCGAGTAGGCGGCCGATGAGAGCGCTGGGCCTCGTTCTATTTGCCGCGGTTTCGGCGCCGGTCTACGCTGACGGTGAGGGGCTAAGATTCTTGGACTGCTCGGGATCGGTGTACATGTATGACGAGTCTTGGGGGATCCCGTCGCAGTTGCCCTATCGCTTTGTGGCCACGATTGACGTAAGAGCAAAAACGTTGTCGGCGAGCTTCCCCCAACTCAATACAGTGCAAGGGCCAATTACCGAGAAACCCGATCAACTCGGAATCTCCAGCGATCCGAAAGGCGTCGCGCTCAACGGCAAGCAAGTTTCACACATTGAATTCGTCGTCAATCGGATTACCGGCAAAGCATGGTCCTTCATGAATCTAGCGGGCGAAGGGACGATGGGCCGGACGGTATTCGTCGGCACATGCGACGCTTCCGAACGCCGGTTCTAGCCCCAACCGGCGCCGCCGAGCCAGGTCGAGCGGGTTGGCGTAACCCGTCGAAAATGGGCGCAATCGGTGACGAGGACGGCGATTGCAGGTCGAAATCATTGAACTTAAGTCGGGCAAACTTGCTGCCTCGGTTCCGGTCGTCCTGCGTGGCATGAATTGCATCCCGTCCGACCAGGAGTGCTTCGAGCAAGCTTGGAAGGCGGCGGTCGACGACGGGAACGTAGATCCAGTGCGACCGCACGAATATCAGTTCCGGTAGCTTCGCTAGGTGCGCAGAAGGCGCGTGCGGAGGCCGATAGTCGCACGCACCCACGTCGATCGTCTGACAAGCTTGGGATAGGTTCCCACAGGCGCGAAAATCGATCGCAGACTGTGGATGGTGGACGCATATCCCCCCTGCTGCGCGACGAAACTTTTCGGCCGATGCTCATGGGTGTCCGCCTCTGGTTCCGCCAATTACCACTTCCGCGCCCCCTCCTCTGAAACTTATTGCCCTTCCCGACCGCAACCTGCGCCGCCCACGGGTGCGGCTGATTTACCAGCACGAGCTTTCAAGGCCGCTCTGCGCCGAGCGCCTTTAGTGTGAGTGGGAGCGGGGCCGCGCTGTGATCTGGTCGCCCCGAATCGGATAGGCGTTATGGGAGAGGGCGATGGGCGCGGAGCACGAATTGGCTGCGGGACCACCGCAGGGGCTGGCCGAGTAGCGCCGGGTACAGTATCGTGGAAACGTCGACGTGTAACGTTCGGAGTCGCACTCGGCTAGGAGCCGATTTTGACTACGGCCAAAGACGGTTATTGCGGCCCGAGCACCTTAACCGCGATCTCGTCGGGCACGGCCGCGTAGCACTCGGTGAACCCGCTGGTTAGGTACTCGCGCGCCGCTTCACGCGGCGCGCCATATCCCGCAAGGCGCAACGCCGCGTGCAGGAGCTGCTCCTGCGCGTGCGCGACGCGGTAGTCGGTGAACGGCTGCGTGCGCGTGATCTCGATCTCCACGTCGGCCTTGAGTCCATAGCGCGTGATGCGCCCCTGCACCGACTTGGCAAGCCCCACCTTGTACAGCGCCTCATCGCCACGTCGCAGGGTCACGATGTACACGTTTCCCTGTCCTGCCCACGCCGAGTCATTGCAGGCCTGACAATGGAAGCCCTCAAGCCTGACGTGGATGAGCTGCATCTCCTGCTCGTGCCCGCACGCGACGAACCTGTACCGGCGTGTGCCGCCCGTCTTGCCCTGCCCGACGATCTCCACTCCCGCAGCCCGCGCCTCGTCAGCGAGCGTCGCTTCGTAGCAAATGCGGCAGAACGCGCTTCCCCTGCGCACGACCCCTGGCGCGATTTCGCGCTCGTGGCCGCACGTCTTGAAGCGGTATACCCTGTAGTTCGCATCGCGCCCAGGCCCGAGCACTTCGAGGCCATGCGCCTCCGCCGTTCGCGCAAGTTCCAGGTCAAAACACTCCACGCATCGCACGTGGCCAAGCCGCACTGCGGCGGACGAAATCTCCCGCTCGTGCCCGCAGTCAATAAAGCGGTACGCGCGGTCGGTCGGCTTAGTAGCGCGCCCGACAATCACTAGCCGCTCGGCTGCGGCCTCGGTTTTCAGACGGACGTCGAAGCACTCCTGACACCGCACGTGGCCAAGTCGCACTGAGGCAACCGTCAGGTCGCGTTCGTGACCGCAGTCGAACCGATAGCGCCGATATGCCGCGCTGTGCCCTGGCCCGAGCAGCGTGAGGTGCTCGCTGGCGCCTTCTTCCCGGTGCCGTTCGTCGATGCATTGCCTGCACCGGACGCCTACCCGCACGGCGGTCGGAAGGTACTCGGCCTCGTGACCGCAGGCAATGAATCTGTACCGGCGATAGCGCGGCGACACGCCAGCGCCGAGCAGCTCGACGCCGTTGGCAGTGGCCTCGATGGCGAACCGGTGCTCGACGCACGCCCGGCAAAGGACACGGCCGTCGCGCACGGCGGCGACGCTTGCCTCCTGCACGTGTCCGCAGACCGTGAAGCGGTACGTTCGGTAGTGGGCCGTCGAGCCGGGACCTATCAGCTCGACACCCACTGCAGCGCCCTCGGCCTCATGCTTGGCGAGTACGCAAATTGGGCAGCGAACGTTGTCGCGGCGCACGTGGGTCGCCTGCGCCTCAACTTCGTGGCCGCAGGCGACAAAGCGGTAACGCCAGCACCCGGTCCAGTCGCTTGGACCGAACAGCTCGAGGCCATTGGCCGCAGCCTCGTCGACTAGCTTCGCGCCCAGGCACCGTTGGCAGCGGAAGCGCGATCGCCGCACGGCGGTCGTCGCAAGTTCCTGCTCGTGTCCGCAGTCGTTGAACCGGTAGCGCCGGTATCCGGCAGACTGGCCGGCCCCAATGAGCGAGAGGCCGACCTGTGTGGCTTCAACTTGCAGCTTTTTTGAGGCGTCGCGGCCCATGCGTCGATTTTAAAGCGCCCCCAAATTCGCCACTTCGTCATCCTGCAGCTTCGCCGCCTCCGGTCCAAGTCTTGGGTGCGTTGCAGGAGAGCAACAATTCGGTAAAAATGAGGATCGCGGCAAAAAAGAGCAAAACCTAAATACACGCCCCGCACACGGGCAAACGTTGGCCTATTGCATTGGCAAGTGACTTTCTTCGGATCGATCCTCACGCATGAGTACCTTTTTTTACCGCGCTTTTTGCGGAGCAGAGGCAACGACAAATGGCCTATCAGGTTCGCCGGCGCACTGCCCGGCCGCCGGGTTTGGAAATCTTCCAGCGTGAACAATTGCAACCGTACTGAAAGAGGCAGTCGCGGAGATTCAAATGAACAAATCAATAGCGAAGGAGCTTGAGGATGCGGATTCGCCCGATTGTTAGAAAGTTTTTCTCCAAGACATCACCCATACTTTTGTTCGGTTTCTGGGCGCTAGTGGCCACCGCCGAGCCGTGCTGGGATTGCGACAAAAAATGTTGTACCGGGAAAGGACTCCTTCACACCTGTCTACCCGGTTGCAAAGATGCTTGCGCCGTACACAATTTGGCTTGCGGAAAGATTGAGGTTTCGCCCCCCGGACCTATTGGTGTTCCGCCAGTCGTCATCAACGCGCCGCCATTGGGTCAGGTCGCAGCTGAGTTGCTGACAGGTGCGATGGTAATCAAAGCATCTCAAACAACCGTTAACAACACTGTACGCAATCTATCAAAGGCAGTTGGCGATCTAGATAATGTGGTGAAAAAAGCTGCTGATGACACAAAGAATGAAGCAGGCCGCACTGCCCGAAACATTTCCAAAGCTGCGGATGCGATCAAAGAATACGAGATTGCAGAAACTACGGGCAGAATAAAGGCAACTGAGCACGCACTAGACAGTGTTCGCGAGGGTAAGGTAATTGATGCAGTCTGGCATCTCGGAATGGAGCCGCTACAGGACACCGATAAGAATGCCTCAAATGCTGCAATGAAAAGCGACATCATTCGCACTGTCGGGCAGGTCGCGGCCTCAGCATACGGAGGTCCTGGGGGCGCGGCCGCGTATGCGGCGTGGCTAACCTTCCACCAAACCCACGGCGACGTGAATCTGGCGCTCAAAGTAGGGATAATCACTGGGGCGACAGCTTGGGCTATGCAAGGCGCTGGTGGCGTTCCTGCCCGGGATAGCGCTGGGAACATCGTAGTGTCCGATTTGGGTAAGAAAGTAGCGGTCACCGCCGCGATCGGAGGATTGGCCGTTGCAGCTGCAGGAGGAAACGAGACCGCTATTCGCGACGGATTCTTACGCGCAGGTGCGATGGTATTAATTCAGGAGGGTTACCAGTCATATACGCAACATCCACTAAATGACGAATCAATGCGCGGAGCTAAAGGCCCGGCGTACTGTGTATCAAGTACTGTGAATTGCCGGGATATTCCCGATGGAGCGGCGGTTTATAAAGACGGAAAGTTTATCGGTTGGGACCAAGCCAAGCTTGACCCAAGCGCCCCACATGTCGGTGCGGGCTTCCCGGATACTCCAATTCAACCCGGCGACGTGACTTGGCCGACGGAAGGATCTGCCTTTATGAAAGGTGTCGCGGTGGTCCCCGGGATGAATGCAATGGCAGTCTTTCATGATCAGTGGGCGATGAACTGGAATATGCCTCCTGGTATTTTGCAAGGAACAATTGTTCCGGCGATTGTGATGACTTACAATGGTACAGCCGCGCCTCTTTTCGAACGAATAAGAGTGGCAGCTGAGGATGCAACGGGCTCGCACAGCAAAACTGGTCGCGGGCAAGATGGTGCATACATAGTACGGAAGGATGAGACATCAACTGATCCGGTTGTTGATAGCCGCATTGATACAGCGTATTCCTGCGCAAAGGACGATGACTCTCGCTCAATAGCGGTCGAAGTTGACCCTAGTCGAAATACATTCGCTTGTAGAGTTCTTTATCGCTCTAACTTTCAAAGAACAGTTCCCTGGCTAGCTCGTCGTGACATCAAGTACTGCGAGGCAATGGCCCAAGGCTTGGCCGACTTCCAACTTTTACACGGTTACTCGTGTTACGTCGCTTTCGCGACACCGATGGCTGTCAAAGGCTCGGGCGCTAAGTGAGTGGGGGTAACAAGGCATCCTGGATACGTCGGGCTCTCGTTCTGCCGGACGATTTTATTTCGTCATCAATTCGGTCTCCGCCGGCCGGTTGCCTCCAGTCCTGCCTCGATCGCATCCAGCGCTGGATCCGTTGGCTGGTTTTGCGGGTCCGGCTCGGCGGGAGAACGGGATGTCAGCGTCTGCGCTTCGTCCCGAATCTCTGCCGGCACCTCCTGCAGTTCCTCGGGACCAAGGCTCTTGGGTACCTGGCCGTAGGCGCGCGTCAGGTACTCTTGCGCCGTCATTGGCGAACCGTCCGCCTTCATCGAGTCCCAAATCGGGCTCATACCAGGCGGGGTGGAATATTCGTCCGGAAACGTCGTGGATTCGCTCGCGGGCTTCGTCTGTGCTGATGCGACGCTTCGAGCGTTCCCTTGGCCAAAGATCACACGCGGCGAATTGAAAGGGTGAGTTGGTGGCAACGGCTTGCCCCGACGGTCGTAAACTGGCATTCGTTTCTCCAAATCGAATCTTGAGGTAGCCCTGACGTCCCAAAGGGATTCAAGGTCAAGGCGCCGTCCCGCGCGAACTGGCGGCGCTCACGACATGCGCGCCGACAAACACTCGCGCGCACTCGAGCATCGTTGCGTCGTGAATGCGTAGAACCCTCCGGAGGGGATCTTGGTATCCGCCAGCGAGATTCCACGCGATCGGAATCTGCATCCGCGCCGCGGCTTCGAAGACGATGCGGTCGCGCTGTCGCAGTTGATACGAAGTCAGCCAGCCGCCGAGTGGATCGCTAATGTGCGGATCCGCTCCGGCCTGGTACAGGATTAAATCGCAACCGGCCATCGCCTCCAGGAACCTGGGCAACGCAGCGAAGAAGGCGTTTGATTGGTATGCGTGAGAGTAGAACTGCCCGATCGTGCAATGGTCGATCCAATCCAATCCGAGGCGGGAGATGATGGCATCGGTTCCGTCACCGCAATGGTGGTCGGCATCGAGTATTCCGCCGCGCCGGGCGAGGCCGGAATGCCGCAGGACCTGCGCCGTCACGACGAGACCGTTGAAGGTGCAGAACCAGCGCGCCTGGTCGTAGGTGGCATGGTGGAAGCCGGAAACTGGCGCGACCGCGACGCTGCCTGCCTGGATCGCCTCGCGTCCAGCCGCAATCATCGCGCCTGTTGTGAATGGCAGGCTCGCGGCGACGCCGGGGTCCCTGTTCTCGAAGCCGTTGTCGCTGGACAAGTCAAGTATGCGATCAATGAACCCCCGGTCGTGCGCCAAGGCCAGTTCTTCCCGTGTGGCTGGTTCCGGGTCGATGAATCGCAGCGGCAGGTTCAGCCGACGCCAGGACTCCACCGCATAGCGGGGCTTGGAGGCACTCGGCGAATTGGCCTGCGCGGGAGCAACGAGGCGGTCGGAGTAGACGACAGAAATCGCCGGCTGCGCGCGAGCGAGCATCGGCAGAAGCGTTTCGTGCCAGTCGAGTTTCGGTAGTGTTGGCAGTTGAGGCATCTTGCTCCTATTCGGTTGGCGAACGGCACAGACGTGCGGGTCCCAGACCGCTGCAAACGCGGCGCCCTAGGCATTGAAGCCCTTTAACCAGCGGATCAAAAGACAACGTCGGACAACGGACGATCGAAATGCTCGATCTTGAGAGAGGTGGGCGCGGAGCCCAAGGGAACGTGTCGGCTTAGCAGCATTGGTCGCCCTGCAAGACTGGGAAATCGGCGGTCCGCTTTCGCGGGCATTCTCGAGCGCTCGATGTGCTCGAGGGCTATGGTCTAAATGAGCCCGCGCCACATGTCAACGGGGAATTGCGTCAGTCCAGACTCGCCGCCGCACATGTGCTGAATCACTTGCCGCGACAGTCTATCTTGTTGATATACAACGTTTTTTCTTGACCTCAGATCGTACATGTGCCATACTTTTCTTGCCCTGATGTAATGGGCAAGTCGGGCCGCGCGAGTGTTGGCGCACTCGCGCGGCCCTAACCGCGATGCACCTGACTGGAGGTACACCATGGCTACGAATGATTCTACGGGCTCGACTGTCGCATATCCGGGGCGCAACCCGACGGCCGACGAACTCCGCGCGCTGCCTGATGCCTTGCTGCTGCGGCTGTTCGAGTGCGTGAGGGACTTCGCGCGCGACGAAGACGACTCGACCGACCGATGGGAAGCGTCAACTTTGTGCGACGACATCCAATTGGCGGCCGATATCCCGGATGTTCTGGTGCCCGCACGCGCGTGGGCGCCGCCCGCGGTGAAGTGATCGACACTTCGGCTTCTTTAACGTACGGGATTCACCCGTGAATCCTCAACCGCGTTTGCACCGCTCCGCATCCAATCAACCCATCCCGACAAATTGACAACCTGAATGGAAGACTATGCCAAAATTCTTCGGTTCCATTGCGGCCGCGATCGCGGTTACCGTCGCTGCGGTAACCCCGGCCCAAGCCTTGTCTCAGCGTACCTTCGTCGCCTCGACTGGGCTCGATACGAATCCTTGCTCCCTACCTTTGCCATGCCGAACGTTCGGAGCCGCGATCGCTGGCACAAGCAGCGGAGGAGAGGTCGTTATTCTTGACTCGGCAGGCTATGGCCCAGTTTCCATTTCCAAATCGATCTCCATCACAGCGCCGCCTGGCATCTATGCCGGCATCTCGGTGCTTTCGGGCGTTGGAATTACTGTCTCGGCAACTGGCGCCATCGTCAAACTCTCGGGACTGACAATTAATGGACAAGGTGGCACGACGGGGGTCTATATGACCACGTCGGGTTATCTTGTCCTTGAAAATTGCATAATTTCGAATTTTGCTGGAACGAACTACGTTGGTATATACGTCACCGGACCGGCCAGCGTAACGGTGACAGATTCCAAAATCCTAAACAATTACTACGGCGCCTACTTCGACGGCGGCTCAACGGGCGAGATTGCCCACTCGCTTATTCTAGGAAATACCCAAGAGGGTGTGCACGTCAATGGGTCTGCGGTTGCGGCTGGTACTGGTGTGGCGATTGAAGATTCCGAGGTCTCTCAGAATTACATTGGGCTCAATGCAGTGTCGACCATTGCGTCATCGCGTGCCAACATCGCCATTATTCGATCGCAGATCTTCACAAACATTTACGGGGCCGCATCGCAATCCACTGCAGGAACGTCGTATGTCACCATGACCGCCTCCTTCTTGATGGGAAATGTCACCGGGCTCTATCAATATCAGGCTGGGGGGAGTGCGACCGTTGAATCATTCGGCGACAATTCGGCCCAGTTTGATACGACTCCACTCTTGGGGACGCTAACAACAAGACAACACTTCTAGGCGCGCATAATCTTCGAATAGCGGTCGCATTGCCGCGAATCGGGCCGCACGCCAGGCCGGAAAGTGGCGGAACGGAAGCTACGGGCGCTCGAAGCGACGGCGCACCTGGCCGGGCGCTGGCGCGGCCTGTCACCTCTCACCATAATCAAGCCACCTGTTTTCGGCATATTCGGGCCAGCTGAGAGGGGTGCAAACGAGCATCTCGCACGGGTTCAAGAATGGCTG
>Ga0209698_10000480_pt1 | contig 46086 bp, 41 predicted proteins | sample LitLauG_LLR_2012_FD_187203 | JGI IMG/M metagenome (GOLD analysis project Ga0209698, IMG submission 187203) | Freshwater sediment microbial communities from Pennsylvania, USA - Little Laurel Run_MetaG_LLR_2012 (SPAdes) (version 2) | ecosystem: Environmental > Aquatic > Freshwater > Creek >...
CTTCCGTAACTTCCAAAATTACAGACTTCGCGTGAAGGTGTTATGTTCTTAGAAATCAGTTCAGGATCGGGGGGTGCCCCCGTTGTTGGCGTAGAGCCGAGCGCCATCTCTTGATTGGTGGACCTGGACGGGTTCGAACCGTCGACCTCTTCCATGCCATGGAAGCGCGCTCCCAACTGCGCCACAGGCCCACTCGCCTTACTCATGTAGTTTAACATAAAGTCTGGTTTATGGATCGACAACTGGCCTGGGAAATTGTGTGTGAGTTCGTGAAGTCTGACAGCCTGCGCAAACACATGCTGGCGGTGGAGGCTTGCGTGGCGGCTTACGCGCGCAAGTTCGGAGAGGATGAAGCGGTCTGGGCGGCGGCGGCCCTTCTGCACGATTTTGACTGGGAGATTCATCCCAACCTGCCCGACCATCCCACCAAGGGCGAGCCCATTCTGGCCGAGCGTGGCGTCAGCGACGAAATCCGCAGGGCTATCCTTTCGCATGCCGATTTCACGGGCGTCCCGCGCGTTTCGATGCTGGAAAAAACGCTGTTCGCCTGCGACGAACTGGCTGGATTCCTCACCGCGTGCGCTTATGTGAAGCCGGGGCGCAGCATTCACGAAGTCGAAGTAAAATCGGTGCGCAAAAAGTTGAAGGACAAAGCCTTCGCGCGAGCGGTGAATCGCGACGACATCATTAATGGCGCGGCCGAGATGGGCGTCGATCTGGATGCGCACATCGAATTTTGCATCGAGGCAATGAAAGCGCATGCGGCTGAGCTGGGGCTGGCCGGAGCGGTATCCTGAGGTTTGGATATGTCAAAGCTTGTCGTGTCGTTTGGCGAGATCATGCTGCGGCTGGCTCCGCCGCGCATGGAGCGTTTTTTTCAATCCCCTGAATTGGCGGCGACGTTCGGCGGAGGCGAGGCTAATGCGGCCGTCGCTGTGGCCGGATTCGGATTGCCCGCGCGCTACATCACCGTGCTGCCGCACAAGCATCCGGCGGCGGAGGCCTGCATTCGCGAGCTGCGTGGCCTGGGCGTCGATACGTCGCACATCGTGGGCGGCGAAGGACGCATGGGCGTCTATTATGTGGAGGCGGGCGCGAATCAAAGGCCTTCGGCCGTGACCTACGACCGCGATTATTCGGCCATTTCGCTGGCAAAACCGGGCGCGATCCAGTGGGGCAAGGCGTTCGAGGGCGCGCACTGGTTTCACATCACGGGCATCACGCCGGCGATCAGCGCGTCGTCGGCCGCGCTGGCGATGGAGAGCGTGGCGGCGGCCAAGGCTCACGGGCTCACTGTAAGCTGCGATCTGAACTATCGCAAGAACCTGTGGAAATGGGGCAAAAAAGCCCACGAGGTGATGCCGGAGCTATTCGGCTACGTGGACGTCGGCATCGCCAATGAAGAAGACGTGCAACTGGCGCTGGGCATGCATTCCGAGGCTGACGTCGAAAGCGGCAGCCTGAATCGAGACGCCTATAAGAAGCTGGCGGAGACGGTGCTGGACCGCTTCCCTAACCTAAAAATGCTGGCGATCACGCTGCGCGAATCCAAGAGCGCGTCGCACAACGGGTGGTCGGCGTGCCTGCATGACCGCAACGAATTTCACCTCAGCCGGCATTACGAGATTACGAACATCGTGGATCGAGTCGGCGCGGGCGACTCCTTCGGCGGAGGGCTGATTTTCGGCCTCCAAACGTTCGCGACCCACGCTGAAGCGCTGGAGTTCGCCGTCGCTGCGTCGTGCCTGAAGCATTCCATCCCCGGCGATTACTGCCGGCTCACTCGCGGCGAGGTCGAGGATTTGATCAAAAGCGGCGGGTCGGGGCGAGTGAAGCGGTAGGCGCTCCTCAAAATCCCTCGATTCAGCCCACCACGGGCTTTTCCGTTCGATGAGCCGCTTCGCCCGGCGTTTGCGCGGAGTACAGTGAAGACAGAGGAATTTATGAAACTGTTGGCGATCAGCATGCTGTTGGCGGGGGCGGCCTTAGCGCAGGACGCGAGCCTGAAGGCGCGCGAACTGTTCTATACGCCTCCGCCCGATGGGGCTCCGAAAAAGCCGGCGGCAAAAACGCAAGCTCAGAACACGAAGACCACGCAAGCGCCGATGGAGCATCACTCGAAGCCAATGGTCCCGGTGGTGAACGCCGCCAACGTGCCGCTGGGGCTGCGCTACAGCGTGCTGAAGCGCGACGCGTCGGGCACCTTCCACGAGGTGGACTCCGATACCACGTTCCGATCGGGCGACCGCATCCGCCTGCATGTGGACACCAACACCAGCGGCTATTTATATGTGGTGATGCAAGGCTCCAGCGGCAACTGGCGTCTGCTGTTCCCATCGTCCGATGTAGAGGGTGGCAATAACCGCATCGAAAAGGGGTCGTCGCAGCAGATTCCGTCGGGCGATAAAGGGCAGTTCGTGTTCGACCAGCAGTCGGGTACGGAGAAGCTCTTCCTGGTCCTGTCGCGCAAGCCGGAGCCGGACCTGGACAAGCTGATTTATTCCATCACGGGCGCCCAAAGCTCCGACCGCACCTTGGTGGCCCAGGCCAGCGTGGGCGACGACGTGGTGAACCGGCTGCGCGATGAGGTGAAGTCGCGCGATCTGGTATTCGAAAAAGTGGACGAGGATGGCGCCAAACCTGAGAAAGCCACCTATGTGGTGAATCCGAAGCGCACGGATGACGCCCGCCTGGTGGTCGATGTCGCGCTGAAGCACGGGAAGTGAGCCATGCGCGCTTTTTTTATTTTGGCCGCCGCCTGCCTGCTTCGTGCTGACGATGTTCAGCGCATTAAGCTGACCGTGGAGCGCCAGGAGGGGTCGGCGTGGAAGAACGTGGACGCGGCCTTGGTGTTCAATGCCGGCGACAAGCTGCGCTTCCACGTGACGTCGAGCTTCAACGGATATTTGTACGTCATGAACCACGGGACATCCGGCGCCTATGAGCTGTTGTTTCCGCGCAACGATACGGGCTCCGATAATCGCATCGAGGCGGGCAAGGATTACGTAGTTCCGGCAGCGCAGGGATGGTTCAAAGTGAGCGGACCCGCCGGGCACGACGTAGTTTACTGGGTGATTAGCCCGATCAAGTTGGGCAATGAGGTGCGCACGCTGCCTCCTCCGCCGCCGCATCCCGATCTGCCGCTGAGTTTTCATCCGCGCTGCGACGATACGATTTTTAAGTCGCGCGGCGATTGCATCGATACCAGCGCGGGCGTCAAGCCATTGAAGGAAGGCGAGGCCGCACCCAAGAATCTGGAGGGCATCGCGCAGCCGACGCCTCGCGAGTTACTCTTTATTCAGGAAAAGGGCTCGACGGTGGTGTCCTCGCCCGCACCTTTATCCGGACCGGTGGTGTATGAACTTCGCCTGGCTCATCGTTAGCGCGGCGCTGCTTTGGCAGCAGCCGCAACAGCAGAAATCGCGCGACCTCAAATACGAGGAGGACCGGCCGGCCGCTGCGCCGGTGACGGTCCCGCGCGGCTATGCGCTGGTGGTCGGCATTGCGAAGTATAAAAATCTCCCGGCGAAAGCGCAGCTCGATTACGCAGAGCGCGACGCCGACGCGATGTACTCCGTGCTGATCAATCCCGAGGGCGGCAATTTTCGCGCGGAAAATGTACACCGGCTGACGGGCGCAAAGGCAACGCTCGCGAATCTCAAGCAGGAGCTGGAAGTCTGGCTCCCTGGCGTCGCGAAGGAATCGGACCGGGTGGTGATTTATTTCGCGGGCCACGGCTTCATCAGCGGAGGACGCGGCTATCTTGCGCCTTACGACCTGGACCCTGCGAACATCGGCGCAACGGGTTACTCGATGGACACGCTGGGTACGGTCGCGGGCTCGCGGATCAAGGCCAAGTGGAAGGTGCTGCTGACCGATTCCTGCCATTCAGGCGCGATTTCGCCCGACGCGGAGCTGGCGCAGGTGAACAAGAGCCTGCTCGATCTGTCCCGCAGTATGTTTTCGCTTACCGCCAGCCGCGACCGCGAACGGTCGTTCGAAAGCAAGAACTGGGGCGAAGGCCACGGCATCTTTACTTACTACGTCGTCAAGGGCCTGGAAGGCGAGGCCGACGAATCGGGCGACGGCATCGTCACCGCGGACGAGCTTGCCGAATACGTGAGGCGCAACGTGCGCGAAGTCACCAAGGGGCAGCAAAACCCCACGTCCGACAAGGGCAGTTTCGATCCGAACATGATCCTCGCCTACATCCCAGGAGGCTTGCGCGCCGGTAAAGCTCCTGCGCCGAAGGATGGCACGCTGATTTTCGAAACGAATATGGACGGCGTCGAGGTGTGGGTCGATGGCGTTTCGCAGGGCGTGGTGAATAAGGGCACTCCCCTGCGCTTGCCGGGATTGAAACCGGGCAATCATACGGTGCAGGGCGTGAAGATGGGTTATGAACCGGACGGGCCGCGCGAAGAAATCGTCTATCCCGGACGCGATTCCACGGTGTCGATCAAGATTTTGATCGCGCGCCGCAGGCCCAAGGCTGCGCTGGATGAGCTGAACCACGGCATTGAGTTTTACAACAAGGGCTTCGCCGATAACTACAAAAAAGCCGTTTCGCATTTCGAAAAAGCTATCACGATCGACGCCACGTTCAGCCAGGCGTATCTTTATTTAGGACGCGCCTACAGCTCTTTGTTCGACGAGGCGAAATCGCAAGCCGCGTTTCGCAAGGCGATCGAACTGGACCCCGATTATCTGGAAGCGCGAGCCAGCCTGGCCGGAACGCTGCTCGATACGGGAGCGGTGGACGAGGCCATCCGCCAGTTGAACCTCGTCACGCAGCGCGATCCTTCAAACGCCATGGCGTTCTATCTGGAAGCCGAGGCGTATCGGTTGAAAGAAGCCTATCCGCAGGCGATTGAGGCCGCGCGCAATGCCATCAAGCTGACACCCGCCAACGCCGAGGCGCATTTGTGGCTGGCAGACAGCCTGCGCATGAGCAACGCTCTACAGGAATCCACGGGCGAATACGTGGCATACCTGAAGCTGAGCGATTTCGACAGCAAGCTGGCCGGGCGCTTGAATTACTACGTGTTGGGCTACATCGCGGGCATCGGCAAGAAGAAGCGCGCCGCACAGACCGATACGTGGCGGGACATGCGGAGCCTGGCGTATTTCGGCCTGTGCGATGCGGAGCGGCGGCAATCGCATTACGACGCGGCGGTGGCGTATTGCCAGAAATCGCTGGCCTACGATCCGAAGGATCCGTATACGCACTACGCGCTGGCGCTTTGCTATATGCACCAGGCGCAGCAGTCACAGAGCATGGAGACGCTGGCTAGCGCGGGCGACCATTTTCGGACAATGCTCGACATTAATCCGGATTTGGAAGAAGCGAAATACGCGCGGCAGAATTTGAAGAGCATCGACACGCTATTGGCGTCGAGATAGCGTGACGATCCCCATTTTGCCATTCAGGCTGGCGGCGCAGCGCAGAGAGCCTTGGAACAGCTGGCAGGCGTTGATTTCGTAGGCCATCGAGAATTTAGTCCATTGCGCGCCGCCATCCAAGGTGTAGAAATAATGCGTCGGCCCCGAACGAACGGAGATTAGCGCAATATTGGCGGAAAGTGCAAACATCGAGTCCTGCACTCCAATGCTTTCCTGAGCATGAACATCTCCTCCCCGCGACCATGTCACGCCGCCATCTGTTGTCCGGTAAGACGCGAAGGCCCCTTCTTGCTTGGCGATGAGCCAGCCGTGGTCAGCATCGAAGAAGGATAAGAACTTCGGCTTTTCGGGGAGCGCGGTCTCCGCCCATTTCTCGCCCGCGTCTTGCGTCTTCAGAAGAACAGCGCGCCCATCGTGCTCACCGCGCAGGATCGCTCGGCCGTTGCCGGTCCAGACGACGGTTCCCCATCTGAGGCGCGGTGCGTTGGAGGCGATCCAATGCTTTCCACCGTCCCGGGTGAAGATCATTTGTCCATAGCCGTCCACTTCGTTACGGGAGGCGAGGCCGTGGAGGCCGTCGAAAAGGTGCATGGAACGAAGCCACTCGTTCGCGGCTAGGCTCCAGGTTTTTCCGCCGTCGGGCGTCGAGACAACACTGGTGCTGATTAGAGTGACGTTCGCGTAGGCCATCCATCCGCGTTGTTGATCGAGGAAGAAGACTGTGGGCGCGTAGGCGTACTGATATGTTTCCCGGCGCTCGCGCCAGATGCGTCCGCCGTCCTCAGAGTGGACGACGACAAACTCCGGCGCACTGTGCGGCATTCTGCTCCCGATCCCCCAGGCGTGCGACTCATCGACGAACTGAAGATCCCACAAGATATGCGTGAACTTGCAGCCCGGACACTTCGCTGCCGTCCACTTCACGTCGAACGGTTGGGCTCGGCACACCATCGCGAGCAGAAAAATGGCGATCCGCACGACTTGAGCGTATCATTTGGGCTAACACTTTCGGTGGGGGCGCGTCTATTCTGAATCGAAGGAGTCCCGATGCGATTCTTGGTACTAATTTTGTTTGCCGCACTGCTGCCTGCCCAGGAATTCGAGGCCGCGACCGTAAAACCATGGGTGCAGCCGACTGACGGGCGGTTCATGTTCGGTACGCGCGGAGGGCCCGGATCGTCGGACCCGGGGCGCTTTTCGTCGACCGGCATGAGCATGCGCGACCTGATCGCGACGGCGTATCAGGTGAAACGGACCCAAGTAGTCGGCCCGGCGTGGATCGATTCGGAGCGCTATGACGTGGTGGCGACGATGGCTCCGACGACGACCAAGGCCGAGTTCGGGGCGATGATGCAGAAGCTGCTGGCGGAGCGGTTCAAACTGGAGACACATCGCGACAAAAAACAGATGGAGGCGTTCGTCCTGACGGTGGGAAAGAAGGGTCCGAAGATGAAGGAGGCCGCGGAGGTCCCTGCGCCGAAGGAGGGCGATCCCAAGCCGAACGATGGGCCGCCGCTGCCGCCGAATCCGGCCCAGATGAAGATGGGCAAGGATGGATTTCCGCAGATGCCCGCAGGCCGGGGTGGGCGCGGTCCGATGATGATCATGATGCCGGGGAAGGCGAAGCTCACCGCGCAGGGACAGACGATGGAGGAGTTCGCGGGCTCGCTCGAACGGTTCCTGAATATGCCGGTGGTGGATCAGACTGGGTTAAAAGCAAAGTACGACTTCGAACTGGTCTTTAAGCCGGACATGCAGCAGATGATGGGCGGACGGGGCCCAATGATGATGGCTCCGCCACCGGGGGGCGGGGGCGAGATGAGGCATCCTGACGACAGCGACGCGGCGGAGTTGCCGACGGCAGTGCAGGAGCAGTTGGGGCTGAAGCTCGACGCGCAGAAGACGATGGTCGAGGTGGTGTCAGTGGATAAGGGCGAGAAGGTCCCGGTGGAGAATTAACCCCTCGGACCCCTACGCCCGCAACGCGTTCACCACCGCGCCCACCAGCGCCAGTTCGTCGCTCTTCCCAACCACCTCGAACACGAATCCTTGGAGCGAGCTCATTTTCACCATCTCCTGCACGCAGCGGTTCAGTAGGCCCACGTTTACGAACCGGGAATTGAGGCCGGAAATATAAAACTTCCCCGCCCCGCTCATATGAATGCTGGACGCGGTCGCCGCCGCCAGGGCGCGATGCCACAGAATGGCAAACTCTACGCAGCGCGGGTCCTCGCCCGATTTGGCCTGTGCGAACACTTCCTCCGGCTCCAAGTCCAGAAACCGAAGACGCATCGCGCGATGGCCCATGATGCCTTCCAGATGCCCTCGCCCTCCGCAGCCGCAGAACTTTTCGTTTGGGTCGAGCGTCACCACCGTGTGCCCTCCCTCCCAAACGCCTTCCACCACCGGATAGCGCCCGAAGCCGATGCCGTTGCCCAGCATCCACACCCGCACCAGTTGATCCAGCTTACCGTGACGCGCTGCGATGCCCGCAGCCACCACGTCGGCGTCGTTGGAAATGGCCACTTTTTCGCAGTTCACGCCGCGCTCCGCCAGGGCCTGCCGCATCAGCTTCTCCATCTCGATGCCCTTCAACTGATGCAGATTGGGCGACTCCTTAATTACGCCGTTCTGCACGATGCCGGGAAACGCCATCCCGATCGCTTCCAGAGGCTCGCCTTCCGCCACTGCCTTCACTTCGTCCGCGATGCGCCGGATCATCTCGTCGGCGGGTAGCGGATTCAACAGATCCTCGCCGTCGGCGTAGGCGCTGGTCACGCGGCTAACCGAATCGCCTTCGACAATTCCCCACGCGATGTGATCGCTAACAACAACACCAATGCTTCGTGGCATATTCCTTAAAACCTCGTGAGCTTGTTCAGGCCGTTGAACGCGGCGGCCTTGTAGCATTCAGCCAGAGTCGGATAATTGAACACCGTATCGACGAAATAATCCACTTTGCCCTTCAGCGTCAGCACGGCCTGCCCGATATGGACCAGTTCGCTGGCGCCTTCGCCGATAATATGGACGCCCAGCACCTCATGCGTCTCGCGGTGAAAAATGATTTTCAGGCGTCCGGTGGTGTCGCCGCGGATTTGGCCGCGCGCGATCTCGCGGTAATACGCCACGCCCACTTCGTACGGCACGTCTTCGTCGGTCAACTGCTCTTCTGTTTTTCCGATGAAGGAGATTTCGGGGATCGTGTAAATACCATAAGGATACGTCGCCGGATTCGAGTGCGCATTGATGCCATACGCATTCGCCGCCGCAATGCGCCCCTGCTCCATCGAAACGGACGCCAGGCTGGGGAAGCCGATCACGTCACCCACGGCGTAAATATGCGGCACTTTGGTCATGAAGTTTTCGTCCACGGGAATGCGCCCGCGGGAATCGGCTTCCAGGCCCGCCGCCGCCAGATTCAGCTCGTCCACGTTGCCCTGACGGCCGACGGCGTACAGCAGCGCATCGCCCGAAAGCTTTTTATTGCTTTCAAGATTCGCCACAACTGAGCCATCGGGCGCAGTCTCCACGCTGGACACGCCTTCGTTCAGCCGCAACGTCACGCGCCGGTCGCGCAGGTGATAGGAAAGCGCCTCCACCATTTCGGCGTCGGCGAACTCCAATAAACGCGGACGCTTTTCCACCAGAATCACGCGCACGCCCAGGATGCAGAACATGCAGGTATATTCCACGCCGATGACGCCTCCGCCCACCACGATCAGGGTCTTGGGAATGTCCTGCATCGCCAGAATCTGGTCACTATTGATAACGCGCTTGCCGTCGATGGGCACTTTGGCCGACGCGGCGGGCTTGGTTCCCGTCGCGATGATAATGTTATTTGCGCCGTAATCGCTGGTACCTTGCGAACTGGTAACGCGCAGCGTATGGGGATCGACAAAGCTCGCGACGCCGCGCAGCAGTTCGATGTTGTTGCGCGATAGCTGCGCCTGCGTCACATCGATTTCGGTCTTGATCACGTGCTGCACGCGGAACGCCAAGTCAGCCATCGTGATCTTGTCTTTGACGCGGTAATTCGAGCCGTAAATATCCTGATAGTTATAGCCTGAAAGGTGCATCACCGCTTCGCGCATGGTCTTGCTCGGAATGGTCCCGGAGTTCACCGAAACGCCTCCCACGAATTCCGAACGTTCGATCAACGCGACGCGTTTTCCGGATTTCGCCGCCTGAATGGCCGCCCTTTGCCCGGCCGGCCCCGAGCCGATCGCGATCATATCGAAGGTTTGCATAAGGCTACCCGACAGTATAAGAAGAATCAGAGAATCGCGTTTGTCATGGAACCGTAAAGCCGCGACTTTGTGACACCAAGTAGATGTGCTGAATCATCGGTGCGGAGCTTCGCAACAGCAGCCGGACTGCATCACGTTCGTCTTGACGATCTGTTTGGCTGAGTCCCCTTGCTCACGCCAGGGGCTGTACCCAACCAGCACAAGTGCGGGGCGCTGACATCGGCGCGTGGGGTTTTCACGCGGCGGGAATCCCGGTGCCTGTCTGCTGAGATGATACCCTCCAAAGTATGCCCTCCCGCCGCGAGTTTTTGTATGCTGCCGCTGCCCTGACTGCCGGCCGAGCCTCCGCTGAGACGCCTGAGCTGGAAGAAGCCACGCTCGCCGATTTGCAAGCTGGCCTATCTTCCGGACGCTTCACGTCAGCCGTTCTCGTAGAGCAATATCTCGCCCGAATCGGGACCATCGACAAGAAAATCAACTCGGTGATCGAGTTGAATCCAGACGCTGCGGCCATCGCCGAGGCGCTGGATCGCGAACGGAAGCAGAAAGGTCCGCGCGGCTCGCTCCATGGTCTGCCGATCCTCATCAAGGACAACATCGATACTGGCGACCGGATGAAAACCACAGCCGGATCTTTGGCGCTGCTCGACGCGCCGACGCCGAAGGACGCGCTGCTGGTCACGCGTCTGCGCGATGCGGGGGCGATTCTGCTCGGCAAAACGAACTTGAGCGAATGGGCGAACTACCGCTCCAGCCATTCCACTTCCGGATGGAGCGGACGCGGCGGGCAGACGCGCAATCCTTACGCGCTGGACCGCAATCCTTCGGGCTCGAGTTCCGGTTCAGGCGCGGCCGTTGCGGCCAGCCTGTGCGCCGCGGCCGTCGGCACGGAAACCGATGGGAGCGTGGTGTCGCCCTCTTCGATGTGCGGCATCGTCGGCATCAAGCCGACGCTTGGCCTCATCCCCGGACAGGGAATCGTCCCCATTTCGCATCGCCAGGACACCGCGGGTCCGATGGCGCGCACCGTAGCCGACGCGGCCCTGCTGCTGGGCGTGCTGGCAGGTGCAAGCTACGGACGCGCTTTGGAACCTAATGGCATGAAGGGCGCGAGGATCGGCGTCGCGCGGCAGCTTTTTGGCTTCAACGATGCTGTCGACGCCATGATGGTGGAGGTGCTCGGCATTTTGTCAAAGCTGGGCGCGGAGATTGTTGACCCGGTCAACATTCCCGGTTATGCGAAGCTCGGCGAAATGGAATCGGAGGCGATGTCGTTCGAGTTCAAGGCCGACCTGAACGCGTATCTGGGCGCGCGCGGCGGCAAGATGCTCACGCTGGCCGACCTAATCGCCTTCAACGAAAAACATCGTGACAAAGAAATGCCTTTCTTCGGCCAGGATCTGTTTCTCAAGGCCGAAGGGCGAGGATCATTGTCGTCGAAGGCGTATCGTGAGCTCGAATCGAAGCTCAATCACGCCTCAAAGGGCGAAGGTCTCGACAGAGCCATGCAGGAAAACAAGCTGGACGCGTTGGTCGCGGCCACCGATTCGCCTGCGTGGCCGACCGATACCGTGCTAGGAGACCACTCTGTGGCATCCACGCCTACGCCTGCCGCCATCGCCGGGTATCCGCACGTCACCGTGCCCGCGTTCCAGATTAAAGGGCTGCCGGTGGGGCTGTCCTTTTTCGGCTCGCCGCGCACTGAAGTAAAGCTGCTGCGCTATGCGTACGCGTTTGAACAGGCCACGAACGCACGTAAGGCGCCACAGTATCGGACAACCGCCGAATAATCCTAGGTCCATCCTTCGCGTCGCTGGCCATTAACGTGCATCTCTTCTGGCGTCATGCTGAACGCCACCTCGGCAAACATTGAACGCTACATGGATCTATTGAGCGCGCGCCAAAAACTTGCCGCCTCCAATATTGCCAATGCCGATACCCCGGGCTATAAGGCCAAGGACATTGATTTCCAACGAGAATTCGCAAATACGTTGAACGGCGAGCAGCCGCTGACCATCAACGCCGAGGGGTTGGCGGAAAAACCCGATGGAAATAACGTGAGCATCGACCGCGAGGCGCGCATGCTGGCGGAAAACGCGATGCGTTTCAATGTGGCATCGGCTTTGTTACGCGGCCAGATCAACATCGTGAAGGAAGCCATCACAGGAGGGTCAGGATCATGAGCCTTTTTGCCGCGCTCCAAGTCAGCGCCTCCGGCATGCAGGCCGAGCGGATGCGGGCCGAAACGCTGGTCGAAAACATGGCCAACGCCGAGACGACGCGCACTCCCGGCGGCGGTCCATATCGAAGAAAAGAGGTGGTCTTTTCCAGCGAACTGCAGGAGTCGCCCTTTTCCGCCGTGTTCCAGAACGAACTGGCCACCGGCGTCACCGTATCCGACATTACCGAGGACCCCAGCGCTCCCGAAATGCGCTATATGCCGAACCATCCCGACGCCAACAGCGAAGGCTACGTCGCGTTTCCCAAAATGAACCCGGCCACTGAAATGGCCGATTTGCTGAACACCACGCGGTCATATCAAGCCAATATCGCCTCCATGACGGCGGTGAAAGACATGATCACAAACTCGATTTCACTTCTCAAATAAGCGCATCGGATAAGACATGATACCGATCACAGGCGTCAATATTTCGCCGATCCCACTCCCGGGCCTGACCGCTGCGCCAGCGTCCGGAACGGGCGGCGCGTTCCAAAACGTGCTCGCCGATGCCGTCCATAAAGTGGAGAGTTTTCAGACCAACGCCAACGCGGTGGTGAACAACTTTCTGAACGGCGAAGGTGAGGAACTGCATCACGTGGCGATGACCACGCAGCAGGCCGACCTCTCGTTCCAGATGTTCATGCAGGTGCGCAACAAGGTGGTGGCCGCCTACAACCAAGTGATGCAGATGCAGGTTTGAGCAGCGGGATAGATGCACCAGCTGAAGCAAATCTACGACCGCCTCTCGTGGCCACAGCGCATCTGGATCGCCGTGGCCGCGATGGCTGTCGCGGGAGGGCTGGCCTGGCTTAACCATTGGAATCAGGAGCGCGACTTCAAGCCGCTGTTCAGCGGCTTGGCTGATGAAGACGCGGGCGCATTAACTGCCAAGCTGCATGAAACGGGCGTCGAGTATCGTTTGGCCAACGGCGGCTCCACCATTCTGGTGCCGTCCGAGAAAGTGGCGGATACGCGGCTGCAGATGGCCTCGGCGGGTCTGCCGAAGTCGGGGCGCATCGGCTTTGAGCTGTTCGACAAGACCAACTTCGGCGCCAGCGAGTTCACCGAGCAGGTGAATTATCATCGCGCGCTGGAAGGCGAGCTGGAGCGCAGCGTGATGTCCATCCGCGAGGTGCAGGACGCGCGCGTCCATATCACGCTGGCCAAGGATTCTCTTTACACCGCAGCACGGGAGCCGGCGAAGGCGAGCGTTCTGGTCAGGCTGCGCCATGCCGCGGCTCTTTCACCGCAAAACATCGCCGCGGTCTGCCAGTTGACGGCCAGCGCGGTACCGGGGCTTTCCGCCGATCAGGTATCGCTGGTCGATACCAGCGGCAATCTGCTGAACCGTCCGCGCGCTAACGTCCCCGGCGACGGGCCGGAGGCGTCAGAGGCTACGCTCGATTACCGCAAGTCGGTGGAACAGAATTTGCAGAGCAAAATTGCCGCGACTCTGGAGCCGATTCTGGGGCCGGAACATTTTCGCGTCGGCGTCTCGGCCGATGTGGATTTGACTAGCGGCGAGCAGAGCGAGGAAACCTTCGATCCGGCAAAGTCCGTGATGGTCACCTCGCAGCGCACCGAGGACGGGCCGGGCATCAGCAGCTCGTCTGGAATACCGGGATCGGCGTCGAACCTGCCGCCAGCGCCCGCAAAACCCTCCACGGGAGTGAGCAATTACGCGCGCCACACGGAGAGCATCGCCTACCAGACCAGCCGGCTTGTGAAGCACACGCGGCTGCCGCAGGGGACGCTCAAGAAGATGTCCCTATCGATCCTTATCGATCATTCTTTGCGATTTGAGGGAGGAAAACGTATTGTTGAGCCGCCCACAGCCGAAAAGTTGAAAGTAATCCACGATCTGGTGGCAGGAGCCGCGGGTGTGGACACAGCGCGGGGGGATCAACTGGTGGTGGAGACGTTTCCGTTCGAATCAACGCTCAACGCCGAGCCGGGGCTTGCACCCGCCGCGCCCCAGGCGGCTCCGGACAATCTGGCGCCGTGGCTCAAGAAACTCATGGGACAGAAAAACTTCGCGATCATTGCAGGCATCGGCGCAGCGGCCATACTGGCGCTGGTGCTGGGCTTCTTCTTCGTACTGTCCAAGCGCCGCTCTAGTCGCATCCAGGCTGAACTGGCGGCGCGCGCGGCGCTCGAAGCCGCCAAGCCGAAGGAGCCGAGCGTGGCCGACGCGCAGGCGGACCTGGAAGCCCGGCTGGCAAATCAACTCGGCGAGCAGGCACGCAAGGACGCCGAGGCAATGCTGCAGTTGAAGCTGCCCGAGATCCAGACCAAGAAGACCGAGGTGATCAAGCGGCACATCGCCGCCGAGACGAAGAAGGATGCGGTGGCGATGGCGCAGGTGGTGAGGACGTGGCTCAATGGTGAAAACTAGCACCAGCGAAATAGAACAAATTCCCGGCCTACGGAAAGCCGCCATCCTGATGGTGATGATCGGCGACGAGGCGTCGAGCGCAATTCTACGGCAGCTGGACGAAGACGAAGTTCAGAACATCAGCCGCGAGATCGCCCGCGTGGGCTCCCTGACGGCGGAGGAAGCCGAAGGCGTGCTGGACGAGTTCCACCAGATGGCGGTGGCGCACGATTACGTTTTGAAAGGTGGCATCGATTACGCGAAGAAGATCTTGATTGCAGCGTTCGGCCCAGAAGCCGCCAAGAAAATGCTGGACCGGCTGATGAAGACGCTGGGTAACGAAACAGCCAACTTCGACGCGCTGCAGAAAACGGATCCGGGCCAGCTGGCCAAGTTCATCCACAGCGAACATCCGCAGACGATCGCGCTGATTCTGTCGCATCTGAATCCTTCGCAGGCGGCGGGACTGCTGTTCTCGCTGCCGGCGGAGATGCGGTCCGACGTGGCGCTGCGCATGGCGTCGCTGGACCAAATTTCGCCGGACATTATCGCCAAGATCGCGGGTGTGATCGGATCGAAGCTGAAGTCGCTGGGCGAAATGAGCCGCGAATCGGCGGGAGGCGTGCATGCCGTGGCCGAGATGTTCAACCGGCTGGATTCTTCCTCGGCGAAGGAAATCCTGGAAAACATCGAACAGGTGAATCCGAACCTGGTGGAGACCATCCGCCACCTGATGTTCGTGTTCGAGGACCTGCTGCTGCTGGACGTGAACGCGGTGAAGGAAGTGCTGGCCAAAGTGGACCGCAAGATTCTGACGGTCGCGTTGAAGGGCACCAGCGACCAGATGAAGAGTCACATGCTGCAGGCCATGAGCGCGCGCGGTGCCGAGATGCTGCGCGAGGACATGGACTCGCTGGGGCCGATCAAGATCAAGGAAGTGGAAGCGTCGCAGCAGCAGATCATCGCTGTGGTGAGGCAACTGGAAACCGAGGGCGTGATCAGCCTGAAGGGCACGGCAGGGGAGCAGTATGTCCTCTAAACTGTACCGGGCCGGGGACGCGGTAGAGGCGTCGCCGATCGAGTGGCGTTCGGCGGGAGCGCCTCCGGTGTTCCACATCAGCGCTAAGAGCGCCGTCGGCGACAAGCCGAGAGTCTCCGAGGTGCACCTTTCGGAGCTGCAAAGAGAGGCCGAGGCGCACGCCCGCGCGGCGTATCAGCAAGGCATGGCCGCCGGAGAAGCCGCGGCGATGCAGAAAGCGCAGCAGCGCGTCGAACCGTCGATCCATAACTTGAACGCGGTTCTTGCCGAGATCAGCGGACTGCGCAAACGGGTGCGCGCCGAGGCGGAAGATAGCGCGGTGAAGCTAGCCCTAGCCATCGCGCGGCGAGTGCTGTACCGCGAGCTTTCCTCCGATCCTGAAGCCATTCTTGGCCTGGTAAAGGCGGCGTTCGCCAAGCTGAGCGCGCGCGAAACCCACCGGCTGCGCCTGACGCCCGCCGACGCAGCCATCGTGAACGAGCATCGCTCCGGGTTGCAAATACCGCAGGGCCTGGAGATTTCACCGGATCCGTCGTTGCCCGCGGGCTCGGCTATCTTTGAAACCTCGCGCGGAGAGTTGGACGCATCGATCGATACGCAACTGGCCGAGATCGACCGCGGCCTCGCGGACGTCTTGAAAAGGCGCAAGTAATATGGTGCTCGACGACTTGATTTCGGCGCTCCCTGGAATCGAGACTCTGCAATGGACGGGCAAGGTGTGCGAGATCGTGGGCATGCTGATTGCCTCCAGCGGTCCGGCCACGGCAGTGGGAGACTTCTGTGAAATCCTGGGTACGCACCGGGCCTGCCGCGCGCAAGTGGTCGGCTTTCGCGACGGCAAAGCGCTGCTGATGCCTTTGGAAGATACGGGCGGCTTGCAGTTGGGCGATACGGTTGTCGCACGACCTGAGGCCGCGCGCGTCGAGGTGGGCCCGCAACTGCTGGGCCGCGTTCTGGACGGCTTCGGCAATCCAATGGACGGCGGGCCTTCGATCGATCCGGAAGCCGCGTACGATTTGTATGGCGCGCCCCCCGGTCCTTTGGAGCGCGAGCACATCACGGAAGCCCTGGTGACAGGAGTGCGCGCGATCGACAGCCTGCTGCCCCTCGGAAAAGGGCAGCGCGTGGGAATTTTCGGAGGCTCCGGTGTGGGCAAGAGCACGCTGCTGGGTGCGATGGCGCGCCACAATTCCGCTGACGTGAGCGTGATCGCGCTGATCGGCGAGCGCAACCGCGAGGTACGCGAGTTTATCGAAAAAGAGCTGGGCGAAGAAGGCATGAGGCACAGCGTAATGGTCTGCGCGACGTCCGACATGCCCGCGCCGCTACGCATTCGCGCCGGATTCGTCGCCGTGGCCGTCGCTGAGTATTTTCGCGATTGCGGCAAGAGCGTGCTTCTGGTGATGGATTCGGTCACGCGGCTGGCCATGGCCCAGCGCGAAATTGGCCTCGCCGCGGGCGAGCCGCCGAGCCAAAAAGGCTACACGCCCAGCGTATTCAACCTGCTGCCCAAGATTTTCGAGCGCGCGGGGAATTTCAAAAAGGGCTCGATTACGGGCTTCTTCACGGTATTGGTAGAGGGCGACGATTTCAATGAGCCCATCTGTGACGCCGTGCGCGCCATTCTGGACGGCCATGTGATCCTGTCGCGGGAACTGGGTGCGATGGGGCACTATCCGGCGATCGATATTCTGAATAGCGTCAGCCGCCTGGCGAGCAAGGTGGCGACGGCGGAGCAAAAAGAAGCCGCGCGCAAGATTCGCGAGGCGCTGGCGAGCTATCACCAGTCGGAGGATTTGATCAATCTAGGCGCGTACGCGGCGGGTTCGAATGCGCGGCTCGATTCGGCGATCCGGCTGAGGCCGAACCTGATGCAGTTCCTGCGGCAGACGCCGGACGTGTCCGCGCCCATGGAGGAGACGCTGAAACAACTCTTCGCGCTAGCGTCCAATGCATGAAGAAGTTCCAATTCTCTCTCGACCGCGTGATGGAGTTCCGGCGGATGCAGGCGCGCCTGGAAGAAGTCAAGCTCCAAAGCATGTACGCCGAGCTGCGCGCGATCGACATCAAGGAAGTCGCGCTGATCAAGCAAAGCGTGGAATCAGAAAGAGCGATCCGCGAGCAGAAGTCGGTCACCGGCTTCGATCTGGAATTGTTCCACAGCTACCGGCAAGCCACGCACGTAGAGCGCACGCGCATGGATAAAGCTCGCGCGCAGTGCCGGACAAAGATCGACGCGCAGTTGCGGGTGGCCGCAGCGAAGCGCCGCGACGTGAAATTACTGGAGCATCTGAAAACGAAGCGTTTCGAGACGTGGGAACAGGAGATGTTCAAGGAGCTCGACCAGCAGGCAGAAGAGGCCTATTTGGTCAAATGGAATAGACAGTAAAAATAATTCCCCAGCGAACCTGCCGCCATCTTTTTATTCAGTGGGCTGATTCCAGCCTAAACCTCGAATCCTACAAGGAGAAGTTCCATGATGCGCTTCTTATCCACAGCCGTACTGGCTATGTCGTCCCTTGCGTTCGCGCAAGTTCCCTCGAGCGTAAGTTGGGTGCGGGTAGTGCACGCCGCCTCCGACGCCCCCGCGGTCGATGTACTGGCCAACGGCAACGTTGTATTTCAAGGCTTGACGTTCCGCACTTATACCGATTACACGCCGGTTCCTCCTGGCGCGTACACATTCACGGTGAACCTGACGGGCACGGCTACAACTGTGATCTCAACCGGTTCTGTGATGCTGCAGGGCGGTTCCGCGTACACGTTTTACGCCATGGGCACAGTGGCGAAGAGCAACCTGATTCTGATCGGCACGGGCGACGTGGTAAATGCGCCAGCGCCCGGCTCGTCTCTCATTCGTGTGATTCACGCGGCGTCCAGCGCGCCCACGGTGGATGTCTACGCCACCGCTCCCTATGCACCCCTCGGGGCTGCTTTGCTGACCGGCGTACCATTCACCGCCGCGTCGCCGCAGGTCATCGTACCGGCGGGAAATTACCAAGCTCGCGTGACGCCCATGGGCTCGAAGACTGTGGCCATCGATTCCGGCCGTTTGGCAATCACGGGAGGGACTGTGCGAACGGTAGTCGCGCTGGATCCGGCCACGCCCGGTGGTCCTTTCCAGTTGATGGTGCTGAACGACGTTAACTAACGCACGCCCCCTGGTTGTCGAGGTTCGGAAGAGCTTCTTCGCACCGAACCTCGACGCGTGAGATTGAGCCTGCTCCCGTCCTACTGCTGAGGGGAAGCTGCAGCTTCTTTCGTCGCCGACCCCTTCATTATTTCCTTGGTGCGTTCTTCGATGTGGTCCTTCATTTTCAGGAGCGGAACGCCTTCGATCAGCCACTTGGGTGGTTCTTTGTCGCTTAGGCGGAAGTCGAAGAATTCCTTCATGCGGACGGTGTAGTCCTTCATGTTTTCAGGCTTCCTCAGACCGTGATTTTCGCCTTTATATTGCAGCATCACCACAGGCTTGCCCATGCGGCGCAGGGTGTTGAAATACTCGATACCCTGGGTCCAATCCACCGCACCGTCCTTATCGTTGTGAAGAATAATCAGCGGCGTATTGACGTTCTTTGCGTGATAAACGGGGGAATTGCGGATGTAGGCTTCCAGATTGTCCTGCGGATCTCCCAGGAACCGGCCCTGGCTGCTCTCAAAAATCGGCTGATTGGCCGAGCCGGTGTTCCAATACACCGCGTTATACATGGCGATCATATCCGTCAGCGGCGCGCCGGCGATGGCAGCGGCGAATATGTTGGTTTGCGTGACTAAGAACGCCGTTTGATAGCCTCCCCAGGAATGGCCGTGGATGCCGACCCGCTTGGGATCGACAATACCGGTTGCGATGGCCGCTTTGACGGCTGGGACGACACACCACACGGCGGACATGCCTGGATCGTTCAGTTTATAGACGATATCCGGCGTCAAGACGGCGTAACCGTTGCTGGTATAGGCGGCGATGTTAAAGCCGTTATAGGTTGGGTGCGGATAGGCGTTGGTGGATTGCGAGAGTTTCTCGTAGATGTAGGTAATGGTGGGATACTTCTTGCCGGGCTCGTAATTCGCTGGAAGGTATAGGGTGCCTTGCAACTTATCGCCCTTATCGCTGGTGTATTCGACTAGCCGTGAGCCCTTGGTCCACAGAAAGTCTTTTTGCTGCGGATTGGCGTCCGTGATCTTGGCGCCGTTCATCACGCGATAATCGGGAAACTCGCTGACGGACTCGCGCGTATAGAGATAGACATCGGCGCGCTTCGCCTTCATCAGCGTGGTGTAAGACGCGTCGTCCCACATCAGCATCTTCGCCGTCTGATTCGGCGCGATCACGGCAATGCCAGCTTTCTTGGTCCATTCACCGTAGGCGTTCACATACATAGGCTGCGCCAGGTCGATGCCTTTTTCGTCCGGATCAAGGCGATAGCGCATACGGTAGCGGATTTTATCTTTCTTGCCATTGACCGTGAGATTCACGCCCGCGCCACCGTGCACCGGAGCCTTCCAAATATCCCAGCCGTCGCTCAACAGTACCGCGCTTGAATCCTTCACCCAGCCGATGGGCCGCTCCGGAGGCTTCACCGCATTATGATCGTCGCTCTCGTCCCAGAAGTTCGAAGGAATCTTCTGCGTGATGTTGTATGACTTGCCAGTGGCGGATTCGTACGTGTAATATACGCCGTCGTCGTAATAAAGAATGTGAGAGCCGTCGGGCGACGCGCCCATCACATAGTGTGCTTTCTTCACGGCGAGCGTGCGCGCTCCGGTCTTCAGGTCGATGGAGTAAAGGTCTTCATAGCGGCGCCCGGTGAGGTTGGAGTCCAACTCGTAATCGCGCACATCCGTGCCCATGGCGAACTTCGAATCCGGCGTCACGCTCACGCTGCGCAGAGCTTCGTCGGCCAGACGAATAAACTTTTTGTCCGACGGGCGATATTCGCACAGATAGCTGAAGTTCTTGTCGGAGGTCTCCTGCACTTGCTGCATGGGCTGGAGGCGCGAGTCCTTGTAATGCCAGATGACCATGTCGGGCAAGTCCGGCGTATCCGTTGTGTTCGCTTCTTCCGTTTTCGCTCCCTCAGCCTTTGCTGCGTCTTTCTTATCTTTCTTAGCCTTCAGTTCGTGAATGCCGAACGTCACTGCGGAAAAATCCGCCATCCAGGCCGCGTTGCGGTTCGGGCTGATGCTCATGCCCTTAGGAAATGATGGGTCCTTCGACGGATCGAAGACCGTCTTCTTCGGACCGTCCGAGGTGTTCTGCCACGCGACGACCGTGTACAGCTTGTCTTCCCAGGCTTTATCTTCGACGCCACGCAGAGTGGCGAGGCCGTCTCCCGCTTCGGTGAACGTCAGGCCTTTGTAATTTGCCTTGGCGCTGTCGAGCGTGCTGACCATGCCGCCGTCCATCACGCGGACGCCTACGCCGTTGCCGACTTTGTCCTGCGCGTCGATGATCCAGGCGAGGTAGTTGCCCTTCTTGTCGAACGCAAATTCGCTGACATTGCCGATGTTGATCTCTTCGCCCGAAGCGGGTATGTAAAGAATGAGATCAGAGCCCGTGGGTTTGTCGTCCTTCTCGGCCGCCGCACCCGTTGCCGGAGCGGGAGCGGGCGCACCAGCCGGCGTTGGCGCGTAACGATGCATCGCAATGGCCGTGGCGCGCTCGCCGGAGAATGCGAAGCGGCGGATCTTCTCAAACTCTGTCTTGGTTCCGGTCGCCAACTCGACCAAGACGACACGGCTCTGGATGGGCTTCTTAGTTTTCTTCAGCGCCTTGGCTTCTTTGTCCGTGGGATAGGCGAGGAAGGCCGCATACTTGCCGTCGTCGGAAATGGCGAGGTCGCGCGCGGGAGCCATCGGCGGAGGCCCACCTGCGGGCGCGTCGGCGCGGGGAATTTCGCCGATGGGGAAGCGCAGGTCTTTACCGTCCTTGATGTTGTGGATCACCACTTCACTGTTGCCCTCGGCGGGCGAGACGCGATAGGCGAACCAGACGCCATTGTTCGAGACAGCCGGCGATTGGATGCGTTTCCAGGCCAGAATGTCGGCCAGTTGAATGGGTTTCTGATCGGCCCAGGCTGGCGCGAGCAGCAGGACGAAAATCGAGGCGGAAAAGAGGCGCTTCATAGCCTACCAGTTTATGGCAATTTGACGATGGTCCGCTTCGCCAGGGGATTTGCGTTGTCGCCGATGATGAAGCAGCCCGGGAAACAGTACGCCCCCCCGTGCCACACCACCAGGCCCAGATCGTGCGCGGCGGCGGAGAGATTGAACGTGCGAGTTGTTTCCAGCGACTGGCCCGGCGCGAGCATGACATCAAGCGGGATCGCAGACGGGTCGGGCTGAGGATCGAAGCGGCGGCCTTGGCCATCGATCACATAAACGACGGCGCCGTTGGCGCGCTGCGTGACGCGTTTGGCCTCGCTGAAGACTTCGAGCGTGACGTCATACCGAGCTCCGTAACGCTGGGCTTTGGTGACGGCGACGCACCAATCGTCGAAACAATGTTTTTCGCCGATGGCAAACACGCGCTGCGGCTTGAGGAGTGCGACGGCGAACACCACGGCCATATAGAGGACAAAGCAGACGGTGAAGCGCCTGAGGATGGCGGAGGCTGCGGCGCGCTGGCCTCGGATGGCCTGCACGCCTGCGGTGGCGAGTGTCAGGACGGAGACGAGCAAGAGGAACAGGAACAAGAGGTCGAAAATTGTCATAAGCAAGTACTTTGTACTATAGAGTTATTGGCGTCACCTGTCAAGAGGAATCCCGCCTATTCGCTAGGCCAGGAATTCGAACAGGGACGCTATGGCGAACAGCGGCAAAGAGACGAGACAGATCCATCCCGCGTCCGCCATGGCTGCGTAGGGCAGCCGCAGGAAAGGCACCTGGGCGCCGGTGTACGTCGAGTTCTTCGAAAACGAGGCAATTCCAGCACTGACGCCCGCGCCTCCAACGAGCGTATAGGGCAGCAATTGCAGGAGCAGCGTGGTGAGGTAATAGAAGTCCACCCTGCTGCGGTGCTGGTCATCGACGGCGACGACGCCGCCGACCCATCCGCGCATCACGGTGGCGACGTATCCGGCGGGAGGGCAGTAGCCCGCGAGCATGCTCGCAATTCCTGCTCCTGCGTTGCCGGCCCCATCTAAGACAGCAGCGGTGAAGTGGTTCCCTTTATCATTCTGATGTAGCGTGGTGGATTCCTTCCGGGCTTTGCTGATCAGGTTGTCGCGAAAGTTCAGCGCGAAATGGTTCCCCAAGTGGACCAATACGGCTCCGGTGGTAACCGACAGCGCGTAGGCCAGGGCAACGGTCCAGATCCCGAAGCGGGCGCGGCGCAGGGCCAGCGCAAGGCGCGAGAGAATCATCATAGGCATGCTACACCCTCGGGGCGTGAGGATGCGCGAGGTGTCCCCCAGTGATATGCTGAACCCAGAATCAGGCCAGGAGGCCTTTTGAATGAACCGACGCGATTTTTTGATGACGACCGCGGCTGTCGCCACGACTACTTCGTCCATGCTCGCCAGCGCCAACAACACGGTACGGATGGCCGTCGTGGGCTGCGGCGGCAGGGGCATGAGCCATGTGAACGCCTGGACGTCGCTTCCGGACGTGGAACTCGTTGCTCTGTGCGACGTGGACCAATCCCACCTGGATAAATATGTCAAGGCGGTGACGGACAAGGGCAAGAAAAAGCCCGACACCTACATCGACCTGCGCAAGCTTTTAGAAGACAAGAATATCGACGCCATCTCCATCGCCTCGCCGAATCACTGGCACGCATTGCAGACCATTTGGGGCTGCCAGGCGGGCAAGGACGTGTATGTCGAAAAACCGTGCTCGCATAATATTTTCGAAGCCGAGCAGATGATACACGCGGCGCGCAAGTATGACCGCATCGTGCAGATGGGCAGTCAGAGCCGGTCATCGGTGGCGCTGAAACAAGCCGTGCAGAAGATGCGTGACGGCGAACTGGGCGAGATTTATATGTCCCGCGCGCTGTGCTTCAAGTGGCGCGACACCATCGGCAAGACTCCAGTGAGCGAGGTCCCCGCCGGAGTGGATTACGATCTGTGGACCGGCCCCGCGCCGAAGCGCCAGTTCACCAAGAATCGCTTCCATTACAACTGGCACTGGTTCTGGGAAACCGGCAACGGCGATCTGGGCAACCAGGGCATTCACGAAGTGGATATCGCACGCTGGGGCATGGGCGTGAAGTTCCCGACGAAGGTGACGGCGATGGGCGGACATTATATGTTCGACGACGATCAGGAAACGCCCAACACGATCAACGCGCTGCTGGAGTTCGAAAAGGACGGCAAGAAGAAGCTGATGGCCTTCGACGTCCGCCACTGGGAATCGAACCACGAGGCGGGCATCGGCGAGGGCGGCAGGCGCAAGGATTCCAACACCATCGGCAATATTTTCTACGGCTCGAAGGGCTATCTGGCCATCGACGGCTACACCAAGTATCAAACCTGGATGGGCAAAGAGGGCAAGGATCAGCAGCCGGGGCCGGCCATGGAGAAGGGCGGCGACCATTTCGCCAACTTCATCGACGTGGTGCGCAGCCGCAAGCGCGCGGACCTGAACGCCGAGATCGAAGAAGGCGCGGCGTCCACGATCTGCATGCATCTGGCGAACATCGCCTATCGCGTAGGGCGCACCCTACATTTCGACGAAAAGACGATGAGCGTAGTGGGCGATCACGAAGCCAACAAGCTGTTCACGCGCGACTATCGCAAACCGTTCGTAGTGCCTAGGCTCGGCGGGACGGCCGTTGGGTAACAGCGTCGCGTCAGCTCTTTAGTATTTCCTCAATCACGGCCATATTCTTGAGCGCGTCCTCGAGCGGCACGGGCACTTCCCTACCCTCGAGGATCGCGCCCGAGAACAGTTCCCCCTGAATGGTGTACTGATCGCACACCGGAAATTCCTCCATTTCATCGTTGACAAAAATACGCGTCGGCTTATCCGGCGGAGCGTTAAACGGGATTTCAATTTCAATACGGCCCGTCGTGCCGAAGATGTGCATCTTCTGATACGCCACCAACTGCGTGGAGCAGGTGAAGCTCGCGTGTCCGTTGGGATATTGGAGGATGACGGACGCCAGACGATCCGTCTTGAACTCGGGGTCACGGTCGAGGAACGCGCGCACAGCCACCGGCTCGGCTTGAAAGATCATGCGCGATAAAGTGATGGGATAGCAGCCGATGTCCATCACGCCACCCCCTCCGCTATCGGCCATGTTGCGGACGTTTTTCGGATCGCGATTGAAATAGCTGAAATAGCCGCTAACGACGCGCAGTTCGCCGATGCGTCCTTCACGGACCAGTTCCGCGGCGCGCAGCCATTGCGGATGCGTGCGCGCCGTGAATGCCTCGCCGATCTTCACGCCCGCTTTGTCGCGGGCGGCGATCAGTTCGCGCGTCTCGGCGACAGATAGTCCGATGGGCTTTTCGCACAGCACGTGCTTGCCCGCCTGCGCCGCGCGGATCGACCACGGTACGTGCAAATGATTCGGCAGAGGGTTGTAAATGGCGTCGATGGACGCGTCGGCCAGCAGCTGTTCATAGGAACCGTAAGCGGCGGGAATGCCCAGTGCGTCGGCCGCCGCGCGGGCCCTGGAAAAACCGCGCGAGGCAATGGCCGCTACCTCTAAATTGGAGCCGCGCTGCATGGCTGGAATCACCTTCGTCGTCGCGATCTTGGCCACACCCAGAACGCCCCAGCGGATTTTCTTCATGATGAGATTCTACTCTTGCGCCGGGTGTCACTTCTCTCATGGCGCTCGGAAGCACGCTTTCAGCAATACGCGTCAGCTTCTTCGCTTATCATGAAGTGGTCAAGATGCCTAAGAGTCATCGGGAACAGCACCTTATCGGACGCGTCGGATGGCTGCGCGCGGCGGTTCTCGGTGCGAACGACGGGATCCTTTCCACCGCGAGTCTGATGCTGGGCGTGGCGACGGCGCATGCGACCCACGCGAATGTTCTCGTTGCGGGCGTTGCAGGCCTGGTCGCAGGAGCGATGTCCATGGCGGCGGGCGAGTACGTGTCCGTGCACTCGCAGGCCGATACCGAAAACGCGGAACTGGATCGGGAGCGTGTCGAACTCGCCACAGACGACGCGGGTGAGCGCAAGGAACTGGCTGCCATCTACGTCGCGCGCGGGCTGGATCCGTCGCTAGCGAAGCAAGTGGCGGAGCAGTTGATGGCCCGTGACGCGCTGGGAGCGCACGCGAGCGACGAACTCGGAATCTCCATCACTCTGCAGGCGCGCCCGATCCAGGCTGCGCTGGCGTCGGCGGCCAGCTTCGCCGTGGGCGGAATTTTGCCTTTGTTGGTCACCCTGGCCGCACCGCAAGCGATGCTGGTTCCTTGGGTGGCGGGAACGTCGTTAGTGTTCCTTGCGGCGCTGGGCTCATTGGCCGCGTACGCCGGTGGCGCTGGCGTGATGGCAGGGGCGATCCGCGTGACGTTTTGGGGCTCGCTCGCCATGGGGGTGACGGCCGGCGTCGGAGCGCTGTTCGGCAGCGCCCCGTAGGCTAGTTCTTCCAGCCTCAACCCGGCCATCTTCATGGACTTCTCTGCCGAATAGGCAATGCGGTTGGCTCGGACCCGTCTAATGATGTTTAACGCGGCCATCAGAATCGCGGATGCGCTTTTTTTCGCAACCAGGAGCCGCCGCCGGCGATCCAACTAGTAGCGAGGAGCCTATCCATGGCAAGGATATTGCTGGTTGCTCTGACGGCACTCGGCATGGCAGCCGGCGCGCCCGCTCAGACGGTCCCGCCGCCCAAGGCGTATTCAGCAACGATGCTGGTAACGTTCGCGAACAACTCGACGATCTATGAAAAAAAGGTGTACCGCGACGGCGCAAGGATGATGGTCGAGCAGTTCCAGGATGCTCCCACCCCTCTAAGTCCCTCCTTGTCCCCTAGCGCCCAGTTGCACCGGAATCGGGTTTATTACAATCTCGACACGCACAAATGGTTCGGCACGGACCCTAGCGAGGGCCCGTCGATACAGGCCGATCGGCCTGCATCGGTTTCACCAAATTGCCGGGTAGGAACCTTCCAGAACGTGTTTGACGACCCGTTTGAGCATTCGACGATGCTGATGGAGGAGTTCGATCGCCAAAATCCTGTCGAAAAGGGAACCGCCACCGTGAATGGCTTCTCGACCCGAATCCTTGAGAGCACGACTGGCGCGGAGAAAACGAAAATCTGGCTCGACACGAAGTACGGCGTGATCGTAAAGGCCGAGTCGCACGGCAAGTTGCTTTTCGAGCTAAGGAAGCTCTCGGTGGAGAAGCCAAAAGAGTCGCTGCTGACCGAGCCTTCCTACTGCTCGTTCGCGACGCCATAGCGTCTACTGGGCGCCTGCCTATTTCTCCACGCTCGCCTCGGCCATGTTCAAAAACACCTGCTGCAGCGATGACGTGCCGCCGTCCGCGCGCTGGATCAGAAGGATCGAGATCAGGCCGCTGTGCGGATCGATCCATCCCTGCGTGCCGAACGCGCCTCCGTGGCCGTACGCACCCTGGTAGTGCCCGTTCAGTTCGCCCAGAGGATCGGTGACCACTTCCCACGCCAGCCCGTAATCGGAGCCTCGCATCCAACCTACCGGATGAATGCCCTTCGTATGCGCTTCCGTCATCAGGTGCACGGAAAACTCAGACAGGTAGCGCTTGCCCTGGTACACACCTCCGCCGAGCATCATGCGATAGAGGTGCAGCAAATCCTCGGCGGTGGAGTACAAGCCCCAGCCCGGAGCGGAAAATACCGAGCCCTTGCGATATTTCGCCGGATCGCCCGCCAGGATCGTGCCCGGTGCGCGGACCAGTTTGCCGTCCTTCTGCACGTAGACCATGGCGATGCGCGGAATGCGCTCTGGCGTCGAGTAGAACACCGAGTCTTTCATGCCCAACGGCTTGAAAATTCGCTGCTCCAAAAACTCTTCATACTTCATGCCGGAGCAGACTTCGATAATGCGCCCCAGGATTTCGATGCCGGGGCTCGAATAGCTCCACTGGGTGCCGGGTTGGAATAGCAGGGGCGTTTTCGCCAGATGCCGCACCACCTCGGCAAGAGGCGTGTTCATCAACTGCGGATAGTCCTTGATTTCGGCAGGCGCAGGGTAGTCCTGAATGCCCGCGGTGTGCGTCATCAGATCGCGGATGGTGATCGGATGCTCCGGCGTACGCAAGCGTCCCGCATCCGGCCCGACGTTCGAGACCACCTGTTGACCTTTGAACTCGGGCAGATACTGCTCCACTGGATCGCGCAGCGCCAGCTTCCCCTCCTCGGCCAACATCATGATGCCGATGGCGGTCACCGGCTTGGTCATGGACATGATTTGAAACATCGCGTCCTTCGTCATAGGGCGGCCGGCTTCAATATCGGCCATGCCGACGGCGTCGAACTCCGTCACCTCGCGAGCGTTCGCCACCAGCGTCACGGCTCCGGTAACGGTCTGGTTCGAGACGAACTCCTGCATGCGCTTCGGGATGTCGTTCAGAATGGCGCGATTCTGCGCCGCTGCGGTCAGGGCCGCGAAGAGAAAAAGAGAGAGTGTCCGCACGAGGAAAAGGATATCAAACCGTTAAACTAAACCCATGCGCTATCTGCGCCACCTGCTCCCGATCCCGATTGCCATTCTCGCGGCGCTTTATTTTTCGTTTGTCTATCCGCTGCACGATCCGCATCCCAAACTCGTCTTTCCTGATACGACGCTTGCGATTCGCGACGCGCGGGTCTACATCACTCCCGATTCCGACGCCATCGAGCATGCCAACGTTCTGGTCCGCAACGGCGTGATCGTCGGCGTGGGCGCGGATGTGGCCATCCCTCAGAACACGCAGATTCTGGAATGCCCCAATTGCACCGTCACGGCCGGATTCTGGAACAGCCACGTACATTTCACCGAAACGAAGTGGGATTTTTCGGCGTACAAATCCGCTGACACGTTGAATGAGCAACTGGCCGACATGCTGACCAGCCGCGGCTTCACCACTGTCGCCGATCTTTCGTCCGACATCCGCCAAGTCGTGTCTCTGCGGCGCCGTATCGAAGCCGGCGATTTGAAAGGCCCCGCGATTTATACCGCCGGCTCCGGTATTTTCCCGCCGCACGGTATTCCTTATTACCTCAATTCGATGCCTCTGTTCCTTCGCTGGCTGATGCCTCAGCCAGAAACGCCGCAGGCGGCCGAAAAGATCGTCGAAAGCAACATCGCCCGCGGCGCGGATATTCTGAAACTTTTCACCGGATCCATCGTCGAGCGGCATCGGGTACTTCCGATGCCGCTGGACATCGCCTCAGCCGCCGTCAACGTCGCGCATCGCCACGGCCAGCTCGCCTTCGCGCATCCTTCGAATCTGGCGGGAACCAAAGTCGCCATCGATAGCGGGGTGGACGTGCTGGCCCACGCGCCTAGCGTCCCCGATGGCATTGATGACGCGCTGCTCCAATCGGTCATCCGTCACAAAATGTCGATGATGCCGACGCTCAAGATGTTCGCCACCACAGCGAGTACCGATCCCAAGTTTCTCGATCCGATTTACGATATCGTGCGCCGCTATCATGCGCTCGGCGGCGATCTGATGTTTGGCACCGATGTCGGCTACATGGAGGACTATTCCACCGAGGACGAATTTCAGGCGCTGGCAAAGTCCGGCTTGAACTCGCGCGATATTCTCCGCATGCTCACCGTCGCGCCCGCCGCGCGCTTCAAAGTGGACGCGCAGCGCGGCACGGTTGCGCCGGGGAAAATGGCGGATTTAGTGGTGCTCGACGGCGATCCCGCGTCGGACGTAGCAGTCTTCGCGCGGGTCCGTTTCACGGTGCGCAACGGACGAGTAATTTACGAGCGCAGCAAGTAGAATACGTCGGTCCGTCGGCGCGACGGATCCTCTTCGTGATGGCCGTAAATCTCCCAGTTCGTGCCCTCAGGCTGGTGGCCGTTTGCCGCGCACCATTCGCGCACCGCACGATGAGCCTCACCGAGCAGTTCATACGGCCCCATATGTACCGTACTCGCAGCCAAGCCGGAGGGCGTGAATCCACTACCGTCGGAAGGGTCTAAGACGCGCGGGCCGGCTTCGATGGTCGATGCGGTGTAGATCGCCATGTTCACCCCGTCGGTCTTGATCCCGTTCTTCTTCACCCGCTCCCAGGCTTGACCGAGCAGCGCCAGCATCGCACCCGAGACGTTCTTTTGGATGGGACCCCGCACAGAGGCGAGCCATTGCGCCTCAACCGTTGACACGCTGATCGTGTAGGCCATGATCCGTTAGAATAACGTTATGACCCCCGCCCGGCAAATGCCCGTCTGGAAGACTGCCCTGAACTGGACCGCCGCCATTGCCGTCGCGATTCTTTTCCTAACGGCGGGGATTTGGAAGATGTCGCAGCCCTTCACCTGGGCCCGCATGGTGGAGGATTTACGCGTCCCTTACCAGTTCAGCCTGCCGCTGACCATGGCGCTGGCCGTCTCCGAAACGCTGGCTGGAGCCTTGGTGCTGATCCCCCGCTTTCGTCGCTGGGGAGCTTTGCTGGCCGTGCTGCTGCTGGTGGTCTTCATGATCTACATTGGCGTGAACTACCAGACGCTGATTGGCAAGGATTGCTCCTGTTTCCCGTGGGTGAAGCGCACGGTCGGACCCGGATTCTTTGAGGGCGACGCGGCCATGCTGCTGGCCGCCTTCGTCGCGGCGTGGTGGGCGAAGCCTTTCAGCAGCCTGCGCGGGCCCGGCCTTACGCTGGCGATCGTCGCCGGGTGCGCCGTCGCGGGCCTCGGCCTGGCGATGCACAATCAGAGCGGCACGAAGGCTCCGGACACCATCACTGTGGACGGCAAGCCTTATTCGCTGGAACACGGGCGCGTGTTTCTGTTTTTTTACGATCCGCAGTGCGGGCATTGCGAAGCGGCCGCACGCCACATGTCGAAATACATCTGGAAGCCCGACGTGACCGTGATCGGCATTCCCACACAGCAGCCGCAGTGGGCCGAATCGTTCCTCACCGATACGGGATTCAAAGCGAAAACGTCCCTGGATCTTGAGCTGCTCAAGAAGACGTTTCCCTTCGGCGATCCACCCTACGGAGTGATGCTCGAAAACGGCCGCGAGCGCGGACCGGTGCAGCATTACGATGAGCCGGAGCCGAAAGACACGCTAAAGAAGCTCGGCCTCATCGAATAACTCTTACGGACGGTTCCCCCAGCGGTCGATATGCAGCAGGTTTCCGAGCGACTCACGCTGCTCCCAGCCCTTTTTTTCCAGATCTGGCTGGTCGCCAAATTCCGACACGTAGCCGACGCACAGGTACGCGACTGGCGTCACGCCCTCGGGAATCTGCAACGTCTGGCGCAGCGCGTCCGTATCCAGAATGCTCACCCAGCCGACGCCCAGCGATTCGGCCCGCGCCGCCAGCCACAGGTTCTGCACCGCACACACCGTGGAATAAAGGTCGGTCGCTGGATCGGATTGGCGCCCCAATCCCGAGCCGCGCTCGCGCCGGCGGTCGCAGGTCACGCAGATATTCAGCGGAGCCTCACTGATCCCGGCCAGTTTCAACGCGCCGTAGAGCGCCTTTTTCTCGCCATCGTACATCCCCGCCGCCCGCTCATTCGCCGAGCGGAAATTTTCGCGCACCGCTTCCTTCACCGCCGCATCGCGGACCAGGATAAAATCCCACGGCTGCATGAATCCCACTGACGGAGCATGATGCGCCGCCTCCAGCACCCGCGTCAGGACATCCTGCGGCACAGGCGTAGGCAAAAAATGGGACCGCACATCGCGGCGCTCGTAAATCGCGCGGTAGACGCCTGCCTTTTCGTCCTCGGAAAAATGCTTCACAACTTGGATTTACAGCGTCAGAGCGGCCTTTTTCTGGGCCTTTTTCTCTTTGCGCGGAAGGCGGTGCTTATTCTTCTTGACGAACTTGGGAATCTTCACTTTGGGGGGATGTACCACGGCCACCACGGGAGCAGCAGCAACGGTCTCAGGAGCAGCCTGTTTCTTAGCCATATATAGCGAGTTTAGACGATTCGTCGTCCCTTCCGTAGACAATTCAGTAAACTTGGGGCATGCGCTTCCCCGCCCTTGCTCTCGCCGCAAGCGTCCTGCTATCTGCCCAGGACGTTACCATTCGCGTGGATGCTGCGAGACATTTGGGCAAGTTCCGTCCGATTTATCGTTACTTCGGCTATGATGAGCCGAATTTCACCTACGCACAGAATGGTAAAGAACTGGTGGAAGAGTTGGGCCGGCTGCCCGGGCCGGTGTACCTGCGCACTCACTTCCTGCTCGCTTCGGGAGACGCCAAGGCAGGGTTCAAATTCGGATCCACCAACGCGTATACAGAAGACGCGGCCGGCAAGCCCGTCTACGATTGGGCCGTCGTGGACCGTATTTTCGACACTTATCTCCGCGCCGGTGCAAAGCCTTTTGTCGAGATCGGGTTCATGCCCAAAGCCCTCTCGTCCAAGCCCGAGCCTTATACGGCGCACTGGGCGCCCGGTAACAATTTCAATCAGTACTATTTGGGCTGGACCTACCCTCCGTCCGACTACGCAAAATGGTCCGCGCTGATCGAAGCGTGGGTCAAGCACGAAGTACAACGGGTGGGCGCGCCGGAAGTCGCCAGCTGGTATTGGGAACTGTGGAACGAACCCGACATCGCCTACTGGCACGGAACGCCGGAGGAATACAACAAGCTATACGACGTGACGGCTGCGGCGGTGAAGCGCGCGTTGCCGTCGGCCAAGATCGGCGGGCCTGCGACGACGGGTCCGGCGAGCGCGAAGGCCGCGGCGTACTTTCGGCAGTTTTTAGAGCACTGTGAGAAGACCGGTTCGCCGCTCGATTTCATCACGTTCCACGCTAAGGGAAGACCTGAGTTCGTCGACGGCCACGTGCGCATGGGCATCGCGAAAAACGCCGAGGACGTGGAGAAAGGGTTTCAGATCGTCCGCCAGTTTTCGAAGTTCCGCAACCTGCCCATCATACTGAGTGAATCCGATCCCGACGGGTGCGCCGCCTGCTCGGCCCGCGTTTATCCGCAAAACGCGTATAGAAATGGACCACTGTATGCCAGCTACACCGCCGCCATGCTCAAAAACATCCTCGAACTCGCGGATCGCGAACAGGCCAACATCGAAGGGATGCTGACGTGGGCGTTCGAATTTGAAGACCAGCCATCGTTCGACGGCTTTCGCACGCTTGCCACCAACGGGGTGCCGAAACCGATTCTGAACCTGTTCCGCATGCTGGCGCACCTGGAAGGTGAGCGCGTCGAAGCGGTGAGCAGTGCGCGCATCCCGCTAGCCGCCATGCTGACAGATGGCGTCCGCATCGCGCCTGATGTGGACGCCCTGGCCGTCCGAAACGATCAGGATACATCCGTGCTCCTGTGGAATTATCACGACGACGGCCTGCCGGCTCCTGACGCCAGGGTGAAACTCGAACTCTCCGGCCTGAAGAACGGGCGCGCCGTGTTGCTAAAGTACGGCATCGATGAAACCCACAGCAATGCATGGACCGCTTGGAAGAAGATGGGCTCGCCGCCTCATCCATCGGCGACCCAATACGCGGAGCTCAAGGTGGCAAGCCAGTTGCAACAATTTGAACCGGCCAAACAGATCATCGTCAAAAGGGGCAGCACCAGCATGGAAATCGCGCTGCCACGCCAAGGCGTGTCACTCATCCAAGTGCACAATTACTAATCGACTTTCTTCAAGTTGTCGCTCGGCACGCGGTCGATCAGCATTTGCATCGGATCGATACCGGCTTCATACGGCTTCTCCGCCAAATCGAACTGAAACGTCTGCTTGCCGCCGGTGATCTTCACAACCTGGCGATACAGCACGTTGCCGTAATGATGATTTTTCTCCGCCTTCGCCAGCGCGCCGATCTCGATCCAATCATTCACCGGAACCTCGGTTTCATTGCCCTGATCGTCGGCCTTGAACTTTTTCGACTCCACGTCGATTGTCACACGATACTTGCCGTCGGCCTGTTTCTCCGCCTTGGCCGAGAGTGTGCGATTCGAGAAGAGCGTGATGTCTTCGAACAGGTCCTTAATCAAATACCGATACTGTTCCGGCGTTTCCTCGCGCAGCGCATCGACCAAATCGTACGACGTTGGGTACGGAGGCTGCGCATAGGCGAACTTCGCGATCATCTTGCGCAGCGCCCGATTCACCCCTTCTTCGCCGATACGCTCTTTCAGGTAGTACATCACCACGCTGCCCTTGCGATAGTGCACATAGCCCTGATTCGCCTCGACAGTAAGCAACGGACGCTCCTTCAACCGCTCCCGGCCACGGCTTTTCAGGTAGTTATCCATTTCGTACTCGAGAAACTTGCGCATCATGTCGCGGCCGTACTGATGCTCCATCACCATCAACGCCGAATACTGCGCCATGGTTTCCGAAAGCAGCGTCGCGCCCTCCATATTCGCGCCCACCACCTGGTGCGCCCACCACTGGTGCCCCATTTCATGCGCCACAACGTAGTAGACCATGTCGATATCGTCCGGCTTCGACAGATTGGCAATGAAGCCGATCGCCTCCGAGTAGGGCATGGTTCCCGGAAACGCCTGCGCGAAGCGTGCCACGCGCGGAAATTCGATGATACGTGCCTCTTTGTGCGCGTACGGCCCATAGTTCGTCGTGTAGTACGCCAGCGAGTTGTGAATGGCAGAGAGCATCTTGGGCACGTTCCAGGCATGCTCCTTGTCGTAATACACTTCGATCTTCACGCCATTCCATTCCTCGCGCGCGACTTCATAGCGGGCAGAAATGAACGAATAAAAGTTCAGCGACAAATGGTCAAGCTTATAGTGAAAATACCTGCGGCCGTTTTCGGTCCACTCCTTTTCGAACGACCCGGGGGCGACCGCGATCTGATCCGGCGACGTCGAAATTACCGTATCCACGTTCACCCAATCGGAGTTATTCGAGAGATACGTGTTGCGGCAATGCGCATCGCAATTGCGCTCCAGCGCCGGCATCAGGTCTTTTTCCGAAAGTCCATACTTCTTGCGATCGTTCTTGTCATTCAACTCTCCCTGCTCCTGATATCCGATTTGCGGCGCAATGGTGTTGTTGAAAAACGTCCCGTTCTGCACCAGATCGAAGTGGGAGATCTCGTTCTCTATTCCATGCACGTGGCTCTTCACAGTGAACTTCATGGGACGCGATTCCCCCGGCATCATCGGCTGCGCAAGTTTGTAGATGCGATAGTGCAAGGGCTGGTCATTGGTGGCCAGCGTCGCGCCGCACAGGTTGACTTCGGTATCGAAGTCCGGCGCCGTGACGATGTGAACTTCTGAAATAGGCTGGCTCGATATATTTTTGATCGTCTGATCGCCGCGCATGGTGATATTGCGCGTCTCGGGAACAATATCGATCGAGTAGCGGACATCCTGAATCCGCGGTTGCGCCATGCCCTGATACTTTTTGTATTTCTTCTCGTACTCGGCCTGACGCTTCTCCGCCGCCTTCGGCGTCACAATCTCGTTCAGGACCTTGGTGTTGTAGTAAATCCACGCACCCGTGCCGATAAACACTAGCGCGCACACGGCTGCAGCCACGCGCCAGTTGCCTTGAAATCGCTGCATCGCGACGCTCGAGCGCTTGCCCAGCGACACTTCCTTTCCCCGCGGCCAGTAAAGGCAAATCGCGATCGCCACCAGCGCGCTGAACGCCAGCCAATATGCCGTGAACCACGTCCAGCTATTGATATAGGGCGCGAAATGAAACATATCCGAATAGGTCATCGTCGGACGCGAGCCATACCGCACCAGCAGCGAATTTACGTCCAGCGGAATCCATATAAAGGCGTTGAGAATCAGGAACGCAACGTAAGCGAAATAGCCAATGTACTTATTCGGCGAAAGAACGTGGATCAGAAACGCCAACAGTGCGAGAAAAAACAACAGACTGAAGTCGATCACCAGGATCGATTTCAGGTACAGGCCAATCTGGAACCGCATGTATCCATGTGACGCCTGCGTGATGACGCCCGCCAGAATCGCGATCGACAGGATGACGAGGATAATCCCCAGCAGCGCCGTGAACTTCGAGGCGAACGCCGTCCAGCCCGATTGCGGCGCGGCATCGCAAATCTCATCCATGCGCGCGTCACGCTCCTTCCAGACGAGGACACCCGCGTAATAGGTCACCATGCCGATCAGGAACATATACAGCGTCCCGGCGATGATGTCACACACCCAGTACGTCACGGGAAACGACTGATTGCCATAGCCTTCACTGGCTGAAAAAATCAGTGACGGCAGCAGATTCAGCAACGAGGCGAGCAGGATCACAATGAACGAAGTGGACTTCACCACGCCGGAAAACTCCGTACCGATCGCTCCGAGAAACTGCCGCACCGACGCCGCCGCGCCGAACGACGGCCGCGACTGGGGCAGCGCCACAGGTTTCGCGTCGGCGACCTTGGATTCCTCAAGCTGCGTCGCTTTCTTAGATCGCTCCGTGAAACTGAAACGGTTGTAGGCGAAGGCGAAGATCAGGCCCGAAACCGTCATCCACAGCAGGCGATTCCATAACAGCAGCCCCTGCCAGCCCAGCGAAAGATGATTGCGATCCGCCACCGTCCAATACTTCGTCATCAGACCGAAGGCGCGAGCCCCGAACGGATCGGTGATGGCGGCGATCGTCTCATTGCGGATGTCGCTCAGGAACGCATCGCTGACAGCATAACCTACCAGCAGCACCAGCGCCGCGATGAACGATGTGATGGTGCTGCGCGTCAACGCCGCCACGGCGAAAATGATCGCGGCGATCAGCAGCGTGTTCGGAATCGCAAAAACCAGGATCGAGTTGAGATGCGCCGTCCACGAGACGGGCCCGAAGCGGTCCGCGTCAGCCCAAGGCATGTACCGAGCCAGCAAGATGCCTACCGAAACGCCCAGAATTGGGATCAGCGAAATCAGAGCCGCGCCAAAGAATCGCCCGAACAGAAACTCACGGCGCTGCAGAGGCGTCGAAAACACCATCTGCCATGTGTTCGACGAAAAATCCCGAGCCGCCGCCGCGTTGACGAACGCCGTGGTCATCAGCAGTGAGAAAAAACACGCGATGGCGTAATAACTCTGAATCACGAACGGAGCGTTGCGGTTGGTATTTTCGAGCGCGCCTCCAATCGTCACCTTATCCGAACTCGTCGCGGCAAGGAACATCGCCATGATGATGGCGAAAAATACCCACAGCATGATGCCGCGCAGCCAATAGCGCGTTTCAAACTTAAGGATCTGGTAGAACATGTTACGCCAACTCCTGCGCGCTGGAAGCCGGCGAAAGCTTCGAGAAGAACACGTCCTCCAAATCAGGCGGCGCCGCCTGGAATCCGTCTCCCGGCGGAACGTCGCTATATATGTGAACCTGCGTGCGCCCCGCCACCAGCTTGTTGGAGATCACGCGGAAGCGCTGCGAATAATCCGGCAGTTCGGACTTGCCGATCGTGCGGCTCCAGATCTTACCATCCAGCTCGCGGATGGCCACCTCAGGCGAGCCCGCGAACATCACGCGGCCTTTGTCGATAATCGCGGTGTTGGTGCACAGTTCCATCACATCCTGCACGATGTGGGTGGACAAGATCACCACCACGTTCTCGCCGACTTCCGACAACAGGTTGTAAAAACGATTCCGCTCGCTGGGGTCGAGGCCGGCCGTCGGCTCGTCCACGATTAGCAGCGAAGGATTGCCTACCAATGCCTGCGCGATCCCGAAGCGCTGCCGCATGCCTCCGGAAAAGCCGGCCAGAGCTTTCTTGCGCACGTCCCACAGATTCACGCGCAGCAGCAGGCTCTCCACTAAATCGCGCCGCTCACGCGCGTGGACGAACCCCTTCAGCAGTGCCAGGTGATCCAGCATGTCCAGCGCGGAAATTTTCGGATACACGCCGAAATCCTGAGGCAGATAGCCCAGCATCTTGCGCACCGCGTCCTTCTGTTTCAGAACGTCGATCCCATCCAGCGTGACCGATCCAGAATCGGCCTCCTGCAGAGTGGCCAGAATGCGCATCAGCGTGGACTTCCCCGCGCCATTGGGCCCCAGCAATCCGTACAGCCCCTGGGGAATCGTGAGGGAAACGCCGTCCAGCGCGCGGACGCCGTTTGGATACACTTTGGTCAGGTTCTCGATGCGCAGTTCCATAGTTGTAAATGTACTGTACGCGCACCAGCCGTCGCTGGTTCCTTTTAGGGGATTAACATGACGGGAGCCTGCCAGAACGCGGCCTTCTGCGTCGTCGGATCCAGCACTGTCACCTGGCAGCTATATTCACCCGGCACCAGCTTCGCAAGCGACAGGCTGAACTTCAGCGGTACCGTCTTCAGCTTGTTCGGCAGCCCGTCACTCACCGGCAGCGGAGCCGTTTCGAACACCTTCGTCTGCCCTCGGTAGAACGTCACGAACGCCGCCAGCGGCTCGATATTCGCGGCCGTGGGCTCGTACGCCTGCAAATAGACATACATATCCTTGCCCTTGGAAAACACCCGCGTGATGCTGGGTATCAGCTTCTGCCCGTCTGCCACCAGCGGATTTGTCACTTCAGGCTTGTCCTTGTCCTTGAGCGCGTTGTAAATTGCCGCCTTCACGTCCTGCCGCTGGCTGCTCAACACAACGGAGCTGATCGGAATACGCTTGTCCTCTTTATTCAAATTCGGGATCAGGAACTTCGTCTCAAACGTGCCGATGCGCCCCGTCTCCGCGTCGCGCGCCAGAAACTTCAGGCGATACTTGCCCGGCAGCAAAGTGAAGCCCGTTTCGTATTGCACCGGACGCTTCGTCAGTTCCTGCGCCGTCGTATCGCTCAGCTTCACATCCACTTTATCTTTGACGTTCTGAATCGTGGTGCCGAAATCGTCCTTCACCTCGCAGATGAAATCGATCACCGTATGCTCCGCCCCGCCTTTGCGCGCCAGCGCCAGTTCGCTGCCGGGAATCTTCACAAAAATCGGCACGAAATATTCAGCGCGATTCAATTGGAAATAATCCACCTCCATCGCGATGGTCAGTTCCGTGATGGGATCGCCCAGCATCAGCGCGTCTTCCAACTGGCGCTCTCGGTCTGCGGCGGTAAACTTCGCGAACACCTTGCCCGCGTAATAACCCTGCCGGTAATCCAAGCTGGCTGATGGCCCGTTGGTCAGCGCGATCTTGATCCGCCGGAATTTGCCGTTCAGCGCATCGTTCGACGTGTAATAGCCGACGATGTAATAGCTCGAAACGGACTTCTGCGCCTTCACGATGCCCTGCGCCAGGTCGTTATTGTCGAGCAGAGCCTTGCCGCCCGTGTCCGCCGCCATGGTCCACAACGAATCCTGCGATTTCTGGAAATTCGACGTCGCGCTCATCGCCGCCAGGCCCGTATACATCGCCTGCCCTCCCGGCGAGCCACGCGTCGCATCGCCCAATGGTGACGACGCCACCAGCCCACGCGCATCGATCGGCCAGAACGACACGCCGGCGCGGATCGCCGCGTTGACCGTCGCATGCAGTTGCGCCTGATTGTCCAGACCATTCAGGCTCAAGCCGCTGGCGAAATAGAGCAGCGATTTTTTCTCATTCAAATGCCCCAGCATCTTCGCCGCGGTCTGCAAGGCCGAAAGCTGGCGATCGGTATTAAAGATATTGAACTCGCTGTCGTCCTGCCCGAACGCAGCGCCGCTATCGGCCGAACTCGCGTCCGCGGAGGTGGTATCGAAGCCTTCGCCCTCACCGACGATCATGGTCTGCAAAATGCCCAGAATCCGCTCGCGATTCTGCGTGAAATCCTGCGTCACGCGCACCGCTCCGCCTTCGAATTGCATAATGGCGATCAGATCCGCCGGAGTCATCTGCGTCTTCACGAACTTCTGCGCGGCTGTCAGCGCCCGCAACTGGTCCTGCGGAGGCATCGCCGTCAAATCGAAATACAGCGCCAACAGCCGGTGATCCTTATAAAGGGTCTGGCCGGGCACCTCGCCCGCGATCTGTGCGTGCGGCAGCTTTTCGAAATACACAGGAGGCCCAAGCGGCGGCAGCGGCTCCGCTTTGGCCAGCATTTCTTCCACTTTCTGATACTCGAAAAACTTGATCTCCTGCGGCGCGCCGTCCTCGGTCACCGTGAAATCCTTGGCGGTGAGCCCTTCGATGGGATTGCCGCTCTTGTCCTTCACCAGCACCGTTTCGATCACCAGTTGCTGGCTGACGCTGAACGTCGCCGCTCCGGTTGGCCCGCCGGTGTTATTCTGCCCCACCTGCTGCGCGTACATCGCGCCAATCGCAAATAGTGCCGTGAACTGTCTCATGTTAGAACCTCAACCGCACGGTGGTAATCATGCTTCGCATCGCATTCGCCGAAGAGGGCGGCGCGCCGAATTGGGGGCTGTTCACTACCGTGATCCAGCTCCCGTACGTCACGTGATTCAGCGTGTTGGTCGAATCCACGCGCAAATCCAGATTCAACTTATCCGTCACGCGGAACGTCCGCGCCAGCGACGCATTCAACGCAAACTGCGCCGGACCCGTGATCGAATCGCGCCCTGCATTGCCCCACTGTCCCGCCGCCGGAGCCGTATACGCCGCCGGATTCAGGAAGCGCCCCGTGCCCGCATCGTACACACTTAAGCCCGTATAATCCGGACGCACCGGACCCGTGATGCCCGTGCCCTGCACCGCCTCCTGATAGGACGGCGTCAGCGGCAGGCCCGTGCCCGCCGTGATATTGGTCGAAATGGTCCACTCTTTATACAGCGCGCCCTTCCAGCCGCTCAACAGCGTACCTCCGCCCACACCCATGCCTGTGGAATATTGTCCCGTGAACGTCACCTGATGCCGCTGATCGAACGGCGACAAGCCCCGCTCCGCGCTCAGGTTGAGCCAGTTCTGCGCGATCACCGACCCCCCGGTGGATCGCCCGCCTAGCGCCGCGTCGTCAATCGCCTTGGCGTAAACGTACTGCACGCTGGCCGTCATGCCGTTATGCATTCTTCTACGCAGTTGCACCTGTCCTGCTTCGCGCGTCGAGTTACCGTTGGATGTTTGGTAAATGAAGCCCGTCGGACAACTGGGGCAGGGATTCGTCGCGCCCAACGGATACGTATTCGGCAAAAACTCCTGAGCGGCGCGCGTGCCTTTGATCCCGAGGTATGTCGCGGTAATGATCAGCGCGCCCGGCAGATCGCGCTGAATCTCCGCCTTCCAATTTTGCGCATACCCCAGCTTGAAATTCGGGTCGATGCCAAACGTGGTCTGCGTGATCCCTGGCGTAGCGTTAAATCCATTGGCCAGCGACAGGGGATTCGCCGCCGAGTACGGAACACTCAAGCTCTTGGATAGCGGCGCCTGCTGGTCCATCTGACCCGCGATCGCCGAATACACCGACGTATCGTAGGTGATGCCATAGCCGGCGCGCACCACCATGCTCGACGCCGCGAAGGGCCTCCACGATAAACCAATGCGCGGCTGAAAGCCGTGTCTATCCGGATTTACCAGCGAATCGGGATACTTCGCACCCGTCAGCGACCCCACCGGAGCGTTCGCCACCACCGGAGCCACCACCGTGAACCCAGGAGCCACGTCCAGGTTCACCAGGCGTCCGTACAATTCCGTGGATGGCGTCCAGTATTCCCAGCGCACGCCCGCGTTGATGGTCAGGCTCGGACTGACGCGCATATCGTCGGTGAAATAAGCTTCGTAGATCGATCCACGCAGGTACTTATCAGCGTTGCCGTAAGCGATGCTGGCCTGATCGGGAATGCCCAGCAGGAACTGCGCAAAATCGTTACCCGTTTGACCGCCGTTGAACTGGAACGACCCGCGCGGATTCTGCTGCCCGATGAAGTTATAGGACTGCCGCTTGTAATCGCCGCCGAACTGCAAATTGTGGCGGCCGTGATTCCAGTAGCTGTCATCGGAAATGGCGCTCGATTGCGCATGCGAAGCCGACAGGTTGCCGTCCCGCAATCCATAAATACCGCTCGCGAACGTCAGCGACGGAGGTCCCCAGTTCTGCGGCTGCTGATTGTTCCCTGTGATGCCCGCCTCGGCCGAAATATTTTCCCTGTACGCGAAATTCGGCGTCGCCTTGGTAGACTGCCGACCGTAAGTGTAGCCAAGCGTCGTCCAGAAGCGATTGGTGAACGCATGCCGCCAGTTAATGTTGACCTGCTGCCCCAGCACATCGCTCGAATCGAGGAAACTCAGCAGGCTCGGCGTTGCCTGACGCGTGCTCTGGAACCCGTAGCCTCCCCACAGCTGATTCTTACGGTTAATCGATTTGTTCAGCCGCGACTGCATCGCGTCCTGATGCTGCGCCGTCACCAGAGCGGACTGATAGTTGTACAGACTGCTGCCCGCGAAATTCGGCAGCGGATACAGCTTCAGCAAACTCAGCGCTGCAGCGGCGACGCGTGTCTGCGGAATCATGTTATTCGGAAACGCGGCGCCCGTGGTCGGGTCCAGCAACGGTGTCGCGAGCAATGAAAAATCCCCTGCACGCTGCGCCACCGTCGGCATCAGCCCGTCGGTCGACGTCGCCGTCCGGTCGCGCGTCCATTGATACGCCACGAAAAAGAAAGGCCCATTGTTAATGAGATGCGGAATCTTGATCGGCCCTCCGAACTGGCCCAGCCCTTTGAAATTGCTCGTGCCCGGCTTCGGCGTGTCCTGCCCAGTGATGGAAAACGTGCGTGCGTCCAGCGCCGAATTATCCAGTGAAAACCCGATGCTGCCGTTATAAAGAGACCGCATCCCCGGCCTGCTATTTCCAAACGCAGGCGACAGCGCGAACGGCGAGTTGTTGGCGTTGTTCGAAGTGCCATTGATCAGGAACCCGTCCGCAGCCTTCTTGTTCAAATCGTCGCTGCCGGCCTGATCGCCCGCCTGGGCCGCGTTGGCATTCGATTGCGCAGCCGCGTCGGACTTCGCCGCGTTGACGTCCGCGCGCTGGAATCCACCTGGCGTATTCGCAGCCGGCGGAGGCGTCTTGCCCTTCTTCCCCGGTTTCGCCGCTGGAGCCGCTTCCGGCGCGGCCGAGGGCGTGGAGGTGCTGGGTGAAACCGCGGCGATACTAACCGCGGGAGCAGCAGTCGCGGGCCCCGCCTGCGCCTTAATCTCGTCCATCGGCAGCAGTTTCAGTTCCACGTCGGCGATGGCCGCATCGGCTCCGAGCGTCACGTCCTGTTTCGATGGCGCGAAACACAACATCTCCACGTCGATGTTCCAGGTCCCATCGGCCAGGTCTGCAAACGTGTACACACCGTCCTGATTCGTCACAGTGGTGAACTTCTTATCGCCCTGCACGGCCGTCACCGAGGCCCCTGGCACCGGCAGGCCGCCGAATTTGACGGTTCCACGACGCTCCGATCCAAGCGCCAAACCGGCGAGCACAACAATAGACAGGAAATACGTAAGGATGCGCAAAATGTGTCGTCCGTCTCTACTTAGACGCCAACAGGGCCGTCTTTGTTCAGTGTTTGGCTCAGTTTTCGAGTGGAACCTTCTCCGCGCGGTCCACAACCAAGATCTCTATCGGGCCTTTTTTCCACAGCAGTTTCAGGCCCAACTGCTCCTCGACAGCCGTGAAAATCGATGGCCCCAGGGGAATTTCCTCGCTTTTCCCCTTGATATCCTCGGGAGACCACTGCAGTTTGATCTCGTAAAACCCGTTCAGCCCCGTATTGTCGATGACCGGCATCCGCGTCATGCGTGACATCAGCATCGCCAGTTTGTTCATCTGCATTCGGTTCGACGTAATGCCGTCCAACCTGGCCGCGCCCCTCGCGTCGTTCTGATCCACGGTCGATTCATGCATCTTCGGCCCGCTTTTCGCGACCACCAGTGCGTAATGCTTCATCTCGCGCTGCTCGGTGTGCAGGACCATCTGGAACCGGTCTTTCAAGAGCCCCTGCAGCATTTGCAGCAGCGAGTCCTGAGGTGTATCGGGCGCAGCTTTCCCCGTCACGTCGTAAATGTAATGCCCCTTTGCCGACGCCCATTCCGGAGCCACCAACTGCACATCCGTGGTCAGAGAATATGCGAACTTCAGACAATCGCCGAGCGTCGCATTCCCCAGCGTCACCACGCCATGCAGAATTTTGCCGGTGTTGATGTTGTACGTATCGCCCACAATCGGCGCGCTGGGCTTCACGGTCGCCGCGTCGAAGGCGGGCGCGGGCGCTTGGCTGTAGTAGGCGTACGCGGGCACAATCATATACTAACGCATTAGTACTTAATTCTCCGTCGCCTTCTCCAGTCGGTCGACGATCACGATATCCACCATCCCCCGAGTATTTTCCAGGCGCAGCCCCAACTGCTCCTGCAGAGCCGTAAAAATCGACGAGCCCTCGCCGTCCGTCCGCGCTTCATCGGGGGTCCAATCCAGCTTGAAATCGAAAGTGCCGGTCAGTCCCGTCTTGTCGATCACCGCCCGCCCCAGCACCTGCTCCACCGCGTGCGCGATCGCTTTCACCGGCATTCCTTGCCCGGTGAACGAGCCTCGCGACATGCTCATGCTCCCCTTCGGCTTGCCCTCCGCGTCCATTTCCGGAGCCTTCAGCTTCGACCCTGCCTTGCCCACCACCAGCGCATAGCAAGGCATCTCCTTCTTGTCGCGATGCACCTGCAGTTTGAACCGGTCGGCCAGCAGGGATTGGATCATGGTCCGCATCTGCTCATCGGTTGGCTCACCGTCAACCTTCGCGTTAATGTCGTACTGCAGGGATCCGATCCAGGAAGGGCCGCCGATCACTTGAAAATCGCGCACATCGTACGCCTCCTCAATCAGGAACTTCAGCGTCATCCCCGTGGCACGCATCATGCCCTTGTCGATGCTCATGCCGATGCTCATCGTACCCGGCGGCTGCGGCGGTGTCGGGTGAATGGAGGCGACCTCAAACTCCTTCGGCTGCGCGCACGCCATGGCACAGAGGGCGATCAACAAATATTTCATAAATCCCTTAGACGGGAAACGATGGCGAAACGTGTCGAAAAAACTCAATTTTCCGTCGGCCTCCCCAGATGCTCCACCACGAACATTTCCACCGGAGCTTTGGACGATTCCATCTTCAGCCCCAGCCGCTCGAAAATCATGTAGAGCGTCGGCCGCGTCGGATCGCTCATCGTGTCATTTTCCGGGCTACTACCCGGCGTGGGCATCCTAGGCCTCAGCGGCACCCACCCATCGGTCTCGATGTCGTACAGGCCCGTCAACCCGGTCTTGTCGAGCAGCGGACGGTCCGTCCAATTCTCGACGAATCGCACGAGGTCGCCGATATCCACCGCCGTCGCGTGTATTCCACGCCCCTGCCCACCGCCGATCCGATGACACCTCCTGGTTTGATCCGCCGCGCACTCGCTTTCGCTCAGCTTGGCTTTTTGCAATCTCGGCCCGCTCTTGCCCACTATCAACTGATACACCGACTGCTGGCCGGTCTCGGCCTGGATCTTCAGCCTGAACCTGTCCTTAAGCAGCACCTGGAGCATCGGGCGCAGTTTCGCGATGCTGGCGTCTTGAGACGCACCCTCTGGAACCAGGCCTGGCGCCGCCATCGCCTGGATGTCGTATGTCTCCATACCTAATTCTGGATCGATCCCCTTCAGCCTCGGACCCTGGAAGGGCACGTTGTAGGCAATGGAAACCAGGATCGCCAGCGGGACGCTGCTGGCAGAAAGTCTGCCATTTTTGAATTGCACGTCAGGAACGCGCCCGGATGCACTTCGCCGCACCGAAGCGACCTCAAACGCCGGCCCCTTGTCCTCCGTCTGAGCTTGGAGCATCAGCGCACCGGCGCAGGCCGCATAGAGCAAACACCTCATGAGACACCGATTTTCTGCCCGCACGGTCAAGCATAGCGGCTCCTCACATGGTACCGCCACGGGGCGGCACGGTTCTGCTCTAATTCACAGTGAGGTATGCAGGGTCGGAGGCGAATGTTTCTTCCGAGGCCAACCAGCCCGCGAGGCGTTCGATATATTCGGGGTGATCCACCAGGCTGCACATGGGCATTCCGGCGATGTCCTCGGCTCGTTCGGAAGAGACGCCTCCCTGGACGCGTTCCATCAACAAGCCGCATTCGTCGCCCAGGTTCAGCGACTCCAGCCACTGCTTCTTCTCGCGCGCCATCTCCAGCGAGACGACGTCGGACGTGCTGACGATGAAAATGCATTCCGAAGCCCGCAGTGCCTCCCGAATCTGCACGTCCTTCGCGCGCGTGAGGTCGGCGCAAACGGTGCGATAGTGGTTGCGCGCGTACTGCAACACCCGCTGCAGCTGGTGCGGATACACGTCGCTGGCGTCGAGCACTTCCAGGCCACGCGAATCGAAGACCAGCGCGCCCCAGGTCTGCCCGTCGAGGCGTCGCGGGGAATCGGCCGGGCTCCAAAGGAACGACTCCTGAATGGTGAATCCCGCCAGCAACACGGAGAATCCAGGGACCTCCGCCAAGGCGCGGCTGACCTGTTCGGCCACCACGCCCGCCCTGCATCCGCCGTGTGCCGGGATAAAGGAATACAGCGGCCCTTGCATCGGGTTTGGCCGATCCAAATTATAAGAAGTACTCGTTTCTTGCCGCATAATCACCTCGGTGCTTCTAAAGCACGAGTATCTCCACGACAAAAACGGCAGTAAATAAAGGAGATTTCCATCCGCTTGGCCAAAGGGCGGCGACAGACTGTCCAAACAAAAGCGACACTCTGTCTCAAGTCATACCGCCGAGACTATAGTTCACAGCGATTTACGCATGGCATACGACTTGCATGCAACACGCCCGTCAAATGGTGCTTTATCGGAG
>Ga0209698_10000481_pt1 | contig 45930 bp, 40 predicted proteins | sample LitLauG_LLR_2012_FD_187203 | JGI IMG/M metagenome (GOLD analysis project Ga0209698, IMG submission 187203) | Freshwater sediment microbial communities from Pennsylvania, USA - Little Laurel Run_MetaG_LLR_2012 (SPAdes) (version 2) | ecosystem: Environmental > Aquatic > Freshwater > Creek >...
GGGCGGGGAAACGGCCATGGCCGCGCAGGTGGCGCAATTCCTCGGCGTGCCATTCCAGGAGATCATGCCCCCGAACATGAGCTCCGGCGTGAACATCCAATTCTGAGATAAGCTGGCGGCATGGAACGCCAGTTAAAAGACCTGCGCGGCATCGGCAAGAAGATGCTGGAGGATTTCGAAAAGCTTGGAGTTCGTTCGGTGGCGGACCTGAGACGCCGCGACGCGCAGGCCCTCTACGACCGCATGTCGAAGCTCACCGGGACACGCCAGGACCCGTGTGTGCTGGATACGTACCGCTGCGCTATTGAACAGGCGCGCGATCCGAATCTTTCGCCCGAGAAAACCGACTGGTGGTACTGGTCGCGGCTGCGGAAACAGGGACGCTAAGCCCGCAGTGCCGAGCCCTTGCGTTCAATCGCCTTTTGTCCCGATAGCGGCACGAAGAAATCCTGCCATGCGAGCTTGCACTCCTCCACCATCTGCAACCCGTACTCGCAGCGCAACAGGTCGTCCGGACCGGTGTTGTTCGACCCGAACGTGAACTTCGCCCCCGCCGCCTTCGCCTGCTTGATAAAGGAAGGGCTCGGCAGCTTGTAGCGATTGTTGATCTCCATCGCCACGCCGTTGCGCACCACCGCGTCGATCACTTTCGCGCGCCGCTCCCCGGTCCACAGCGTTTCGTAATCCCTCGCGATTGAATCGGGCAAGTAGGTCGGATTGGCGTAAATATCCACCGGTTCATGATCCAAAATACCGACGGCGCGCTCCACCAAGGTGTCCATAAACTCCTGGACGTCGGCGATGGTGCCAACCTCCTCGGGAATCCACAGCCGCATGCGCCTGCCATGCCGGTCGGTCCACGTCATGGAGTCGGTAAAGATGTAGTCGAACTGCCGCGCGACGTGGCGCGGCACCATATCCACCCATTCGCGTCCCTCGGCCTGCATCGCCACAAAGCACGGCGCGCCTTTCATGCTATCGAGGAACTTCTGCGCACCCGCCTCGTCCTGAAACTGCTGCCCTTTGCCGACGTTCACCGCGATCCCGTATTCGATGCCATCGCGGCGTGATTTTTCAAGCGCCTGCTCGAGCGTCAGGCCTGACTTTAGATGCACGTGAAAATCGGCCATCGGAATATTGTGGCGGCCCACGTTGATGATCTTGCGGGATACCTCGTCCACCTCCGGGGCGGGCGAGCGCCGCAGATCATCCGGCAGCCGGCGCACGCGGACGCTGCGGAACCTCGCATGCGACCCATCGTTGTGGCACTGCAGCGCAAACGTGCCGTGATCGAGGAAACGCCCTTTTTCGGGGCCGTCCGGTATGACCGGAGGTGCAGGTTCTTTATAATCCACGAGCAAAAAGTCGTTCAGGTGAATCTGCACCCGGTTCGCGCGGACCTCGGCGCGCAGGGTGAACCATTCATCGTCCGCGACGAACTGCTTATACACATTGCGCACGCCATAGAGTGAGCCGGTTTTCTTGCGCTCGCGATAGCTACCCTCGCCGGTGGCCGTGTTGTTGATCTGAATTTCAAAGCCTTTATAAGGGAAGTCGCGCTCCTGATAGGCGGTGTGGAAATAGACGCCGGAGTTGCATCCGGGTTGCGCCAGCGCCTCCACTCGCAATTCGAAGTTGCGAAAATCGCCGTCATAGAACAGGTGCGACCGCGGACCTTCCGCTGTGATCTGCCCGTCCACAACTTTCCACGACGCTTTGTTTTCGCTGGCGCGCCAGCCCGTCAGGTCGCGCCCGTTGAATAGCTCCGTCCAGCCATCGGCGGCCGGTAAGGCAACTGCAGCCAATCCGCCGACAAACGAGCGGCGGGTAAAAGAAAAGTCCTTCATCGGCTCCGAGTATATCCGTTCGGGCACACCACTGGACGGCTGCGCGCCGCGTCGATATTTCCGCTGACTGACGCCAGGGCTTATAACTCCGCGCGTCGGTGCGGGGGAGATTTCCACCTACCCGAGTCTTAAATCAAACCGGAACCGCACGTCTTCGCCAAACCACTGGATATAATTTGTGCCCCACGTGTTGTTGAACAGGCTGATATGGATGCCTTTGGAAAAATCCGGCTGATCGTTGGAGAAGCGAATCGTCGATTTCTCCCCAATCGCCACTACCGGCGCGTCCAACGTATCGATCGCCAGCGAGCCTTTCGCATCCTGGTAGCGCAGTCCGGTCGACAGCGCGTGTACGTGGCGGTTACCTCCGCGGACCACCTCAAGCGGGTCGATTTCATAGCCGCTTTTTTCCAGGCGCCAGCCGCCAGCCTCTGGCGCATCGGGCTGAAACGTCAGCCACATCGCTTCAGGCAGCCTGTTCGCACGCCTGCCGAAGCAGGAAAACTCGACGTGGACCACAGGCTCCGCGTCAGGGAAGTTCAAGTCGAGATACATCGTCTTTGGCCACGCAACCCCACCCGATTTTTCTGCAGCAGCGTCGTTGATCCGCAGCCGGGCAAGAAGACGGAAACCGGTGGCCGTTTTCGCGGACCACAGCCGCGCCAACTCCGGTGTCCACACAGCGCTGCGGGCGTTGAAATGTTCGATGTTCGGCTTGCCGAAATCACGCGGAGCCCAATCCGCCTTGCTGGTGACGTAGGCATCCAGGAAGCGTGCGAAGTCGGCAGCGGAATATGTTTGATAGCTGAACAGCGCCAGTGGATGCGTGGCAGAGGCCCATTCGCGGCTCGTGGACCTGGCGCGTAGCTTGCGGATCGCTCCGGTCTTTTCTTCGATCCCGACCACGAAATGCGGCGTTTCGAAATCTTGAGAGGCGCGGACGATATCGAGCGCGTCGGTTTCCGGCACCGATGCCCGCAGCTTCGCCAACCGCGCGACGGCTTGCGCGCGCAGAGCATCGGGCAGGGTGGCGACGGCGTCATCGATGTTGCGGCGTTTCTCGGCCCAACTGGTGATCATCTTTTGATAACCCGAGCGTTCCAGCACGGCATCCAAATCGGCGGGCTTGTAGTGATCGTTGTCGAGATACGATTTCGTGTCGGTGCCCCAGGTGTGCTCGGCGCACAGCGCGAAGCGGCGCAGAAAGGCCAGATCCGCCGCGTCGGCGTTGTTGAAGCGCCCGTCAGCGATCCATTGCGCGCGCAGCCGCGCCAACTCGCGATAGCGGGCCACCTTAATAGGATCGCTGGACACGCCATGAATCCAGGTATCACCAATTTCCTGGGTGACAACGGGAAGCGCGGCGCGATGCGCGTCCACGGCGCTGGCGATCTCGGCGAGGTTCGTCGCCCGAATCTCCGCGCCCGGGAACTGCGAGCGCAGACTAACGTAGATCTCGCGAACCTCCTTGGCCGAATGCGGCCCGGCGTTGTCGTCCGCCATCTCGATCGCAATCGCCAGGTCGGAGCCGGGAACCAGCTTCACGCCTCCGTAATCCTTGTGCTGATACATCACCGTTAGTTCTGCGCCGCCTCGGTCTTTCCATACGAAAAGGTCCGGAGTTTCCGGCGGAGTGCTGGCGGAATTGACGCCGATGTGCAGAAACTTCACGCCATTTTCGGCTAGCGGCGCGACCAGGCCAACCGTGTGGCCGGGCACGTCCGTCATCTTCGCGCCCGTGGTCGTGCGGCCGAAGCGCGCGTCCAGCGATTTGGAAAATCCCACGCACGCCGAGATCATGGAGCGGTCCAAAAACTCAGTCTGCCAGCTGAACGGCAGCGCGTGCCAGGCAATGTCGCCGCGCCCGATGGCGTCTTCCATCGCTTTGCGCTGCTCTATCGAGGCCTGCTCCAGATATTCGTACAGCAGCCAGGAGCCGGTGGTCCACACGTAGCGATCACCGGAATCGCGCATCTCCGCCGCGCGCTTCATCGCAGCCGGATAATAGATCTCGAAGTACTTCTTCATCACGCCGGCCTGCGTGTCGGTAAAGCCGACGTCCAGGTGGCATTTGAACATCACCAGCACGGTTTTGACGGAAGCGGCCTGCGCGGCGCCGGCCACGAAAGCTCCACCAAAAACCTTCAACGCATCGCGGCGTTTCATAGATGCCTATTTTCGCACGCTATAATGCGACTCAATGTCCCTGATCCTGTTGACTTGCGCCGCGATCGCGTTGTTGCTGATTCTGATCCTTGCCGTGAAGCTGCACGCGTTCCTGGCCCTGCTGATCACCAGCATGGCATTGGGCCTCGCCGCGCACATGCCTCCGGAAAAAGTGTTGAAGTCCATCCAGACAGGCTTTGGCGACGCGCTGGGCTTCATCGTGGTCGTCGTGGGGTTGGGCGCAATGATCGGGCGTTTTCTCGAGCACTCGGGCGGAGCGCAGGTGTTGGCCGACTGGCTGATCGAAAAGTTCGGCAAGGATCGAGCCGCGTGGGCGCTGCTGATCGCGTCGTTCCTGGTCGGCCTGCCGATTTTCTTCGAAGTGGGGTTCGTGATCCTCGCACCCCTGGTTTGGAACCTGACGCGCGAAACAAAACGCTCGCTTTTGTTTTATGGCATGCCGATGGCGGCGGCCCTGACAATCACGCACTCACTGGTGCCTCCGCATCCGGCTCCCGCGGCGGCGTCGCAACTGCTGGGCGGCGATTTGTCCACCACCATCCTCTACGGAATCGCTGTGTCGATCCCGGTGGCGATTTTCGGACTGTTTTACGGCAACTGGATTGCGAAACGCATTAACATCGGCGTGCCACCCATCGCCACCGTCGCGCCAGTTCAGAGCACGGAACACGCGCCCTCCGTCGGCATGGTGATTTTGCTACTACTGCTGCCGATTCTGCTGATCTTCGGCGCGACCATCGCCAGCCTGCACAAGGTCCCGTTCCAAGGCGCGGCGGTGTTCCTGGGGCATCCATTCACGGCCTTGGCGATCACGGCCATGGTTGCAATCTATTTCTTCGGCATCCGCCGAGGCGTTTCGCGCGAAGGCGCGATGAAGCTGGCGGGCGACTCGCTCGCGCCGATGGGAGCGCTGCTGTGCATCATGGGTGGCGGAGGCGCGTTCAAGCAGATCATCGTGGATACGGGCGTCGGCGCGTACGCGGGAAAGCTGCTCGCCGAATCGCCGGTGTCTCCGCTGATCGTCGCGTTCATCGTCGCCGGAGCGCTGCGCCTCGCGCAAGGTTCGGCAACGGTGGCGATTATCACCGCTGCTGGCATTATGGCCCCGATCGTCAAAGGTCTGCACGGATACCGCGCCGACATGATCGTGCTGGCGCTGTGCTGCGGAGGCTCCGGTTTTTCGCATGTCAGCGATTCGGGTTTCTGGCTGGTGAATCAATATTTCGGCATGACGGTGCCGCAGACGCTGAAAACATGGTCCGCCATGAAGGCGCTGTCGGCGTTTCTGGCGCTGGGAATCGTGATGCTGATGCAGGCGTTCTTGAAGTAGGCGCCTGCTGAGATCTACAACTCCAGCTTGCCGCGATACATCATCTCGCGCAGCGTAAACTTGCACTTCAAATCGATCGGTCCGAGCTTGGTGACAAACGTCGCCTGTTTATCTTCCAACCGCAGCGCCAGGTCGCGCGAGAAATAGAACAGCGTTCCAGCTAACGTAAAGTTGTTGCGCGGCGATACCGCGACCTTCGCCAGGTGAATCGCATCGCCCTTGTGCTCCAACGTCGTTACCTGCTGCAGAGCCCTGAACCCATCGGCGTCCGTTCCGACGCTCGGCACATCGCCGAGCATGTTCAGGATGTAGTATTTCTCCAGGTCCGCCGAAAGGTCAATCTGCATCGCCTGGCGCACCGGCAATGCCGATTGCCAGCGCACGTAGGCCTGCCATGCCGCAGGAGACTGCACGCTGGGCGCGGTGCCGTCGTTATTAGCGCGGCGGCGGTTCTGGCTGGGCAGATTCGGGCTCAGCGGACCGTTCTGGCCCCCGTAATAAGAGATCGCCGCCTCGCGCGCCCACGGCGATTTGGTCAGCAGCGTCTGCACTTCATCCGGGGACCATTGTTCCGGCGGCTTTTCATTCCAGAATTCCTTAGCGGCCGCCCACGCGGGCGCGGCCAGACCAAGCAGGATTGCCATTCGGCGTGTCATGAGCAGTGTAATCGACGCAAAGCGCGTCCCCAGCGTTACACTTGTACCATAACGCATGTTTTTCTTCCCGGCGGTTTCCTTGCTCGTTATGCTGGTCTTTCCGGGTGACGACGCCTGGAAGACAAAACGCGCGGCCGAATGGTCCGAGGCGGAGACCAAGCAAATCCTCACCGATTCGCCGTGGGCAGCCATGTCCACGCCCACCATCGATAAGAAAGCCGAGCAGAAACAAGCCAACCGCTCCGGCGTAGGAATCGGCGTGCCGGGGATGGGGCGCAGGCGCATGAACCAGCCTCCTCCTCAGGAAGAAAATCCCGACGCCCCCAAGGGTACGCCGCAGCCTTTTCTGATCCGCTGGGAAAGCGCGCTGCCGATTCGCGAAGCGGAGCTGAAGGCTCGCGAGACCAACGCGCCCGCCGTGGACGAGGATCGCTACGCGGTAGCTGTCTACGGGCTGCCCGCGCATCTGGCGAAGGACCCGCGCGCGCTGGCGGATCGCGTCAAGGGGCAAGCGGCGTTGAAGCGCGACGGACAAAAGGACCTAAAGCCCATCAGCGTCGACGTGATCCCTCGTGACGACGGCGCCGTGGTCGTCTTCCTGTTTGCGAAAAAAGAGCTGGTCGCGTCGGACGGCAAAGCCGAGTTCAGCGCCCTGATTGGAGTCTATCAGTTCACCCAGGCCTTCCAGCTCGACCAGATGATGTATCAAGGAAAGCTGGAGCTGTAGCGGCCCGATGAAGCACCTTCGGACCTACGGCGTCCTCCTTCTATTCATTGCGCTCAAGGCTGTCGGCAACCTGTCGCTTGCCTGGGGCATGAAGCATTTACCCACGGCAGGCGCGAATCCGCTGGCCTACATTCGTGCGATGCTCGACCCATACGTCGCCGTCGGCGTCATTTCGCTGATCGTCGCACTGCTGGCCCGCATGGTGCTGTTCAGCCTCGCCGATTTGAGCTTTGTCCTTCCTGTCACTGCCATCGGCTACGTGATCGCGGCGTTCCTCGGCAAGACAGTACTGCATGAAGCGGTATCAGGCCGGCGCTGGATGGGTACGGTGCTGATCTTCATTGGCGCGGTCTTAGTCGGCTCAACGGGAGAAAAATCAAAATGAAGTGGCTGCTGGTGGTTCTCATGGTCGCAGCCACGGTGCTGAGCGACCTGTTGCAAAGCTACGAAATGAAGCGCGCGGGCGAACAGAGCGTAGGCGCGCAAGGGCTGCTGCGCCTGCTCAAGATGATCGTGCAGAAACGATTCCTGATCGCCGCCATCGGCTGCATGGCCGTGTCGTTCTTTTCTTTCATGGCCCTGGTGCAGGTGGCTCCGCTCAGCTTCGCGGTCCCGGCTTCCGCCGCAAGCTTTATCGTGGAAACGGCACTGGCGCGCGTCGTGCTGCAGGAACATATCAGCGCCCGCCGCGCAGCGGGCGCGCTGATCGTCCTCGCGGGAGTCGTTCTGGTTGGAGAGTAATGCCCAACTCTCCCGGTTATTGGCTACTCCTTCGCTACTGGAACCAACTGCCCTTCGCGAATGTAGTAATCCGCGCCTCGCCACCGGATGCTGGTGCGCAGGAAACTCACCAGCCAGATACCGAACGCCACCGCGTCCCACACCGGGATCAGCAGCATCTGGCTCCACAGCCCCGGACGCTTCAGGCCGTGGACGCCGATCAACCACGTAATCGCAATGCGGACGGCCAGATAGCCGCCTAAATACGCCGCGGCGACGGCCAGCGTCGGATGTATCGCCACGGCCAGCAGTGACCAAGGCAGCCCCTGCGTGCACAGCAATCCGAAATGCCCCCACGGACGCATGTGGCGCATCACCACGATCCAGCGCATGCGCTTATGCAGCAGGTCACTGATCGAACGGTAATCGCTGACAGTGGACACGGTGTAGCGCAGCAGCCGCACTTCGTAGCCTTGCTCGGCGATCAGCCGCCCGACGAGCAGATCGTCCCCGGGCGAATTTTCAATCGCGGCGTAGCCTCCGAATCCCGCAAGCCTTTCGCGCGTCGTCGCGATCGAAGGCCCCAGCGCAAACTTGATGCCGTCGAGCTGCCACGCGACCAAGATGCCAGCGTAAAAATCCGACATCATGCCGACGGTTTGCAGCCGGTCGGCGAACGTCTGCAAATCCGTGTGAACGTAGAAGCACGTCACCGCGCCCACCTTAGGCTCGGCCAGCGGCGCTACCATCGCCCGCAGATAGTCCGGCTGCACCCGCACGTCCGAATCGCTGATCACCACGACTTCATAACGCGCCTCAGCGGCCATCCGCGCCAGCTTCGCCACCTTATCGTTGGCGGCGACCCGTCCTGAGCCATACAGAATGCGAATCTCCCGCTCCGGAAAGTCGCGCTTCAAATGCTCCACCAGCGCCGGAATCGATTCATCATCCGGATCCACGCAGAAAATCAGCTCGTAATCGGCCGGGTAATCCTGGCGGCAGAAGCTGGCGAGATTGTCGTAGGCGTCGGGGTCCACTCCACGAAACGGCTTGAGAACGCTCACCGGAGGCGTGTATGCCGGACCTGGCGCCGGCTCCGCCTGACGGAAATAGCGCCACGAACTCACCAGGGCGAGGAAGTAGTAAATGAACGGAATCGCGGCAGCCGCCAGCAACACAAAGGACACGAGACGCACCATTTCAGGCTACCAATTACAAGGGCCGGTTTGTCAGAATTACCTTGCCACCGCTCGCGGCCAAGGTGACCAGCTTCTCCGCGCCCACCAACTTGGTGAGTCGAGCCATCGCAGGTTGGCTGGCCACGATGTAGACGCGCTCCGGCTCCTGCCACATGCGCGCGAACTGCGCGTCGTCGATAAACACGTCGGGCGCGCCCGGCGCGTAGGACCCGTAGACCAGATTGTTGAAGCGTCCATTCAGCAGCAGCGCGCGGCGGTTGGTGTAAAAGAAGACCGAGGAAAACGTGTAGTAATGATGATCGATAATCAGCTTGCCTTCGGGCGCTTTGAGCAGCGCATCGGCCAGCGGACGCGAGGTCATGTAAGGGTCGAACACTACAAGCGCCATGCGAGCAGCCTGGAAGAACAGCACGGCCATCAATGCCGCGGCCAGCACCGCCTTGCGCGTCAGCGTGCCGATCGCTCCCATGGCGAACGCAATGGCCGCCATCAGCAGCGGCCCGCGCAGATAGGCGAATGATTTCAGCGTCAGGTCTTCGATATGCCCCAGCGATAGAGTGTACGCGCTGGGATTTTGGCTCAGCGCGGACGAAATATCGCCTGGCGTCGGCAGGCCGCGCGTCAGGGACCACAGCGTTCCGGCGGCGATCGCGCACAGCGCCAGAATGACGGACAGAACGCGCGTGCTCCACCAGTTCCAGCGGTGCCCCGTCGCCATGGCGGAGCCCAACAGCAGCGCCAGCGCGGGGTAGCAGGGCATCGAATAGTATTCCTGCGTAGTGGAAAAAGAGAAAAAGATAAGGATGAACAACGTCCAGACGAGCGCCAGCAAACGCGTCTGGCCGGCGCGGTCTTTGGGGCGAAACGAAAGCTTCAGCACGGTCGGAAAATAGACGCTCCACGGGAACAGCCACAGCAGGTGGAACAGCCAGAACCAGATGCGCGGCACCGTGTTGTAATCGCGTGGATAGCGCAGGTTCAGGAAGCGCAGCACCTGCTCGTTCATCACGAAAAACCACAGGAAGCCATGATATTCGCCCGGCGCCGAGTGCATCGTGAATTCGAAATACGGAGGATTCCGCAGGGTCGCAAGTACATGCCACGGCGCGGCGATGGCCACGATGATCGCGATCCCTTCCAGCGGCCGCAGCCGTGTCCATAACCGCAGCTGCTGCGTGATGGCGAGATAAATCAGGCACGCCGCCACCGGAAATACCACGCCGATCAGGCTCTTCAGCAGGAGACTGGTCCCCAGAGTCGCAGCGAAAACATAGGCCCAGCGCTTTGGATGCGGCTCGTCTGTCGATATCGCCCGCAAAAACGCCCACATCGACAACGTCATCGCGAACGCCACCATCACGTCCGGAATCTGGATGCGCGTGAACAGAAATAATCCCACGCAGGTGGAGATCACCAGCCCCGCATAAAATCCCGCCTTGCGCCCGAACGCCCACATGCCGAACGCCGCCGTCAGCCACCCCAGCCCGATCGATGACACCACCACCGGAATGCGCGCCGACCAGTCATGCACACCAAAAACCTTGTAGCAGACCGCCATCATCCAGTAAATGAGCGGCGCTTTTTCGATGTACATCACGCCGTCCAGGCGCGCCGTCACCCAGTCGCCCGAATCCAGCATGTTGCGCGCAATCTGGGCCTGCACCGCGTCCACGTCGTCCATCAAGGACGGCGGGGAAACCATGCAGCCGATGTACACGGCGGCGGCGATCAAGATGACGACTAAATAGAGGTGAAGGCGTGGTCCCTGGCGGTCCGCGACGGCTCCGTCAAGTTGGTTTGAATTTTCCATTTCTTCATCCAAAGGAATAAAGTGGTCAGCCCCCACAGATGGTAGCCCAGGTTGGCCCGCTTCTCCATATGCGCCCGCACGGCCGCGTGAATCGGCTCCATGCGGAAGAACTCACCGTGATTCTGCGATGCGTATTCGATGGCGTCGGCCAGCAAAGGTCGCAGCGGTCCGCGAAACCATTCGTGCGCGGGAATATCGAACCCGATTTTCGGGCGCGACAGAATCCCCGCGGGCAGCTTGTCCTGCATCAGATCGCGCAGAATCACCTTCTGCCGGGACCCTTGAATCTTAAACCGGTCCGGCAGCGTGGCCGCGAACTCGACGATCCGGTGGTCGAGAAACGGCGGACGCACCTCAATCGCATGAGCCATGCTGATGCGGTCCGCTTTGGTCAGAATATCGTCGGCCAAGTAGTATTTCTGGTCGAAGGCTAAAAAATCGGCCAGCCGCGTGCCTTTGTAGCCTGTGATGGACTCCAGCGCCCGAGGCAGATCCACAGCCACCAGCGCCCGCTTTTCCTCGTCCGAAAACGTCCCGTTCCAATACACATGCCCACGGCCCGGAGACATCAGGCAGCCGTCCAGGAACCGCTTCACTTTATACTCGAACCCGATCTTTGCATTCGACACCGGCAGCAGATTCGAGGCTTTCCGTGCCAGCGTCAATGCCCACACCGGCAGCATCCGCGCGCGATTGGCGTACAGGCTGGCCCGCTGCGTCAGATAGCCTCCGAATAGCTCGTCCGCGCCTTCGCCGCTCAGCGCGACTGTCGCCGTCTGCTTGGTGAGCTTCGATAGGAACCACACCGGTAGCGCCCCCGCATCGGCGCTCGGTTCATCGGAGAAATGCGCGAAATCTTCAATGGCCGACGGCAGATCCAGCCCGGAACTGACGTCGAACTGCTCATGATCCGTGCCGTAATGACGCGCAATCTGCGAAATGGCGTCTGATTCGTCAAAGCTTTGCCCGTGGAATGAAATCGAAAACGTCTTGAGCCGCGGACCTAGCGCTTCCGACGCATAATGCACGATGGTCGACGAATCGACGCCTCCGCTCAGCCACACCCCCAGCGTTACGTCCGACGCTAGATGTTCCCTCACCGACTGCTTCAGCAACCGGTCCAGCTCCGCGCATGCGTCGGCCTTAGTCCAGTCTTGTTCGGTGAACGCCGGAGGCGTCCAATAAGCCTCCGTTCGCGTGCGCCCGGCGCGCCACTCTAAGAAATGCCCCTGCGGCAGCTTTTTGATTCCCTCCACCAAGGTCCAAGGCGCGGGGACGTAGTTCATGCTGAGATAGCAGTCGAGCCCATCGAGGCACATGCGCCGCTCGATCTCAGGATGCAGCAGAATCGCCTTCAGCTCGGAGCCGAAATACAGCTCGCCCGCGCGCTCCACGATGTACAGAGGCTTGATGCCCATGCGGTCGCGCGCCAGAATCAGGCGCCCGTCGCGCTCGCTCCACAGGGCGATGCCGAACATTCCGCGCAGCTTCGCAAAACACGCCGTGTCCCACTCGCGAAACGCTTCCAGTACCGTCTCGGTATCCGCGTGCGATTGGAATTTATGCCCGAGCGCTTCGAGCTCTGCGCGCAACTCCAGGTGATTATAAATTTCGCCGTTAAACGCAATCGCAGTCGAGCCATCTGACGACACAATGGGCTGGTCGCCTGCTGCCAGGTCGATGATCTTCAGGCGCGTCGCGCCGATAGACACTTCGCGTGACTGAAACACGCCCTGCTGATTGGGGCCGCGATGACGCAGCGTATCCACGGCCCTGCGGATCAGGTCAGGATCGTTCGGTTCGCGGCCGGAGTGCGTGAATCCGGCAATGCCGCACAAAGCCTCAGTCTCCCCCGGACATGCTCAGAGCGGCGGGACTCTTTTGCACGCGCGTATTTTTCGCGTTGCGCCAGTTCACCTGAGGCATAAACAACCCGCGATCCACGCGGTCCTGATACTTCATGGCGATGTTCATCAGCGAATCGAGCAGGGAATCGGAGAGAAGATGCGGTCGCAGGCCCAGGTCCGCCAGTTTCGAATGCTTGGCGTTGTAGTAGTGCTTTTCCGCCTCCACGCGAGGCGTCGGCATATGTTCGATCGTCACCGGCAGGCCCATCTCGCCGGCCGCCGTCTTCACCATGGTGGCCAGATCCAGTACCGAAAACTGCTCCGTGAACTGGTTGTAAACGCGACATTCGCCCGGCGCGGCTGGGTTGTGGCAGGCGATCTCGATGCAGCGCACCGTGTCCCGGATATCCAGGAATCCACGAGTCTGTCCGCCCGCGCCGTACACCGTCAGCGGATGGCCCACCGCAGCCTGAATGCAGAAGCGGTTCAGCACCGTGCCGAACACTTCGTCGTAATCGAAGCGATTGATTAACCCCTCGTCCATCGCCACTTCGTCGGTCAGGGTGCCGTAAACTACGCCTTGGTTCAAATCGGTGGCGCGTAGACCCCAAATCCGGCAGGCGAACATCATGTTGTGGGAGTCATGGACCTTAGACAAGTGGTAAAACGAACCCGGCTGCTTCGGGAAGGGAAGAACATCGCTGCGGCCGTTGTGCTCAATCTTGATGTAGCCTTCTTCAATGTCGATGTTCGGCGTGCCGTACTCACCCATCGTGCCTAGCTTGATGATGTGGCAATCCGGCGCCAGTTCCTTGATCGCGAACAACAGGTTCAGCGTGCCGACGACGTTGTTCACCTGTGTGAACACGGCGTGCTTGCGGTCGATCATCGAGTAGGGCGCCGCGCGTTGCTCGGCGAAATGCACCACCGCGTCCGGACGAAACGTGCCGATGGTCTCGGCCAGAAACTCGTAGTCGCACACATCGCCGGTGAAGTTTTCAATGGTCTTCCCCGTCAGGTCCTGCCAGATGCGCAGGCGCTCATTCAGAGTGCGGATCGGCGTGAGAGTCTGCGCGCCCAGCTCAAAATCCCATTGGCGGCGCAGAAAGTTATCGACAATTGCAACGTCGTGGCCTTTGTTCGATAGATAAAGGGCAGTGGCCCACCCACAATATCCGTCTCCGCCAAGCACACAAATTCTCATCTGGTCCAGGACTCCTCTCGCTTGCAGCCGCGTACGGCCACACTACTAGTGTACCGTTCCTAACCCGCAGCAAATAGAAAAGATGCGATTTTTTGGAAATGGGTTACAAGAAAACTTTACATGCGCAAGAACGGGTCAATTTGGTATGCCGAACGGGCTATGGGTATAAAAAGGATCGTTTCCGCTTTGAGCGAATCTGACTCCGTGATAACATCCTGGTGACGACCCTCAGGAATTGGGCTCTTGTTAACGAGTCGAACGCTGACAATCAGTTACAAGGGCGGGAGGAGCGAGAGTGAGCGTGTCGAGACGGACCTTTTTGAAAGCCGCTGGCGGGGCGGCGGTGGTTTCGGCGCTTGGCTTCGATGTTCAAAAGGCCTACGCCCAAGCGCAGGAGTTGAAGATCGCGAAAACCACCGAAACGCGATCCACTTGTCCTTACTGTTCTGTCAGTTGCGGCGTCATTATTCATACGCTAGGTGACAAGGCAAAAAACGTCACCACGCAAGTGGTCCACGTCGAAGGCGACCCCGACCACCCTATCAATCGGGGCACCCTCTGCCCCAAGGGCTCCTCTCTCTATCACGATATTTTGAACGATCGTCGCCTTCTGCGCCCCGAAGTGCGTCGCCCCGGCTCCGACAAATGGGAGCCAATTCCGTGGGAGCAGGCCTTCACCGAGATCGGGCGGCACATCAAGACCGCCCGCGATGCCGGTTTCATCGCCCAGGATACACAGGGCCGCACGGTGAATCGCCTTGAGAACGTGGCTTGGATCGGCGGCTGCACCGATACGAACGAATTCAACTTCCTCGCCGTCAAGGCAATGCGGAGTCTGGGGCTCACCTATATAGAAAATCAGGCCAGGGTTTGACACGGTCCAACGGTCTCCAGTTTGGGGCCCACGTTTGGACGCGGTGCAATGACCAATGGCTGGGTCGACATCAAGAACACAGACATGATGTTGATCATGGGTGGCAATCCGGCCGAGAATCACCCCTGCGGATTTAAGTGGGCAATCGAAGCCAAGCGGAATCGTAACGCCCGCATGCTGGTGGTGGATCCGCGCTTCACTCGTACCGCCGCCACCGCCGACATGTTTCTCCAGATTCGCGCCGGAGCGGACATCGCTTTCCTTGGCGGAGTGATCAATTATGCAATTGAAAATCAGAGAATTGCGAAGGAATATGTAGTCCATTACACGAATGCTGCGTTTTTAGTAGAGGAGGAGTTCAAGACTGCTGAAGACGGCGTGTTTTCCGGCTTCAACGAATCCACCCACAGCTACGACCGCGCGACGTGGAATTATCAGGGCGCCAAGACTGGCCCGACGGCTATGCCGGAGCACGCGAAAATCGACATGACTCTGGAACATCCGCAATGCGTCTTCCAGCAGCTCAAAAAGCACTATTCGCGCTATACGCCCGAGATGGTGGAATCCATCACCGGCATCTCGAAAGAGCAGTTCCTCAAGGCAGCCGATTTCTTCACATCGGTCCGCAAAAACGGCGACATGAAGCAGGTCGCAACCATCATTTATGCCGTCGGATGGACCCAGCACAGTTTCGGCACTCAGATCATCCGCACCGCAGCCATGCTGCAATTGCTGATGGGTAACGTCGGACGCGCCGGCGGAGGCGTCAACGCTTTGCGCGGCCATTCAAACATTCAGGGCGCAACCGATGTCGCGGGGATTTTCGACAACCTCCCCGGGTATTTAAAGGTGCCCCGCGTCGAAGACAAGGACTTCGAGTCATGGATGAAGCGCATCACGCCTACGTCGTCGAAACCTGACGAATGGCAATCGTTCAACTACTGGTCCAACACGCCGAAGTTCGCTGTTTCCTTAATGAAATCGATGTATGGCGCTGCAGCGAAAAAGGAAAACCAGTGGGCCTTCGACTACCTGCCCAAGGTAGACCGCGAATATTCCTGGACCCACATTTTCGACGATATGTACGACGGCAAGATGCAGGGACTGCTCGCCTTCGGCATGAACGCCGTGGCGATCGGACCCAATTCGCAGAAGACCATCGACGCGCTGAAGAAAGCCAAATTCCTGGTGGTTTGCGACATTTATCCCGAGGAGACCAGCGACTTCTGGCGCGCCCCTGGCGTCACGGACACCAAGTCGATTCCGACCGAAGTCTATCGGCTGCCCGGCGCGGGCTTCGCTGAAAAAGACGGCACCTTCGTGAATTCGGCGCGCTGGCTGCAATGGAAATGGGCTGCTGTGCCGACGCCCGGCGATGCCATGCTCGATCAGGCGATCCTGGCCAGGATCTTCCTCGAAGTGCGTAACCTCTATAAAAAAGAAGGCGGTGCGTTCCCAGATCCAATCCTAAACATTACCTGGAATTACGCCCAGCCTGCCAACCCTTCGCTCTCGGAAGTCGCCAAGGAACTGAACGGCAAGGCGCTCGAAGATGTCGAAGATAAACCGACCAAAGCCGTGATGAAAGCGGGCCAGCAACTGCCCGGCTTCTCATGGCTACGGGACGACGGATCGACTGCGTGCGGCAACTGGATCTGGTGCGGATCGTGGACCGAGGCAGGCGCGCTGACCCAGCGCCGCGATAACTCCGACCCTTCGGGCCTGGGCGCGCATCCCAACTGGGCTTGGTCCTGGCCGATGAATCGCCGCGTGCTTTATAACAGGGCATCGTGCGACGTTTCGGGCAAGCCTTGGGACCCGTCGCGTCCGCAAATCTGGTGGAACGAAGCGACAAAAAAATGGGTTGGTAACGACGTTCCGGATTTCAAGGTCGATTCGCCACCATCCGACCATATGGGTCCATTTATCATGAACGCTGAGGGCGTCGGCCGCATCTTTGCCCCGCTCGCAGCCTTCGCCGACGGCCCATTCCCCGAGTTTTACGAACCAACGGAGAGCCCCGTTGAAAACGCGCTGCATCCCAAGCGTTCCCGCAGTCCCGTGGCGAAGCGTCTAGGGTCAGACATGGATAAGTTCGCCACCATCGGTGACGGCTTCGACATCGTCTGCACGACGTATCGCCTCACCGAGCATTATCATTACTGGACCAAGAACAATCCGATGAACGTGCAGCTTCAACCCGAGCCGTTCGTCGAAATTCCAATGGAACTGGCCGCGAACCTCGGCATCAAGGGCGGCGACAAAGTGAAGGTCTCGAGCGCGCGGTCCAGCTACCAGGCCAAAGCGATGGTCACGCACCGCATCAAGCCCATGCAGATCGGGGGCAAGAAGGTGTATCAGGTGGGCATCCCGATTCACTGGGGCTATCGCGGCATCAAGGAAGATGAAGGCTTGACTGCGCGCAGCCTGGTCAATTCGCTCTCGCCCGCGGTGACGGACCCCAACTCATTTACCCCCGAATTCAAGGGCTTCATGGTCAAACTGGAGAAGGTGTAAATGTCTAACGGACTCCTCCAAATCAAAGCCATCTCCGGCCACGCCGGCACCGTCCCCGGCAACGACACCTCGCGCGATTACGACGTCGCCAAGCTGATCGACGTCACCACCTGCATCGGCTGCAAGGCCTGCGAAGTGGCCTGCCTCGAATGGAACGGCTACCCGTTCCGCGAGACGACGTTCGACAACACGTATCAAACCATGCCCGATACGGCGTGGAACTACTACAACCTGATCCGCTTCGATGAACACGTCGCCGACGACGGCACGCTCAGCTGGCTGATGCGCAAGGACGGCTGCCTGCACTGCGCCGACCCAGGGTGCCTGAAGGCATGCCCGGCCGACGGAGCCATCGTGCAGTACGCCAACGGCATCGTCGATTTCAATCAGGACCATTGCATCGGCTGCCAGTATTGCGTCAGCGGCTGCCCGTTCAACATCCCGAAGTTCAATGCGGAGACGAAAAAGGTGCACAAGTGCACGCTGTGTTCGGACCGCGTCGGCGCTGGTCTGGAGCCCGCCTGCATCAAGGCCTGCCCCACCGGCTGCCTCCACTTCGGAACGAAAGACGACATGAAGGAGCTGGCTGAAAAGCGCGCCCTGCAGCTTCGTCAGCACACGTCACACACCAACGCAGGAGTCTACGATCCTCAGGGCGTCGGCGGCACGCACGTGATGTATGTGCTGCATGACATCGAGCATCCGGAGCGCTACGGAGGCCTTCCCAAGAACCCCACGATTCCGCTGCTGGTCCGCATCTGGAAAGGGCCTTTGAAGTGGCTGGGCAACGCGGCCATGATCGGCGGAATCCTTGGCATGGCCGTGCACTACCTGAAGTTCGGCCCCAAAAAGGAGTCGCACGGTGATTGAACGCTATCCCTTCTATGAGCGCATCTGCCACTGGCTGACCGGCTTTGCCTACATCTATTGTCTGGCCACCGGCTTGGCTTTTTATTCGCCCTACCTGTTCTGGATCGCCGTCGTGCTGGGCGGCGCGCCCACCTCGCGATTCTGGCACCCCCTCACGGGCCTGGTGTTTTTTGGCGCGGCCATGTGGATGCATCACATCTGGCGCGGGGACGTTGTCATGGAGCCGGCCGACAAGGAATGGCTCGACAAAGCAAAGTATTATGTGACCAATGAGGACGAAAAAGTTCCGCCGCAGGGCAAGTACAACGCGGGCCAGAAGCTGTTCTACTGGGCGATGTATTACGGCGCGATCCTGTTGATCCTTTCCGGCGCGCTGATGTGGTTTCCGGAACTGGTGCCAACCGGGCTGCGCGCGATTCGACCGCTGGCGATTTTTGTGCATGAAGGCGCCGCACTGATCACTGTCGGCGCATTCATGATTCACGTCTATATGGGCATCTTCATGGTGCCTGGAAGCGTGGACGCCATGCTTCACGGTTTCGTGTCGAAGGATTGGGCCAAGGCTCACCACCGGCTATGGTTCCAGCAGAAAACGGGCGAATAAAGATCGAGCGAGCCGCGTTTCTGGCCCGCCGCTTCTCAGAATCCGCACACTTGCTCGAGCTTTTTATCCAAATCACGCTATTGCAGGAAGAGATCGCCACAGGGCTGTCCATGGCCGGCATTTTCGCAAGACTGCGCGCGCTGAATCTGCCTGAGCCATTGTCGTCATTCCCGTTGACGCCGGATTTACTCGAAGCAGAGGAACCGTCCACGCCTGAAGCAAGATTCTTCTGGCGCATCCTGAAGCAGCCTCACGCCGAGCGCGACCGCAAACCCGCGCCCGAAACTTATAGCGGCACCTGCCCATCGTGCGGCGCAAAGCCAGTCGCCGGAGTCCTCCGCGGCGAAGGCGATGGAGCCAAGCGCAGCCTGGTCTGTTCGATGTGCGCCCAGGAATGGCTCTACCGCCGCCTGATCTGTCCGAACTGCGGCGAAGAAGATCGCGAAAAATTGCCTGTCTACAAAGCCGAACAGATCGACCACGTCAGAGTGGAAGCCTGCGACACCTGCCATACCTACATCAAATCGGTCGACCTGACCAAAGACGGTTTCGCAGTACCTCAGGTAGACGAAATCGCCACACTAGCCCTGAACGTCTGGGCCGACGAGCACGGCTACGCAAAGGTGGAGACCAATCTGCTGGGGATGTGAGCTACACCAGTTCCAGCCGGATTTGTCTTCCCACCGCCTCGGCAGCTTTGCGAAGCGTGCTCAGCGTGATCGCATCGTAGTCGGGGTCCAGCAACCGGTCCAGCGCGGCTCGACTGGTGCGCATTCTGCGAGCCATCTCGGCCTTGGAAAAACTCTTCTCTTTCATCGCGGCCTCGACCTGCCGGGCGAGCACGCGCTTGATGGCGTTCGCGGTGACCTCTTCGTAGATGCCCTCGTCGCGCAGCCAGCTATCGAACGAGGAACCAATGTTTTTCTTCTTCATGCTTTAGATCCTTTTCTCCGCGTTAGCGCAAGGTCAATTTCCTGTTGCGGCGTCTTCTGCGTCTTCTTCATGAAGCCGTGCAGCAGAACCATCGATCCACGGTCAATGCAAAACACTACGCGCGCGATTCTGCCTTGCGGAAGACTGCTGCGAACTTCCCACAAGTCCTGGCCGAGTGATCGAACCAGCGGCATCCCGATGGGCACGAAAACTCCACATCGCGAATGTCCTCGCCAATCGTTTTGCGGTCCGCCCAGTCAAGCTTCTTTAGCCACTCCCGCACAGGCTCGCGGCCACTATCGGATCGATAGAAACGCGCGGGCAGACGCTTGGGTTCCGGGTCCAAACCCAATCGTACCATTAATGGTACTGCGCGGCTTGAGCTACGCTGGCGAATGTGCAACTCATTCTCGCAGCCGTTGACGATGCCCTGGCTGACGCACGGACTTGGTCGCCACGAATCACCAGCGCATCCCGCACCTGGTCGTGGCTCCAACCATGCGGGTACCGATGGCGCTGGGCGACAGCGTCAATCCATATCTGGCCGCCCGCGCCGTCTTTCTGCTGATGAGGAGCAATCCGCATCTTGAGCGCGTAGCGTCTCCAGGCTTTGGAACTGGCGTAGGCCGGATCGGCGCGAACACCTGCGCCCATCAGGTAAGAGCCGCACTCGATGAGATTCTCCTCGGCAAAGCAACCCCGCCGAACACGTGGGCCGAAGCCAGCGAGCGTCACCAAATGCTCTACACCGCGCACCCGAGACGCCTGCAGCACTAATCACGTGGCAACGCGTTGAGAAGAGTCTCGACGCGCGTCGTCCAAGCGCCGATTGACATATTTCCGCGCCCGATCCTACCATTCTGATGTGCTCGGATTCCCAATAAATGACGCCCAGTTAGACGACCTTCTCTCCACGCCCTCCGACGCCGACCGCGCCGCGCTGGCCGATGTGCGCGAGATGATCGTCATCGGCGCGGGTGGAAAAATGGGTCCGAGCCTGGTCGCTCGCGCCCGCCGAGCGGCTCCTCACGCGAACATCGTTGCCGTGACGCGCGAAACCTGCGATTTGCTGGACCGCCAGCAAGTCAACGCGCTTCCCGATGCCGAAAACGTCGTATTCTTGGCCGGACGCAAATTCGGATCAACCGGCAACGAAGGCCTCACCTGGGCCACCAACGCCCTCGTGCCCGCCTACGTCGCCGAACGCTATCCGCACGCCCGCATCGTGGCTCTTTCGAGCGGCAATGTGTATCCCTTAACGCGCCACGGCGCGACGGAACAGACGCCTCCGGCTCCTGCCGGCGAATACGCGCAATCGGTGCTAGCGCGCGAGCGCGTGTTCGAACATTTTTCCGCCCGCAATGGCACGCGTGTGGCTCTGCTGCGCCTGAACTATGCCGTCGCGCTGCGGTACGGAGTCCTGCTCGACATCGGGCAAAAGGTCTTCGCGCGCCGGCCCGTCTCGCTCGCCATGGGAGCGGTGAACGTCATCTGGCAAGGCGACGCCAACTCCGTTGCGCTGCGGGCGCTCACGCTGGCCGTGTCGCCTCCCTTCGTGCTGAATCTCACCGGGCCGGAAACGCTGCGCGTCCGCGCCATCGCCGAGCGCTTTGGCGAACTGTTCGGCATCGCCCCTTTGTTCGAAGGCGAGGAAGCGGAAACGGCGCTGCTCAACGACGCGAGCCTCTGCACGCACCTCATGGGCCCACCGCAAGTCAGCGCTTCAGAGATGATCGAAATGACGGCCGCGTGGATTCGCGCCGGCGGCTCGACGCTGGGCAAGCCGACGCACTTCGAGGTCCGCGATGGAAAATTTTGACTGGCGCGCGCGGCTCAAGCTGGGCGTCGTGATCCCCGCGCATCCCTTAGTCTTAACGAAAGACCGCAAGCTGGACGAAGCGCGCCAGATCGCTCTGACGCGCTATTACGTCAACTCGGGCGCGGGAGGCGTCGCGGTCGGCGTCCATACGACGCAGTTCGCCATCCGCGATCACGGCCTGTTCCAACCCGTGCTGGCGCTCGCGGCGGCCGAAGCGCAGAGCATCATCCGCATCGCGGGAGCCTTCGACGCCAAGGAAGCTGAAAGTGCGGCTCGCCTGGGCTATCATGCGGTGCTGTTGATTCCGCGCCGCGGCGAATCGCCCGATGAACTGCTCGTCCGCGCGCGGCAGGTGGGCGAGGTTCTGCCGCTGGTCGGCTTCTATCTTCAGCCCGCCGTCGGTGGATGCGTCCTGGGACGCGATTTCTGGGCCCGCTTCGCTGCGCTCGAATGCGTCGTGGCAATAAAGGTCGCGCCCTTCGACCGCTATCGCACGATTGATGCGCTCGACGGCGTCCTCGACTCCGGCCGCGCCTCCGATATCGCTCTCTATACGGGCAACGACGACCACATCGTGCTCGACCTGATCACCGAATATCGCGGCCTGCGCTTCGTCGGAGGACTGTTAGGCCAATGGGCGGTCTGGACGAAGCAAGCCGTCGAGATGGTCGAAGCCATTCACCGCGATCCCGATCACCCGCGCTGGCGCACGCTGGCCGGCGAACTGACGGCAGCCAACGCTGCTATCTTCGACGTCGCGAACGGCTTCAAAGGCTGTATCCCCGGAGTCCACGAAGTGCTGCGGCGCCAAGGCCTGATGGAAGGAACCTGGTGCCTGGATCCGGAAGAAGGCCTCTCGCCGGGGCAGGCCGAAGAAATCGACCGCGTGTACGCGCTGTTCCTTCACTTGGCCGGCTGACGTTCCAGCGGCACGGTGACCGACCCCAGATTCCCCGATTCATCACGGACGATAATCCGCAGCGACGTGGCCTCGCGCTTCGCCTGCAGCGTTTGCCGATAGGTCAGCCCCGTCTTCAGCATCGCTTCATACGTGTCCGGCTTTAAGTCGAGCTTCAGGGTGTCGTCGCGATAATCGTATTGCTTGCCTTCCGCGTCCCTCTGCGCCACAAGCACGTGGAGTTTTCCCTGCCACCGGCCGTCGATTTGCTGCACGTCTACCGCGTCGATGCCGATGTTGAGCTTCACCTTGTCGCCATCCAGCTCAGCGGTCAGCGCGATGACACTGGAATCGATAGGACTCCACAGCGCCGCGCTCAACTGGGCCTTCGGGTCCGACGACTCGTCGACGTAGCCTTGTCGATAGCGGACGGTCAGTTCCGGCCGACGGGGTACCTTCACTTCCAGGCGGTGATAGCTGCCATCCGCCTTGGGAGATTCTGGATAAAACCCGAGCGTGTACGCCGCATCGGAATCGGTGTACGAAGTGCGCAGCGCGCCGAGCGTATCGTTGTTGAAAAACGCGCGTCCGCCGGCTTTTTCCGCCAGGTCCAGCAGCAGCGTCTGGTCCTTCTCGATCACGTCGAGGTTGGTTCGCACCATCTGATTCAGATTGGCAACGGCCTGCTGAGCGTCGCTCGAGCCGTTGCTAGGCTTTTCGCCTCCGGAGGTCCTGCGCAAAGGGTCGAGGTAATCTTTCACACCGATGGATGCATCGGGCTGCACCGATTCGACGCCGCGCGTGTCGATCGCGTAGAGCGTCACGCCGGCCCTGTTCAACGCCTGCTGCGCGTCCTTCTCCTGCGCGAAACAGTTCTGCGGACCGGCTCCAGATGCCGACCCGTCGCTAAACCAGATCAGCGTCTTGCGGCCAGGGATTCCGGCCACGTGCGCCGCGCTGGCAGCAATCGCAGTCAGCGCGGGCGCGGCGGCGCAGAAATGTTCATCGAGCCGCGAAGTGCGGTCGTTCCTCTGCGCCACAGTCGAGACCTCCTGGAGCTGCTGCGCTCCTATTCCCCAATTCTGAACCAGGCTCGCCAGCGCGGAGGCGTCGCTCGTGAATTCACGTACGATCCCAACACCGTCTTCGATCGGGACGTACAAGCCGATCCGATCCTCCGGCTTCGCCTCTCTGAGGAACCGCACCAGCCGGTCGCGCGCGTACATCCGCTGGCCCATGTCCGCAACGCCCTCGTCCATCAGAACGATCACGGGGTTGGCGGCGCGGGTCCCTTCGCTCACCTTGTTCGTGAACACGCGAGCGGCGTGCTCCATAGGGGCGGCGGGCGAATCCGTCGCGGCAACCCTTCCGGCTGGCGCGGAAAACATGCGCACGGTTTCAGGCCTGCCGTTGTCGAAGATCTGAAAATCGTCCTTCGTCAGACCGGTCACTGCATTCCCGGCCTGATCCAGCACAATTGCGCTGACCTCCACGAGCCGCGTGCTGGAGCGGAGGATCGTAGGCGCGCTCACTCTCTCCGGCGGAAGCGCCACGGCAGGCACCACGGGAGGATCTTCAGGCTGTGCGACCGGCGGTGGCGGCGCCGGAGCAGGTGCGGCCTGTGGCGCGCTGGCGGGGGCCGGTTCGTCAAAGGCCAGCTTCGACTCCCCTTCGAACTTGTGATACAAACCGAATCGCACCTCATTCACTGAAAAAACGAAGCCGCGCGGAGCGGCTCTCCAGAACGAACGCGTCACGCTTTTCACGGGGCAGATGTACGACGCGTCGCCGATCAGCATCGCTTCGTATTCAACCGCCGTGTCCACATAGAGAATCCGCGAATCCTTCGGCAGCACAGCATGGCGCGTCAGCAGAACGATGCTGCCGGTCACAGGATCGAGCGACAACTCCCCGCTGAATGCCGGCAGCGCTTGCCTTGCCCGCTGCTTTTCGTCGAGCCATTTGACGGCGTAGTGCGAATGCGCCGCATCCACCGCATAGTGAAAAACCGCAACACGCCGACCGTCGATGGACTCCCATCGCGCAAACCTAGGATGGTTGTCGTCGATCAAAATTGAACCGAAAATCGCCCCAAATTCGCCGGAGGTGGTGAATCCTTGCACCGCGCCCTTGGGCGGAAGGCCGTTTACGAGTCTGGTGCGGTAGGCGTCCCGTCCATGGTCGAACGAAACCTCGTTCAGGGTGGTGTCCTGCAGCCTCAGATCGGCAAGAAAGGCGTGGTTATCGACCCACGTCTCTAAGGGGCTATCGAAACGCCTGAGGATCGCCGTGCACAGGAAGTTGGGCAGGTTTTGAATATAATTCGCCGCGAACCGGCGCGTCTTTACCAGTAGATCCTCAGCCTCGGCTGCGCTCAGCGGCGCGGAACTGTCTGGCGAGGCGGGCTGGAATTCGCTCTCGTCGGCGAGCAAATCCAACACGGTGCCTGCCCTTGGCCCGAGTTTCAGCGCACCAAGTTCCGCGAGCGCCTTCGAAGACAGCCTCTCCTTGACGCGGACTTGAGCCATCTTGTGGCCGGTCAAACTATCGGTGTCGTGGGCCAGGACGATTTTCTTCAATTCGTCCACAGCGGACGGCGCGGCCAGAACCAGCGGCATCAGCAGCGAAACGACAGCGAGACGTCTCATCCAAGTCAAATATATGCTTATTCTTACCTGTCGTCCATGGCCGGAAGGCATAACAAGTAGCGCGACGAAGAAATCCGCCGCTGCGGACTCGCACCGGTTGATTGGTTGGCTAGCTCGTGGCGCATGCCACTAAGGCAATGGCGGGGCAGGACAGGCGGCGGGGGAGTTGTCCTCGGGCTGGCTTACGTCGTACAGGGGAACGCGCATCGAAGCGCCGATCCCAACGACGCGCGGCCAGAATGGCGGATAGAACACCACCATAATCCCACCCTCCTGTGCGGCCCAAGCGAGGGCTTCCGCGGGCGCGGGACGCACCCATTCGATACCTGCGATTTCGGCCTTCGGGATCTTTTTCACACCAGAGAGCTGTTTCAGCGACAAAACGGCAACGCCAACGTCCACCGGCTGCCCGGCCAGAGTCTTCCCCGACGTCAGGGAAACGATCAGGCGCTGCTGCTTTTGTGCCGGTACGGCCTGCACATCGCTCCACGAACTGCGGTTGCTGTAGATAATCCCAGCCTCGAGCACCTGCACCACGTCAGACCGTGCGGTGGTCACTCGGCCCAGCTTCTCGCCGCGCCGCCACGACGCGGCAACCATTGTTACCGAGTCTAGATCAATTGACTGAATTTTCCCCTGGATGCAAATTCCGTAACGAAGCAGAAAAAGGTAATCGTCCTTCTCGATGTGCCCAAGGTTCATCCACGCCGCATCCTGCGCCGGCGACGCGAAAGCCATGAGCGAGAACGCCAGAATCGGGACCATCCCTTTAACTATTACAAAACTCTGACAATCGCGTAGCCCCGAAAAGTGGAATGATTGGAGGTGTATATCTCTCCCCCAACCATCATCCAGGGAGGCATGGGCGTCGCCGTGTCGAACTGGCGGCTGGCTCATGCCGTTTCCTCCGTAGGGCAGCTTGGAGTGGTTTCCGGCACCGCGCTTGACCAGGTGTTTTTGCGCCGTCTTCAGGATGGCGATCCTGGCGGCGACATGCGCCGAGGCCTCGATCATTTTCCCTTTCGCGAGATGGCGGAGCGCATCTGGAAAGCCTATTTCATCCCCGGCGGACGTCCCCCGTATGCCTCCTATAAGCGTATGCCGGAGTTCGACCTGAGCGGCCCGCGCGAATTGCAGGAGCTGTGCATCGTCTCGAACTTCGTCGAAGTGATTCTGGCGAAGGAAGGGCACGGCAACCCGGTCGGCATCAATTATCTGGAAAAGATTCAGCTTCCGCTGCTCGCCTCGGCCTACGGAGCCATGCTGGCGGGCGTCGATTACGTGCTGATGGGCGCGGGCATTCCCTTGAAATTCCCCGGCGCGCTGGACCTGCTGGCAAGGCACGAAGCGGCCACCTATCCTCTGTCCGTCACCGGAGCTCAGGAAGGCGACGACCACACCATTCGCTTCGATCCGCGCGATTTCATGGAGTTTTCCATGGCTCCCCTGAAACGGCCGAAATTCCTGGCGATTATCGCCTCGAATACCCTGGCGTTGACCATGGTCAAGAAGGCCAACGGGCGCGTGGACGGCTTCGTGGTGGAGGGGCCGACGGCGGGAGGCCATAACGCTCCGCCGCGCGGGAAGCTGCAGTTGAACGACGCTGGGGAGCCCATCTACGGCGAGCGCGACGTAGTCGATCTGGCCAAACTGCGCGAACTGGGCCTGCCGTTCTGGCTGGCGGGCGGATACGGCAGTCCTGAAAAGGTCCGCCAGGCGCTGGCCGATGGCGCGGCCGGTGTGCAAGTGGGCACGGCGTTCGCGTTTTCAGAAGAGTCCGGCCTGACGGAAGAGTATCGCCGCGCGGTGTTGGAGCAGGTCGCCGCAGGACGAGCGCATGTGAAGACCGATCCGCTGGCCTCGCCCACAGGATTTCCATTCAAAGTGGCCAGCGTCGAGGGCACCAATTCGGAGCCGGAGGCGTTCGAAGCCCGGCCCAGGATCTGCGACCTCGGGTACCTGCGCGAAGCCTATCGCGCCGAGGACGGATCGCTGGCATTTCGCTGCGCTGCGGAGCCAGTTACGGTGTACACGTCCAAGGGCGGAAAAATCGAAAACACTGAGGGCCGCAAATGCCTCTGCAACGGCCTGATGGCGAACATCGGCCTGGGGCAAGTCAGAGCAGGGAATCGCATCGAACGGGGCTTGCTGACCTCGGGCGACGACGTGGTGGAACTAGCCCAATTCTTCCCGCCAGATGGCGTGCTGTACACCGCCGAAGATGTGGTCGCAAAGCTGATGGAAGGCGCGCACGAGTTGCAGGCAGTGGGTGCGCCGGAAGGTAACGCCCGGATTCAGGATTAGGCACACTTCGGCTGTACGGATTTTTTCTGGCGGCGCATGGCGCCGCCCTACGGAACAAGAAATTCTTGTCGTCTGTGGGGGGAGCGTTCCCCCCACTAGTGGATTGGGCTTGCCTTCTCAAGCTCGCCCTCTGAAATCTGGGTTCTAACCCAGGTGTTATGGAGCATGCCCCAAGGTCTTCCGTCGACAACATGCTACGAGCTGTTGCCGCAAGGCGTTAACGGCCTCCGTGAAGCTCAGGACCACCTTAATACGACTTTCCCCTGGCCAGGGTTTCCTAGCCGAAGTCTATACGGATCGCCGCTGAGATTCGCCGGTTGAAAGTGCTATCTGGTGGAACTACGGCTGATATAGTCTTATTTAGCCACATCACTATGACCACCACCGATATTCTCTACGACGTTTCCGAAGGCATCGCGACCATCACGCTGAACCGGCCCGACAAGCTGAACGCCTGGACCGGTCAGATGGGCCTGGAGGTTCGTGCGGCGATGGAAGCCGCGCAGGCTGACGACGGTGTGCGCGTGATCATCCTCACCGGAGCGGGACGTGGATTCTGCGCCGGCGCGGACATGTCTTTGCTGAACGAACTGGCGGCGAAGGGCCACGACGCGCAGGCGGCGCAGGTGCTGGGTCATCAGCGCCAGTCGAAATTCGGCGAGGACGAGCGGCCAGATTATTTGGGCACGTATTCCTATTTTCCGTCGATCAAAAAGCCCGTCATCGCGGCGATCAACGGACATGCGGTTGGCCTTGGGTTCATTTTGTCGCTCTACTGCGACCTGCGTTTCGCGTCGTCGGAAGCCAAGTTCGGCACCGCGTTCGCGCGGCGCGGCCTGATCGCCGAATACGGCGTCGCCTGGATTCTGCCGCGCCTCATCGGTCCCGCCAACGCGCTCGATCTGCTGCTCTCGGCCCGCATCATCGACGCCGCGGAGGCGCAGCGTATGGGGCTTGCCAATCGCGTGTTTCCGTCCGAGACGTTCATGGCGCAGGTGCGTGAATACGCGCTGGAACTGGTGAAAAACGTGTCGCCGCGCTCAATGGCGGTGATCAAGCGGCAGGTGTATCACGCATTGCTCCAGACGCTGGAAGAAGCCGCCGCCAGCGCCGAGGAGGAAATTCTCAAGAGCCTCCGCTCCGAGGACTTTAGGGAAGGCGTCGCCCATTTTGCCGAAAAGCGCCCGCCGAAGTTCACCGGTCGGTAATCCCTCATACGGACAGTTTGTAGCGAAACCGGACAGTTTTCGGTGCAAGCGTAAGAAACCGGGCCCTCTCAACGTCCTCCTGTCAACGATAATGGATTGGAACGGGAATTGCTTCCTTTCCGTAGTCACTTGAGAGCTCTATCTAAACCAATGAATTGCATCCGAGCCGGTTTTCCCCTGCTGTTACTGAGTCTTACGGCGTTAGGGCAGTCCTCCGAAGTGCGGATCGACATGCCGAAGCCCGTGCCGGTGGTGGGCCCACTGCTGCGTCCTTTTCATTTGGAGCGGCGCATCTTCTCGCCGGCCAATCTGCAGAACACGCCTCGACTCGAGTCGCTGGTGCGCAGCGGCAACCTGTATTTGTCGGTCCGCGACGTGATTGCGCTGACCCTTGAGAACAACCTCGACATCGCCATCCAGCGCTATGGACCGTTCATGGCGCGCGAAGTGTTCCGCCGCGCCGACGGCGGAGGCTTGCTGCGCAGCGATATCAACACGGACATCATCGCCGGACCGCAGAGCGTTTCGACCGCCGGCGTAAGTAGCGCGGGCAGCGGACTCTCCACCGGCGCGGGCGTCGGGGGCACTGCCGGATTCGTCATCGGCTACGGCCCGAATCCTCCCAATCTGGACCCGAGCATCACCGCGCAGTTGCAGTTCTCGCACATCACCGCGCCGCAGACCAACACCATCGCGACAGGCACCACATCGCTGGTGTCGGATTCGCGTTATTACTACTTCGCCTACTCGCAGCAGTTCATCACCGGGACCGCTATTCAGGGCTCCTTCACCAGCACCCACAACCAGGTCAATAGCCCATTTCAATTGCTGAACCCGTATACCTCGGGCGCCATCGATTTCAACATCAATCAGAGTTTGCTGCAGGGCTTCGGGCGCGCCGTGAACAACCGCAACATCCGCGTGGCGAAGAACAATCTGAAAGTCATGGACCTCACCGTGAAGCTCCAGGTGATCACCACCATTTCCGCCGTGCTGAACCTGTACTGGGATCTGGTCAGCTTCAATGAAGACCTGCGCATCAAGAGACAGGCGCTGGGGCTCGCCCAGCAGTTGTATGAGGACAACGAGGCGCAGGTGAAGCTCGGCACGCTGCCTCCCATCGAAGTGACGCGCGCCGCAGCTGAGGTTTCCGCGCGCAAGGAAGACCTGCTGATTTCCGAAACCAATCTCGCGCAGCAGGAAACGGTGCTCAAAAACGCGCTCAGCCGGAATGGTGTGGAGACGGTGTGGCTCGACCAGGTGCACATTATTCCCCTGGACCGCTTCGAAGTACCGCAGAAGGACGATCTGAAGCCGGTCGCGGATTTGATTCAGGAGGCGTTGGACAACCGCCCGGAGGTCGCGCAGACCAAAATGAACCTGGAAAGCAGCAAGATCAACGTGCAGGGAACCAGAAACAGCCTGCTGCCCTCGCTCAGCGCCTTCGCCGACATGAACAATCAGGGCCTCAGCGGTCCTGTGAACTCCGCCTATAACAATTGCTGCGGTCCGGCCAACCCGTTCTTCGTAGGAGGCTACGGCAACCTGCTAGGCCAGGAATTCCGCCGTAATTTCCCCAACTACTCGGCTGGATTTTCACTGAATATTCCTTTGCGTAACCGCTCGGCGCAGGCCGATTACGCCATGGATCAGTTGACCATCCGGCAGAAGCAACTGCAGATGCAGCGTTCAGTGAACCAGATTCGCGTAGACGTTCGCAACGCTGTTATCGGGCTGCAGCAGGCGCGGGCGCGCTTCGAAACGGCGGTGGCGACGCGCGAGCTGGCCGAGCAGAGTCTCAAAGCGGAGCAGGATAAGTTCAAGTACGGCGCCAGCGGCACCGACGTCACCACGGTCATCGCGGCGCAGAAGGATCTGGTGAACGACCAGACGCTGGAGGCGCAGGCGATGGCCAACTACACGCACGCCAAAATCGCCTTCGACCAGGCCGTCGGCCGGACGCTGGACGTGAATCAGATTTCGATGGACGAGGCAATGTCAGGCAAGGTCGCCCGCGACTCGGTATTACCGGCCCAGCTGCCAGGAGAAAAGAAATGACCCGGCGCATTCTGGCAATATTGTGCGCCTCGGCGACGCTCTACGCGCAGCTCCCGACGGTCAGCCGTCCCGCGACGCCCGTCTGGTGGAGGCCGTACATGCCCACCACCGTCGCGCCGACGCGGATGACCAATTCGCAGCGAATTCACTCGCTGATGCGCGCCGGAAAACTGTATCTCACGCTGCAGGACGCCATCGCGCTGGCGGTGGAAAACGATCTGAATCTCGAGGTGGCCCGCAACGGTCCGGTGAACACGGAATGGGCCGTGGAACGCGCCCAGGCCGGCGGTGCTCCTCGCGGGGTGGCCAGCGCATCGGGACAAATCGGCGGCGCGGATTCGGGCCTCGGCGTGCTGGGAACGGCCTCCAGCGCGGGCATCAGCGCGGGCGGCGCGGGCGTCGGAGGCAACGGCGGTGCAGGCGGCGTCACCACGTCGGCGATCGGCACTACCGCGCAGGTCATGGATCCGTTTTTCCAGAACCAGACCAGCTTCTCGCACATTACTTATCCGCAGGCGAACCAGGCTCTGAGCGGCGTGGACGCGTTGGTGGACACGCAGCGCATCTACAACAATCTGATTCAGCAGGGCCTCCCCACGGGCGGCTTCGTGCAGCTGAAGAGCTACGAGCAGTTCCTCAAGGAGAACTCGCCCGGCGATCAATTCAATCCGGCGGTGGCGCCTTATATTCAGTTCACCGCGCAAATTCCGGTGTTCCAGGGCCGCGGCCTGGCGGTGAACTCGCGCCAGATCAAAGTCGCGCTGAACAATAAAGGCGCGGCGCGGGATTCGTTCCGTTCGCAGCTTGAAAGCGTGGTGTCAACGGTCGTACTTTCTTATTGGGACTTGGTCAGCGACGGCGACACGCTGAAATCCCGGCGCGAAGCGATGGAGATCGCGCAGAAGTTTTACAGCGATACCAAGGGCCAGATCGATCTGGGATCGCTCGCGCCGGTGGAGCTGCCGCGCGCCGCCGCCGAGCTGGCCGCGAGGAAGCAAGATGTGAGCATCGCCGAGGCCACCTACCGGCAGCAGGAGGCGTCTCTCAAGGATCAATTGACCCGCACCCCGGACCCCGAGACTGACGCCGCCGAGATCGTCACGCTGGACCGGATCGACGTTCCCGCCGAAGACAATCTACCTCCACTGCGCGAGCTTCTAACGCGAGCCCTCGCCAAGCGCCCCGACATGATTCTGGCCAAAGTCAAGGACCAGAACTCCGATATCGCGAGCCTCGGCACCAAGGACGCGCTTGCGCCCACCGGCATCGTGTATACGCAGGACTACAATCGCGGCGCCGCGGGAACGCCGCAGATGGTGCCTGGAACCAAGCCGAATGCGTACTTCGCCGGAGGCTACGGCACCGCGCTTGGGCAGGTGTTCCGCGATAATTTTCCCAGCCGCCGCGTGGGCGCCTACTTTCAGGCCTCCATTGGCAACCGCCAGGCGCAGGCCGATTACGGCGTGGAGCAGTTGCAGCTGAAGCAGGGCGACGTCAGCAGCCAGCGCGACCGGAACGCCATCCTGGTGGAAATTTCCAACGAGATGATCGCGCTCAAGCAGGCGCGCGCCCGTTATTCCACCGCCGAGGAGGGGCTGAAGCTGCAGCAGCAGTTGCTTGAAGCCGAGCGCAACCGCTTCGCCTACGGCACCGGAACGACTAGCGCCATCATCACCCAGCAGCGCGCTGTGGTGACCGCTCAAACCACGCTGGTCTCGGCGCTCTCTGCCTATGTCCGCGCCAAGGTTAGCCTGGATAAGGCGTTGGGTGAAACGCTCGAAGTGAATAAAGTCTCGATCGACGAGGGAATCGACGGCCGCGTGGCGCGCGAATCGAAGGCTCCTTAGGCGGGTTTTTCCACCACCCATGTCGTCATGCACCGCGCGTCCTGGACGATGGTCGTCTTGATCGGATCCAGCAGCCTGCCGCCGAGCCCTTCCGTCACTGCCATCAGCAGCGCCTCGTCCACCAGATATCGCTCGCTGCCGTCTGGCATCAGGTAGCGGCGTCCTTCGATGTACTGCATCCGGTGTTCCATGCCTATGTTCGATGCCAGGCGCGTGAACAGCATCCCTCCTGGCTTCAAGACTCGCCAAAGTCCCGCGAGCATCTTGTGAAAATGCGCGTCGTTGGACGCAAAATGCAGCACCGAATGTGCGATGACAACGTCGGCGAACGCGTCGGGAAACGGCATCGCCTCAATGGGCCCGACATGGAACTTTCCATCGGCCGGCAGCGAAGCAATGGCGTCCGGATCCAAGTCCACGCCGTGCACTTCATAGCCTGCGTTCAAAAAATACACCAGGTTCCGACCGTAGCCGCATCCTGCGTCCACAATCCGCATCCCCGGCCGGATGCGTCCGCGCAGGATCTGGTCGAACAGATAGATGTCGATATTGCCGAAATGCTGAGCCAGATTCATAGTGCGTTGATATCCCGCGTTTCAAGTACGTGCTTCGGAGCCCCCTCGCGCGCGGCCTTGATCATCGCGCGGCCCAGGATTTCGGTCGAGGTCGCGATGCCCGGAAATAATTTCCGCATCAGCGGATTCAGTGGCCCCAGAATCTTATAGGGGATGCGATAAAGAGCCGTCTTCGACTCGATCCCGTGCAGCGGTTGAATGAACCCCGGCCGGAACATGTACGCGGCTTTGAACGGCAGCGCCAGCAACGCGTTCTCCGTCTCTCCCTTCACCCGGGCCCACATCGTTCCGCTCTTGCTATCCGTGCCCATGCCCGAAATGAAGACGAATGTCATCTGCGGATTGAGCTCCGCCAGGGTCCTCGCCGCGCCGACCGCGTAATCATAAGTGACGCGCCGGTACTCCGCTTCGTTCATGCCCACCGACGATATGCCCAGGCAGAAAAAACAAGCGTCGTAACCAGAGAGCTGGTCGCGGATCGCCGAGAGATCAGCGACGTCGGCATGCGCGATCTCGGTCAGCTTGGGATCGCTCTTTCCGGCCTTGCTCCTGCCGACCGACAATACTTTTTTGACGCGCGCATCGAGCAGGCATTCGCGGAGTACGCCTTGCCCCACCATGCCGGAGGCTCCAAACAGAATCGCGTTCATTCACATTAGTTTAGTGCAGGAGGCAACTCGCAACACGCGGAGTAGGGATGGGTTTGAAGAAGTGGTGCGCCCGACAAGATTCGAACTTGTGACCTTTTGCTTCGGAGGCAAACGCTCTATCCAGGCTGAGCTACGGGCGCGCACCCTGCACGGCTCCTTAATTCTAACAGCCCTCGGGCTTCTTGGTAAACCTGATAACTCAAGGGAACGTTCAGACGGTGGAGTGCATCTTATTGAATAATGAAACCGATGAAGTCGATCTTTGCGAGTCCGGCGATTCTGCTCACTGTGTTTTTGGCAGGCCATGCAAGCGGGCAGGTTCTGAAATGGGATACGAGCGGCGATAATCTGCTCAAGGGGAACTATTATTTCCGCAACGTGGTGTGGGCGCTCAGCACGTCGCAGGGAGGCGCTCCCACCGATGCGATTGCCTTGTACGGCAACATTTCCTTCGACGGCGCGGGTAACTATACGATAAGCGCGCAAAGCTACCAGTACTCGTCGTTTGCCGTTTCTCCGATAACCACCACGGGAACCTACTCGATTGGCGCGTCTGGCTTAGGTTTTCTCTCCAATCCGGTCCTGACCGGCGGGGTGATCCGAGGCTTGGTTTCCAATGGAATTTTCATCGGAAGCTCCACCGAATCCGGTTATAACGACATGTTTGTCGCGGCGCAAATCCCCTCACCCGCACCCACGATGGCGACGTTTAACGGCAGCTACTCCATGGCTTACCTGGATTACGAACCGTCGAACGGCTCGCCCCTGGCGTTCGAGGACGCGCAATTCACGCTGAATCCGAACGGCGCGGGCAATCTCGGCACGGTGAGCATCCGCGGCTTCTTTTCCGGCAACGGGACGCAGGTGACGGGCCAGCAGAATTCCGGCGTGAAATACATCGCCAGCGGGGGCGCGGAAAAGCTGATATTTCCCACCGATGCGTCAGCCACCCTGGTGTATGGCGACGAATATCTGTATTTTTCGCCGGACGGAAATTTCGTGTTTGGAGGCTCGCCACAGTCTTTTGATTTCATGGTGGGCGTGCGCAACGTAAGCGGCACGCCGCCGGCGATGAGCAGTTCCTTATACTACGCCGCTGGTCTTTATAGCGACGCTACCCAGATCAACTCCGGGTCGCTGGATGTGGATTCCTATTATGGTTCCTTCAGTGTCGGCAGCGGTCGGGACGCGGGCGCGGTGATCGCGCACTCGCGCATTCTCTCGCTGTTTCAAGGGGCGTACAATTCCGTTTCCACCAGCAGCGTCCCGACCTCGGCCGGCGCAACTTATACCGACGCCGCAGGTCTGGATAATTTCACCATCGGCTACAACGGGAACCTGCGCATCGGCGTGGGCCAGCCTCCTTACCTGGGGATTGAAGTGGCGCTGGCGGCCCCGAGCTTCAGCGGTTCGGGCGTTTTTCTCAATCCGGCGAGCGTGGTGAACGCGGCCAGCTACGCGCCGTTCACTGCCGGACTGTCGCCGGGCGAATTGATCGTGCTTACTGGGACGGGCCTTGCCTCGGGGAAGCTCCAGGTGGAGACCTCCTCCTCGTTCCCCAATAAGATCAATGGCGTGCAGGTGCTGATCGATGGCATAGCCGCGCCGCTCTATTATGTCAGCCCCACGCAGATTGCCGCGATCGTTCCCTATGAAGTGAGCCTGTACAACTCGACTCTGGCGACCGTGCAAGTGGTGAACAACGGCGCGATGTCGAATACGATTTCGGAGTTTCTCTACACCACCACGCCGGGCGTCTTCGCGCAGACCGCGGATGGCATCGGGTTGGCGGCCGCGCTGCATGCCGATTATTCGCTGATTACCCAGGCCCGCCCAGCGCAACCGGGAGAGAATATTTCGGTCTATCTGACGGGGCTCGGTCAGGTGCTTCCGCCGATCACCGACGGCGCGCCCGGATCCTCCACGACGTTGAACAACGCCAGCGCAGCCATCACGGCCGATATCTCTGGAAGCGCGGCGACGGTGCTCTATTCCGGACTCGCGCCCGGATATCCCGGCTTGTATCAGCTGAACTTGACGGTCCCCACGGGACTGACGGCCGGAATTAATCTGCTCAACGTCGCGGGACCAGACGCATACTCCTCGGAGGCGCTGATTCCCATCGGCTCAGGCACGGCGACGGCGGCCGCGGTACCGAGGGAAGTGCCAAATGGCCAGAGTCAAAAACCCGGCAAACATTACAAAGCTCGTCCAAGCCAGAAAAATATTCCGGTACAGCCCGTACAGCCCTAGGCCGCACGCGGCAAGGTTAAACACACCGGTAATGCGCGGGCCGATCGAGGGTCTGCGCAGCAACACCAGACCGAAGTATCCCAGCGCGAGCGCGGCCAGGCCCCACTTGGCCATGCTCGCGTGGCGGATGGCATCGATCTGCGCTTGCGTCAACGCGGCGAGCGGTGTATCCACTACCCGCAGGATAAAGACATTTTCCGCGACATCGAACGCGGCGGCGATCACTCCAATTGCGCCTGCTGTGTAGGCCGCACGGCCCAGCAGCATGGCCATTGCCACGAACAACCCAGCGTAGCCGGCGATGAACCCGAAGTCAGCGTATTGCTTGAGGCGCATGGCTTCGCGGTCCGCGCTGGGCGCGTCGCTGAGAATCGCGTCCACTTCAGCCGCGTCGCGCACCACTTCCATCGCCAGCACGGGATTATCGATGCCGCGTACCGGGCGGGCGGCGTTGGTAAACCGCGGCGGCCCGGAGATCACTGCGATCGCCGCCAAACAATACAGAGCCAGCAGCCCGACGATTCGCTCCATTTTCGACATCAACTTTGCTCACGTGCAGCGTGTCCCCCGGGCTGACGCCGAGGGCTGCGCAGCCTCGCCCGCCAGGGCTGGGACAGACCTGTTCACCCCACCAGCCGAGCCACATCCTTCGCGAAATACGTCAAAATCACATCCGCCCCCGCGCGCTTAATCGAAGTGAGCGACTCGATCATCGCCCGCTCTTTATCGATCCATCCATTGCGCGCCGCCGCCATAATCATGCTAAATTCGCCCGACACCTGGTAGGCGCCGATGGGCACCGGGAAGCGGTCCTTCGCCATGCGAATGATGTCCAGATACGGCATGGCAGGCTTGACCATCAGCATGTCCGCACCTTCTTCCAGGTCGAGCTCCATCTCATGCATCGCCTCGCGCCCGTTCGCCGGGTCCATTTGATAACTGCGCCGGTCGCCGAATTGCGGGGTGGATTCGGCCGCCTCCCGAAATGGACCGTAAAAAGCTGACGCATATTTCGCCGAATAAGCAAAAATCGGCGTATTTGTAAACCCGAACGCGTCCAGTGAATGGCGGATGGCGGCCACCCGCCCATCCATCATGTCGGACGGCGCCACCATATCGGCTCCAGCGCGTGCGTGGGAGACCGCAGCCTCGGCCAGCAAGGCCAGGGTCGCGTCGTTATCCACTTCGCCGTTGACGATCTTGCCGCAATGCCCGTGGCTGGTGTACTCGCAGTTGCACACATCCGTGATCACCAGCAATCCCGGCACGGCCTTTTTCACGGCCCGCACCGCCTGTTGCACGATCCCATTTTCATCGTACGCGCCCGAGGCATTTTCGTCCTTCTGCTCTGGAATTCCGAACAAAATAATCCCACCGACGCCCAGCGCGTGGGTCACCTCGCACTCTTTCACCAGTTCGTCGAGCGACAGTTGGTAGTTTCCCGGCATCGAGGAGATCTCGCGCCGCACGCCTTCGCCCGGGCAGGCAAACAGCGGTAAGACAAGCTGGCCGGGCTCCAAATGCGTTTCGCGAACCAGCCGGCGCAGGGCCTCGGAGGCACGCAGGCGGCGTTTTCGATGAATGGGGAAGGACATGGCTTCTTCATTATACGAACGTGCTGGGCAGCGCGGGCGAACAGTACTACCAAGGGGGCCTGTCAGTGAATATCCTACGAGAAATGTGGCTATATTCCGATATTAACCGACATATTAATGCGGTAGTATTTCCCTTAATACGTTTCAAAGTGGAGTTTGGGATGCCTTGGGCAAGAGTCGTCGAGGAAATCCGAAATGGAGACGAGCACGGCCTGGAGTTGCTGTACAACGCCGTCCGTGACTGCGCCCGCCCCCACTTGTTTCAACACGTCGATCCGCAAATGGTGGACGACCACATCCAGGAAATTCAAATGATCGTGTTGAGCGCGGTGCGGAGCGGGGAATTGCGTGATCCCCTATGCCTGCTGGGGTTTGTACGCACCGTTACGCGGCGTCAGGTTGCGGTGCACATCCGCCGTTCGATATTGCGCCGCCGGCGTCTCATTTCAGTCGAAACAACCGCGCCGCCGGTGGCGCCCGCGGACGAATCGCCGTTAGAACGTCTGGCCACTCAGGAGCGCATCGAAGCTGTCCGCACTGTGGTGGCCCGTTTACGGCCTCGGGATAGGGAAATTCTGGTGCGGTTTTATTTTGAGGAGCAGGATTCCGACAAAATTTGCCGCGAAATGGGCCTCAGCGCGACGCAATTTCGCCTCTATAAATCGCGCGCGCTGGCCAAGTGCAGCTTAATGAACAGACCGCAGCGTCCGCCCTATTCCACCAAGCCGCTTCGAATCGCGTAGCGCGTCAGCTCCGCGTTAGTCCGCATGTGCATTTTCTCGAGCGCGCGGGTGCGGTACGTGCTGATGGTCTTGACGCTCAGCGCAGTCTCCTCCGCAATCTCCGACACGCTTTTTCCCGACGCGATGCGGCACACCACGTGATACTCCCGGTCCGATAATGCCTCGTGCGGCGGGCGCTCCGAGCCAGCTTCGACGGCGTTCGCCAGCACCTCCGCCAGCGCCGGGCTGACATATTTTTTTCCGGCGAGGATGCGGCGGATGGCGCGTACCAAGTCGGTGCACCCACTATTCTTGGTGAGATAGCCATTGGCTCCAGCTTTGATGGCGCGGATGGCGAACAGTTCCTCGGAGTGCATGCTGAGGATCAGCACGGGGAGACCGGGGCACCGCTTGCGAATCTCGGGTAGCGCCTCCAGACCGGTCTTTCCTGGCATGGCAATGTCCAGGACAACAAGATCCCAAGATCTCTGATCGAGCATTTGGAGCATTTCGTCGGCGGTTCCAGCCTCGCCGGGAGTTGCAAAGTCCGGTTCCTGTTGTAAAACCAATTTCAATCCGTGCCGTAAGAGCGGATGGTCGTCAGTGATCAGAACTTGAATCAAGAGTTCCTCGAGGGCAGCGGCTGTAGTTTAGACACCCCCCGTCGCTAACTTAATATTATAGGAAGCTGGAAAATTTGGCCAACTACTTGCATATGTCAGGCGTAATAGCAGGCGCGGTCGTTACAGAATAAAGGGGCTTCCGAGAAAATCCGGAAAAACCTCCCGACCTGAGGCCGTAAAAGTTACCGGTTGCTGAAGGAATGCGGCAGCCAAACAGGATCCCGTGGTTGCTCCCGCGGGGGCCGATTCCCGGGTCGGGCGTTGTTTGCCTGCCCGGGAGTCCGGTTCAACGTTACAATCGTGAGAGGGAGAAGAAAATGAAAACACTTCAAATCGCTGCCGTGACCGTGTTGAGCTTGATGGGCTCCGCGTGTGCCACCAAGAAATACGTCGCCCAGACCGTCGCGCCGATCGATGCGCGCGTGACCGGCGCCGAAACCAAAAACTCCGAGCAGGACAAGCTGATCGCCGAACATGGCAAGAGTATTGAAGAGATGGACCGGAGCCTGTCGCGCACTCGCGAGCAGTTGAAGGACACCGATACCAAGGCCGTGAATGCCGGCGACGCCGCCGCCAAGGCCGACCAGAAAGCGGACGGAGCGTGGAAAGCCGCCGATGGCGCCAAGAGCTTGGCACAGCAGGGGCTGGAGGCCAACCAGCAGCTCGCCCGCACCGTTGATGCGATGAACAAATTTCAAGTGTTGAAGGCAGAAACCGTGTTGTTCGCCGTGAACCAGTCCATGCTTAGCGCCGACTCGAAGGCGCAACTGGACGAATTGGCGAAAACGAGCGAAGGGCTGGACCGCTTCGTAATCGAAGTGCAAGGCTTCACGGATAAGACCGGGACGCCCGACATCAACGAGAAGCTGAGTCAGGCTCGAGCGCAGGAAGTGGCGCGCTACCTGGCCAATGAGCATAAGATTCCGGTGCGCAGTATTTCGCTGCTGGGTTCGGGCTATGCGCAGCCGGTGGCCGATGATAAAACGCGCGAAGGCCGCAAGCTGAACCGCCGCGTGGAAGTCCGCTTATTTGTACCGGAAGCGGCAACGGCCACCAAGACGGTTGCCGCCAAGACGACGGGCCAGCAATAGAGTTTTTACGGGTTAGGCCGCCGGCCCCTCCGACCCGGCGGTCTTTCAGGGCAGGCGCTCGAGAAGATCCTTAGCGAGGAGATCTGCACGCTTCGCTAAGCTGACCGCGGTCAGAAGATCTTGTTCGCGCGCCTGCTCTGCTTGTTTACGGAAAGTTTTAATCCGCTCCGCCATTTCTTTCTGATCCGCCGTTAAATTTTTCCCCTCCACAATCGCCAGTGCGCGATTCACCCGCTCCAGACTTTCTTCGAGCGCTTTCGTATTTATCCGGAACTCCTCAGGCGTGAACATCTGCGCGAGCCTTGGCGGCGCCGTGGGCTCCGGCGTGGCGACGGTGGGTGGAGGCTTGGGCGTATCGATGTGCGGCGCGGGCCTGCGAGGCACCCGGCGTGGAGCTTCCGGGAAGGACGCGATCAGCGCCGGCGCGGTATCGGGTAACGGCGGCGCGGCCATTGTGGCAACGTCGGCGGTGATTTCGGGCGGCGAGGGCAAAGGGCCAGCGGGCTCCGGCACTTGCGCCTGCGAATGCGCTGGTGGAGGAATGAACACGCGCGCCAGGGTCCTCTGCCGCAAGCAACCTGTGGTCGCCAGCGTCAGCGCCAGAACGCCGAAAATCGCCCGCGCGTTACGCATCACTTAATGGAAAGATCAGGGGTGCCGGACCAGTGCTGGAAATTGGATCTGGAAAGAGGTCCCGCGGCCCAGCTCCGTTGAAAAATTGATAGTACCATTATGCAATTGCACGGCACGATACGTCATCGCGAGGCCAATGCCGGAGCCTTTCTCCTTCGTCGTGAAATAGAGTTGGAACACTTTATCGCGCACCTCCGGCGGTATGCCCGGGCCGTCGTCGGCGACGTTCAGGACTACAGTGGCGGCTTCCCGTGACACCCCCAGCCATAAATTACCGCCCTGTTTCATTGCTTCGATCCCGTTGAGCACCAGGTTTAAAATCGCCTGCTTCAACATATCGGCATCGCCGCGAATCGGCGCAGGATCGGCCACAGCGTCGAACCATACTTTGATACCGGCGAGGCCGGCTTGCGGCGTAGTCAATGCCGCAACTTCGCGCGCGATGGCGGCCAGGTCCACTTCCGTCAGCTTCACATCCACCGGGCGCGAAAAATCCAGGAACGTTTTCACGACCCGGTCCAGGCGGCGGACTTCCTTAGTCAAAATATCAATCTCGCCTTGCAACTCCTCTTCGGGCTCGCCCAGGCGCGCGCGCAGCAGGTCCAGACGCAGCGAAATGGCGTTCAGCGGATTCTTGATTTCGTGCGCCACGCCTCCGGTCAGCCGGCTGATCGCGGCGAGGCGCGAAGCCACGTCCAACTCCGTCGCCATGCGGTCCAGCAGGCCATCGAGGTCGTTGCGCAGCAGGACAGCCTGTTCGCGCGCGCCGCGAAATTCCTCACCCAGAATATTCAGCTTGCCTTCCACCGCCGCAAATTCCGCGGGAGGCGTCGCGTGCGGATCGGTGCCCAAGTAGTTGCCCTGCACGATGCGGTCGATGGTTGCCTCAATGCGCTTGAGAGGACGCAGCACGCGGTTCGACGCGAGCAGCGTGATCAGCACCGAAAGCAGCAGCGCGACGCCCGACACATAGCCAAGGGTCGCGATCTGCGCGACGAGCGCCGCGCGCAGCAATGCGCTCGACACGATCACCTGAATACGAAACAACGGCTGCACTTCGCCGCGCACGCCCAATGGCACCAGGAATTGATAATCGGGACTGGAGCGCCGCAGAATCAGGTCCAGTAGTCGCGTATAGAAAGGACGCGTAGTCCAATCCGCGAAATCGGGCAGCAACGGCAGAGACTTGCCCACCCCCAAAGGATTCGACGAGGTGACGATGGCGCCCGCCGGTCCCGCGATGTTGATGTCCTCAATTGCGGGCGACAGCTTCAGCATGTTCACGAGGTTCGTGGGGATGTCCGGATCGGCGGAAACGATGGACGTCCATAATGTTTTCACGCCCTCCATGCCGTTGGGCGAAGGATACGACTCGGACTTCTGGCGGATGCGGTCCGTGACGAATGCCTTGGCCTGATCCGCGGCCAGCTTGCTGTGCTCCAGCGCCTCTTTCGACAGCAAATCCGCGAGGTTGGCGAGATGCACCACGGAAACAGCGATGGCGACGGAGGCCACCAGAACGACGATCAACAATACGAGGCGGATGCGTAGGCTCATCGCGGCGGGAATCAAACCGGATTGCGGGAGCCGCAGGCGAATGCGCACCCGTTACGCTCCGGCGGTATTTGCGCCATATTCTTTCAATTTATTGAACAACGTCTTCTGGCTGATGCCCAGCACTTCCGCCGCGCGCGTGCGGTTGTGCTTGGTATGTTCCAGCGTCAGTTCGATCAGCGCACGTTCCGCCTGCTCGATCGTGGCCCCGACGGGGATACGCAGCTCTTCGCCGTTGCTGGATGCCGCTGTAGCGGGTGTTACGGCGCCAGCGCCCGCACCGAACGTCGCGGCCAGATGCACCGGCAGAATGGTTCCTTCGCTGGCCAGAATCACGGCGCGTTCAACGACGTTGCGTAGCTCGCGCACGTTGCCCGGCCAGTGGTAGGCGCGGAATCGCTCGAGCACTTCTTTCGACACGTCAGTGACCTTGGTGCCGTGCTTGCGATTCAGATCGGCCAGTAGCGCGCTCGTCAGCGACGGCAAATCGTCCTTGCGCTCACGCAGAGGGGGCAGCGGGATGGGGAAAACGTTCAGGCGATAGTACAAGTCCTCGCGAAACTTACCTTCGCGCATCGCCGCGTCCAGCGGAGCATTCGTCGCGGCCAGAATGCGCACGTCAAGCTGAATTTCGGTCTTTCCGCCGAGCCTGCGCACGCGGGAGTCTTCTAAGACGCGAAGCAATTTGGCTTGCAGCGCCACCGGCATGTCGCCGATTTCGTCCAATAAAACGGTGCCATTCTGCGCCAGCTCAAAGCAGCCCGCGCGCCGGTCCACGGCTCCTGTGAACGCTCCTTTTTCGTGGCCGAACAGTTCGCTTTCCATCAACGAATCCGGCATCGCGGCGCAGTTCAGCGCGACGAACGGCGCGGCCCGGCGCGGGCTCAACATATGAATCGCGCGCGCGGCCAGTTCTTTGCCGGTTCCGCTTTCGCCTGTGATCAGCACCGCCGCGCGGCTGGGCGCGACCTGTTGAATCAGGCTGAACACTTCCCGCATTTTCGCCGACGATCCCACCATTTCACCCAAAATTCCCTGATTGCTGAGCTGGCGTTCCAGCCGTTCGGCGTGCTCCACCAGTTTTTCTTGGGCCGCTGCACGTTCCAGCAACAGACGCAGCGCCTGCGATTGCACGGGCTTTTCCAGGAACCAGAAAGCGCCCAGATCGTGCACCATGTTGACGGCGGTTTCCAGATTCCCGTACGCAGTCTGCACGATGGCGGGCGGCGCGTCGCCTTCCTCGTTCAACCGCTTCAGCAACTCCTGCCCGTTCATCCGAGGCATGTTCAGGTCGGTCACGATCACGTGTGCGTTGAACGTCGCCAGCTTTTCCAGCGCCTCCACGCCGTCGGCCGCCGTCTCCACGGAATAGCCCCACAGCTTGATCATGCTCGCCAGCGCGGTGCGCTGCGATTCCTCGTCGTCGACCACCAGGATTCGGGTCAGATCCTTTACAGTTTCCATCGGATATCTCTATTGTGACAGGTGCAGCACCCGCCACGCGATTGTGGAATGGTATCATCCCCGCATGCAGATCCGTCCCTCCACGAAGTTCGTCAAATTAGGATATGTGATGTGCCTGGTTCTGGCTGTGGCGATCGCCGTGTATTTGAAATCGAGCGGCCCGGCGGACCCGCGCTACTGGTTGGCGTTGAGCGTGCCGGTGGTGCTGGTATTTTTCGCGTTTGTGCGGCACATGGGGAAGCTGATGGTGAAGCTGGAAATCTTCAGCGACCACCTGCGCTATGAATCGGGCTTGTTCTCCAAGACAACACGGAGCGAGCAACTGGCGAAGGTGCAGGACGTGCGAGTCGATCAAACGGTGCGGCAGCGAATGTCCGGACTGGGAGATCTATCGTATGAGACGGCGGGCGGCAGCAGCCGCATCGTGATTCACTCGATCGACAATCCGCAGCGGGCGGCGGATCACATTCTGGAACTGGCGAAGGGTCAGCAGAAGAACCCGCCGCTGTAGCGCGTCAGAACCCCGCTTTGGCCTCTTCCGTCGATGGGAAAAACGCAAACACCGTGTCGAGCCTTGTTACGCGGAACGAATCGCGCACCGCGCCCGTCGCGCCCGCCATCCGCATCTTGCCGCCGAGCTTCATTAGCTGGCTATAGGCGTCGATAAAGCGCCCGATGCCGGTGGAATCGATGTGCGTGAGGCCGCTCAAATCGAAGATCAGGCGCGTGCGGCCGGCTTTCAATAGCTCCGGCACATGCGCGTCCAACATGCGGCAGTCCTCACCCAGCATCAGCTTGCCGCGCAGATAGATCACGCTCAGCGACCCTTCGCCATCGACCCGCTCCACGCCCAGCGCCATTATTTATTCGACCTTTTCGAACACTTCATTGTACGGCGTTGTCTTGCCGTCCGCTTCCACCTTGCTGCCGGCGAAGGTCAACGTCTTGCCGTCGGCGGAAACGGTGCACATCTCTCGCTCGATCGCCTTGTAGTGCTGCTTCTTCACCAGCTCGAACACGGTGTCGTCGGTCTTCTTGCGGACCTTAGCGCCTTTGAGAATTTCGTGCATGTGCTTGCGGCCGACGTCGGTAAGCGTGACGTGGTCGAAGTCCGGCGCACCCATTACCGGGTAATCCTGATCCTGCACGCGGGCGAAAAAGTTGATGTTGATTTTCTTGCCGTCCGCGGCCGCTCCGGCGATCTGCCAGCGGACGCCGTCGCGCTCATCCAAAATGCGCAGGTCCATCTGCTTGGGGGCGTCGCCTGCGAATTTCGACTGCTCCACCTTCAGACGCCACGTGCCGTCAAGCGCGTTGGCGGGCGCGGGCAGATGCCGCATCATCAGATTTTTGAACTCCACCACGCTGCCTGCGTTGTGCTGCTGCAAAGCCAAATAGCCGTTTGTGAAGGTATTCTTTTCGTCGGTGAAATCCACCGTCATCTTATCGTTCACGAAGATCTGAATGTGATTGCCTTCGACGATAATGCGTTGTGTCCACCACGTATCGTCGGGGATCAACTGCTCCAGCACCTTCGCGAAATTGTAGAGGCTGCCCGTGCGCACCGGATCGGTGTGCGTATTGTCCACCTGCGCTTCATAGCCGCGCGGGAATCCGGGCCCGAAGGCGGTGCGGAAATACATGCCGGAGTTGCCTCCGTGATTGATCTTCACCTCAGCCTTGAACTCGCAGTTGGAGCACTTTTCCTTCATCCAGAACAGATGGCTGGCGGGGCCGTCGCCGGTGATAGCTCCGTTCTTGACGGTCCAGGATTCGGGATGCTCATTGGCCTTCCAGCCGTCGAGCGAGGTGCCGTTGAACATCGGAATCCAGTCGTCGGCCTTGTGGCGGGCGGAAAGAAAAAGGGAGCACGCAACGAGCAGCAGGAGGGTTTTTCTTGGATTCATGGCCTGTATAAAAAGTGTAGCGCAGTTAAACCTCACCCTCCGTCAAAATTCGTCGACCCCTGACCGATAAGGTTTACTGACGGGGGTCAGGCGTGGGGCACAGAGAGAATTGACATGTTCTCAATCATAGGGATCGTCGTGGTCATCGGAGCCGTCATCGGTGGTTATCTGATGGAGCATGGGAACTTGAAGGTGCTGATGCAGCCGGCGGAACTGGTTATTATTGGTGGCGCGGCGGCGGGAACACTGCTGATCGCCAATCCTATGTCCACCGTAATGGGCATCGTGAAGGGCTTACTGGCGGTGCTGAAGGGAAGCCCGTATAACAAGGCCTCGTATACCGAGACATTAAAGATGATGAACGAGCTGTTCATGCAGGCCCGCAAGCTGGGGATGGTGAAGCTCGAGGAGGACGTTGAGGATCCGGCCAAGAGCGCGGTGTTTTCCAAGTACCCGAAGTTTCTGGCGAATCATCACGCGGTCCACTTCGTCTGCGACACGATGCGGATGTCCATCAGCGGCGGCGTCCCGGCGTTCGATCTGGACCAGATGATGGAAATGGACATGGACGTCCACCATCATGAAGCGGAAACGATGGTGAGCGCGCTCACCACGGTCGCCGACGCGCTACCGGGCCTCGGTATTGTAGCCGCGGTCCTGGGCGTCGTCATCACCATGGGCGCGCTGGGCGGACCTCCGGAAGAGATCGGGCATAAAGTGGCGGCGGCGTTGGTGGGAACATTTTTGGGTATTTTG